>Ga0247841_10000471_pt1 | contig 104023 bp, 105 predicted proteins | sample LaCruzMarch2015__2_FD_192410 | JGI IMG/M metagenome (GOLD analysis project Ga0247841, IMG submission 192410) | Freshwater microbial communities from meromictic Lake La Cruz, Castile-La Mancha, Spain - LaCruzMarch2015_18m | ecosystem: Environmental > Aquatic > Freshwater > Lake | place: Spain... | reverse complement strand
CGGAGACGGTATGGGGCCGGGTGAAGGAACGCTTCGGGGAGATAACTCCGGAGAACATCTCCGCCGCTACCGTCCCGGAGGTCCAGGCCTGTGGGATGTCCTACCGCAAGGCCGAGTACGTCCGGGGAATAGCCGAAGCCTGCGTCCGGAGGGACATCGACCTGGAGGCGCTGACGGACCTGCCGGACGAGGAGGTCGTGAGTCGGCTCTGCGCCCTGCGGGGAGTGGGCGTCTGGACGGCCGAGATGATGCTGATATTCTCCCTGGATCGACCGGACGTGGTCAGCTGGAGCGACCTGGCCATCAGACGGGGGATGATGGTACTGTATGGATTAGACAAGATAGAGCGTGATGATTTCGACCGCTACCGGAGACGATATTCCCCCTACGGGTCCATAGCCTCCCTGTACCTGTGGAGATTATCGCACGAATGATCTCAAATCGGTGAGATAAAGGGTTAAAAAAACGTGACAGTTTTCGATACACGTTCTGTCCAAGTTTCAAAGTATTATAATTATCGTTAAGTATGAATACGTTCATATGGGAACCCTATGGCAATGTCCAAGAAGGATATGCAGAAGCAGAAGAAAAAGAACGACGAGAAGAAGAGCGCCGCAGCCGACAAGTCCGGCCCGTCCAAGGGCAAGAAGAAATAGGCCCTTCTCCGAACGTTCCTTTTCGGCCACTTGACGGCCATGATCCTTTGCCCCGCTGGGGGCTGCAACCTGTTCTTTCCATTTTTGTCCATAGCTTTAGAGGCATCAACGCCAGGAACAGCGGTTTATATCCTCCGACCGATACGGTCCCGATGCCCGCCAGCCCGATCATCGAGATGCGCCATGTGCGTGTTACCAAGGGGTCGGCCACTCTGTTGAAGGACGTGGACCTGACCATACGCGAGGGTGAGAGGATGGTCATACTGGGGCCGAACGGCTCCGGAAAATCATCGCTCATCAAGACCATGATGGGCGAGCATCGGCACGACACCTCGGTCGAAGGCTCCTGGGTAAAGCTGAAGGGGACCGACCTCTGGAACCTGTTCGACGTCAGGAAGGCCTTCGGCCTGGTCTCCGCCGACCTGCAGGCGGACTTCGCCCGAGACATGGACTGCCTGGACGTGGTGGCCTCTGGGTTCTTCGGGTCCATCGGGACGAACCGTTCGCAGGACGTCTCCCCGGAGATGATGGATCGGGCGTCGGCCAGTCTAACCTTGGTAGGCTCCGAGCATCTGGCCGAGCGCCGGTTCCATACGCTTTCCACCGGAGAGGCCCGCCGGGTCCTTATGGCCCGCGCCATGGTGAACGCTCCGGAAGCACTCATCCTGGACGAGCCGATGAACTCCCTGGACCTGGTCGGCAAGCGGCTGGTGCGTCAGGCCATACGGTCGTTGGCGAAACAGGGGCGCACCCTGGTGCTGGTCACCCACGACCCCGCGGACATCGTGCCGGAGATGGAACGGGTCATCATGATCAAGGACGGGACGGTGTTCAGGGACGGGGGCCTGGAGCTGCTGAACGAGGAGAACATGTCCGTTCTGTACGATGGGCCGATCAGCTTGCGCCAAATGGAAGGTCGGTTCTTCGCCTGGCCGCGTGAAGGATGATGGAGCGGGGGTCCGTTCGAAGCAGAACCTCTCCTATCTATCCAGTTAAAATTTCCGATCTTATTTTACTTGACACGTTCGTATTTTGGCGTGGGGGAAATTCACAAGTCTGAAATACATATCAAGGTTCTGACCAGATTCGATGTACGACCCGAGAATGCGAAAATTGGCCGACGTGCTCATAGATCACTCCGTCAAGCTCCAGAAAGGAGAGACGGTTTACATCGAAGCGTTCGACATACCCTCGGAAATGGTGGAGGTACTGCTGGACAAGATCTACGAGGTCGGAGGCGTTCCCATGGTGGCCCTCCGGTCGGCCAAGGTTCTCCGGAAGATGCTGATGGGCGCCGACCAGAAGACCATCGCCCAGATCGGGGAGATCGAGCTGCAGAAGATGAAGATGGCTCAGGCCTACATCGGCATGAGGGGCTCGTACAACATCACCGAGAACTCCGACGTCCCCGCGGACAAGATCGATCTGTTCATGAAGTACTGGTCCGGTCCGGTGCACACCGGCTATAGGGTGCCCAAGACCAAGTGGGTGGTCCTCAGGTGGCCCACCTCCTCCATGGCCCAGCAGGCCAACATGTCCACCGAGGCCTTCGAGGACTTCTATTTCAACACCTGTACCCTGGACTACCCGAAGATGTCCCGAGCCATGGACCCCCTGGTGAAAGTGCTGGAGCGCACCGACAAGGTGCGCATCGTCAGTCCCGGCACCGACCTTACTTTCTCGATAAAGGGAATGTCGGCCATCAAGTGCGAGGGCGACCGCAACATCCCTGACGGCGAGGTATACACCGCCCCGATCAAAGATTCGGTCAACGGGGTCATCAGCTACAACACCAGGACGCTGTACCAGGGCAAGGTGTTCGACAACGTGGTATTGAAGTTCAAGGACGGGAAGATAGTCGAGGCCACCAGCTCCGACACCAAGTCCCAGAACATCATACACGATACGGACCCCGGGGCCAGGTACGTCGGCGAGTTCGCCATCGGCGTCAACCCCTACGTCCACAATGCCATGCTCGACACCCTGTTCGACGAGAAGATCGCCGGTTCCATTCATTTCACCCCCGGCAACGCCTATCAGGAAGCGGACAACGGTAACAAGTCGACCGTGCACTGGGACATGGTGCTGATCCAGACGCCGGAAATGGGTGGCGGGGAGATATATTTCGATGGCAAGCTCATCCGCAAGGACGGCCGCTTCGTCATAAAGGAGCTCGAGGGTCTGAACCCGGAGAATCTGGTCTGACGGCATAGGTCACTCCTGGCCGAACGCTCTTGTGGGACGCGGGCAGGAGGGCGACGATCGGTAGGGCGATGCAGATGGCGAAAGCCAGGTAAAGCCCCGGTCCAGGTTCGACCACGATGATCGAGGAATAGGAGTCCATCTGCACTCTCAACGCTTCGAGGTAATCGTGAAGTACGATAGCGAAGGCAACAGCTCCGATGATGGATAGGGATCCTCTTCTCACCCGAAGGTCCGGGACGATGTGGTCCGACAGGACCAGGACCGATCCCACCAAGGCCAGGGGGGTCAGGTAGCTCCCGAACATGAGGTCGTGGGCGTACGCGGGGACGGTCAGGGTGCCGTCGAACACGTTCAACCAGGGGGTCATGGGCACGATGGCCATCAGGGCGAGCAGCGAGAGAACGGCCGTCCTACGCGGGAGCGGACCGGCATGGTCCTCCCGGCGCCTGGGCTTGACCTGTTTCCGGTCCAGAACGATTCGCGGAGCAAGCGTTTTCACAGGATCATCGGTCCGTCCCGCACCGGTTCCCGGTAGGAACCGGTATCCGCACTGGTTGCAGAACAGGTAATCGCTCTTCAGTCTGGCCTTGCACTTGGGGCATTCTATCGATCTACCCACCATGCTTCATCATCGACCGCCGGGGTACATCCCCCGAGGCCTTACAATCATGCTTTTTATCGGTCGGCCGTCAACGGTTAAATAATTGAGAATGGAATCAAGTGATGTTGACATCCGACTGCCGCATAGAGATGGCCTACATTGACCCGGAGAACTACACCTCCATAGTGAACCACGAGATGCGCAAGAGCATCCTGACCAAGCTGTACCGTTCCACCCGCGACCGGCCCATCAGCAAGCAGGAGCTGGCAGACTCCCTGGGCATCGAATATCAACAGCTGGTATACCAGCTCAACCACCATCTCCGGGACTTCTGGTCCATCAAGGAGGAGCAGAAGGTACGGGGGACACGCATGGAGCTCATCGAGGCCGCCCATCCCTACGCGGTCTTCATAACCATCGGCAAGGACCACGGTATATTCCTGGTCGATCCCCTGGCCGACCTCTACGGTGCCGTCCTAAAGGTGGGGGCCCGCTGCGACCAATGCAGCAAGGAGGAGGCGGAGAGCTGCATGAAGTTCGCTCAATCCCGCTTCGACGCCCAGGAGCTGACGCCCTCGGAGAAGGGAGTGCTCACGGCCAACAACCGCAAGCCTCCGTACCGGCCTATGGACCTGGCGTTATTAGCCGCCATCAAGGGCATTCCCGCCGGCCAGACCTGCATCATCGACATACCCTGCCAGACCTGCGCCTTCCTGCGGCGGACCGTCCGCATCGAGGGACTGTAATATTGGAGTCCCAAGAAACGTATAAGCACGTCGGAACGATACCCCGTGCATGCAGTCCGGAGAGAACACCCCCACCAGGTTCGTCGTAATCGGCGGTTACCTTGGGGCGGGGAAGACCACCCTGGCCGCGGCGCTGGGGAAGGAACTGAGGTCCAAGCACGGCAAGTCCGTGGCCATCATAACCAACGACCAGGGCAACGTGCTGGTGGACACGGAGTACATGAAGGACGCCGGTTTCGACGTCAAGGACGTGCTGGGCGGATGCTTCTGCGCCAACTTCGGGGAGTTCGTCAAGAACGCCCGCACCCTGGTATCCATGGGACGCCCGGACGTCATAATCGCCGAACCTATCGGCACCTCGACGGCCATACTCGGTTCGGTGGTCGCTCCGCTGCGCAGCATGTACCCGGACGAGTTCCAGGTGGCGCCGTTCTTCGTGATTGTGGACGGCACCAGGGCCACGGAGATATTGAAACGCCCCGAAGGGTTCGGGCTGGGCGGAGGCAAGCTCATCCCAGCGCACCAGGTCTCCGAGGCCGAGTACGTCCTGATATCCAAGGCCGACCGCCTCAGCGAAGCGGAGACGGAGAAAGCTGCCGAGGCCGTGCGCCATGACGCCGCCGATACCGAGATAATCGTCTGCTCCGCCCTGAGCCGAAAGAACCTGGACAAGATAATTGCCATAATTCTTTCCGACCAGATCAGCACCAAGGAGGCGAAGGAGGTCGACCAGAGGATGTTCGCCGTGGAGAAGGCCTCCATGGGCTGGTTCAACGCCCACGCCCGCATCGTATCCGAGGGCCGCCTGGACGTCAACGCCTTCATAACCTCCCTGATACGCAAGGTGGCCACGGACTTCCCGCCCGAGACCATCGGCCACGTCAAGGTCATGCTGACCTCGCCCACGGCCGCGGCCAAGATGAGCCTGGTGGAGGACCGCATGCAGGTGGACGGCCTGAAAGGGGGCCGGTACTTCACCGGAGAGGGGAAGCTGGTGCTCAACGCCCGCGTGTCCGCCTCCCCCAACGACCTGAAGAAGGCCATAGAGAAGGCCATCGCCGATACCGCTCAGGAGACCGGGACCAAGGTGCTGGAGATGGGCGAGGCCTGCTTCACGCCCAAGCCCGAGGCGCCCACGTTCTTTAAAAAATGAAGAAGGGGTGAAAATCGAATTATTTCCCAATTCCTTCCAATTATTTTCCCATTTTCTCAAAATGGAATGGAAAAAAACGTTGTTTCATCGGAATTCTTAAGGTATCGTATCGTCTTTCAGATGTTAAGATGCCTATAGTCGACGCCATGAATCGGCGCATCCTCAATCTCCTGGTCAACGACGGCAGGATGACGCACAACGAGATCGCCTCCAAGCTGAAGCGCTCCCCCTCTACGGTACGGGACCGCATCAAGCGCATGGAGGACGACGGCATCATCCTCGGCTACTTCGCCGTGGTGAACAACGAGAGGATGGGCATACGGGTGGACGCCATCCTGCTGGCCAATCTCAAACCCGGCGTCCCGCCGGAGGAGCTGCGCAAGCTTCGGGGCGTGGAGGAGGTCAAGGAGGTGCTGCAGATCAGCGGCCCCCGCCGGATAATGGTCCGGCTGCAGGCCCGGGACTCCTCCGGTCTGGAGCAGGCGCTGTCCAACAAGATATTGCCCATTGGCCTGGAGGACACCGAGCTGCGCATGGTCATGAGCTCGGCCGACCGCCTACCAGGGAACTAGATGTTGGTCTTGTCGTAGTACCCTGAGAAGGGTCGGCTGGAGCTGGGCGCGATCTTGACGAACCCTGAAAGGTCGTCAGGCACGTCCTTTTTGAAGGTCTCATGGAAGTCATCCAGCAGGCTCCGCACCTCCGCGGCGTCCTCCTCCGTCAGGGCGGAGATCGACGCTCCCGGTCCCAACTGCTCCGGGGTCACGCGACCGCGGACGTAGATGCGCCCGCCGTGCATGCCCGCGCCCACGCTGCGGCCCACCGGCGAGCCTTCGTGCCCGAGCCCCAGCACCAGGATGGTGCCGCCGGCCATGTATTCTCCCAGGTAGTCCTTGGCCGTCCCGCCGACGATGAGCGTGGGCCGGACGTTTCCGAACTCCTTCATGTGAATTCCTACGCGATAACCTGTGTCCCCCTGGACCATGATGCGCCCGCCGCGGGCGGCCAGCCCGGTCACGTCCCAGGCGTTGCCGTGAATGACGATGCGGCCGGAGTTCATGGTGTTCCCGGTCATGTCCTGGGCGTTGCCGAAGACCTCGATGGTCGGCCCGTTCAGGAAGGCGCCCAGGTCGTTCCCGGGCGTGCCGTGGATGGCGATGTAAAGGTCCTTGGAGCAGGCGGTGGAGGCGATGTAGCGCTGCCCCATGACCCCCCTGAGCTCGATGCTGCGGCAACCCTGCCTCATGGCCTTGCGGATTATGCAGTTCAGGGTGGTATAGTGCATGACCCCAGGCGTCCCGTTCAGCTCTATGACCGCCCGGCCATCGGCGACGCTCAGGCAGTCCTTGCCGCAATCGCAATCGTACGTATGCCCGCGGGGCTTGCAGACCTCGTTCATCAGCCCCATCCCTCCCCGATGTGCTTGACGCCCATGACCTCGGCTATCTTGGGGTTGGGACCGCGGTAGCGCAGCCGGTCCCGATTGGCCACCAGGCTCTCCACGGCGTCGATGCCCATGGCTCCCAGGACCTCCCTTAGCTCCTCGTTCCAGGCCCGGAACAGCCGGACGATGCGGTCCGCGGCCACCTCCGAGTTCAGTCGGACGCAGAGGTCCTCCCTCTGGGTGGCGATGCCCCAGGAGCATAGTCCGCGATGACATTGCTGGCACACCCGACAGCCCATGGCTATCATGGCCGCGGTGGACACCATGACCACGTCCGCTCCCAACGCCAGAGCTTTGATCATGTCCGCCGAGGAGCGTATGCCGCCTCCGGCGCATACGGTCACGCGGTTGCGCAGCCCCTCCCGCGTCAGGCGCTGGTCCACGGCCGCTATGGCCACCTCGATGGGCAGGCCAGCATGGTCCCGGATGACCCGGGGAGCGGCTCCGGTACCGCCCTTGTACCCGTCCACGGTGAGGAAGTCGGCGCCGGCGCGCACCAGCCCGGAGGCGATGGCTCCCACGTTGTGCACAGCGGCGATTTTGACCCCCACCGGCAGGCGGTATTCGGTGCTCTCCTTGAGCAAGGAGATCAGCTGGGCCAGGTCCTCGATGCTGTAGATGTCATGATGCGGGTAAGGGGACAGGGCGTCCGTGCCGAGGGGGATCATCCTGGTCTCGGAGATCATGGTGGTGACCTTCTCTCCGGGCAGATGTCCGCCGTGGCCGGGCTTGGCGCCCTGGCCGATCTTGATCTCCACGGCCGCCACGCCCTTCAGGTACTCGGGCTTGATGCCGAAGCGGCCCGAGGCCACCTCAGAGCAGATGCGGTCGGCGTACTGGTAGAAGTCCGGATGCAGCCCGCCCTCGCCGCTGCCGGCCACGATGTTAAGCTCCTTGGCGGCCATGAACAGCGCCTTCTGGGCGTTGTAGCTGACGGAACCGAGCGAGATGTGCCCGAACATGAGGGGCATGTCCATCCTGATGAGCGGGGTGTCGTCCTCCCGGATGATCACCTTCCCGTCGCGGACCTCCAGGTGGCCAGGCCGCCGCCCCAGGTACGTCACGGTCTCCACCGGTTCCCTCAGGGGGTCGATGGAGGGGTTGGTCACCTGGGCCGCGTCCAGCAGCAGATCGTCAAAGATGCTGGGGTGCTCGTCGTCCGCCCCGCAGGAAGATAAGAGGACGCCTCCGGAGCTGGACTGGGCCAATATGGCCCGCCGGCTCCGTTCGGACCAGTTGCCATGGGGAGCGAACTGCGGCGGCACCGGCCGTATCTCGATGCAGTTGGCCGGGCAGACGGCGATGCAGCGGCCGCAGGCCACGCAGCCTCCCGACGGCACCACCCGCGACTCACGGAACTCCAGGGCCTGATAGCTGCAGTCGTTGACGCAGCGCTTGCACACCCGGCACAGCTCGTAATCAATGGTAGGCATGAACTTCTCTGGCAGCCGGTGGTCCAGCCGCTTGCCCTGCTTAACGGTCTCGCTCATATCTTCACCCCCTGGAAAGGATGCTCCGTGCCCCGTCGCAGAATGCCTTTTCCCACCACGGCCACGAACGGATTCCCCGCCTCCGGGGTCCAGGTCTGGGCGTCCGGCTCCACGATCCTTATGGCGCATTCCTCCGAAGCGCAATAGGCCGTCCCTCCGTCGGGAGATAGCCCGGCTATCATCGGTCTTAGCTTCTTACGGTCGGTCAGAGCGATCAATGTCGTCTCGGGCTGGCTGCGCCCCACGATGATGCTGAAGGGGCCGTTCAGGAAGGCCTCCTTGTAAGTTATCCGAATCCATTCCGCCAGGCGGCGATGCCCCGGCGACATGAGGGCGATGTCCTGATAGGTCCAGGGGGCCATGGCGAAGGCCGCCACCTCCACCGGCAATCCGTTCCGCCTCACCAGCAGGTCCCAGAGGTAGGCCACGACCTCGGTGTCGGTGAGCACGGTGCAGCGGTATCCGTTCATCTCCACCAGCCTGCGGTTGACGCCGTAGGAGGTGATCTCCCCGTTATGGCACACGCCCCAGTCCAGGAGGGACATGGGGTGGGAGCCGGCCCACCAGGCGGGCGAGTTGGTCGGGAATCTCGAATGGGAGAGCCACATGGTGCCGGAATAGCGTTCCACGTCGTACAGGTCGGCGATCTCGTACGAATAGCCATTGCCCTTGAAGACCGCCATGTCCTTGCCGCTGGAGACGCAGAAGGCCTTCTCCACCTTCTCGTTGATGTGCTTTACCAGCTCCACCAGATAATCATCCTCGCTCAGGTCCCGGGCCCCTCGCCATTCCCGCTTCTCTGTAACGGAGGCGAAATAGCGCCATACCAGCGGGTACGGTGGAGCGATGGTGGTCTGCTCGCGGGTGAACACCTTCTCGTCATGATGAACGGAGATCCGCCCGTCCAGGAACTCCTCCACGTTCCTCTTTCCCTCTTCGTCATCGAAGAAGAACTGCAGGCAATACTGGTCCTTGCGGTCGGGGAAGAGACCGTAACAGGCGTAACCAGCTCCCAGGCCGTTCTCCCTCTCCTCCATGATGGTAAGCATGCGGGCGATGCGGTCCCCGGGAATGCGCTCTCCCTTGAGGGATATGCAGGAAGCGATGCCGCAGCCGCCCATCTGACCTTGCCAAGCGGGTGGCCTGGATGCGACGTAGTTCTCGGTCCTGACCGGTAAACCGTTCCGATCGACCCGGCCATATTCGCCATTTTGTTCTTTCATGCCTTCCACTCTCCTGATCCTTCCCTACTCGCCCGAATGCGGTTCGAGGTGCGCGGAAAGCCTAAAGTACAGCTTCCTTTCGAACCGATCATACGTATTGGTTAGCCTTTCTATACATAGGATGAAACAAGTTTTTAAGGGCGAGTGTGTCGCGCGCAGATACTCCCTTCAAAAACCTATCCTATTTAGTCCTTGCCGACTTAACGAAAATTTATTAGCGAACCTACGATAATCGTAATAATTATCCTGAAATTTAACCTATATTCGTTCTTGATTTTAAACAATTCAACCAAATTATAAAAAATTCCGCTCATTTGTCTAATACGATATCCATTCCCGACTTGATTCCTTAGCGAATATACATTATCGCGCTGGAAAACGATAATAATATGATACTCGTTTATGAATCAGATCCCGACAAGGTGAAGCTTTAATGACCTCATCCCGCACCGCCCTAGTACCTCAATTGCCAGACCTGGACAAGATCAGACAGATGCGCAAGCGATTGAACCTGTCCCAGAGGGAGCTGGCCGGAATGGCGGGTGTGAGCCAATCCCTCATCGCCAAGATCGAGAGGGGGACCATCGATCCATCCTACAGCAACGTCCGCAAGATACTGTCGGCCTTCGAGGAGGTCATCAGAAGGCGAAAGGTGGAAGGCGTCCGTTCGGGCACGCAGCTGACCGTGGGCGACCTGGCCACGCGCGGGGTCATCTTCGTCACGCCGGACCAGAGCGTGGGTGAGGCCGTGGAGCGGATGATGAGGGGCCGATTCACGCAGCTACCGGTCATAGTGGGTGAGAGGATCGTCGGAGGGCTTACCGACGACGCCATTCGGGACTACACTATCGATCAGACCAAGACCAGGAAGAAGACCTACGAGGAGGTCATGCGCACCCGCATCGAGGAGATCATGGACGCACCGTTCCCTATACTGAGCGAGGACACGCCCATCGACCTAGCGTCCTTCCATCTGCAGCGCGAGGAGGCCATACTCGTATCGCGGAAGGGGGCCATCGTAGGCATCCTGACCAGCGCGGACTTCCTCAATCTGGGACTGAACCAGTGAGCGGCCTTCAGCTTCTCAAGGCTGGCGGGCGAGGACGAGGTGACGAGCGATGAAGCGAAGGGAGCTGGAGATGGCATTGCAGTCGCTGGAGCCGTTCCAGGCGCCTAAGCCAGAACTTGAGCAGTACTCCACCCCGGCTATCATAGCCGCCAGCATGCTGTTCGAAGCCCTGGCCTCCGGGCACATCGAAGGGCGAAAGGTCCTGGACCTGGGTTGCGGCACCGGTCCCCTCGGCATCGGGGCCGCATTGCTCGGCGCCGCCAAGGTCATCGCCGTGGATATGGACGAGAAGGCGCTTCTTCAGGCCGAGGCCAACGCCAGCAAGCTCGGCGTGGAACTGGAGCTGCGGCGATCGGACATAACCGATCTCAACGAGGCCGCGGACACGGTCATCATGAACCCTCCCTTCGGGGCGCAGAGGAAAGGCGCCGACCGACCTTTCCTTGATGCGGCCATGAGATGCGCCCCGGCCATCTATTCCCTGCATCTGAGCCAGACCGAGGAGTTCGTCCAGCGCTACGTGTCCCGGAAAGGGTATGGGACAAAGGTGCTAAAAAGGTATAAATTCGCGATTCCTCATATGTTCGACTTCCATAGCAAGGCGAAGAAAGATGTCGACGTCACGCTATTTTACATTCTCAAAGAAGGTGTACTGGAATGAGTGACAAGAAAAGAGTTTTACCAGGTGACGAGGTGGCAGTGGCTGAGGAATACCTCCCTGCCGAAGGCACTTACGAGGAGGGCGGCATAGTCTATTCCGCCCTGACCGGCGAGCTGAAGATGAACGACTCGGACAAGACGGTCACCGTCAAGGCGGAAAACCCCATGATCTCCCTGGCGATCGGTGATTCAGTGTTCTGCGAGGTCACCGACGTGCGGGCCTCGATGGCGATATGCGATGTGGTCATGGTGGAGGGCAAGTCCCGTAACATCACCGGGGACACCAATGGCACCATACATGTCTCCAAGATCTCCCATGATTACGTGCAGGACGTTGGTCGAGAATACCGTCCCAGCGACATAATTCGGGCCAAGGTCATGCAGGTCAAGCCGTCCATACAGCTCAACACCACCGACGCGCACTTCGGCGCGGTCAAATCGCTGTGCCAGGCCTGCCGTTCCAAGCTGCGTCGGGCCGAGAAGGGGCTGTTCTGCGACCTGTGCGAAGAATACGAGTCCCGCAAGATCGCCGACGACTACGGCGACGTCGAGACCATCCTGATAACTGGCAAGGAGTAGGGGGCAATGGTCTTGGCCGAGACCAACCGCGAACTGGCCAAGGAGATCCGTGAGCTCCGTGAAGAAGTGCGCCAGATGAAGGAGCTCATCGACCTGCTGGTGACTTTGGTCGTAGAGAGCGACGATACGGACGAGGACGACCTCTCCGAACTGCTCTTGACCGGGGGCGGGGAAGCCCCTCGCTTCAACAACTGACCATCATGAAGCTCATCGCCCTGCTGTCGGGAGGCATCGATTCTCCAGTGGCCGTATGCCTCATGGCTGAAAGGGGTGCGGAGATCACGTTGCTGCATATGGACAACCGTCCGTTCAGCAGTGACATGGGCGTGCGAAAGGCGCAAATGCTGGCCGAGGCGCTGCGCCGGGCCACCGGTCAGGCGTTGCCCCTGTACATGGCACCACATGGTGAGAACCAGGCCATTAACCAGGAGAAGTGCCAATCATCCTACCAATGCGTGCTTTGCAAGCGCCTCATGCTGCGTACCGCCCAGGCCGTGGCCCGGCGAGTGGGAGCTTCCGGGATCGTCATGGGCGATTCCCTGGGCCAGGTGGCCTCGCAGACCCTGAACAACATAAGAGCGGAGCAGTATGGGCTGCAGATGCCAGTGCTACGCCCGCTGATCGGGCTGGACAAGCTGGAGATCGAACGCATTGCTAAAAAGATCGGGACCTACGAAATATCCATCATGAACGACGGCAGCAAGGACTGCACCGCGGTTCCTAACCGGGTCATCACCAACGCCTCCCTCACTGACGTTCTGGACGAGGAGGCCAAGGTGGACATGGAGATCATGGCCGAAAGGTCCGCGGAAAAGGCCTTACGTGTCTAAAGCCCAGGATAATGGCGGCAGGACATGCCCACTTCAGGGTCGTAGATCATGTCCGCGGTGATCTTCCTTATGTACTTGGCCTGAACCCTGGAAACGTAGAGGGTGTGCTCCCCCACCTTTATCACGATATCGCTGGTCTTGGGGGACTTCAAGGCAACGGGCAGCAGGACCGGTCCGGAGCAGGAGGTGCAGATGCGATAGTCCTGTCTGTTCTTCACGATATAATTGACCACCATCTGGTCGACTGCGATCTCAGACATTCGTGCGGCTTTAACAATCGCTCGTATATAAGATGAACGAAGGAAAGCCCGACAGAGGCAAACTTATTCAGCGCCCCCGACCATGACCGGAACGTGAAGGTGGTATTGGACACGTCAGCCCTGTTCTCCCTGGAACAGGTCCTCCCGGGCTGGGAGGCTTTTATCACCCAGGGGGTCCTGGACGAGCTGGAGAAGTACGGCGATCGCCGTGCCGATCACCTGTTATCGGTTCTCAAGGTCTCTCAGGCCACCTCCCGAACCGTGGGCACGGTATTGAAAGCCGCCAAGGGCACGGGCGACTCGGCGCGCCTCTCCCCGGTGGACGTGGAAGTGCTGGCCCTGGCATTGGAGCTCAAGGCCAGCGTGGTCACGGACGATTATTCCATACAGAACCTGGCCGCGGTTCTGGGAGTGGAGTACATTCCCGTGGGCCTGAAAGGCATAACCAGAGTGATCAGGTGGAACTACCTATGCACTGGCTGCGGCAAGGTCTTCAAGGAGGAGCATCCCGATTGCCCGATATGCGGCTCTCCGCTGAGGACCACGCGGAGAAAGTGATCAGTTCTTCCCGCCCAGCTCCTCGCTCTTCTTGGCCGCGGCCTCCACGGCGTCGATGAATGCCCCGCGCACTCCCGCCTCTTCCAGGACCCTGATGCCCTCGATAGTAGTGCCTCCGGGCGAGGTCACCAGGTCCTTGAGCTCGCCGGGGTGCTTCCTGGTCTCCAGGTAGGTCTTTCCCGCTCCCAGGACGGTCTGGGCGGCCAGCTGCAGCGCCACGTCACGGGGCAATCCGGCCAGGACGCCACCGTCGGCCATGGCCTCGATGATCATGTATATGTAAGCCGGTCCGCTGCCGCTGAGCCCGGTGACCGCGTCCAGCAACTTCTCGTCCAGGCAGAAGGCCATTCCCACGGAGTTCAGGATGTTCTGTACCGTCTCCTTGTCCTCCTTCTTGGCCGAGCGGCCCAAGGCGAATCCGGAGGCGGAGGCGCCGACCAAACAGGGCTGGTTGGGCATAACGCGGACCACGCGAACGCCCATATTGAGATGGGCTTCCATGAACGATATCTTCACGCCGGCGGCGATGGATATCACCAGATGCGAGGCGGTGAGGTACGGCTTCAGCTCGTCCAGGACCGGTCCTACGTGCTGCGGCTTCACCGCTAAAAGAACAATGTTCGAGGAGTGCACCACCTCGATATTGTCCGAGACGGTCTGAACGTCTAAGGTCTTGGTGATATAGTCCCTTCGTTCCGAGACTATCTCGCTCGCCACGATGTCCTCAGCCTTGGCCATCCCGGCAGTGATGATGCCCTTCATCAAAGCCTCGGCCATGTTGCCCGCGCCGACAAATCCGATCTTCATTATACCACCTGCCATTGGCTATCTTACCTTATTCTCACATACGTATTAATTCGATTTGGTCAGATGCGGCTCCAGATGGTTTCAGTGCCTCCGCATCGCGAACGAAATTCGACTCAGGTGTTTTAATAACTCCTTACATTTTTATCGAGTTAACAAGCCTATAATTTTAATTATATAATCTATTAATAATATAACTAACTGGTCATGCCTAAAAAAACTTCACAATTGGACCATGCCATTTATCAAAAGTTTAAATAAAGGAAGCATTATCCCCCTACAATGCTCGTAGATGACTATTTCCCGGTGGCAATTTTCGCGTTGATCGCGTTGCTGGTTCCCCTCGTTGCTGTTTTCATGGGGAAGCTCTTCCGACCGACCAAGCATGCGGAGCTACGTGAAACGACCTACGAGTGCGGTGAGAAGCCCATAGGAGTGGCCAATATTCAATTCCATGTCCAGTTCTATATCTACGCTATAATTTTCGTGGCCTTCGATATAGTCACTGTTTTCCTTTTAGTTTGGGCAATGGCCTTTGAAGGGCTCTCCGAGACCGCGAAGATCTCCGCGGTCGTGTTCCTGATCATCCTGCTCGCGGGAGTGTTCTATTCGCTTAAGAAGGAGAGGATTTTGTGGATATAGACCTGTCATTTCAGGCAATGACCATGACCGCCAAGCAGTTCGGCGAGATGAGCCAGAACTTCCTCCGTGAGACCATGGTGGCCACGGGCGGCAAGAAGGCCATCGACAAGCTGACCGCCCCCATATGGTCATGGGGTCAGAGGAACTCCGTGTACCCGTTGCACTTCGGTATCGCCTGTTGCGCTCTGGAGATGGCCGCGGCCGGTGGACCGCGTTTCGATGCTGAAAGGCTGGGTATCGTTTTCAGATCGTCACCCAGGCAGTCGGACGTCATGCTCCTGAACGGTTGGATATCCGCCAAGATCCGCCCCTCCCTGAAGGCTCTCTACGAACAGATGCCTTCCCCGAAGTGGGTGATAGCCATGGGTGAGTGCACTATATCCGGCGGCCCCTGGTACGACGCGTACAACGTGATACAGGGCGCGGACACGTTCATCCCCGTGGACATTTACATTCCCGGTTGCCCGTGCCGTCCCGAGGCCATGCTCGAGGGCTTCAACAAGCTGAGCCAAAAGATCACCGCTGAGAACCGCGGCAGTTTCCTGGATGACTGAGGTGTCATAATGAGCAAAGTCATCGTTTACGACAAGCCAGACAAGTCCGAGGAAGAGGTGGCCAGATCCATAAAGGCCAAGTTTCCGGAGGCGGAGGTCAAGGCCGGCACCAGAAGGGTATTCATCAAGATCAAGAGGGAGGACTTCCTGGCCCTCGCCACTTACATGAAGGACGAGATGTCCTTCGAGCACACTTCCTGCGTCAGCCCTGTGGACTGCGTAGATCATTTCACCGTTGTCTATCACATTTCCTCGTGGGCCAATCACATCATGGCCGAGGTCCTGGTCGACCTGCCTCATGATGATCCCACCGTGGACTCCATCGCCCCTCTGTGGGGTGGCGCGAACTGGCACGAGCGGGAGGCCTTCGACCTCATGGGTGTCGTTTTCAAGGGACACCCGGACCTGCGCCGCATCATGATGCCGGAGGAGTTCAAGTTCCATCCCCTGAGGAAGGATTTCCAGGTCGGAAGGAGGGTCTGAAATGTCTGATGAGATGTGGGTCAATATGGGTCCTCAGCACCCCTTCAACCATGGTCTGTGGAACCTCAGGGTCAAGCTCAACGGGGAGACCATTACCTCCGCTGAGCCTATCATAGGTTACCTTCACAGAGGCTGGGAGAAGATGGTGGAGAACCGCACCTACTCCCAGATCGTTCCTCTGGCCGACCGTCTGTGCTACGGTTCGTCCTTATCCTGGAACCATCTGTACTGCCTGACCGCCGAGAATGTGTACGGCATAGAGGCTCCCACGCGGGCCTCGTACATCCGAGTGGCCGCCTTGGAACTGCAGCGCATCGCCTCCCATCTTTGCTGGCTAATGGCTATAGGCACTGACCTCGGCAGCTATACCATCATGACCTGGACGATAAGGGAGAGAGAACTGTTCCTGGACCTTCTGTGCCAGCTCACCGGCGCGCGCATGACCTATAACTTCTGTCGCATCGGCGGGGTCAGGAACGACCTCCCCGAGAACTTCGAGCGCGATGTCAACCGCGTGCTCGACGTGTTCGAAGGACGCCTTCGCGACCTCGAGGCCTTGATGGATGAGAACATCGGGTTCCGCATGAGGACCGAAGGCATCGGGAAAATGTCGGCCGAACAGGCCATCAACCTCGGCCTTACCGGGCCTATAATGAGGGCCAGCGGCGTGGATATGGATCTGCGCCGGCTCGATCCCTACGAGGTCTACCAGGACATGAAGTTCGAGGTATGCGTGGCCACCGACGGCGATTGCTTCTCCAGGTACCGCGTGCGAATGGACGAGATGCGCGAGAGCGCCAAGATCGTCCGCCAGGCCCTGGCCGAGATGCCTAAGGGCCCTATCCGGGTGAAGGTACCAAGGTGCCCTCCGAAGGGGGCCATGGCCACCCGTGTGGAGGACCCGCGCGGTGAGTCGCTCATGTACTTGGTCAGCGACGGCTCGGAGAAGCCGTACCGCCTCAAGGTGCGCTCGCCCAACTTCGTCAACCTTTCAGCCTCTCCCCCGATGTTGCTCGGCTACAAGATCTCTGATGTCCCGGCCATCATGGGTGTCATGGACATGTGCATAGGAGAAACGGACCGGTGATCATATGTCGACCCTCTATACCGTATTACAAGACGTAACCGAGTGGCTCATGGGCCTGATCGCCTCTCTGGTCGACTGGACCAAACTGGGATTCCTGAGCGGTCTGGCCGATTGGCTGGAGACCGAACCGGTCCTCACCACGGTCACCACCCTCCTGGTGGCGCTAATCTACTTCATCTCCTTGATGATGTTCGGACTGTGCTTCATTTGGATGGAAAGGAAGTTCTTGGGCAGGTTCATGGACCGCCGCGGTACCCAAGTGGGTGTGCTCGGTTTCTTCCAGAACTTTGCCGATGGTATCAAGGTGGTCCTGAAGGAGCACATCGTGCCCAAGGCCGCCGACAAACCCCTGTTCGAACTGGGTGTCTTCGGAATACTGGCCACCTCGTTCATGCTGCTCGGGTGCATCCCGCTCAGCCCTCAGTTCTACGTTATCAATGTCCCCCTGGCCTTGTTGCTGGGGATCGCCATCTTCTCCTTCGCTCCCTTCAGCCTGCTGATCGGTGCTTGGGCTTCCAACAACAAGTTCAGCCTGATAGGGGGCATGAGGGGCGCCGCCCAACTTATCGCCTTAGAGATACCGATCCTCCTGGTCGTCGTCTCCGTGGTCGTCATGACGGGCAGCCTCTCGTTCAATGGTATCGTCGGATGGCAGCAGGCCCACATATGGCTGGGCATCCCGCTGTTCATAGGCATGGTCACCTTCCTTGTCGCCGGCATAGGCGAGTCTGAACGCGTGCCCTTCGACCTTCCTGAGGCCGAAGCCGAGCTCGTGGAAGGATGGACCACGGAATACGGCGATGTCAGGTGGGGCCTGGTCATGGCCTGCGACTACTTCCGCGCCTACATAATGTGCGGGCTGCTCACCATGATGTTCCTGGGCGGATGGGACGGACCTGATTTCATCTGGGCCGAGGTCTGGTACCTGGCCAAGACGTTCATCGTGTTCTTCTTCTTCATCTGGGCCCGAGCGGCCATGGTGAGGATAAGGACCGACCAGATCCTGAAACTGGGCTGGACGAGGCTTTTGCCCCTGGCCCTGATCAACCTGCTCATTGCCATATCCCTTAAAGTAGCGGAGGTGTTCTGATGAGGATAGAGGAAAGGAGATACACCAAAACAGACCACCTGCGACCTACTGGCTATTTGGCGAAGTCCCTCGTGGTCACCTTCAAAGGGCTCTGGCGGAACACCAAGAACCGCCCCTGCACCGTTCAGTACCCGTGGGAGAAAGTGGTCTACCCCGATAACTATCGCGGGCGTCCCGGTATCGTGCTGGACAAGTGCATTGGCTGCGGCCGCTGCGCCAAAGAGTGCCCCAACCAGTGCATCGAGATGGTCCAGATCGAGCTGCCCAACCTCGGGGCGGTAAAGCGTCCCCAGGTCAACGTAGGTCGCTGCATGATGTGCGGCAACTGCGCCGAGGCCTGCCCGACCAACGCTATGATGGTAACTCCCGACTTCGAGCTGGCCTCCTACAGCCGGGCGGAAATGATATTCGACCCGATCAAGCTGCAGCATCCCTACAAGCCCGGTTACGAGGTGAACTACGAGTTCGCCCTGCTCTCCGAAATGAAGGGAGGCGAGGCCAAGACCTACGCCAAGAACGACCCCAACGTGCACGACGTGATCGTTCTGGAGGGTGCCAAGTGCATCTCCTGCGGCAGGTGCGCCAAGACCTGCCCCGCCGGCGTCATCGTGATGACCGAGACCGGCGAGCTCAACCCCAAGACCAAGAAGCCGATAAAGCACCCCAAGTTCGACAACACCAAATGCGTGGTCTGCGAACAGTGCGTTGAGGTGTGTCCGAAATCGGCCCTTAGCATCAAGGAGGTGTTGTGATGGACCTAACCACATTGTTCTTCCTGATATTCGCTGGCATGACCGTGGGATGCGCCATAATGGTGGTCGCTTCCAAGGACATCGTGCACAGCGCCGTGTTCCTGGCCGCCACCTTCGTCGGTGTGGCCATAATCTACCTGTTCCTGAACGCCGAGTACCTGTTCCTGATACAGATACTGGTGTATGTCGGGGCCATCAACGTGCTGATACTCTTCGGTATCATGCTGACCAAGCGCCGCATGGTGGGAAAGGACCCGTGTGAGGACCAACCCCGCAAGGGGAGGTGGTCCCCATGAAGGACGGAGACTCCACCCAGGCCATAGTGGTCAAGCTGCTCGTCCTCGGGCTGCTGTTGGAGACCATACTGTACTCCGTCTTTTCCATCGAATGGGGCGACGTAGGCACAAAAATGATCGACACGGTCCAGTTAGGCGAGGCCGTGTTCAACGATTACGGCATAGCCGTGCTCATGATGGGCCTGCTGCTGCTCTCCGCCATACTTGGCGGCGTTTTCATCGCACAGGAGGATGAAGAATGAACATACCTTTGGAATACGTACTGATCATCTCTTCATCCCTGTTCGTCATCGGGGCGGCCGGGGTAATACTGAAGAAGAACGCCATCGCCGTCCTAATGTCCATCGAGCTGATGCTCAACGCGGCCAACATCAACCTGGTGGCCTTCTCCTCATACTTGGGGGATGCCCAGGGACAGGCCTTCTCCCTGTTCTCCATAGGTGTGGCCGCGGCCGAGGTCACCGTGGCCCTGGCCATACTGCTCAATCTGAACAAGCTGAGAAAGACCGTGAACGTGGATGACGTCAACCTGCTGAGGTGGTAAGATGAACATACTGGAATACGCATGGTTGATCCCGGTCTTCCCTCTGTTGGCATTCGTCATCGTCGGCTTCCTGGGCGGTAAGATGAAGGACAACGGCGCCATCGTGGCCCTGATCGGCTCCGGCGCCGGAATGGTCCTGGCCCTGTGGACGGCCTTCGAGATCCTGACCACCGGGACCGTCTATAACAAAGACAACATAACTTGGGTGAGGTTGAGCTCCGAATACAGCATCGAGATGGGCGTCTACATAGACAACGTTGCGGCCATGATGCTCATCGTGGTCTCCTTCATCGCCTTCCTGGTGGTCGTCTACTCCACCGCCTACATGCACGACCAGGGGAAGAGGCAGCGCCGCTACTTCACCGAGATATGCCTGTTCGTGGGCGTCATGCTCGGCCTGGTGCTGGCCAATAATTTCTTGCAGATGTTCATATTCTGGGAGCTGGTTGGTCTCTGCTCCTACCTGCTGATCGGCTTCTGGTTCGAGAGGCCTGCGGCCGCTCGCGCGGCTAAGAAAGCCTTCCTGGTCACCAGGGTGGGCGACGTCATGCTGATGATCGGCCTGTTCCTGCTGTTCACCGAAATGCACAGCCTAAACTACGAGTTCGTATGGTCTCATCTGACCACCGCGGACCAGACCACACTGGCCTTTGCCGCCTTCTTCCTGTTCGGCGGCGCAATAGGCAAGAGCGCGCAGTTCCCGTTGCACGACTGGTTGCCTGACGCCATGGAAGGTCCGACCACCGTTTCCGCCTTGATACACGCGGCCACGATGGTGAACGCAGGTGTTTACCTGACCGCCAGGGCCTTCCCCATCATAGCTACCAGCTCTGAGGTCAGCCTGTTCGTGGCCTGCATCGGAGGCATCACCGCCTTCATCGCCGCCACCATGGCCCTCTGCGCACCCAAGATAAAGGGAGTATTGGCTTACTCCACCGTCTCCCAGCTGGGGTATATGATCCTCGGTCTGGGCACAGGCGCGTTCCTGTGGAACCACGGTCACGAGATCGCCGGTTCCCTGGCCTTCGGTGCCGGTCTGTTCCACCTGATGAACCACGCCTTCTTCAAAGGCCAGCTCTTCCTAGGCGCCGGTTCCGTCATACACTACGTTCACACCGAGGAACTGAGCAAGATGGGCGGGCTGGGCAAATATATGAAGGTCACCAGCATCACCATGCTGATATCCTGCATTTCCATCGCCGGCATACCGCCCCTCTCCGGGTTCTGGAGCAAGGACGAGGTGCTGGCAGTGACCTTCGAGGCTGGCGACATAGGCCTGGCCTTCATGGTGCTCTGGATACTGGGTGTTCTGACGGCCTTCATGACGGCCTTCTACATGTTCCGCATGTGGTTCATGGTCTTCAAGGGCCCAGAGCACGAGGGCACCAAGCACGTCGTGGAGCACGGGGGCCACAAGCACGAGGGTCCCATCGCCATGCTGCTGCCCCTGATCATCCTGGCCGCTCTGGCCTTCGGTTCTGGCCTATCTCTGTTCATCGGCGATGGGTTCTACAGCGCCATCAACATGCATCACTTCGAGGCTCTCAGCATCGGCGAGCGCCTGGAAGAGGTGTTCACCTCCCCGCTGACCTACATATCCATATTGGCGGCGGTAGGCGGGATACTTCTGGCCTACTTCACCTTCTTCAAGACCAAGGTGTCCGCGGCCAACGTGGTGTCCAAAGGCCTCCCCAAGGCCACGCACCAGCTGCTGTTGGACCGCTACAAGTTCCCGGTGGCCTACGACAAGATAGGCTACGTGGGCCTGTATGGCTTCTCGATGCTGCTGGACAAGTTCGATCATTACATCATCGACGGCATAGTCAATGCCATCAGCACCTTCCTGATCAAGGCCGGCGGAACGGTCCGCAAGGCCCAGACCGGTTTGGTCCAGAACTACACCACCTTATTGGTGGCGGGGGTTTCGCTGATCGTCATACTGCTCTATGTCGTAGGAGCGCTGAGGTGATCCCATGTTAGAGAACATACCGATACTATCCCTGCTTTTGCTCTTCCCCCTGATCGGTGCAGTGGTCACCTTCTTCCTGGGGAAGAACCCCAAGATGGCCAAGATCTCGGCGCTGGTCTTCTCGGCCATACCGTTAGTGCTGTCCCTGTTGATGCTCACGGAGTATGTGCAGACCGCCGGAGGCTACCAGTTCGAAGAGTCCTTCACCTGGATTGACGCCCTCGGCATACAGTACAGTCTCGGCGTGGACGGGATAAGCGTCCCCATGGTCTTCCTGAGCACCTTGCTGGTGTTCCTGGCCGTGATATTCTCCTGGGACACCGAGCACCGGACCCATCAGTACATGGCCCTGCTGCTGGTGCTGGAACTGGGAGTGCTGGGCGTCTTCATGAGCCTGGACTACTTCCTGTTCTACATCTTCTGGGAGGTCGTGCTGATCCCGATGTACTTCCTGATCAGCATATGGGGCGGCCCAAGGCGGTCCTACGCGGCGATCAAGTTCTTCATATACACCCACATCGCCAGCCTGGTCATGCTGCTGGGAATATTCGCCCTGTACTTCGAAGCCTACTCGTACAACGGATACTACTCCTTCAGCATGGTGGCCATAAACGCTGTCTCACCCCTGTTCGGGGCAACGTTCCAGATAGTGGTGTTCGGAGCACTCTTCTTCGGCTTTGCCGTGAAGATGCCCATGTTCCCCTTCCATACCTGGTTACCAGACGCGCATGTGGAGGCCCCCACCGCCGGTTCCGTTCTATTGGCCGCGCTCCTGCTTAAGATGGGTGCCTACGGTATCATCCGCATCGCCTTCCCCGCCCTGCCTGACGGAGCCCACGAATGGCAATGGATCATGGTCATTATGGCCATCCTATCCATCGTCTACGGCGCCCTGATGTGCCTGGCTCAGAAGGACCTGAAGAAGATGGTGGCCTACTCCTCCATCAGCCACATGGGGTTGGTGCTGCTGGGATTCGCCACCTTCACCGAGATCGGGATCGCCGCAGGTGTGTTCCAGATGTTCGCCCACGGTCTCATCACCGCCGTCCTCTTCATGATGTGCGGTGTAATGCAGCACAAGACGGGCACCAGGAACATCCCCAGGCTTGGTGGCCTGGCGGCCAAGATGCCCTACGCCGCGACCTTCATGATGATCGGGTTCATGGCCTCCCTAGGTCTGCCGGGAATGGTGGGCTTCGTGGCCGAGTTCTCGATATTCACCTCCACCTACGACGCCTTCGGCTGGCTGCTGTTGATCCCAGTGATAAGCGTGGCCATAACCGCCGCGTACTACATCTGGGCCATGCAGCGGGTCCTTTTCGGCCCCCTGACCAAGGAGGTGGACACCGAGCACCTGCACGACCTGTACTGGTTCGAGGCGCTGCCCCTGGCGGTGATAAGCGGTTTCATCGTGCTCTTCGGCATGTTCCCCGCGTTGATGATGGACTACATACGCCCCGCAGTAGGCGCGGTCGTCGGTATTCTGGGAGGGATCTAAATGGACTACTCTGCGTTATACCCTGAGATCATTTTGGCCCTGTTCGCCATTGCCATACCCGCCGTGGGCATGGTCATGAAGGACAACAAGTACCTGGCGACGGTGGCTCTGGCCGGCGTAGGCCTGTCCATGGTGGCGGTGGCCATGCACTTCATCAGCGGCAATGGTGCCGTGGTCTTCGACACTGGATTACTGGTGCTCGACGACTTCAGCGCCCTGTTCATGATGATCTTCCTCAGCGTGGCCTTCGTGGTCATACTGGCCTCGATCAAGTTCATCGATGGCGAGAAGCACGGCTCGGAGTACTACTCCCTGATCCTGCTGGCGACCGTGGGCATGCTGTTGGTGGCCTCGGCGACCGACCTCTTCGTCCTGTACATAGGCATAGAAGTGACCAGCATATCCTCCTACGCCCTGGTGGCCTTCCGCAAGAAGGACATCAAGGGGACGGAGGCGGCCACGAAGTACTTCATCTTCGGCGGCGTATCCTCGGCCTTCACGCTTTTCGGCATATCCCTGGTCTACGGAATAACCGGGACGACCTCCTTCGCCGAAATAGGGACGAAGATCGCCACCCTGACCGAGTTCCAGGAGGTCATCTGGGTGGCCTTGGTGATGGTCATCGTGGGCTTTGGCTTCAAGGTGGCCATGGTCCCGTTCCACTCCTGGGCTCCTGATGTGTACGAGGGCGCGCCTACGACCATCACCGCCATGCTGGCGGCCGGCTCCAAGAAGATGGGTCTCGTGGCCATGTTCAAGTTCTTCCTCATCGCCATGTTGGCCATCAAGGCCGACTGGGAGATCGTGGTGGCGGTGCTCGCCATAATCACCATGACCGTAGGGAACCTGGCGGCCCTGAACCAGACCAGCATCAAGAGGATGCTGGCCTACTCTAGCATCGCCCAGGCCGGCTACATACTGATAGCTGTTGCGGTGGGAACGGAGTTCGCCCTTACGGGCGGGATATTCCACATAATGACCCACGCCTTCATGAAGGGCGGGGCGTTCATCGTCGTGGCCACGCTGGCCACCGTGGCCGTCGGTGAGAAGATAACGGAGTACAAGGGACTGGCCAAGAGGTCCAACTTCATGGCCTTCTCCATGACCGTCCTGCTCTTCTCCCTGGCGGGAATTCCGCCCCTGGCCGGTTTCGCCTCCAAGATGCTCTTGTTCTCCGCGCCCATATCTGGAGCGGTGGCCGGTTCGGAATGGCTCATATGGCTGTCCGTGGCAGGCATCATCAACAGCGCCATATCCCTGTACTACTACGCCCGCGTGGTCAAGTACATGTACGTGGACGAGCTGGAAGAGGGTGCCCCGTCGGACAAGCTGAAGCTGCCCAAGAGCATGATGGCCGCCGTGGCCATATGCGTGGTGGCCATTGTGGTGATGGGTGTCTATCCGGACATCTTCATACAGTTCTGCCGGGACGCCGCCCAGGCCTTCTTCGCCTGAAATCCTTTTACCTAATTCTCTTATTTTTTCTTCTTTGGCGGATACGCTGGCGCAATTTTTTCAATGCCTAATCCAGTAACGATTAAGTATAAAATTATCATATCCAGCGGTGATGTCTCAATCCTGGGATCACTCCATCAGGGATGAACTGAACCGGGTGGAGCAAGAGATCCACCGCAGCATCCAGTCGGAGCAACCCATACTCACCGAGATATGCGATTACGTAATTTCCTCGGGCGGAAAGCGCATGCGCCCGGGCGTCACTATCCTTTCTTATCTGGCCAACGGAGGAAAGAATGTCTCCGAGGCGATCAAGATCGCCGCGGCCTTCGAGATGATACACTCGGCCACGCTGATCCACGACGATATTAACGACCGCTCGGAGATGAGGCGCGGAAAGCAGTCGGCTTACAAGAGGTTCGGGCTGCAGCAGGCGCTCATTGGCGGCGACTTCCTTTTCGTAAAGGCCTTTGCCATCGGCGGCTTCTTCAACGAGAACATCGTGGAACTGGTGGCCTACGCCTGCACGGCCATAGCCGAGAGCGAGATCGAGCAGTTCGAGCGCGAGGGACAGGTGGCTCCCCTGGATGTGTACCTGAGCATAATCGAGGGTAAGACCGCCAAGCCGATAATGGCCGGCGCCCGCATAGGCGCTTACCTGGCCAATGCCGACCCCGACCGCGTTCAGATCATGGGGGAGTTCGGCTTCAACATCGGCATGGCCTTCCAGATCGTGGACGACGTACTGGACATCGTGGGCACAGAGAAGACCCTGGGCAAACCGCGCATGGTGGACTTCGACGAGAGGAAGGCCACCTTGCCACTGATATACGCTATGAACGATGGCGAATCCGGGAAGAGGCTCTCAGAGCTGTTCCACCTGAAACATAAACGGTCACAGGACGTGGAAGAGGCCTTGGAACTGATCGCCAAGACCACGGCCATCGAGAAGGCCCGTGAGAAGGCCCAGGAATACGCTGACAAAGCCCTGCAGACCTTGGACGGCGTTCCTGAATCCATTTACAAGGAAGGATTGCGCAAGCTCGCCGAGACCGTGGTCAACCGCAGCTACTGAAAGCACAGAATGGTGAGGAGCATGAGCGAGGAACTCAAAGTGGACGTGGTCGTGGTGGGGGCGGGCCCGGCCGGGAGCACCACCGCCAGGTTTGCGGCGGAAGGCGGAGCCGACGTCCTCGTCTTGGAGCGCAGGTCCAAGGTCGGAGTGCCGGTCCGCTGCGGTGAGTTCATGCCCTCTCTGGAAGAGATGAAGGTCATATTCCCCCAGGCAGGTGACATGGCCGAGATATTCGAGGTGCCGTCCGACCTGGTCTCCCTGAGATGCGACACCATGCGCATATTTTCTCCCAGGTTCACTCGTTACGAGCTACCCTTCAGCGGCTACACCACGGACAGGGACCGGTTGGACCAGTTCTTCGCTTCCCAGGCCGAGAAGGCCGGGGCCAAGATAATGACCGGTCAGAGGGTAATCGAGGTCAAGGAAGGCATGGTCAGGACGGAATCGCTCACCGTTAAGGCGAAGGTCATCGTGGGTGCCGACGGCCCCCTGTCGTTGGTGGGCAAGTCCCTCGGCTTCGACCGCTCCAAGGACCTTTGCCCCGCGGTGACCGTGCAGGTACCAGGGGACTTCGAGCCTGTGCCGGAGATGTACTTCGGGACCATCGCCCCGGGCGGCTACGCCTGGATCATTCCCAAGAAGGGCGCGGCCAACGTCGGTCTGGGCGTCTCCCGCAAGTTCACCGATACCCCGGTCATGCAGTTCTTTGATGAGTTCGTGAAGGTCAAGGGCTTGAAAACGGGGAAACCCGCTGGCAAGTTCGTGCCCATGTCCATGCCTATCAAGAGGACCGTGGCCGGTCAGGCCATCGTCGTTGGCGACGCCGCCGGGCAGGTCATGGCCGTCAACGGGGGAGGCATCCCCATGGCCCGCATGGTCGGGCGCGTGGCCGGCAAGGCCGTGGCCGCCAATGTCCTGAAGGACGTTCCGTTGAGCGAGTACGAGAAGGAATGGCACCGGCAGGTCTACAAGGAACTGCGCATCGCCGCTCGCACCAAGGTGCTGGCGGAACTGTGCTTCGGCAGCGCCTGGCGCACCGAGACGGCCATGAAGCTCCTGGGCCAGCGGAGGATGAACAACCTCATTCGCTGCCGCCGCCTGTTCCCCTAACGGCCGAGGATGAGCGAGATGACGGCCCGGGGCATGCTGCGCACCAGCCCCTTGCTCATCCACTCCATCTCCCGCTTGTGGGTGATGGTGCTCTCCATAAGCTCGTCCGATCGCTCCTGCAGCTCCTGGAAGGCCTTCCTCCGTTCCTCCGGGTCCTTCAGGGCCACGGCGGCGTCCACCTTCTTCATCATGGCCGCAGCCTCGCTGGAACGCTGCAGGCGGAAGTTAAGCTCCTCCTTGCTGATGAGGCCGCAATCGAACCTGGCCTTGTTTATGGCGTCGGCGGCCTCGTAGCTGACCTCGGCGATGTCGTCCCGCGTCATCCACTTGGTCTCGTATGACAGGACGTACTTCCAGGATGGCGAGGGCAGGCGGGCGCGGTGCTCCTCCAGCGTTCGGGCCAAGGATATGTACCCGTACTTCTCCGGGTCCTCGAAGGCCAGGGAGCCGGGGTCCAGGAACGGTGCCAGGGGGGAGATGAACACGCACAGCCGGGGGTCCCTGTTGGCCACCTCGTACAGATGCTTGGCGTACTCGGCGCTCTTGACGGCCGACTCCCTGGTCTGCTTGGGCAGCCCGATCATGAAGAAGACGTCGAACCTTCCCGCGCCATATTTCATGGCGTTGCGGATGGACTCCTCCAGCTCCTCGTTGGAGTACTTGCGGCCCAGGGCCTCGCGCACCTCGGGGTCGTGGGAATCCGGGGATATCTCCACGGAGAATCCGGCCTTGTGAGTGCTAGCCAGCTTGTAAAAGTCCTCCTCCGGGGGAGTGAAGAACTCGAAGATCAGGGGATTGGTGACGCCCAGGCGCTTGACCTCGGCGAAGAAGCGGTCCATGTAGTCCAGGCCTCCACGGCGGGGGTCCCCCACGATGAAGGTCGGGGCTTTGATGTAGTTCTGAATGTTGCGCACGTCCTGGGCCAGCTTCTCCGGCGCTCGGAACGCCGGCCTCTGTCGGTTCAGGAAGCGGTGCATGGCCGGGCAGGAGCCGCCGCACACCGAGCAGTTCAGATGGCAGCCCTTGATGGAGAAGACCATGGTGATCGGGTAGCGGTCCCAGTCCTTGAAGGGCTTATGACCCTCGATGTCGTGATGCTTGATGACGGATCTGACGATCCAGCCGTAGTCCACGTCCTGGTAGTCCAGGCTGTCCGGGACATAGGTGATGGGGGTATGATGTACGCCCTTCTCGTCCTTCCAGCTGAGGTTCTCCACCTTTTCCAGCGGAGTGCCGTTCTTCAAGGCCTCCATCAGGTGCTGCAGAGGCACCTCGGTGGAGTCGCCCTTCAGTATCATGTCCACCTGGGGATAGTTGAGCAATTCCTCGTGATAATAGGTGGCAGAGAAACCGCCCATGAGCACTTGGGCCTGGGGGTGATATCTCTTCACCAGCTTGGCCACTTCCAACGCTCCATGGGCGTGGGGCAGCCAGTGCAGATCGATGCCGAACACCTTGGCGTCTAGCTTTTTGATGAGCTTCTCCACGTCCAGATCGCGGTGGTTCAGCATCATGCTGGCCAGGTTGACGATGCGCACCTTGTAGCCGTTCTTGGCCAGATGCGCGGCCATGGTGGTGAAGCCGAAGGGGTACATCTCGAAGACCGGGGTCGACGGCACCATGTCGCTGACCGGCCCGTAGAACAGGAACTCCTTGCGGAAATCGTAGACGCTGGGCGCGTGCAGGAATATGATGTCCTCTTTGCTCATCCTTTGGCCTCTGGCACGCTGAGATTGTCGAAGATATTTAAAATGTCACGCACCCGGACTCGTCACGTTCCGAAGCGCCTCTTCCGGGCCTGATAAGATCGAATGGCTCGCATGAAGTCCACCTTGCGGAAACCGGGCCAGAACACGTCGGTGAAGTACAGCTCGGAATAGGCCAGCTGCCAGAGGAGGAAGTTGGAGACCCTCTCCTCCCCCGAGGTGCGCAGGACCAGGTCCGGGTCGGGAAAATCTGCGGTGTAGAGATGGCTGGAGAACATCTTCTCGTCGATGTCGTCCACCTTCATCTCCCCGTCCTTGACCTTGGTGGCGATGCGCTTGATGGCCGTTATCATCTCCTGGCGGCTGCCGTAGGCCAGGGCGATGTTGTAGAAATAGTGGTCATAGTCCTTGGTGCGGTCCTCGGCCACTTTGATGGCCTTGATCACGCGTTCCGGGAGCAGCTCCTTCTGACCCAGCACGGTCACCTTGATATGGTTCTTGTGCACTCGCTGGTCCTCGGCCAGCTTCAGGAAGCTCTCGGCGAAGAGGTCCATGAGGTAGTGCACCTCCGCCTCATCCCGGTTCAGGTTCTCGGTGGAGAAGGCGTAGACGGTAAGGATGCGGATGCCCATCTCCTGGCACCATTCCATGACCTCTTCGAGCTTGTCCTTGCCCTTGGCGTGCCCCTCCTGCGTGGCCAGCCCTATCTCCATGGCGAAGCGCCGGTTGCCGTCCATGATGATGGCCACGTGGTCCGGGATCTTGCCCTCCATGACCTCCTTGAAAAGTCGCCGTTCGTAGGTCTGGTAGGCGGTGTTGGCGAACACGCGGGTGATCTCGTTGGACATCTGAGGCTCCTAGCTATCGTGGTGATAATCTAACTTTCGAAGTCCTCGGGAAGGCCCGCGGCCTTCAATCCGAGGTCGAAGCAGCCGATAGCCGCCACGGCGCCGATGGTCCCGCGCTTTCCGGTTATCTCGAACAGCTGGACTCCGGTCCGTTCGGCCACGTCCATCGCCTGCTGGGGTTTATAGATGACGCTTTTAGCATTCCATCCGTAGTCCTCCAGTTCCTTCGGTATGCGGAGGCCCACGAAGCAGGCCATGGTGGTCTCCTCGGAAAAGGTGTTCTGACGCAGTTCCCTCTTGAAATAATCGAGAAGTTCTGGCAGCTCGGTTTCCTTGAGTGCGAAGCTGACGCCGACCGAGACGCAATTGGTGGTCTTCTCCGGTACGTTGGGGTTGAGCTGCACGATCTTGTGCTGAAGCAGGTGGCCGACCGGACAGTTCCTGGCCACCTTGAGCAGCATGGACCACGAAGCGCCCTGCTGCTTGGTGTCCGTGTCGTCCACGGATATTATGGCCCGGATGAGCTTGGGGGTGGTGACGGTGACCTCGATGCGGTGGGCCCCTCCGATCTTCACGTCGTCCGGGTACTCCACGGATATGGTCCCCGGGCCCTGGGGCATGCAGGCTCCGACGCCTACGGAGGCTCCGGCCAGGCCGACCCAGGTGGTGCGTACCTCCTGTCCGTCCACGACCAATGACCTCAATCCCTGCCCGCCCAGGTCCTTAGACGCCGGACCGAAATGGATCTCCCCCTCACCGATGATGGTGTCCATGATTATGGTGTTCCCTTCCACGGTGATCTTGGTGATGGCACCGCCCGCCCGCTTGCGGTTGCAGGCGTCCCATTCCACCGGGCCCTTGGCCGAGCACTCCTCGATGATCTGGGCCACACCGTTCTTTTCGTCGATGAGCGTGAACACGCCCCGGCAGAACAGCTTTCCGTACTTCTTGGTCACTTCTTCCGGCGAGAGCCTTTGCACCATGATGACATCACTTCGCTCCTTCGGCTGGAGGTGGAGAAACATAATCTTAGCATTTATTATTGTTTCCCTGGTCCAGTATGATGAAGCGGGAGGGGACCGAGGCCATGTCTAGCAAGCGGACGCCGCCGTCCCGCAGCTGGTAGAACAAGAACTTCCCTTTGCATCCCAGCACTTCCCCGCGATGTCGGTTAGGGACTTCCGCGAACTGCGCCTGGGAAAGGTCCACGGCGGTCAACGGATACCGATCGAGCATCTCCACCGGCGAGGGGTCCGTCGGTACCTCGGCGACAGATGACAGCGACCGGTCTAAAAGTTCCTGATAGGCTTCCCGGTCTACATGATGCCCTTGAAGCTTGAGGAAGGTGGTCTTCCTGACCCATTGGGTGGCCTGCAAGGCCTTGGATATGGCGTTCTCCGCGTTACGCGCCTCCAGGCGGTTCAGGTAAGTTCCCAGGCGGGCGATGGCGTCCGCACCCTGCTCGATGCCCCTCTCCCGGAAACGGGACGAAAGGGTCATGCCCACCTTGATCAGGTCGCCGTAGAAGGCGGCGTAGACATGGTGCGGTCTGGCGCAGATGCTGCCTCCGTTCCCGCAGGGCATGTCGTGGACCCCATCGCACTGCGGTTCGAACACGCAGTTCTGCCGGGGGATCCAGGACGAGGCGCACTGGGGGCACTGATCATGATTGCCGGATACTATCTGGCGTAACATGCACGGTTCGTAACCATCGTCTTTGAACGAGCCCACGCAGCGGCGTTCCGGGGACACGGACAGGTCCAAACGGTCTCCCGGACCGAAGCGCTTCGTGTCGTCCTCCAGGCGCTTCCCCTTGAGATCGTAGACCGTAAGCCCTGGCTGGAACCCGTTCCAGTCCCAAGAGAGCGCGTGACCGGTATAGGCCACCAATCCCCGGCGTCTCAGGATCTCGTCCGCGGTCTCGAACACAAGACTTCAACCGAACATCGGGGATTAATAGATATGTCGCCGCTCTTTGACAGTGTGATGGCTCGGGTCCGGCCCGTATCAATTTCGAGTCCAGGCAGATAACTATTTAATACCTGGAATCTTTTCCTAAAGATTATGCTAACCGTGATCAGCGCTGCCACCACATCCGCGACCAGCAGCGCCATTTCCATAACCACTTCCATAGGCATCGGCGTAGGCGGTGCCATTATAGCGATCTTGCTCATCATGCTGCTCTCTTCCCGTGAGCTCATCTCCGCTTCCAGCAAGGGCACCAAGAAGGCCCTGGCGACCTTGGACGCGGCCATCGTCCCGCTTCTGGTGGTCTTCTCCCTGACCATAGTGTTCCAGGTGCTGGAGATAGTCGGGGTCATCAGCGTTTGAGAACGCTACTCCTTTCTAGGCGATCTACTGTTCAACGGCGGGCCAGCTGGACATTTGAAAATTAAAAAAGCTGGCGTTCCAGCGCCCGATGGAAGTATCAGAGCGTTTCTTCCTCTTCCTTCTTGGAGAGGAACTCTGGAGGTATCTCATGGGCCAGAAAGACCGTCTTTCCTGCCTGGGATATGACGTTCCCGGCCTTGATGGCCCCATCGGCGTCGATCTCCAGGATGATCGGGGCGTCCACACGGACCTTCCCGGCGTTGAAGGCGTCCTGGTACGTCTTGGACAGGTGCACCATCTTGCGGTCCGAGGGCCGCAGGCCCGTCTCCAGAATGATGTCCGCCTCCTCAATGGTGGCTGGATAGTACAGATGCTCGGGTATGTTTTCTGTGGGCAGCTTGAGGTCTAGCTCCAAGGAGTGGCCGTAGGTGGCTCGCATCAGGTCGTTGCTTATCTGATACCGGCCCTTGGGGTCGGTCTCGATGATGGCGATCACGTGATGAGGCCTAAGCCAGTGGTAGCGCCGGTTGTTGTCCCTGAGGGCGTTTATGAACTCCCGGATGCTGACGAATCCCTGTTCGTCCATGTTCAGGCCGAAGCGCTCCGGAAAGTGGCGCAGCACGCCGGCCATGGTCCTTCCCAGCTGTTCGAGCTCCTGCTCGTTCATCAGGAACTTTCCAGGCTCATCGCATATCGGGCAGGTCTCGCCGCGATAGTATCCGTGCTCACCGCATTCCCTTAACATAACGCTCCCTCGAACATACAAAGTTGGACTTAAACTTTAGGACGGCCGCCCCGTTCCAGGGCCCTCTCCGCCGCAAGTACGGTGTTTTGCATCAGCATGATGATGGTCATCGGACCCACCCCACCGGGGACCGGAGTGATGGCCGCGGCCTTCTCCTTCACCGCCTCGAAGTCCACGTCCCCCACGAAGCGGTAGCCCTTGGCCGAGCCCGGGTCCTCCACGCGGTTCGAGCCGACATCGATGACGATGGCTCCCTCCCTCACCATGTCGGCCGTGATGAAGCCCGCCTTGCCAATGGCCGAGATGAGTATGTCCGCCTGGGATGTAAGGCTCTTGAGGTCGGCGGTGCGCGAGTGGCAAAGGGTGACCGTGGCGTCGGCGTCCTTTCCCTTCTGCATCAGGATGGCGGCCATGGGCTTGCCCACGATGTTGCTGCGGCCCACGATGACCACATGCTTGCCCGCCGTAGCGTATCCGTAATGAGAGAGCATCACCTGGATGCCGTGAGGCGTGGCCGGAAGGAAACCGTCGCCCTCGCCGATGAGCATCTTGCCCACGTTCACCGGGTGGAAGGCGTCCACGTCCTTGTCCGGGTCGATGGCCTGGACGACATTGCTGACATCGATCTGCTTGGGCACAGGCATCTGCACCAGTATGCCATTGACCAGGGGGTTGGCGTTGAGCTCGCCGATCATCTGCAGCAGCTCCTTTTCAGGAAGGTCCGCCGGCAGGCGCACCGTCTTCGAGTACAGGCCCAGGTCCTGGCAGGCCTTGCCCTTCATCCTGACATAGGAGGCCGAGGCCGGGTCGTCCCCCACTATTATGACCGCCAGCCCCGGGGTGACCCCCTGGCGCTTCAGCTCGGCGATCCTGTCCATCAGGTCCTTCCTTATATGGTCCGCGACCTGCTTTCCCTCCATCAATTTGGCGCCCATGTCCAGCCCGGCTCTTGATGGATGGCCGGATAAATAATGATTGCCGGGAAAGGGTGAAAACGCTTTATCCTACGGCTGGATATCCGAAGGATAAAGGTGGGGACATGAAGAGCAACATCGAGATCGCCCAGGAAGCCAAGGTCCTGCCCATCGACAAGATCGCTTCCAAGCTGGACATTTCATCGGATGAGATAATTCCTTACGGGCGATACATGGCCAAGGTCCCGCTGTCCGTCCTGCACCGCTTCGACGACCGGAAGAACGGCAAGCTCATCCTCACCACCGCCATCACCCCCACCCCGGCCGGCGAGGGCAAGACCGTCACCACCATTGGGCTGGTGCAAGCGATAGGGCATCAAGGCCGCAACGTCATGGGAGCCATTCGCGAACCGTCCATCGGCCCGACCTTCGGCCTGAAGGGAGGTGCCACCGGGGGCGGTCTATCCCAGGTCTACCCCATGTGGGACATCGACCTGCACTTCACCGGCGACATCCACGCCGTGGGCGCCGCGCATAACCTGCTCTCGGCCATACTGGAGAATCACATCGCCAGAGGCAACAAGCTGAACATAGACCCTACCCGCATCTTTTTGATGAAGGCCATCGACATGAACTGCCGGGAGCTGCGCAACATCGTGGTCGGTCTCGGGGGCCGCAAGGAAGGCGGCATTCCCCACGAGAGCGGCTTCATAATCACCGTGGCCTCGGAGATCAGCGCCATACTCGCTCTCACCACCTCCATGAAGGACCTGAAGGAGAGGCTCGGTCGAATGATCGTCGGCTACACCTACGACAACCGGCCGGTGGAGGCCAAAGAGCTGGAGTGCGTGGGAGCCATGGCCGTCCTGCTCAAGGACGCCATACACCCCAACCTGGTGCAGACCCTGGAAGGCCAGCCGTTCTTCATTCACGGCTTCCCGTTCGCCAACATCGCCCACGGTAACAGTTCCATCATCGCCACCAAGTACGCCCTGAAAATGGCGGACTACGTGGTCACCGAGGCCGGTTTCGGAGCCGACCTGGGCGCGGAGAAGTTCTTCGATATTGTTTGTCGCAACAACGGTTTCCGGCCGGACTGCGTGGTGCTGGTCTGCTCCATCAAGGCCTTGAAGATGCACGGCGGCTGCCCGCTCGGCACGACAGTGTGCGAGAACGTGGACGCGCTGCGCAAGGGCTTTCCGAACCTGGACAAGCACATAGAGAACATACGCAAGTTCAAAGTGCCAATGGTAGTGGCCATCAACCACTTCCAGACCGACACGGCCGAGGAGATCGCCTCCGTGCGTGAGCACTGCCGGCAGAAGGGCGTGCGCTGTGCGCTGTCCGATGTATTCGAGAAGGGCGGGGAGGGAGGCCAGGAACTTGCCGGCCAGGTCCTGGAGGTCCTGGAGACCGAGGAAGCGCATTTCCGCTTCCTGTACGACCTGGACATACCCCTGCAAGAGAAGATCAAGGCCATCGCCACCGAGATGTACGGAGCGAAGTACGTGGTCTACGAGAGCGCGGCCCAGAGGCACCTCAAGACCATCGACGAGCTGGGGCTCGGCCACCTCACGGTGTGCATGGCCAAGACGCAGCTCTCTCTCACGGACAAGCCGGAGCTCAAAGGCGCCCCGAAGGACTGGATACTCACGGTCAGGGAGATATTCGTGTCCGCCGGGGCCGGCTTCGTGGTCCCCATCTGCGGCCGCATCATGCTGATCCCGGGACTGCCATCGCAGCCCTCGGCGTTGAACATCGACATCGACGATGACGGCCGGATCACTGGTCTGTACTGACCAGCATCTGGCTTAGGCTGATCCCGACTTCGGTGAGGTCCTCTGCGGGCAGGGTGGCCGCCCCTCCCCTGTCGAAGAGCAGGCTGGCCCCCGCGGGCACTTCGCCGTCTCCATGCCATATGACCACGGCCAGCCGCAGCCTGGGGAAGGCCTGGAACGAAGCGGAGGAGTCGCCCATGGAAAGAGGCCGGCATCGTAACGGCCGTCCCCTTCTGAGCAGTTCCTGAGGATCGCCACCGAAGCGGGCGGCCAGGGGGACGACGGCCCTCTCGCGGAAGGCGGCGGCGAAAGGTCTGGCCCCGGGCATTTGCTCGAAGGAGACCCATTCGTCGTCACGCTTCCATTCCAAGCATCCCTTGAGGTGGTGCAGGGCTATCAACCCCCAGGGGCCAGTTAGCTCCGGTGGTGTCATGACCAAACGGTCCCGGAGGTCCACTGAAACCTCTGAGGCGAATACGGTCAAGATAATCTCCTCCCCTTTGAGGTCCGCGTCAGCGTCGCGAGACAGGTCCCGCGGTGATATCCCTTCAATGGCGGTCCAGGCCAGGGCCATGGCCTGCCGGTAGGCGGGGTTACAGGTCATTCTCGCCTCGCAGATGATCGGCCAGACCGACGAACCTAATCCCGGTCTCATGTCCATGCTCGATGAGGCGCCGCAGGTCCGCCATCTCCTGCGAGACATCCTTTTCGCATCTCAGGCCGCCGCCATAGCTCTCCACCGGATGCCAGGAGTGTGTGGCCAGGACCATAAGCCCATCCTCGAACCGGTCCAACAGGTCCAGATAGTCATCGATCGGACGCTTGCCCTCATGGAAAGGCCACAGGTACGAGACGATCCTCTTTCCCTTGCGGTCGCGGGCCCAGCACACCGGTGCCTCTAACATTCCGCCGTCCTTGCGGTAAGGTCGTATAACACCTTTCTCGAGGCAGACCGTGTCCGAGGAATCATACAGATATTTTCTCTCTGTCAGTTCTGCCATTAGAGGTTCGCTCGTTCGCTGGTAGGGGGCTCGGAACCCTCTCCTCTCCCGACCAAAGACGCGGTCGAGGGCGCCCTCCGCTCTATCCAGCACCTCCCGTACTTCGGGCCTATCCAGAACGACCCCGGTCTCTTGACCGGAGAAGTCCTCGTGGTCGTAGCCATGCAGGCCCACCTCATGCCCATTCATGAGCGTTCTGAGGTCGATCTCCCGGGAGATGATCTCAGCGCTTCGCCCTTCCCAGAAGAACGTTCCCTTCACCCCGGTATCGTGAAGCACCTCCAGCAAGCTGTTCAACCCCCGGGCGGAGGAAGTGAAGCGCGGAGAACTGTCCCCCTCTCTCATCTTGGATATGGAGCAGGACTGCCCCTGACAGGCCAGATTGACGTCCCGGTCCACGTCCACGGTGAAGGCCACGTCGCGCACGGGGGTATATCCCGCCATGCGGACTTAAGGGGTACGGTCCCCGCAAAAACATTTTAATATCTGGCTTATGCTGGCAAACATATAATGGACAGAATGAACGGGCCGTCTCCCTCCGCTGATCTGGCCGCGCCGCCATGTCCTACCGTCAGGGAGGACGCCCGATGGCCAAGGTGATCGTCGTCGGAGGGGGGCCGGCGGGATTGGCCTGCGCCGCGGAACTGGCTAAAAGGGGGGTCAGCTGCACCGTCCTGGAAAAGGAGGAGGATCTGGGAGGCCGGATCAACGAGCTCTCCTGCAAGGGGCTGGTCCACTGCCGGCAATGTGACGTTTGCCGAGTCCATCGTCTGAAGGACCAGGTTCTGGGCCAGGCCTCGGTAAGCGTGATCACCAACGTGTTGCTTGACCAGGTGGAGCGCAGCAATGGCCGCTATCGCTTCGATCTGCGCCGGCCTATGGAGGCCATCGACACCGGGAGGTGCTCTCGCTGCGGAAAATGCGTGGAGGCCTGCCCCACCGGAGCCATGACCAAGGTGGCCGGCAAGATACGATTGGAACGGGCCAAATGCCGTTCCATCCAGGGGCTGGAATGCGAGAGGTGCGTCAGCGTCTGCCCCACCGGAGCTGTAGACCTCTTCGGGGAGGAGCAGCTGAACGTCTGCGGCGAGACGGTGGTGGTGGCTACCGGCAGCTCGGTGTTCAAGGCAGAGGACGACCGCCGTCTGGGTCACGGAGAGGTCCCCGGCGTGATCACCTCCCTGGAACTGGAATCGTTCCTGGAAGGGCGCCGTTCCTTGGAGGTGGGGGACCAGCCCAAGATGGCCTTCGTTCTCTGCGTCGGTTCGCGCACCTGCCGCTCTGGGACCAACATCTGTTCCTCAGTGTGCTGCCGGTACTCCCTGCGGCAGGCCCTCAGCCTGAAGGAGAGGTTCCCAAAGGCCGAGATCAGCATGTTCATCATGGATTGGCGTGGAATGGGGGAGGACGATCCGTTGCTGGCCGAGCTGGGGAGGTCGGACATCAAGGTGGTCCGTTCCCGGCCAGCGGAGATAGGCGACGGGGGCGGAAGGCCGGTCATCCGCTACGCCGCCGGCGATGAGGTGCTGGTCCGTGAGTTCGACATGGTGATACTGGCTTTGGGTCTGGTACCCAGATCGGAGGATGAGCTGGCCGACCAGCTGTCCATCCCCCGCGACGCCCAGGGTTTCCTGGTCAGTGAAAGCTGCGAGGAGCGGAACATTATCGTGGCCGGAAGCTGCGCCGGGCCTAAGGACATCAAGCGCTGCGTGGCCGAGGGGACGCTGGCGGCCAGAAAGGCCTTGGTGCGGATGGGGGACGAAGATGGCTGATCCAATGAAGGCCACCCTGTTCATCTGCCGGGCCCACGGAGCCAATCCCTTGGCGCTCAGGACTTTGCTCAAGGACCCCCGGGTGGCCCACTCCGAGCTAATGCCATCGTGCTGCTCCCCGGAAGGCCAGGACCAGATCGCCCTTCACCTGAAGGCCGGGACCACCCAGGCGTTGGTGGTGGCCGGATGCTCCCCCAAACACCTGAGCAGGTATCAGGAGATGGCCGGAGCGGCCGGCGTACCGTTGGCCCGCGTGGCGGTGGTGCCCGCTTCCGCCTGCAAGAGCCCGGCCATGACCGACCTGGCCCTGTCCAGGGTGCTGGACCCCCGGGCGTCCTTGTCGGCCCCGGAAAGGGCCAGCGAGCGGCTGCTGCTGGTAGGGGACGGTATCTCAGCCGACCAAGCCCTCCGGCAGGCCGTCGAGGAAGGTATCGAGCATCTGAGAATGACCTCGAGCGAGGTCCTAACCGAGGGTAACCGCCTCATTGGCGGTCCTAACGACTTCATCCTGGAATGCGGCGAGGAGATGCATCGCTTCGGCGCGGCGCTCTTGGCCATGGACATGCACATAGAAGTGCACAGGGAACGCTTGAGCGAGGCCCCAGGTACGGCATTGCTGCTCTGGGGCGGCGAGGAATGCCTGGAGGCCTTCTGGACGGAGCTGGGTCAGCTCAGAAACGGAAAGACCTACGTGATCGCGCAGGAGACGCCGTTCCCTGGCGCCAACGAGCTGCTCTACGCTGACGCGCAAGGTCATGGGATGACATTTCTGCGTTCGGCGCAGGCCGAGGTCCGATCGGGCGGGGTGATGGTCCATGATGAGCACCTGGATGAAGATGTCCTCCTGCCGGTGGGGCAGGTCATCATCGTCCGCTCCAGCCGACCGCCGGAGGCCGCATCCCTGCTGAGACTGTTCGGGCTTCCTATGGATCATCGCTCGGCGGAGATGGAGCCAGGACGGAGCGGGATGCCTGGAGTCTATCTTGCCGGTTCAGCGTACACGGAGTTCGCCGGTCCCGATGCAACGATGGCCGCCCGAGCCGCGGTAGTGGCCATAGCCAGCGAGATGAAGGGCCCGCAGGTCACGGTCCCGCTGGCCCGGGTCGACCCGGAAAAATGCTCGCTCTGTCTCACCTGCCTGAGGATGTGCCCCTACCAGGCGCCACAGGTCCTGGAGGACAAGATGTCCATATCGCTATTGAGGTGCCAGGGTTGCGGTCTGTGCGTTTCCATTTGTCCCAGCCAAGCCATCGAGATGCCTCCGGCGGACATGCGTTTCGTCATCGGAGGGGTTTCAAAATGATCGTATGCTACTGCTGTTCCAGGTCTGGTATGCCGGCCGCCCTCAAGGCCCTGGAGGCTGGAGGTCTGGACGATGTGCTCGTGAAAGAGGTGCCGTGCACCGCCCTGGTGGAAGGTATCCAGGTGCTGCAGGACCTCCGGCGCGGCGCCGATGGCGTTCTGTTCGTCGGCTGCCTGTTAGAGAACTGCGCCCACCATTACGGCAGCGAGGTGGCGGCCAGGAAGGCCGTCTCCCTGGAGAGGACGGTCAGGGACGCGGGATCGGGTCCGGGCCGGGTGACCATGGTGCATTTGGCCGAGCACCAGACCGACCGTTTCCGGGAAGCGGTGGAAGGCCTGAGAGCTACCATCAACAAGGGAGGGGGATTATGATAATCGCCGAGAGGAAACCGCTGACCGAGGTCATAGAAATGCTTGACGGAGCCCAGCAGGTGACCGTCCTGGGCTGCCGTTCCTGCACCGCCATCTGTCTGGCGGGCGGGGAGAAGGAAGCGAAGGAGATGGCCGAGACATTGTCCCTGAGCTCCGAACTGAATGGAAAGGGTTGGGATGTCAGCACCCTCACCGTGGAACGAGCCTGCGAGAAGGAGTTCCTCGCTCCCCTGGAGGGGCGGAAGGGAACGGTGGTCAGCATGGCCTGCGGCGTAGGCGCCCAAGTGGCTCAGGCCATGTTCCCTATGTTGAATGTCGTCCCCGGGGTCAACACCTCCAACATGGGCGCCCCGGAAAGCCTGGGCGTCTTCGTGGAAAAATGCGCTGGCTGCGGCGACTGCATCATCCATCTCACCGCTGGCATCTGCCCCATCGCCCGCTGCGCTAAGAGCTTGCTCAACGGACCATGCGGAGGCAGCCAGAACGGCAAGTGCGAGGTGTCCCCGGACACGCCCTGCGCCTGGGACCAGATCGTCAAGGCGCAGCTGGAGCGCGGCCGAGCCGACCTGCTCCAGGTAATCATTCCTCCCAAAGACTGGCGGTCCAGCCGTAACGGCGGTCCCCGGCGCATCGTGAACCCGGAGGCCGTCCCTGGTGAAAGACAGAAGGCCTGGAGGGATGAGGAATGAGCGTCAGCCTGCTGCAGGGTGCGCTTGACGAAGGCAAGTTCGCCGTGACCGCGGAGATCGGCCCGCCCCGGTCCTGCGAGCCGGAACAACTGCGGAAGATGGCCCGGGGGCTGCAGGGCTGCGCCCATGCCTACAACCTGACGGACAACCAGGCGGCCAATGTGCGCATGTCCAGCCTGGCCTCTTCCGTGATATGCCTCCAGGAAGGCCTGGAGCCGGTCATGCAGATGACCTGCCGGGACCGCAACCGCATCGCCATGCAGAGCGATGTGATCGGGGCCTGCTCGCTCGGCGTCAGGAACGTCCTGTGCCTGAGCGGCGACCATCAGGTCTTCGGCGGCCAGCCCCAGTCCAAGAACGTCTACGACGTCGACCCGATACAGCAGCTCCTGATCTTCCGCCGCATGCGGGACGAGGGCTTGACCTGGTCCGGAGAAACGCTATCACGACCCCCGCAGCTGTTCCTCGGCGCGGCGGCCAATCCCTTCGCCGACCCCTTCGAGTTCCGTGTCGCCCGTTTGGCGAAGAAGGCTGAGGCCGGGGCGCAGTTCATGCAGACCCAGTGCATACTGGACATGGACCGCTTCGAGAGGTTCATGGGCATGGTCCGTGAGCGCGGGCTACAGGACAAGGTGCACATCATCGCCGGGGTCATCCCGCTCCGATCGCACAAGGCGGCGTTGTTCATGAAGAACAGGGTGGCCGGGATGAGCGTCCCCGACGAGGTGGTCGACCGGTTGCGCCGGGCGGCCGACCCCAAGGAGGAAGGCATCAAGCTCTGCCTGGAGACCATCGATCAGCTGAAAAGCATGGAAGGGGTGCGCGGCGTGCACATCACCGCCATCGCCTGGGAGGACATCATCCCCCGTCTGGTGGACGAAGCTGGCGTCAGACCATAGGGGATCGCACCGTTCCGATGAAAGCTCCATCGGTAGGTTTTATTAGGTCCAACTCCCAAATCTATCTGGGATTAACGATGGTTGAGATTAAGGTAGACTGTACCGGGAAGAACTGCCCCGTACCGCTCATTGAGATGAGGAAAGCGATCAGGAAGGCTGCCAACGGCGATGTGGTGGAGATCACTGGCGACCACCCCGCCTCGAAGAAGGAGATACCTATGGCCGTGGAGTCGCTCGGCCAGGAACTTGTAGACGTTCATGAGGCCGGGGCCAAATGGACCATACGCATACGCAAGGTGAAGGAGTGATGTAATGACGGATAAGACCACCATCATCGTGCACAGCGGGGACATGGACAAGATATATAGCGCCCTCATCATCGGGACCGGTTCGCTGTCGATGGGCATGGAGGTGTCCATGTACTTCACCTTCTGGGGTCTGGAACGCCTTAAGAAGAACGGTCTGGAGAAAGGTCATTTGTCCAAGATGAACATGTTCGGCCTCGGCCGTTGGATGATCAAGAAGCGTATGAAGGCCGCCGGGGTGGAGGAACTGCACAAGCTCATGGCCGACTTCCGGGAGCTGGGCGGAAAGATAATCGCCTGCGAGATGACCATGGAGGTCATGAACATATCAAGATCCGATCTCCGGGAGGACCTCATCGACGTATATGGGGCGGTGGGGACCTACGTGAACGAGGCGCGGGGGGCGCAGATCACCCTGTTCATCTGAGGTGCTAAAATGATCTACATGGACAACGCGGCCGCCACCCGTCTGGACGAGCGGGTGTGGGAGGCAATGAGGCCCTATTTCCTGGACTCCTACGCAGTAGCTACATCTGAGTTCGGACACTCCATGGGCCTGGACGCCCGGGAGACGCTCAACAACGGGCGAACGGTATTAGCTCAGAGGCTGGGGGTCAAGGAGCAGGAGCTGATGTTCACCTCCGGGGACACAGAATCCAGCAACACCGCCTTGAAGGGGGTGGCGAGGTCCCTGGAAAAAAAGGGGAAGCACATCGTGGTCAGCGCCATCGAGGACTTTCCGGTGCTCAATTCGGCCAAGGCCCTGGAGCGGCGGGGGTACAAGGTGACGTATCTGCCAGTGAACGTCGAAGGAGTTTTGGACCTGGAAGCTTTGAAGTCCGCCCTGACCAAAGAGACCGTGCTGGTCTCGGTGCAGCAGGCCAATCAGGAGATCGGTACGCTGCAGGACCTCAAGGCCATCGGGGAGATCGCGCACGATAAGGAAGTGCTTTTCCATACCGATGCCACGCACGCCTTCGCCCGGGTGCCCACGGACTATGGAAGAATGCCAGTGGACCTGGTGACGATCAGCGCGCACACCATCCACGGACCGAAGGGAGTGGGCGGGCTGCTGGTGAAGGAAGGAACACCGTTCTCCAAATGGATGGACGGCGGGTTCCAGGAGAACAATCTGCGAGCCGGACTGGAGAACATCCCTGGCATCGTTGGTTTCGCCAAGGCCGCGGAGCTGGTGACCGAGGAAGAGAACGAGCGCATTCGGAAGATAAGGGATGTGCTGATCGATCGCTTGCTGGCGGAGGTGGAGGACACCGTGCTGAACGGTCACCGCTCCAACCGCATCCCGCAGAACGCCAACATCACCTACCACTACGTGGAAGGTGAGTCGATAACCTTGCATCTGGACATGAGGGAGATCGAGGTCTCCACCGGTTCCGCCTGCTTCAGCCGCTCGCTGGAGGCCAGCCATGTCATCATGGGCATCGGCGGGAACCACGAAAGGGCCCACGGCTCCATACGCTATTCCCTGGGGCGGTTCAACCGCATCGAGGAGGCACAGGATGTAGTGGAGGCCATGAAGGACATCATCAAGAGGCTGAGGGAGATCAGCCCCTTGAAGCACAAGGGAGGTAAGTGATATGCCATTGCCGTACAACGCCATAGTTATGGAGCATTTCAAGAACCCCCGCAACGTGGGGAAGATGGAGAATCCGGACGGGAAGTCCACCGTGGGCAGTCCGGCCTGCGGAGACATGGTCTCGGTGTACCTGGAAGTGGACGAGAAGACCAAGATCATCACCAACGTCATGTTCGAATCCTACGGATGCGCGTCCAACATCGCCACCGGTTCCATCATCACCGAGCTGGCCAAGGGCAAGACCCTGGAGGAGGCCAAGAAGATCACATGGAAGGAGGCGTCGGACGCTCTCGGCGGTCTGCCGAAGATCAAATCGCATTGTTCCGTTCTAGCGGTGGAAGGGCTGCGCGACGCCATCACCAACTACGAGGAGAAGCACGGGCTGGTGGTGGAGAAGGTGCCGACGACCCTGGAGGTCATCCGGCGCCGCCTGAAGAACGTGCTCAATCCCCTCACGGGACTGGACATCGTGCGCACCAACCTGGTCACGGAGATGGGTATAAAGGATGGAGTGGTCACCATCAGCATCGACCTGCCCGAGGACCATCAGTTCGCCAACAACATAAAGGAAGAGATCAAGGAGAAGATCGAGACAATGTGGGACGTGACCAAGGTGGACCTCATCTTCAAAAAGTGATACCGCCCACCCGACGTAAATGGTGAAGAGCTCGCGTTCAATGAGGATTTTGCCGAGCTGAGCAAGAAAGGTCAGACCGTCCATTGCAATTCTGCTTCACCATCGAAGGCACATAATGGATCATCCGATATCGAAGGTTTAACGATCACAGAACAATAGATGCCTCAGATCCCCCCTGCCCCGGCCGCGGCCGTCGCGGAATCCTCCGAGGCCATGACCGCCAGGTACCAGGAGAGAGTGATCAAGAGGGCCAGGTCCCGGTTGGACATTCCGGAGGGAGAGATGAGCACGTCCCCGCTATGTTTCAAGGCCGTCCAGTCTTTCCTCAGCTTGAATAGCGATCCGCCATGCTGGTCCGTCACATCATAATCGAAGCGGGCCAATCCGGAGCGGGTGAAATGATACCTCTGCCCGTTGGTGAACTGCAGGTCCCCGTTCCCTGACCAGTCCAGGGTGAGCTTGGCCAGTTCGATTTCGAACTCCTGCCGGCGTACGGTGACATAAGGATGCAAGAAGCCACCGCGCTTGAATGTATAACTGCCCTCCCGGGACGACGAAAGCCCCAGGGACCGGAAGGCCTGCGGCCATTCGAGGGTGGCGTAGGCTCTCTCGCCCGAGACCAGCCGGTGCCGCCTGTGGGTCCATTTGGGTTGCTCCCAACGCAACGCTGGAACGTCGATGCTGCCGAACTCCCCGATCATGTTCTGGTCATTCCCCGGCGGGATTATGATATTTTCCCGAACGAAGTTACCAAATACGTCCTGCTACCGTGCCTAAGGCCATGACCGCAGTTGAAGATCAGTTCGCTCCGATAGACGAGAAGTGGTTCGAGGAGGCCAGGCAGCGCTTCGCCTCCCCCTTCATGGGCACCAACCACGGTCATGTGCCCGTCGATCCCATGATGCTCTCGCACGCCGCGGTGGCCAGCGGGCACACCATACGCGAATTCTACGAGAACCCGGAGCTGGGGTCGCAATGCGTGGCCTCCGTACAGGAGCTCTACGACCTGTTGCCGATAACGCACTGGTACTTCTCCCTGCCCTGGCTGACCGAGCTGGGCATGGAGGCCCAGTACATGGACTGGATGCCCCCGGTCCCCAAGGCCCCCATAGTCTTCGACCCTTCCCAGGTGGACGAGATCGAGATTCCAGGGAAGGAAGAGCTGGCCAAGGGCTGGACCATAAACCAGCTGTTCCGCGCTAACGATTATACGCAGAAGCACCTGCCCAAGATGTTCTCCCCCATCGCCATCGCCACGGACCTCACCGGCAGCGGAGCCCAGCTCTGCGGGGTAGAGAACTTCATCATGTGGACCATAACCGAACCGGACCTGGCCCACAAGCTGGTCCGAACCTACATGGAGACGGCGGCCACCGGCGCCGGGATAATCGCCGACCGCTACGGCACGGCGGCCATAACCACCGGTTCGGTCCTGGGGAACAACGACATATTCTCCGATGAGGCGGTGAGGGAGTTCTCCGGGAAGTACCTGAACGAGTTCGTGCTGAAGTGCTTCGAGAACGGCGCCGGGCCGCAGGTGTTCTACCATCTCTGCGGCAACCACGAGACCGACTACAAGGTGCTCAAGGAGGAGATGGCCTGGTCCCCCATGACCATCGTCCACGTGGGATACCAGGGCCGGGAGGTGTTCCCCTCCGACCTGCTGATCCAGGAGTTCGGCGGCTACGCTACCTGCATGGGTACGGTGGACACCAAGGTCATGCTCAACGGAACGCCGATGCAGGTCTACGAGCAGGCCAAGATGCAGCTCCTGAAAGGAAGGGGGTGCTCCTCCGGCTACATACTCGGGACCGCCTGCGAGGTGCCTCCGTTCACCCCTCCGGCCAACATACTGGCGTTGAACAAGGCCGCCAAGGACTTCGGGACCTACGGAACCTGGTAAAAAAATACTGTGAAGGTCACTCAAGCCTTCAGGAAGTCGTCGCAGTACAGCTTCTCCGCCCGCAGCATCTCCCCGGCCTTGATCAGTTCCATCAGCTGGGCGTCCTGGACATCGACGATGGCGGCGTTGAGCCCAGCCCCTATGAGCATGCCCAGGTAGGTACGGTTCAGGATGCTTCTCTCCTTGGACCCGTTGGAGACGTTGGACAGTCCGACCACCGTCCGCGGCGCCGGGTCGTTCAGCGTCTGGAAGAGGTGCATGGCCTTGATGACCTTCATGGCCTGGTCGGGAGCGGCCTTGATGGGCATGACCAACGGGTCTAGGTAAAGCCGGTCGGGCATGATATCGTGCTCCATGGCCGTGGTCATCATCAGCATGGCCATCTCCGCGCGCGATTCGGCGTCGTTGGGGACGCCGCGCTCGTCCATGGTCAGGCAGATTATGTCGGCGTCGTGCTCCCGGGCCAGCGGGAACAGCGCCTGCATCTTCTTCGCCTCGGCCGTAGTGGAATTTATTATGACCTTGTTCCGGCAGGCCTTCACCCCGGCGGTCATGGTCTTGACGCCAGGGGTGTCGATGCACAGGGGAAGGTCGGTGACCTCTTGAACGGCGCGCACCAGCCAGTCCATGGCCGCCGGTCCGTCGTCCCTTCCCGGTCCCACGTTTATGTCCAGGGCTTGAGCGCCGCATTCCATCTGTTTCAGGGCGTGCTCGTGTATGAACTCGGCGTCCCGGGCGTCTATGGCCTTGCCCACCGCGGTGAACAGGCCGTTGATCCTTTCGCTGATGACCAACATCTTCCTTCGGACGGTTATCGTCCGACAGCATTTTAAGCGTTCGCGCAGGAAGTCCTGCGGACCAGGGCCGGGCGTCCTCTGGCCATCGCCGACCTCCCGCCCCATCTATCGTTATCTTTATTACGAAACGGGCAATATACCTCTGGCATACCACTTCGGCGGTGTGCTTCACGCTGAAGGAATTCACATGGTCAAGATCGAAAGGGCGGTTGTGAGCGTCTCGGACAAGGAAGGCATAGTCGATTTCTGCAAAGCTCTCAGCCACATGGGCGTGGAGATAATATCCACCGGGGGCACGGCCAAGCTCCTGACGTCCAACGGGTTGAAGGTCACCAACATCTCCGATTACACCGGCTCCCCGGAGATGATGGACGGGCGGGTCAAGACGCTGCACCCGGCCATATTCGCCGGGCTTCTAGCCAGGCGCGATTCGCCGGAGCACATGCGCCAGCTCAAGGAGGCCGGACTGAAGCGCATCGACATGGTCGTGGTGAACCTCTATCCGTTCAAGCAGACGGTGCTGAAGGACGAGAACGACCTGGAAGAGATAATCGAGAACATCGACATCGGCGGACCGTCAATGATCCGTGCCGCGGCCAAGAACTCCGATTCCGTGGCCGTCGTGACCGATCCGGTCAGGTACGCCGAGCTGCTCCAGGAGATGCAGGGGAACGGCGGAGAACTATCGCCATCCACCTTGCGCTCGCTCATGCTGGCCGCTTTCCGCTCCACCGCCTATTACGACTCCCTCATCGCCGCTCATTTGGGCGGGGCTTTTAGCGACATCAGCTTCCCGGGCACCTTCTCCATGGGCCTGGAGAAGAGGCAGGACCTGCGCTACGGGGAGAACCCGCACCAGACCGCCGCCTTCTACGTCGATCCTTTCGCCAAGGGCGTATGCGTCTCCCGCTCCGAGCAGCTGCATGGGAAGGAGCTCTCGTACAACAACATCCTGGACCTGGAGTCCGCGTTGGAACTGGTAAGGGAGTTCGAACGGCCCACGGCCATCGTCATCAAGCACACCAATCCCTGCGGGGTGGCCTCCGCGGACACCATCTCCACGGCCTTCGTCAATGCCTTCAACGTGGACCCGCTGGCGGCCTTCGGCTGCGTCATCGGATTGAACCGGAACGTCGATCTGGCCACGGCCACGGAGATATCCGGGCATTTCGTGGACTGCGTCATCGCCCCGGACTTCGACAAGGACGCGCTGGAACTGCTGGAGAAGAAGAAGAACATCAGGTTGCTGAGGACCAACGCCCCCATCACCCTCGACGCCTCCCCAGAATGGAAGATGAAGCGCATCAAGGGCGGGCTGCTGGTGCAGACCAACAAGAGCGTGAGCATAACCCCGGCGGACCTCAAGGTGGTCACCAAGAGGGCGCCTACGGAGGAGGAGGTGCATGGGTTGCTCTTCGCCAACAAGGTCTGCAAGCACGTGTGGTCCAACTCCATTATATTGGTCAAGGGCGAGACCGTCGTCGGCATCGGCGCCGGGCAGATGTCCCGCGTCGATTCATCCATGATCGCAGCGCACAAGGCTGGAGAGAAGGCCATGGGCAGCGTCATGGCCTCGGACGCCTTCTTCCCCTTCCGCGACGGCATTGACACCGCGGCCAAGGCCGGCGTCACGGCCATCATTCAGCCCGGCGGTTCGATACGGGACCAGGAATCCATCGACGCCGCCAACGAGCACGGCATGGCCATGGTGTTCACCGGCGTTAGACTTTTCAGGCACTGAGGCGGTCGTCCTTTACGGTTTCGATCAGACTAACGGGTGTGGGGGCTTTCGATAGGCACGTCTGGCGACGCCCGGCCCGGCCTTGTGCCTCGACCGTGCTGATATGATGGTGCTTAATGCTCATACCCATGAAGACCAGTCCGAAAACGGTTTATGGGACCCAATCGAAGCACACGTCGAACAGGTTAGGCTGGTACTGCTGGTCAGGATTAAACAACCCCATGACCACCCTCCTGGCCCTCTCTCCGGCCATCCAGCTTCCGGCTGCCAATGCCAGGTATGACCGCCAACTGACCCCCATCCCCATGAAGTCCAGATTGATCTTCGGAGTATACATAACATATAGATTAAATTTTAATAAATTAGATAAATGCCAGAAAGTACAATATGTAATATTATCAACAATGAATATATTATTCATCGGGTTACTTATGAGAACGTGCGCGTCCCTCAGGGAGGGGATCGATAACCGGGTTCAATATACGACCGTTTCCGTGCTTTTCATCCCGAAGTTGTTGGTGACGGTCAGGATGATCCGGTCCCCGGCGGCAAGCTGCACCTGGCTCAGCACCTTCCTTCCGGTAAGGATGTCAAGGGTGGTCCCGGTAGAGTTCAGTACCTTCCAATCGTAGTGCATGATATATCCCGGCTGGACCTGGTCGGACAACGAGGCGTCCAACAGGAATGCCATATCATAATGTCCGGCCGTGTTGTTCCATCTCGGCAAGACGTCCACGGTCATGATGGCCGTGGGCGGAATGAAGTTGACGTGGAACTTATTCAGCAGCTCTGTGCGCAGCTCGATGTTAACGTTGCTTTCAGCGGGAAAGGTCATCCCTGATTCGAAGAAGTTTTCCGCGGTGACATTGAGGTAGACATACTCCAGCTCGTCCAGGTCGATGCCTTCCTGGAAAGAATAGTCCACCTTGCTCAGGGCGCCGACGTCCCCTATACGCCACAACGTGCCGTTGTGCAGCGGCAGACCGCCGATCCATACCGAATCGATGTGCGATTCGCCGGTATAGAGGCTGGAGATGGTGAAGTTCAAGGATTCCCAGGCCGTCGTGGAGGTGGCGTTCATGTACGGGTCCACGGAAAGCACGGTCATGTTCTCCAGAGCCCGCCTCTGTTCCAGGAGCTGCTGGTCCTGGGATGCCTCCTGCCGCTGACTGATGAAGATGGCGAAGGAGGAGGCGGCTATGACCACGATCAATGTGAGCATCAAGGCTCCCACGACCTCAGACACGCCCCCGCGGTCTCCCCGCAACTTCCTCATCTAAATGAACCGATTCAAAACCCCACCCTTATGCTTAAGCAAAATAGTTCACCCTTGGAAAGGACGAGTATTGACAATAATAGATGGCATTTATAATACAATCAATACCTTTAAGAAAATTGTTTTTCTAATAACCTCGTGGATGTCCCGATAGAGATAGCTGGGCTTGGTCAGGTCATCGACCGAATCCCAAGCGGTTCCCTTATAGCCATAAAGGGAGGGCCCGACCCCGTGAAATCGTTCCTCGCGCAGTTGGTTTGCGTTTCCGGTACAAGGATTGGGGCCAAGGCGACCTACATACCATCGTACGGCGAGACGGTGGCCAAGGGCATGTTCGCCATCTATTTCGACGACGGTTCTGTTGTGGATTTTTACGAGGTCCGGGACCTCGATTCCTGTGAAATGCATATCCATAACGACCGGGTCACAGTGGTGGATTCCTTCTCCTACCTGGCGGCGGGAAGACTGCTGGGCGATGTGAAGGGCGCTTTGGAGAAGATCAAAAGGAGGACCAGGGAGACCTCCTCGATCGTGGTGCTGGTGCTCAGCGATGACATGCTGCCCCCGCAGATGGAGGCCATGGTGTTCCACCATGCGGACGGAGTGTTATGCCTCCTGGAAAAGGAAGGAAGCGATGGCGTCAAGCGGTATATGCGAATACCAAAATGGATGGGCGGGCGTACGTTCGACGCCAACATCTTCTTCACCTTCATCGGGAACCAGTTGAACGTCGATACGCGCTACAGGGTGGTCTGAGGAGGAAAGGTCATGGAGAAGAGCGGGTACGAACGATACGGGCTTATGGGCAATCCCTTCCGAGACCTGGCCAGCGAGACTATCGAGGCCATCGAGCTTTTACATGTCAAGCAATCCTTGGATCAGGATCTGACAACCATGGCAGGTGAGGTCCGGGAGAAGATCAACAAGTCGGTCATCCTGCTGATGGGCGGGCACGGGATGGGCAAGACCGAACGGCTCATGCTCATCCAGAACGAATGCGGCAAGAACGACGAGCTGTGCGTTTTCCGGAACGTCTCGGCGATGTGCGCGCAGACCGTGCAGAGCCTGTGCGAGGGCATCGTCGATGGATATAAAAAACAGAAGAAAAAGAAACTGCTCACACCTAAATGGATGGCGAAGGTGAACGGCTTGGTCAAACGGTCGAAGAGGTCCGTCGACCCGGAGAACGCCGCCCGGACCATCGCCGAAGCCCTCAACCACATGGCCCCTTCGTTCCTCCTGCTGAACGACCTGCAGGGACTGAGGGACGCCAAGGAGACCGAGGCCTTCAACACGTTCATGAACTCCCTGTTGAACGCAATCGGCCCCGGGGTCATGGTGGTCATAACCTGCGAGATGGACTATTTCCGGGACGTCATATGCGGCGAGGCCGGAGAGCCGGGGGAGCCGCGGGCGTACGATGACTTCATCAGCAAGAAGAACGCGCTCAAGGACCGCATCAACCGGCAGATGATCATTCCACCGCTGAGCAAGAACGAGGCGATGCTGATGGTGGCCAAACGGCTGCTCGTGAAGCGCCTGGTGGACGACCTGCCCTCCATCTATCCCTTCAGCGAGGGGGCGCTGGACCGCATGAACAAGGCCGTGCAGGGCAATCCCCGGCAACTGCTGAAGCTGTCCGACCACGTCATCGAAATGGCGGCCAAGGCCAGGGCGGTGCAAGTGGACGAGGAGTTCGTGGAGTCCGCGCTCTCCACCTATCCTGGGACAATGCCAGGTGCCGCTGTACCGGTCCATTGAACGTTCAACCTATCGGGATGATCATCAGCACGAAGAACAGCGTAGAGGCGGCGGTCATTATCAGGGCGTGCATGAGCCCCATCTTCGGCTTGCCGTCGGTGAACACCCCTATTAGTATGCCCGCCCCAAGTGAGTTGATGATCATGAGGTGCAGGAAGCGCTGCTTGATGGTCACCAGGTCCATGACCGCGGAGGTCGTGGCCGTCTCCGCCGCGCTCTCTAGGCTCGGACCGCCGAACAGGGAGCCGTCGATGCTTCCCATCATAGGGTAGATGCCTATGAGCTGATATATCACGATGAGCAGCACGGCGAAGGAAATGTAGATGGTCATGGCCTGAGCGTTCAGCTGTCGTTTGCGGTCCCGCTCGATCTTGATCAAATCGTCCATGTCCTTGGCAGCCCGGTGCAGCACTATGGCGATGTCCCCCCCCATCTTGGAGGTCTCTCCGATCAACGAAGCGTAGCGCTTGACCATGGGACTTTCGATGGGCCTGACCATGAGCTCGATCATCTCATCGAAGGGACGGCCGATGCGGATTCCGTCCGCAGCCACCTTGAGATGCTTCTTCAGGATGCCCTTGTCCACCTCGGCGAAGCTCAATACCGAGCGAGCCGGGTCTATGCCCCCGCGGATGGAATCGGCCAGCTCGAAAAGGAACTGGGCGAAGGCCACCTCATACTTGGTTCGGATGTTGCCGTAGAGGTGGCAGTACAGCGCGTAGGGGAAGATGCCGATGAAGAGCGCTACCACCACGATGTACTCGAACGTGAAGTCCCCAGGGTCCTCCTGGCCCGACACCACGAGCATGGCCACAAGGGTGAAGGCGATGGCCGCGGCCACCGGCACGAAGATGATGAGGTTGGCCTTCTTGACCGGGTTGCGTATGAAGTACTTGCGGAATGTGAAGCGCTTGAACCGATGCAAGTAGGTGTAATAACCGGCGGCCGCCACGGCTGCCAATATCATGAATAGCGAGATGTTGATGAGAAGTGCCTGGACATCGATCACCAGCATCGGTTCGGAGGCCGGCTCGACCACCGTGAAGTTCCAGGTTACCTCAGCGACCGCCCCGTTCACGTCGGCGACCTGGAAGAGGACGGTGTGATTGCCCAGGCCCAGGGAAAGCAGCTCAGGGACATGGTAGGTGAAGGAGGTCCCGTCCTGGTCGATTAGCTCGTAGTATTCAGAGACATCCTCCCCATCCAGTATCATCACCGCGCTGGATTGGTCGATGCCCGCTTCGGCATAATAGGTGATGGTGATGTCCGGGGTGCCGTTGGCGGCCTCCGTCTCCGGGGAATAGGACACGATCATGGCTCCCTCTTCCGCGCTGGACGAAGGCAGGGCCATTACCGCGACCATGACGAGGGTCACGGCTAGGACGAGCGGCAGAATTCGATTCATTCGGTCTTCGAGTAGGATGACATCACCACCAGGGAGAACGCGGCGATCACGACCGGCAGCAGAAGGTAGGTCAGCAGCATGAGCAACGTGTTAGCGTCCAGGCCGCCGAAGCTGGACCCCAAGGCGTTGATGAGGAAGGCGGCGATGCCGATGAACAGCACGCCGATCAGCACCAAGGACACGTAGATGTCGGAGATGCCGGTAAGTTTGGAGATGAACTCCTCCTGGATGTTCCGCTTCAGGCTCATGACTTCATCGGCCTTGATCCTAAGGTAATCGTCCAGGCTTCCTCCCTGGTGGATCATGTTGGCCAGATCCCAGAAGGTCTCTCGGAGCACGTCCGAGGGGGTCTCCCTGGCGGTCTCCCCCAGGGCTGTGATGAGGTCCTTGCCCTCCATGTCCGCCTTGTAGATGACCTTCTTGAACTCCGCGGCCATGGCCTCGTCCTTGCAGCGGGCGGCCATCCTGCGGAACACGTCTATGGGGGACAGTCCGGTGCTGGCCAGGATGGACAGCTCGCTGAGGCTGAAGGGCAGCTCGCGGTCCACCTTGGAGCGGCGGGCGGAGATGCTGTTGCTGACCGTGATGGGCAGAGAGACCAGGGCGATCGAGACCGATATGCCTACGAGGATCAGGGCGAAGAGCCACCAATCGACCAGGGCCAGGACCACGGCGAACAATATTACCGCCAGTAAAGAGGACAGCGCCGCGGCCAGTAAACCGTTCATGATCAGGACGGAAAGGTATTGCCCGGGGGTCATGCCCACGTTGGCCTTCTTGAGCTTCTCGATCAGGAGGTCGCGCTTCTTGCGCTCCATGCGCTGCCCGAAGAGCTGGTAGGCCAACCTCTTATAGGCGTCGGTGAAATGGTCCCCGTCATCTTTCGGGGCCTTCGTCCTGCGCTTGAGCTTCATGATCTACCTGTGCTTCTTGCTGGTCAGCTCGGCAAAGGCGTTCTCGGGATCGACATAATAGGCGCCGATGGCGTCGCTCACGTCCTTGTAATAGGAAATGCCCAGCCTGTGGATCTCGTCAAGGAAGACCTTCTTCCTGGCCATCTCGTCCATCAATCTGTCCACCGGCCGACCGGTCTCCTTGGCGATGGATTCCAACACGTAGCTGCGACCATTGTACTCGAACAGGTCATTGAATGGGTTCCAAGCGAAAGCCTCATTGGTGAGGAGGTCATTGCTGGTCGGCTCGATCTCCAATATCTCGGTCACGCTCTTGACCCTCCTTACCCGCCGGCCGTTATAGATGACCTGACCTTGGAAAGCGACAGCGTCCAGGCTCTGGAAGAGCACCCGCGGGATGTTCATCGGTTCGTTCTCGATGCGATGCATGAGCTCGTCTATCCCGCCGGCGTGTATGGTGCCCATGGAGGCGTGGCCGACGGCGATGGCCTGGAAAAGGGTGAAGGCCTCCTTGCCGCGCACCTCACCCACGATGATGTATTCGGGCCTTTGCCGCAGCGCCGCCACCAAGAGGTCGAAGAGGGTGATGGACCCCGGAATGGAGCCGCCCTGGCTGGAGATCCCCGAGGCCCCCCCGGTATTGGAGCCGCCGCTGCCGGCCATCCCGTAACCGGACCGGGAGACCGACTGTATCCAGTTGGTGTGCTCGATCTGTATCTCCGGGGTGTCCTCGATGGACACGATCTTGTCCTCAGGGCGGATGAACATGCACAGGGCGTTCATGAGGGTGGTCTTGCCGCTGGCCGTGCCGCCGGAGACCAGCATCGATTTCTTGTTCTCGATGAGGGTCCAGAAGTAGGCCAGCTGTTCGGTGGACACCGATCCGAACTTGATGAGGTCGATGGGGGAGATGGGGTCGTAGGAGAACTTTCGCACGGTGAAGGTGGAGCCCCGCTTGGTAACCTCCGAGCCCAGGGTCAGATTGATGCGGCTCCCGTCGCACAGCGTGGCATCCAGTATAGGCTGGTATATGGAGACGTGACGGCCGGAAACCTGGGCCAGCTTGACCACGAAACGGTTCAGCTCGATGTCGTCCGGGAAGACCACATTGGTCTTCATGGAGCCGAACACCCTATGATAGACGAAAAGAGGCAGCCCGGCGCCATTGCAGCTTATATCTTCAACGAAGGGATCGTTCAGGACCACGTCGCAGCGCGAGAGCCCGATGAGGTCCCTCTCTATGTAGTAAAGGTAGATCGGGTTGCGCTTCTGTTCCACAGAGATATCGAAGAGGTCCAGAACCTCCATATAGCGCCGCTTGATGAACGTGGACATGTTGAGGGAACGACAGAAGACGTTGCCATCGTCGTTCGGTATCTCCTCCTGGTCCATGGTCGCCTCCATCTTCCTCTTGATGTCCATTACGACCTCGACGTCCTTCGCGGACAGACGGGGCTCGCGGACGTAGTAGCGATACTCGCCCTCCTTATGGTCGAAACTGACCTCCACGAAGGAGTACGGTGGTCGAACCGGGTAGGCCAGGTCGATATCGGTGCCCCGTAGCTCACGCTGTCTGCGCATGTATGAGATGATATCGTGCAGGGCCACCTTGTCGGCGATGACCCCTTCCCCCACGATCTCCTTCTCCAGGTCCTTGAACTTGGACCGGAGGACCTCCCGTTTCTTGGCGTCGGAGAACGGGTCGCCCGTCCCCTTGGACAGCTTCATCCGCAACGGACCGGCGATGTTGCCCAACACATTACCCATGAAGCTACGAGCGGAGAACTTTATTTAATCGTTAGGAATGTAGAAAACTGACGGATATTTGACCCCCATACAACACGTGTTTTTATCCCTCTTCGTTCAGGTCCCAACATAGAAGTCCATACCGGTAAGCTCATGACCGGCCACCAGTACTATCCGGTCAGATGGGAGTCTACGGAGGCGAAAGCATCTTCATTTTTCTATTTGTGCAAGGCTCAAATAAACTCCGGCACTCCTAAATTCGGGCAAGGATGCCCGGCGTCCCGTGAAACCCATCTGTGAGGGCGCACCCGTTTGGGGGAACTGAGAATGAATAAAGAATGGAAAAAATTCGCAAGGGATGTAAAGGCTATCTCGCCAGTCATCGCCACCTTGATGCTGGTATTGATAGCGGTTGCCTCCGCTTCCGCCTTCTATATCTGGCAGAGCGGCTGGCAAGAGGAGGCCCAGGACAACATGGGCGACTCGGAAGTGAAGACCAACATGATCATATCCGGCAGCACCACCGTGACCCCGTTCATGGAAGTAGCCGCTGAAGCGTTCATGGAAGAGAACCCGACCTACAAGGTCACCGTTCAGGGAATCGGCTCCGGCCCCGGCAAGTCCGCCACCCTGCAGGGCAAGTGCGACATCGGCATGTCCTCATCCGCTCTGGTCGCCGCTGACCTCGAGGCTGGCCTGGTCCAGACCACCATCGGTTACGACGGGATTGTCATGTTCGTCTCCGCTGACACCTACGACCTGCTGGATGCAGTCGGTGTGTCCGCTGCAGACATAAAGAACAACGTGACCTCCGCGTTCTTGAAGAGCATATACACCAAGAGCTCCTCGGTCGATACCATCGGTGAGCTGGCCCATGCGCTGAACACCACCATCCTCGCCAATTCCTCAGCAACCGTCTTCGAGACCGTCGACAGGGCCGAGGAGTCCGGAACCGAGGAAGGCTTCTGCAAGATGGCTGGCCTCGGTGGAATCCAACTGCCTGCGACCGTTAGCAGCGTCGAGTACGCCGCCGACAAGTCCGAGAACGGAAATTCCGGTGTGATCGCCTACGTCAAGACCCACGTCGCCATCGGCTTTACCTCCTACGGAATGGTCGCTGAGGACGATAACGTCGTTCACTTCGGATATAAGAGCAGCGCTCAGTCCAGTGGTCTTATGCCCAGCGCCGCAAACATAAAGTCGGGCGCTCTGGGTGATACTAGCGGCTACGGTGCTGCTAGGCTCCTGGTCGTATGCACCCTTGGTGAGCCCACCGGCGATGTGCTGTACTTCATCGAGTTCATAACCAACCCCATGAACAACATGGACTTCTGCGATGAGGTAGGCTACGTCTCCATCATCTAATGGGAACGTTGACGCGTGAAACCATTTTCCAAACCCTTTTCACTATTTCTCTAACAAAGGGAAATTGTTCTACATAGATGCGGTATTAATAAATCGCCAGGTCTGAACAGGATGAATGAGGATGCCGAAGGTCGGGAGGGCAGGTAACCCGCTGAAGAGCGGATTTGCGGTCATCAACATGATCTCCTTCCTGTTCCTGATGCTGCTGGTCAGGGACGCACCGCTATTCCTACTGATCATATTGTCAGAGGTGGTCTCCCTCTGGTTCCTGCGCGCCCGACAAGAGAGCATATCGCTGCTCTTCTGGCAGCTAAGCTTCTTCACCTACGTGATATGGGGATTGATAACCGATCCAGTCCATTTCCTGAACGCCAAGGACATTCCAGGCAACGTGCTCCTATTCCTGCTCCTTGTCTCCTGCGCGATCGAGGTCTCGATCGTGCTTTACATCGTCTTCAACGAGCGGGCCGTGGTACGGATCCTTCAGGCCCTTTCCTACGCTTCTATCGCCGTCGTCCTTATCCTCGTCCTGTTCATCGTTTCAGAAGGTCTGCCCGCCTTCATCGAGAATGATCCCGTGGAACTGCTGACCACCGCCAAATGGCTGCCCAACTATCAACCCGACGAGCGATACACCCAAACGTTCCTCACCACGTCAGGAGGGTCGGCCCTTTCGCTATCTCTCGCAGAGGATCATCTGAACTGCCTGCCGAACAGCGAGATCAGAACGAACCTCACTCTGATCAACGACGGTCCGTACCAGGAGACCGTCCAAATCCAGATCGATTCCTCGCTGGAAACGTCGCTCGAACGGAACGAACTGGTCCTGGAACCCTACCAGCGAACGGACGTCGATCTGACGATACGCACTGAAGGGGTTGGCAGTTACGATGTGACCATGACATGCCAGGGCACTTCCGCCATCCTCAACGGAACGATCGACGTCACGGTCGACCCCGCGGCCACCAACATGTGCCCCGAGAGCACGGTCAAGAAGGTAGCCGGATCGAGCAGCACCTCCCTGACCGTTCCCATCCGCATCACGAACCTGGCCCTTTTTGGGCAGAACTATACGATCACCTCGATGGAGAAGGACAACTTCGTTACCGCGTTCACCGGGATCGATTACGACCGCGAGAACAACAGCGGAAAACTGTACATTGAAGCCGGTGGGACAGTCTGCTTGAACTTCACCGCGGTCTTGATAACCGCCATCGAAGGCGAATACATACACTCCATCCGGCTGTACGATGACCAGGGGAAGATGGTCGACGAGATCACTGCCACCCTCCGCTATTCGAAGGGCAACCTGGTGCTGAACGATCAGAACGAGACCATCGTCATATATCCCGGCTTTCCGACCGAGCACCATCTGTTGCTGGTCAATCAGAACAGGAACTATTCGATAAGTGTTGCCGAAGGCTCGTCGGGAATAACCGTCAGGGCGTACATCGATGATATTTGTGAATACGATCTCGGATCATCGCCGTCCATATCCCCATCCGACAACCGGACCATCAGCGTCCTTCTGGTCCTCGAGGCCGCGGAAGGAGCCGACGTTGGAAACGCCACGCTGCAGATCGAGGTCCTCATACCCGGCCAGGAACAGAGCTTCGGCATCCTGGGGTTCATCGCCGGGACGGTCATTTCCGCCGCGATTGCCCTCATCATCGCGGTCCCCCTGGCACTTTCCACCTCCATCCTCCTGGCCGAATACGCCCCGAGAAGGATCAGCGCGCTGATGAAACCGATATTCGAACTGCTGGCCGGTATACCTTCGGTGGTATACGGCCTATGGGGAATATTCGCCCTCGGCCCGCTGTTGAAGAGTTCGATATACCCGGCCATCGTCGGCACCATCGGAGGATGCATACCTTTCTTCTCCAGCGACGATCCCAACGTGTCCTCGATCATGACGGCCTCCATCGTCCTTTCCGTGATGATCCTGCCTATCATCCTGAGCCTATCATACGATGCCATGATGGCCGTTCCCAAGGAGCTGAAGGAATCGTCGCTGGCGCTCGGATCATCGAAATGGCAGATGATCCGGCACATACTTCTCAGGAACGCAAGGTCCGGAATCATCTCATCCATCGTCCTCGGACTGGGGCGCGCGGTCGGCGAGACCATGGCCGTCCTCATGATAATGGGCGCCGCCTTCGGCATGCCCGGGGACGTGTTCGACTCGGCGTCCACCATGACCTCCATCATCGCCACGCAGTTCCCCTCCTATTCGAACATCGATACGACCAGGCACGTGCTCTTCGCCGTCGCGTTGGTCCTCTTCTTCATGATCCTCCTGCTGAACATCACCATCATCGAACTGGGGAGGCATTCTGGCGTCATAAGACTAAAATGGTCGTCTGGCATCGCCCGGATGAAAAAGGCCGTCGGCGATCGGGCAGGGCGAACCAAACCCAGGATCGACCTTAAGGCGACCAGGGAGATCAGCATCAGAGGATCTTTCCGTCCCTCGATCCGATCGAGGACGACCGACGCCATCATCAAAGCGCTGGCATTCTCGTCCGGTGCGTTGGTCCTCGGCCTGATCGCGTTCATCATCCTCGACGTGATAATGAGGGGCGGTTCCTCGATGCAGATCGACTATCTGCTGCAGCCCGAGAAGAACGCCGGTCTGGACGGGGGGTTCCTCAACGCCATCCTCGGTTCTGTCTACCTTGTGGCCGTCGCCCTGGCCTTCGCCGTGCCCTTGTCCGTGGGCTCTGCGATCTATGTCCATGAGTTCTGCGCCGCGGATTCCCGCATGGGTCGATGGACGTTCTATGCGAACACCACCCTCGCCAGCACCCCTTCCATCATCTTCGGGGCCTTCGGTTTCATGTTCCTGCTCTTCTTCCTGGACTTCGAGACCTCCGTACTGACCGGGGGGATCACCCTGGGCATAATGATCATGCCCTTGATCTTCGTCAGCGCCTCGGAAGCGCTGAAGGCGGTCCCCGATGACCTGAGGAACGGTTCGATCGCCCTAGGCGCGACCGAATGGGGCACCGTCAGGCACCTAGTGTTCCCGGCGTCGCTGAGCGGCATCACCAGCGGGATCATAATCTCCATCGGACGCGCCATCGGCGAGACCGCGGCGGTGCTCTTCACCGCCGGATACGCCACATACATATCCGAGTCCCTCCTGGAACCGACGGCTTCGCTGCCGAACATGATTTACAGGTACTACGACCGGGCCATGATGGTGCCGGCGTTGGCCGAGAAACTGTATGCCGTGGCCTTCACCCTTATCCTGGTGGTGCTGGTCCTGAACTTGGTGTCAAGAGCCGTCACGTACTATTCCACCAAGGGCAGCCGTTCGTGACTGGTCGACACCGGTTCCAGCTGTCCACTCATCCGAAACGGCCTTCGACGTAGCTTAGCGTACGAGGATCTGACGGGCAGGTGAAGAGGTCCTTCGTCCTGTCCATCTCCACTACCGCCCCGTCCATCATGAACACCGTATGGTCGCTCACACGTCTCGCCTGCTGCATGTTGTGCGTGACGATCACGATGGTCAGATGTTCCTTCAACCGTACCACCGTCTCCTCCACCTTGGCCGTGGCCAGGGGGTCGAGCGCCGAACACGGTTCATCGAAAAGCAGCACCTCCGGTTCCATGGCTAGCGCTCTGGCGATGCACAACCGCTGCTGCTGGCCTCCGGAAAGGTTGGTGGCCATCTCGCCATCCCGGTCATCCAGCTCAGGGTACAGCCCCGCCTCCTTCAATGACCGGTCGAACACGGCATCGAGCACATGCCTCTTCCTGATGCCGCCCATCCGGCATCCAAAAACCACGTTCTCGTAGACAGAGTCAGGAAACGCCGTAGGTCGCTGGAAGACCATCCCTATTCTCCGACGGAGGTCGATCAGATCGGTCTTGCGGGAATTGATATCCTCTCCTCGGAACCCTATCTTCCCTTCCACCCTGCATCCATCGACCAGGTCGTTCATCCGGTTGATGCATCTCAGCAATGTCGATTTGCCGCAGCCGGACGGGCCGATGATGGCGGTGACGCTGCGTGGGGGGATATGAAAGCCCACATCCTTCAGTGCCTGTTTCTTCCCGTACCACAGGTTCAAGCCCTCTATCTTGATCCCATCGGTCATTCCGGTCCCCCCTGGCGATCTCTTCCGTCCTTTCAAACGGTGTTCCGCATTAACGCCTGGTCGTATTCTTGGACGAACTGATGGTTGATGCTGATCTCCGCGATGTCCTCGGCGTAGGATGCGATCCTCTCCAGGCTATCGATGATATAGGCCAAGGGCACCACGACCTTGGCCGCCGTCCCATCCGAAAGCAGCCCCTGCTTCATCTTCTCAAGTTCGGAGATGATCCCCTGGGCCCGCGCGACCAGGTCAAACGATTGATCGTGCCGACCGCGGAAGAAGGCGTTGAGCACGTCGTCGCTCAACGCCCCTATGCGTTGGACCATGTCCTCCAGCTCTTTGGCTATGGCGACCCCTCCGTTCAGATCCTGGGCGTTGTTGTTGATCTTGAGGGCGTGATCGGCCATGCGCTCGACCGAGCGAGCGATGAGCAGGTAGCTCATGGCCTCCTGGGAGGTCATATGCATTTTATCGGCGAACAGGGCGTCCCTCAGAACGCGGTAAAACTGCTTGGTGATCATCCAGTACAGTTTGTCGACCTCGTCATCACGGAAATGCATGTCCTCCCCGCGCCCCTTTCCATCCTTCAGCATCCTCATCGATTCCTTGAGCATGTCCAGGGTGATGAGCTGCATGCGCTTGACCGCCTTGCTCATGGAGAAGTCGCTGGCGTCCAACATGTCTTTGAAGGAGATGGAGGTTGAGCTCTCCTCGATGATCTGCGGGCCGATGACGAACTGGGAGATCCGCCTGATCCTCTGACGGACAGTCATGGGCAAGTCCGTCTGGGAACGGAACTCGATTATGGAATAACCGGCTAGATAGGCACCGACGAAACGTCTTAGCATCTCGTCCACATCGTCCGTGTTGAGCATTATTACCATCTTGGTCTGCGGCCTTTCCTTCTCCGCCAGATTGGGGTTTATAAGCAGGGTGTTGTCGGGTAAGGGGAACAACACCACGCTATCCCCGTTCTTTATATTGACCTTGGTCACCCATTTCTTCGGCAAAGAAACGACGTAAGTGGATTTTCCGGTGACCTGTATCTTGCGGGTCTCCATGACTGAATGTAAAGGAGGAAATGATATAACCCTAACCAAAGGACAATACTTGTCAGAATTTCTGGAAAATAGACAATTATATTAAATGTTTTGAATATAAAAATCATTTGGCTATTTTAAAACCTCGATCGGTGCTCATCGTCTGCGATTGTGCATATCGCACTTGTTTAACGGGCAGGCCTCGGTCTCGATCTGAATGGTGGTATGTCCTATCTTGAAGCGATGCTCCAGCACCTCTTCTATCTCCCTTAATACCGGCGAACAGGAGCTCACCTGCTGGTCCTTCACCACCACGTGCCCACTTAGCGAGTAAATACCGGATGTCAGGGTCCAAACGTGCAGATCGTGCACTCCGATAACGCCGTCGACGGCGTTGATGGCATCCTCCACCTCCTTCACGTCGATGTTCGAAGGCACCGCCTCCAATAGGATCGATACGGATTGAGAAATCAGACGGTAGGCGCCCACCATGATGACCACGGCTATACCGATGCTGATCACCGGGTCCGCCGCCTGCCAGGAGAAGAAATGTATCAGCAACGCGGCCACGATCACCCCGATAGAGGAAAGCAGGTCGCCCATCATATGCAGGAACGCCCCGCGCACGTTCAGGTTCTCCTTCGAACCGTGCTCCAGTAACGTTATGCCGACCAGATTGGCCCCCAGTCCGATAAGCGCCACCAGCAGCATTATGCCCGCATCGATCTCGACCGGGTGGTAGAAGCGGGTTATGGCCTCGTGAATGACCAGCAGGGAGATCCCGATCAAAGCGATGCCGTTGATGAAGGCCACCAATATCTCTACCCGCAGCAACCCGAAGGTATGCCTTTTAGTGGCGGCGCGGTTAGCGATGAGCGCTGCTCCCAGGCTTAAGGCCAGAGCCACCACGTCGGTGAACATGTGACCGGCGTCGCCCAACAGCGCCAGGCTCCCGCTGATCAAGCCTCCGACCACCTCCACCAAGGCGAAGGCTGCGGTGATGACCAGGGCGTAGCTCAAGGCCTTGGCCGATCCGTGCCGATGTTCGTGGGGGTGCTCCATATGTTCCAAACGTTCCTTCCAGGCCATTAGTTTTTTCCCTGCTCGAGTCAAGAACATTAAATAACGCCTGATGGGATTCGCTTCAGATGAGTCCCCAGATAACCTTCCATCCCAAGGGCCGGACCGTGGAGGTCCCCCCGGGCACCAATCTCCTCGAGGCGGCCATACTGGCCGGCGTAGAGGTGAACAGCGCCTGCGCCGGAAAAGGTGTCTGCGGACGCTGCCGTGTGGTGGTCGAAGGGCCGATCGATTCGTCGCCTTCCAACAAGATCACCGAGGAGGAGTGGGCCACCGGATACCGCCTGGCCTGCCTGTCCAAGGCCACTGGGGACTGCATCGTCTTCGTTCCCGAGGAGAGCCAGCTGCAGCCCATGAACATCGTGGGCGGCAAGGTCAAGAACGAACTGAAGGCGCTGTCCCCGTTGGTGAAAGGGAGGTACGTCCAGATGCGCAAGCCTACCCTGCAGGACAACGACGGGGACCTGGAAAGGCTCTACAAGGCCCTGGGCATGGAGCCTGGAGCTCTTGGTTTCCCGCTTCCGCTGCTCAGGGCGCTGCCCCGGGTGGTCCGCGAAGGCGCCGGAGCCGTCACCGTGTTCCTCAACGGGGACAGGTTCGTGGACGTTCGTCCCTGGAACACCCTCTCCCGGGCCTACGGCGTGGCCATAGACATCGGGACCACCACGGTGGCGATGCAGCTGGTGGACCTGAGCACCGGGGAGATGATCTCCCAGGTGTCCGATTACAACAAGCAGCTGATCTACGGGGAGGACGTCCTCACCCGCATCATGTTCGCCGAGGAGCAAGGCCTGGAACGCCTGCGCCACCTCATCGTGGACACCCTGAATCATATGATCGCCCGATTGGCCAGCATCGGCGCCTGCGCCCCCAAGGGGAAGAAGGTCTGCGCCGAGGAGATAGTCGCCGTCATAGTGGCCGGGAACACGGTCATGATGCACCTGCTCCTGGGCCTGGACCCCAAGAACATCCGGCACGACCCCTACGTGGCCGTGACCAATCTACCCCCGGCCTTCTCCGCGGAGGATCTGGGGCTGAAGGTGAACCCCCTGGCGGCGGTGCACCTGGTGCCCGGACGGGCCAGCTACGTGGGCGGCGATGTCGTGGCAGACGTCGTGGCCAGCGGCATGGCCGAGAGGGACGAGACCTGCCTGCTCATCGACGTGGGCACCAATGGGGAGGTCGTCCTGGGCAACAAGGAATGGCTGCTGTCCTGCTCGGCCTCCGCCGGTCCGGCCTTCGAGGGCGGTGAGGTCGTCCACGGCATGCGCGCCGGCGATGGCGCCATCGAGAAGGTATCGCTGCGCGACGGGGTCAAATACCAGACCATCGGAAACGGGCGCCCCAAGGGCATTTGCGGCTCCGGCCTCATCGACCTGCTGGCGCAGCTCTTCGTCACCGGCGTCCTGGACAAGAAAGGCCACCTGCAGGACTCGGAACATGTGCGCGAAGGGGAGTACGGCCGGGAGTTCGTGCTGGTGTACTCCAAGGACTCGCAGAAGGACGGATACGATCTACGGGCCACGGACATGAGCTGCTGCCCCCACGACAAGGTCGAGCGCCGGCGGGACATCAGCGTCACCGAGGCAGACATCGCCAACGTCATCCGCACCAAGGCGGCCATCTACGCCGCGGCGGAAGTGCTCCTGGACACCGCCGGGATCACCTTCACCGACCTGGACCGGGTGTACATAGCCGGAGGGTTCGGGCACCACATCGACCTGGACAACGCCGTGGCCATAGGATTGTTGCCGGACCTTCCCCGAGAGAAGTTCACCTTCCTGGGCAACGCCTCGCTGGACGGGGCCAAGCTGTGCCTGCTGTCGGACGAGAAGAGGGGGGAGGCCATGCGCGTGCACAAGGCCATGACGTACGTGGAGCTGTCCACGGACCAGCGCTTCTTCGACCGCTTCTCCTCGGCGTCCTTCCTGCCGCACACCGACCTGGGCCGCTTCCCCTCTTTGAAGTAGCTTAGAAGACCACGTCAAAACCGTTGCCCCTCACCCTGACCTGGGGCACATGCTTGCGAGCCGCCTTGCCCATGTCCATCATGATCTCTTGGGACGGTCCAGGGCTGGTATTGTCCCCATAGGGAAGGTCGCTTGGATTGGACAGGAACTGGGTGAGGAGGAGCTCGTCGACGTAGCCTTTCAGGTCCTGGGCGATCCTCTCCACCTTATCAACATCGTATTCGCCCGGAATGACGCGCAGCGTAGCCCGGACCTTACTTCCCTTCATGATCTCCAAGGTCCTCTTGGTCTTTTCCAGGTGCTCCTTGGATTTGGCCAGGTCGTAGCTAGTGAGCCGGCTGAACGTCTCCGGGTCGTCCAGAGGGGACTTGACCTCCAGCACGTATCGGGAGACCATTCCCTTGGTGGAAGCGACGAAGTCCGGGTCCAGGGCGGTGGTCTTCAGAAGGATCTCCTTCCCCCGTTTCTTCAATATGTGTATGAGGTCCAGGGCGTCCTTGCCGTGCAGGGACGGCTCCGTCCCTCCGATGAAAACGCTGCGGATGTCGTTATCGGACATGGCCTTCAACACGGTATCCAGGTCATGATCTTTGAACGCCGCCGTGGTGTGGGAGCAATACTTGCATTGCATCGGACAGCCATAGAACTCCACCGAGGCGTTAGGCTTGGCCCGGTTGATGGTGATGAACCGCATATTGAACATATTCTCCGAAATAGGAAATAATGTTTTCTGGCAGCGTTGATATAATCACCGAACATTTCAGTTCCGTGAACAGGGAAGCGGTCCAACAGGTGTTCGGTGAGAGGGCCTCGTTCTACGTGGACAGCAAGGCCCACGCCGACCAGGAGGTCCTGGAAAGGGTCCGTCAGCTGTGCGGGGACCTTGACGGAAGAGCGGTGCTGGACGTGGCCACCGGCACCGGCCACACCGCCCTGAAACTGGCGCCGCTCGCGCGACGGGTGGTGGGTTTCGATATCACCCGAAGGATGTTATCGTTAGCAGAGGATACAGCCATGCAGCGGGGGGTCGGGAACTGCTCCTGGGTGCTCGGCGACGTAAGCTCCCTGCCTTTCCCTGACCGGTCGTTCGACGTGGTGTGCTCCCGCCGCGCCCCGCACCACTTTCCCGACCTAAAAGCCGCCCTGAAGGAAATGGTCAGGGTGCTGAAGACCGGGGGTACCATGGTCATAGACGATAGGAGCGTGCCGGACGATGAGGAAGTGGCGCGGACCATGAACGCCCTGGACCGCCTGCACGACCGGTCCCACGTCCGGGAATACGGTGTCAAGGAATGGAGGGGCGCCCTGAGCGGTGCGGGACTGCTGGTCCGTGAGGTACAGGAATATCGCCGTCACCTGCCGCTGACGTCCCTGACCGGTAACGCCGAGAGGGCGGACGCCGCGGAGATCGAAAGGGCCGTGTCCGCCTTGCCCGAGGGGCTGCGAAAGCGCATGGCGATGGAGGAGCTGGACGAGACCACCTTTCTGGACCATTACTTCGTAACCATCAAGGCCACGAAATGATTTAATAGCGCCTCGGTCCACTTTGGGGCATGGCCTGGAACTGCGCCGCCACAGGCATCGGCTCGCTGCCTCATGAAGATCCAGCGAAGGCGGTGGAGCTGGTGCTCAGCCGCATGCAGGAGGTGCCATACTGGCCTCAGCTTCCATCTTTAGGTTTCGGGGAGAACATGTACGCCCAGTTCTCCTCCCAGCTCCCCGGCGTGAACGTCGATGGGCAACGGAAGCGGATAACGGTAGATCTGGATGATTACGATCCCGAGGAGTTCTACACCGCCATAGTTACCGAGGACGTAGATCACTTCGCTCATTCTCCCCAGAACTTCCACGGTCTGTACGCCCTCCTGGACGCGGCCAAAGGCCGCCGGTTCAGGGCGGCCAAGGGGCAGGTCACCGGGCCGGTCAGCGCCGGACTGCAGGTGCTGGACCGGAACGGCAAGCCGGCGTTGTACGACGAGACCTATGGCGAGATAATCCGGCGCAACCTGAACATGCAGGCCAGGTGGCAGGCGGACAAGCTCAGGGAGATCACCGACCGCCCCCTGATGTTCTTGGACGAGCCCTCCCTGACCCTGATAGGCACGCCCTTCGCCTCGGTATCGGCGAAACAGGTGGTGGACTGGGTGAACGAGGTTCTGGACGGCGTCAATGCCGTGAAGGGGCTGCACTGCTGTGGCAACACCGACTGGCCGTTGGTGCTGTCCACCAACATCGACGTGCTCAGCTTCGACGCTTACACCTATGCCCACACGGTCTCCCTCTTCCCCAGGGAGATATCGTCCTTCCTGGAACGGGGCGGGGCCATAGCCTGGGGTCTGGTCCCGAACATGGATGATCAGATCGCCAAGGAGACCGTGGGAACGCTCCTCAAGCGCTTCGAAGGCGCTCTGGAGGAGCTGTCCGGAAAAGGACTGGACATCGATCTGGTGCTGGAACGGTCGCTGATCACCCCGCAATGCGGGCTAGGGAGCCTGGACACGCCCAAGGCGGAGAAGGTCCTGGAGCTCCTCAACGGGACGGTTGGGGCCATCAGGGAACGCACGGCCTAGGCGGAATGTCATGAGCTACCTTCTGGCGGTGGCGGGGAAGGGGGGAGTGGGCAAGAGCACCATATCCTCCTTGCTCGTTCACACCCTGTCAAAGAAAGGCAAGGTGCTGGCCGTGGACGCCGATCCCAACAGCAACCTTGGTCAGAAGCTGGGCATCGAGGTGCCCGGAACCGTGGGAGATGTCCGCGAAGGGCTGCTTTCCAAAGGGGGCGAACCGCCCCGGGACATGAGCAAGCAGGAATACCTCAAGCTCAAGCTGCGGCAGATCCTGGCCGAGGGCGAGCGCGCCGACCTCCTGACCATGGGCCGGCCCGAGGGCCCCGGCTGCTATTGCTACGTGAACAACCTTTTACGGGTCTTCGTGGACCAGCTCATGGACGGTTATCAGTACGTCATAATCGACAACGAGGCGGGGATGGAGCACTTGTCCCGGCGCACGGCCCGGGGCATGGACCTGCTCCTTCTGGTATCGGACCCTACCCAGGTGGGCATCGCCACCGCCGAACGGCTGTCCGCCTTGGCCGACGAGCTGGACCTGAAGGTCAAGAGAAAACTATTGTTGGTGAACGGCGTCCGCCCCGGGCAGGAGGCAGCGGTCACGGCGCTATCCCAGGCCACCGAAATCCCCTTCATCATCCTTCATGAGGACGAGGAGGTGCGCACGGCCGCCCTCACCGGTGTCCTGCTGAGGGGCGACGAGCCGCTGGCCCGAGAACTGGAACCGTTCATCAAGAGCCTTTCCCTTTCCAGTAGGCGAACAGAAGCGTGACCACGACCACGGCGATGATCGCCGTCATGATCAAGGCGGGGAGTTCGTCCGACGGTGAAGACACTTTCACAATCTGGCTCCAGGGGCTCTCTCCCTCCGTCCCTATGGCGCTGACCGCGTAGTAGTACGTCGTTCCGCGCAGCACCTCCGGGTCATAGCCGGAGGTGAAGTTGGCGTCCACGGAATCATAGAACGTCAGATTGCCAGGGTCCGTCCCCCGGTACACGTTGTAGCAGATGACGGTGACGTTCCCGGCCGGCGGTTCCCAGGAAAGGTATATGCGCGCCCCGTCCCGCTCGGCATTGAAGTTCGTTGGCGCGCTCGGCACCTCTGCGACCGCGGTCGGCATGGCCGCTATAAAACAGGAAAAGATGACCAGGATAAGAACCGCCGCGCGCTGCACGCTCCAACATATCCCTGCCAGGTATTTGTTTTATCAGGGAAGGGAAAGTGAAGAATCAGCCCAAGGTCCTTAGGAACTTGGGGATCCCCGACGACTCCTTGGGACCGACGATCACCTGCAGCCCGGTGGCCTCGTTCAGCTTGACGCTCATCCTGGCCACCATGCCTGGTATGACCAGCACGCCTTTGGCCGACCGTTGCTTGGCCCCGCTGGCCTCCAAAGCCTTCTTGACCGTCTCGGCGGTGAGCTTGCCGGCGGAGAAGGACGTCAGGACCGACAGCCCCTCGGTGTCCACCACCTGCAGCCACACCGGCATCTTGCTCTTTTCGATGTCCGAGAGCACGGTGAAGTAGGTGAGGGAGAAGTTGGTGGTGAACAGGATGGGCGCGTCCGGGCCGGGGTTGTTCACCGGGTACAGGTCCGCCTTCACCTGGATGGGCACCTGGGGGTCGGTGAATATGTTCTGGCGCAATACCATGAGGGGCAGGGCCTGAGCGGCCGGGATGTCCTCGAAGCTAAGCAGGCTGCCGTACTTCATGACCGCGGTCATGGCCATCAGCATGCCGTCCTTACCGGCGGGCATGCCCAGATATATGGGGTAGCCCAGGCCGCGGAACGTCTTCCGTATGGCGCTGCGGCGGATGATGGTGCACTTCTCCATCAGGTCCTTCATGTCCCGGGGCTGGGGGTCCAGCACCAGGTCCTCCACGCCCTCCTTGCGCACCATCTCCACCAGGTCGGCCAGCTCATCTATCTTATCGGAGCAGAGCACCAGAGGGCAGCCGGAGGCCTTGGCCGCCGCGGCCATCTCCGTGGCGTTGCCGGCATGGGCGCCGTGCAGCAACGGGCGGCGTTCCTTGAGCCGCAGCGCCGCCTCGGCCATTATCGTAGCGTCAGAACAGCGCAGGACGATGGGCCATTCGATCGATCGGCCCACTGTCTCCACGGCCTGGACGAACTTGTCGACGTTTCCGGAGCGGCATTCCACCTCCACCGCGTCCAATTTCAACACCTGGCCCACCCTCTCGAAGCGCAGGGAGCGAGCCTGATCGACCTTCTCCTCGATCTTCTCGGCCGGGACGTCGTCAGCAACCCGCAGCGCGAAGGCCGTGGGATGGAAGAAACGCTTGTCATGCCGGTACAGTTCGGTCTCGTCGCCCATGTCCAGCACGTTCTTGCCCGATCCGAACCGCACCAGCCGGATGGGCGGCGCGGATGAGCTGGCCAGGGCGTTCCGTCCCGCCTCGCTCAGATGCGGGCAATCCTCCAGCTTGGCCTTGCTGTTGGCCAGCTGCATGGCGAACGCCAGGCACGTCGGGTACTTGCATTCGCCGCAGTTCTTCTTGGGCAGGTGCTTGAATATCTCGATGGCCGTGGGCATCAGCCCTCACCTCCCAGTCCGGACGAGGCCTGACGGGCCAGGTCCATGGCTCCCGGGTGCCCCAGCACCAGAATGTCGGCCCCGGACAGCATGGCCGCCAGGGCGGTGGTGGCCTCCCACCAGATCCCCCGTTCCAGCGTGTCGCCGGCCTTGGGCATGTCCTCCGTGGCCTCCCTGGCCTTCCAGGCCGAGGTGCAGTCGCAGATCAAAGGCACCTGAAGCATGCCGTCGCCGGCCAGTCCCGCGACCCTTATGCGCTCGTTGACGGAATAGGAATATTCCAGACCCATGCCCAGGGCGGCCATGAGCGGGTCGATCACGATGTCGCCCTTCTTGACCCCGAAATCCGTGAGCAGTATCACGATCTGCTTGGCCAGGTTGATGTCCAAATTTGAAAAGCCGATGACGGCGTGGCCGTTGGCCATGGCGGCGGCCGCTGCCGACTTGTAGGCGGTCTCCTCCGCCTTGCCCAGCAGCAAACGCTCTCCTTTGGCCCTCTCCCCCACCCTCTCCAGCACCTTGGCGTCCTTCTCCTCGTGCCCGCTGCCGTAGACGACCAGCGGCAGCTCCACCGCTCTCAGGACGGCCATGACCGTCTCGGCGGCGTTCTCCGGGGAGGCGTCCTGCCCCTCAGGGTTGGTGGATGTGAGGTGCAAGCATATCAGGTCGGCCCCGCGGGAGGCCCAGGAACAGGCCCAGCTGACCGGGTCCTTGACCGCATCGCCGAAGGCCTCCTGCACTGGCCTGGGGACGTCCTCAAGCGTGTCGGCCACGAATCCGGCCAGGATCATCTTGCGTGGGAAAGCGTCCTCAAAGGACAGAAAAGGGGCGCCCTTGTTGCCGCCCAGGCGCACCGGTCTCCGGGAACCGCCCTTCTCCGGGGAATTGCCCAGCTCCAGCTCGCCTATAGAACCTGTCCACTTCTCCTTCGGCACCGGCACTTGCGTCATTGGCACACCTCAAAGCAACGATGGCATCCGCAGCGCGGGATGGTCCACCCGTGTCATCCAGTTCATCAGACCCTCGGCGTCGGTGACGCTGGTCTCGTCCGCCACCTGGTCCAGGAAGTCTGGCGCTCCCAATTCCCTGGCTCTATTAATAAGCTCTTCCCTCATAGCCTCCTTGAGCGTCGAGGGCATCCAGGCGATGCGGAGGAAACCGCCGTCGCCGGAGATGAACTTCTTGGAGACCAGGTAACGTCTACCTACGCCAACGAAACCCGGGGTCTGCTTCCCGCCACCGATGTTCCCGGCCAGAGTGGAGAACTTCATGCCCACGGGCGTCATCTCGGCGAACTCCCGATTGACCACGATGACCGATTGCATGTCTGGGCTCATGGCCACGATGACCTCGAAGCAGCCGCAGGAGGTCATGGGGTCCTCCATCATGCTGTAGGCGCAGAACCGGGTAAGCTTGCCCCGGGTCAGGGCGGTCACGGCCTCGTTGACCCCTTTCCAGGAGCCCTTGGCTCGGTCCTCCTCCTGGCCTTTCGCTATCGGTTGATTGGGCCCGGAGGGCACGATCTCCTTGCCGGTCTTGGCGTCCAGCCAGTTGATGGCCCCGCACAGTCCCGGTCGTTCCGGGGTTATCACGCAAACGTGGTCCGGGGCGAAGGATTGGCACATCAGGCAGGAATAGAACGTGTCCACGCTCTCATCGGTCAGCCCGGCCATGCGCTCCTCCCTTTCCTGATAGGCCTTCATAGCCTCCGGCAGACGTCTCTGCAGCTCCCGGTCGTCTGTGACTATGGTGACCTGGACGCGAGACACGATGTTGCCGAACTCCTCCTTCAGCTTGGTGACCAGTATGCGGCCCAGATGCTCCAGGCGGAAACCGGCGCGGTAGGCCTTCTTGCTTATCCGCACCCAGTCCATGTTCCGTTGTCCGGTGTGCCACACGCCCTCGGCGAAGTTTAGGTACAGATGGATGCGCCGCTCCATCACCGATTCGAAGTCCGGCTGCATGCGCTTGCCGAACACATCGACGAGAATGGCCAACGGGGATTGGGAGCCCTCGGACATCTGGTCCACGTCCGGGCCGATGACCCGGACCTCCCCGTCCTTCACCTCGTCCTCTGGACGGCTCTTCAGCAGTTCAAAGGCCGCGGTGCGACCGCCTCCCGCCTCCAGGTAGGTGTCCGGGCGGCGCACGGTCTCGCCCTCGAAGGCCGGGCCGAAGGGCACCGGGATGTCCACGGCCGTCACGGCCGTGCGGATGTCGCGGGATTCCAGGCCTCCCTGGAGCATGTCCGCCGGCTCTTTGTGGAACAGCAGGTCCGGCACGCCCTCGACCAGCTGATCGGTGACGATGGGAACGTGATGCATCAGTGCGGCCAAGGCCAGGGAGGCCCTGGTGGCGTCCAGCGGTCCGTAGTGCAGCACGAAGGCCTTGGGCCTCTTCGCCAGATAGGCCGACAAGCGTTCAGCGTCTCCCTTCTGGACCCCGCCGAAGGAGAGCGCCGCTCTGATGACGAAGTCCAAGGCGTGCACCAGCTGGGTGAAGCTGCCCAAGGGGTACAGCATCATGCCCAGCCCCATCTGCACCTCGCTCTCCTGCAGCACGCGGATAACCTCGTCCGTGGCCAGGACCAGCATGCCCCGGGCCTGCAGCTCGCGCACCGTGGCCACCAGCTGCTTGCGGTCCTTGGGCATGCCCATCAGCACGGCCGCGCCTGGTATGGTGTCGTCCACGAAGGCCAATCCCAGCTCCCTGAGGACCTTGTCCGGCACGAAGCCCACCGTGACCGTCCCCGCATGGGGGTCTCCATCAAGATAGCGTAGAGATTCCAGCGCCTCGGCGCAGAACAGGGCCGTCCTTCCGGCCTTTAGGGCATCCCCCAGACCTCTGCCGTCCGGCAGCGCCGAATGCCGCGACACCGCGTCCAACAGTTCCGACAGTGAAGTGATCTCCGCGCCGTCCCAGCCATAGATGCACGGTAGCCGATAGGCGGTCTCCGGATATTCGACCGGAACGTCGCCCCTTCTGCGGATGGCGGATAGCAAGGTTACATGTGCTAAAGAGATCAGCAGCTCCGCCCCCATGAAGCCGAGGGCGATCACCTGGGCATTGCTAACCTGCGCCGGTGCCGGAGGGTCGTAGCGATGAGGCAGGCCGCAGGCCCACCTCCTCCTCTCCATCTCCCTGACCGTCTCCTCCCCGTTGACCAGCAGCGTGCCGCCGAAGAGGTCCCGGCATACGTTGGCGAACATCTCCTTGGCCTTCCCCTCGAACGCGACGTTCTCCAGGACGACCGGGCAGCCCATGAGCACCTGCCCGATAGCGAATCCGAGGTCCCCGGTCCGCAGCCCCACAGGCAGCTGCCACGCCGGCACGCCGAGCTCCCGGGACAGCTCCCGGCGCACCTGGCCGAAGGCGGCCATGGCTCCGTCGAGATCGCCCTGGAAGAGCGACCGATCACCTTCCAGGTCGCCCAGGCGGGAGGCGTTCCCGCGGTCATCCAGCATCAGCCCGCGGCAAACGCCCTCCTTCAGATCCCGCTTGATGACATCCAATCCCTCCAGCTCGTCCCGGCGTCCCTCCAGGGCGCGGCGGCAGTAGGAGATCATGGAGATGGACAGCGCTTCGCGCAGACAGAGCAGGAGGTCGTAGGCCTCTCCGTTCGGAACGCGCTCCAGAGGTGCTAAAAGCCCGGCCTGTTCCCAGGCCCGCCTCTCCTTGAGGGCCAGCGGCTCCGCGCCGGTGGCCTTGGCCAGGTCCCTTCCCAGAATATCCAAGCCCGATCCCAGGTCCACCGCCCAAAGGTCCTCGGCGCCCAACAGATCGGCCACGCAGCGCAGATGTTCCATCCCCTCGGCATCCGCGATCGTTCCTTCAACATCGACCAGATGGTCCCGGCGCTGCTTCCGCAACGATGACAGGAGCTCGCGCGTCGACAAGAGCATGGGTTGGGCGATAAGCTCGGACAATTTCATCTCTCCGATATCACAGAGGCCATCGGGTTCCCCACGATATAAATTTGTAGTGAAAGGTCCGCTCGCCCCGGCGATCTTCTAACACTGATGTTATCAAGGGAATGTCAGGGCGATAGAATTATTATCGAGCCGACCGCTAATCGCCCAGGGAGAACATGACGGGACTCGAGGACATCAGAGGCAAGGACGTCATCAGTGCGGACGCGGTCATAATCGGCACTGTGGACAGCATCACTGTGGATACGGATATCTGGAAGGTGTTGGCGATCAAGGTCAGCGTGCGCAAGGGCAATGAGGCCGCCCTCAACGTGAAGAAGAAGGCCCTGGGGACGACCAGGGTCCACGTGGCCACCCCGCAGGTCTCCTCGGTCACGGACACGGTGACCCTGGCGGTCAAGATGGCCCAGGTCAAGGAGGTCCTCCTGGATGAGAAGAAGGTGCCCCTGAACGCCGACAAGATGCTCAACAAGAAGGTCGTGGCCCAGGACGGCACACAGGTTGGCTACCTGGACGACGTTCAGTTCGACCGGAACAAGAACTGGGAGGTCACCAAGATCGAGGTCAGGCTGGACAAGACCGCCAAGAACACCCTGTTCACCAAGGGCGGGGCCAAGCCTTCCGCCGAGATAACCCTCCTGACCAAGGACGTGAGGTCCGTGGGGGACATGGTCATGCTGCGCCTGGACATGGACGGCATAAAGAACTACCTGAACACGAAGCAGGTGTCCAAGAAGTGAAAGGCGGTCCCGCCGCCAAATCCATTCTTTTTTTCAGTACACCACCATCTTCTCAGCGACATGCATATCTTCAAGTTGGTCGATAGGGCGGCCGTGAGAACTAAAACCGAGGGCGGAAAGGGTGTGGAGCAGACGATCGACGCCGGCACCACGCCTGGCGGCATCAAGGTCATCGTGGAGAACATGCCCCAGGTGCGCACGGTGGCGCTGTCGGTGACGGCCACCGTTGGTTCTCGCGACGAGAGGCGCGGCGAGTCCGGCGTGTCCCACTTTCTGGAGCACATGCTCTTCCGCGGCACCAAGACCCGGAACTTCCAGGAGATCAACGAGCGGATCGAGGCCTCCGGCGGCTACCTCAACGCCTACACCACCCACGAGTTCACCTGCTTCTTCACCTTCACCATCGACCAGTCGCTGAAGGTCGGCGAGGACCTTCTGGCCGATGTGTTTCTGAACCCCCGCATGGACCCCGCGCTGGTGGAGCTGGAGCGCAGCATCATCAAGCAGGAGATAGGCATGCGCATGAACGATCCCACCTCCCACCTGCATACCCGCATGGCCGAGGCATTGTACAAGGGGAACCCTCTCTCCCGACCCATATTGGGGCTGAACGACAGCCTGGACACCTTCACCTCGGAGTTCCTGCAGGACTATCACCGCACCCATTACCATCCCCCGCACGTGGTGGTCTGCGCGGTCGGCCGCGTCGACCTGCAGAGGGTCATGGAGTGGGCCAGCCAATTCGACGATGTGGCCGGTCAGGCGGCTCGGAAGAGGCGCGTCTCTCCAAGGCATAACACTGGCACGCACTTCTTCGTGAAGGGCGACGATCGGGCGTACATCGGCATCGGGATGCCCGCCCTGCCGGCCCCGGACGGACTGGCCATGGCGCAGTCCCTGCTGACCACGGTGCTCTGCGGCGGGACGTCCTCCCGCCTGAACCACCGCATACGGGAGATGGAGGGGCTGGTGTACTCCATAGGCACGTACCCCTACGCCTACCGGGACTTCGGCTCGCTGGTCACCTACTGCTCCACCTCCATGGAGCATGTCCCGCGGCTGTTCGATTCCTTCGGCCAGGAGCTGTCCCGCTTCAAGAGCGAAGGACTGGAGAAGGATGAGCTGGACAAGGCCAAGAACATATTGAAAGGGTCGCTGCTGCGCAACGCCTACCGCCCGGACCAGAACATGAGCACCTACCTGCACAACTATCTGGACACCGGCAAGGTGCAGGGCATCGAAGGGCAGCTGAACGAGATAAACGCCGTCACCGGCGAGCAGGTCATGAAGGTGGCCCAGGACATCCTGGTCAGAAGGAAGGTGTGCACCACCATCTGCGCCGGCCCGGACATGCGGGCGGAGATGGTGGAGGCGGCGGACTCCCTGGACTTCTAAGGTTCCACTATCAGGAGGATCTGCCCGCCCTCGACCGTCTCACCGGCTCGGACCTTGACCTCCTTGACCTTGCCGGCCACCTCGGTTAGGACCTCGTTCTCCATCTTCATGGCCTCCAGGACCAGCATCACCTGGTTGACCTGGACGGCGTCGCCGACCTTGACCTTCAGCGACATTATCTTGCCAGGCATGGGAGCCAGAACGGACCCGGAGGCGCCGGCCTCCTTTCCGCCGTCCTCGGACTCCTCCAGGACGATGTGCTCGATCTCCCGCACCTGCTGCAGCCTGAGCTCCATGGTCCGGTCCTCGACCAGCACCTTGGCGCCGGCCTCCAGGTCACCCTCTATGACCAGGGGCGCGGCCTCGCCGTTCACCTGGACCTTGTCCTCCTTCACTATGCACTTGAAGACGTGGTCATCGATCTCCACGCGGTAGTCGCCGCCGTTCTTATCCACCACGACCTCGTACTCCTGTCCGTTCACGGTCATGCGTAGCTTCACAGCGGCCACCCCCCTTGTCCTATGCCTTCGCGCCGGGCGGCCAGCTTCCAGGCGTCGACTGTGCCGCCCGAGGGCGCCTTGCCGGAAGCGTGCTTCTCCGTGGTGCGCATGTAGAGCACGGCCACCGCGGCCAGGTCCTTGAGGTTTACGCCCTTCTCCATCATCTGGCGGTGCTTGAAGTAATCCAGGGCCACCTGGGGGAAGAGGGCGTACGAGAGCACGTCCTCCTCGGAGCACGAGGTGTGCTCCTTGCAGGCGTACTCCTCTATCTGGGCGCACAGCTTCTCGAACTCCGGCTCCAGCAGGTCGGCCGGGCGCACGGTGATGGGCTTCTCGTCCCCGATGATCTTGCGGCGTATGGCCGGGTCTATCTCCGCCGGCGTCTTGCCGTAAAGACCGCGCACCAGGTTCTTCGTTTCGTTCGTCACCATCTTGTACCGTTCCCCGGCGATGACGTTCAGCACGGCCTGTGTGCCCACGATCTGGGAGGTGGGCGTGACCAGCGGCACGTGGCCTAGGTCGGCCTTCACCCTCGGCACCTCGTCGTACACGTCGCTCAGCCGGTCCTCCTTCTTGGCCTCCCTCAGCTGGGAGATGAGATTGGATATCATCCCGCCCGGGATCTGGTACACCAGCACGTTGGTGTCGATGCCGGAGAACCCGCTCTCGAAGGCGTGATACTTCTCGCGCACGCCCTTGAAGTAGTCGGCGATCTCGGACAGTTTCTTCAGGTCCAGGCCGGTATCATACTCCGTGCCGCGCAGCATGGCCACCACCGCTTCCGTGGGAGGCTGGGAGGTGGCCAGGGACATGCTGGATATGGCGGTGTCGATGATCTCCGCCCCGGCCTCCACGGCCTTCATGTAGGTGGCCGTCACCATGCCCGAGGTGGCGTGGCAGTGCACGTGCACCGGCAGACCGATGTCCTCGCGCATCTGTTTGACCAGTTCGTAGCAGTCCATGGGAGCCAGCAGCCCGGCCATGTCCTTGATGCAGATGGTGTCCGCCCCCATGTCCGCCAGCTTGCGGGCGAAGGCCACGAATCCGTCAATGGAATGGACCGGCGAGATGGTGTAGGAGATGCTGGCCTCGACCACTCCGCCATACTTCTTGACGCAGCGCATGGCCATCTGCATGTTGCGGTGGTCGTTCAGCGCGTCGAAGATGCGGAAAACGTCGATGCCCCGGCGGCAGGAGTTCTTGACGAACTTCTCCAGGATATCGTCCGAGTAATGTCGGTAGCCGACGATGTTCTGGCCGCGCAGCAGCATCTGGAAGGGGGTGTTGGGCATCTCCTTCTTGAGCTTGGTTATGCGCTCCCAGGGATCTTCGCGCAGGAAGCGCAGGCAGGTATCGAACGTGGCCCCGCCCCACATCTCCACCGACCAGTAGCCGATCTCGTCCAGCAGGGGGGCGATGGGCAGCATGTCCTCGGTGCGCATGCGGGTGGCCAGCAGCGATTGGTGCGCGTCACGCAGGACGGTGTCGGTGATCTTGATCTTCATATTGGTCCCTCACAGCGGCATGTTGCCGTGCTTCTTGGCCGGGCGGGCCTCGCGCTTGCGGTCCAGCATCTGCAGCGCCTCGATCAGGCGCATGCGGGTGTTATTGGGTTCGATTATATCGTCCAGATATCCGCGCTCCGCGGAGAAGAAGGCCGAGGCGTACAGCTTGCGGTACTCGGAGATGAGCACGTCCCTCTTCTCCTGGGGGTCGTCGGCCATGATCAGCTCCTGCTTGAACACGATGTTGATGGCGCCCTCCGGACCGACGATGGCTATCTCGGCCGTGGGCCAGGCCAGATTGACATCGGAGCGTATGTGCTTGGAGCTCATCACGCAATAGGCGCCGCCGATGGCCTTGCGCGTTACCAGCGTGACCTTGGGGGTGCTGGCCTCAGCGTAGGCGTACAGCAGCTTGGTGGCGTCCCTTAGCAACGAAGTGTTCTCCTGCTCCACGCTGGGCATGTAGCCTGGCACGTCGACCAGGGTGATCACCGGCATGTTGAAGGCATCGCAGAAGCGCACAAAGCGCGCGGCCTTGAGCGAGGAATTGGCGTCCAACGTTCCAGCCAGTACCATGGGCTGGTTGGCCACGAAGCCCACCGCCCCCCCGTCCATGCGGGCGAAGCCTATCACGATGTTCTTGGCGAACTGCTCCTGCACCTCCAGGAACTCGCCCTTGTCCACTATCTTCCGGATGACCTCCTTCATGTCGTAGGGCTTCATGGGGTCCTCGGGGATGATGGTGTCCAGGGAGTCCTCCCGGCGCTCCGGGTCATCGCCCATGGCCTTGTCCGGGGGCTGTTCCAGGTTGTTGCTGGGCAGATAGCACATCAGCTTCCGCACCTGCTTTACGCAGTCCATGTCGTCCTCGGCCACGAAGTGGGCTGAGCCGGAACGGGTGGCGTGAACGCTGGCCCCTCCCAGCTCCTCGAAGGTGACGGTCTCGTTCTGCACCGCCTTGATCACGTCAGGGCCGACCAGGAACATGTACGACTTGTCCTTCACCATGAACACGAAATCGCAGAGCATGGGGGCGTAGACGCCGCTTCCGGCGCAGGGCCCCATGACCATGGCCACCTGAGGTATGACGCCGGAGGCCAGGGAGTGCCGCAGCATGACCTCTCCGTAACCGGCGAGCGAGTCCACGCCTTCCTGGAGCCGGGCGCCCCCTGAATCATAGAGGGCGATGACCGGGCAGCCGGTCTTGACGGCCAGGTCGATGACCTTGCATATCTTCTTGGCGTGCATGCGGCCCACAGAGCCAGCGAAGACGGTGAAGTCCTGGGCGTAGACGAACACCTGTCTTCCTTCGATGGCTCCGCGCCCGGTGACCACACCGTCGCCGGCCATCTTCTGCTTCTCCATGCCGAAATGGTACGTCTGGTGGGAAACGAACGTGTCCAGCTCCACGAACGAGCCGGGGTCCAGCAGGGCGTCCACCCTCTCCCGCGCGGTCATCTTGCCCTGCTTGCGGTGCATGTCGACGCGCTCGGCTCCGCCGCCGGCCCTCGACCTTTTCTTCATCTCCCGCAGTTCCTTGACCTTGTCTTCGCCCATGATGTTCCCCCATTATTCGTGATACTAGCTAATGAACGTTACCCGTTTCGAACCTGACCTGCCCCCGGTCCAAGGGGACCACGTCGTGCACCGACGTCGCGCGGTATATCATGCCGTCCTCGGAGCGCAGCACCAGGGAGCCATCGGCCTCCAGGTACATGCCCTTGCCCTTGACCTTCTGGTCGCCCAGTTTGATCTCCAGGTCCTGTCCCAGCGATTCGGAGTACCTTTCGTACAGGGCCAGGTCCCTCTCGCCCCGCTTGAACTTGGCATAGAAGTCGTCCAGCTTGAAGAGCAGCAGGTTCAGGAAGTGCTCCGGGTCCAGTTCCTTGCCGCAGATGTGCTTGAGGCTGCCCGCCTCGGGCGAGGTCAGTTCGCCCGGCTCGGTGTTGAGGTTGACCCCCACTCCCATGATCAGGAAGCGCGGCTCACCCCCGCGATAGCAGGCCTCCACCAGTATCCCGGCCACCTTTAGTCCCTCCAGCTTGACATCGTTCGGCCACTTTATGCGTGGGACGGCGTGGCACGATTCCTCGATGGCCTGCGCCACTGGCAGGCAGGATAGCACCGTAAGCAAGGTCAGGTCCGAGGCCGGAAGCTCAGGCCGTAGGATGACCGAGAGATAGACTCCGCCCGCCGGCGATTCCCAGCTGCGGCCCATTCTACCCCTTCCGCCGCTCTGGCGTTTGGCGGTGACCACCGTGCCCTCCGGCTCGCCTTCCAAGGCCAGGGCCTTGGCCATCTCGTTGGTGGAGGCTACCTCTTCCTTGACCAGCACCTTGCGGCCTATTTGCATCGTCCAGGCCTCAGAAGGACACCAGCCCCTTGCTGCGGAGCTTGAAGTCCACTCCCAGTGAAGATATTGTCTCTCGGGAGATCTTCTCCAGGTCCCCAGCGTGGCTCAGGTCCGCCACCACGTCCATGACCATCTTCTGTCCGTAGATCAGGACGCGGGACTGTACCGCCAGCAGGTTGACGTTGTGCGCCGCCAGAGCCTCGGTGACCTTGAAGATGGCCCCGGGCTTGTCCGGGATCTCAAAGGACATCTCCGCCAGCTGGCAGTCGTTCGGCAGGAAGGACATGGACAGCACCCAGGAATCGGCGTCCCCGACCATCATGACCGGCGTGCCTTCCCGGACGCCTTCCAGGTGCTCCATGTAATCCTGGGGTATGGTGAAGCTATGGTCCTTTATGGCCGAGGGCGAGCGGCTGACCTTGCGCAGGGTCTTCACCTTGATCTTGGAGGCCTGCGGGCTGGTGAATCCCTTGGTGTAGCGGTCGCTGACGTGCGAGGTGTGCATCTCCAGCCCCTCCACCTTGGAGAGGGAGGCCGGGCTGCTGCGCCGGGCGCTGGAGAACTCCTCCATCAGCTGGGTCGAGTCCCCATAGTAGGAGAGGTCGACCAGCATCCTCCATACCATGGATATGCCGCAGGTCATGCTGACCGAGACCGAGTTGAGTATGTCGATGTTCCGATCGGCCAGGAACTTGGCCGCCTGGGCGCAGGCTCCCGGAGCGTCGATCATGTAGAAGGTGAGGTTGCATAGCTCCCGATAGTTCTCCGGTCCGAAGGTGGAGAGGACCATCTCATGTCCGCGCGTGCCGTTCTGCTCGTACCTGAAGAGGGTCGAGTATACCTGGCTGCCGTCCTCCAGGCCTAGGCGCTGGCGGACCTTGTCCCCGATCCTGACCTTTCCGTCCTTGACCCTACCGAAATCCCATAGCTTCATTTGTGGACCCAAGCGCCAAATATTCTATCCCCTGATAAAGATTATCATGCGAATCCCTTCAGGATTCAAGAAGTTTCTGCGATCCCCGTAATGGGGGACCATCGTCCCCCGATCGAAAAGCGTTCAGTCCTCGTCCCCGCCCATCTCATACTCCATCAGTTCCTCCACACGGCAGCGGCAGCTTAGACAGTCGTTCAGAGGTTCGGTCTGGGACATCCTTACCCCCCTGTCGGTCATCCGGCGTATCCTGTCCTCGTGAAGCTCGATCAGCCCTCTCGAGGCCAGCTCCGCTATGGACGCGTCCACGGCCTGGCGGAGGGGGTGGCCTTCAGGGTCGGTTAGGGCCGAACGCACCTGGTCCAGGCTGCGGACCGCGGAAATGACGCCTATGACCGAACGGTGGACCCCCATCCGGCGCAGCGAGGGTATGAACGGGTTGAAGAAGTCGATGGACAGGCTCTCAAGGTCCAGCGGAGCGCCTTCCAGCTCCTGGGGGACGTACCACAGCAGCTCCGGCGGTTCATTGATGTCGTCCCAGAGGCTGGGCGACAGGGTGGCCACCTTCTCCGGCGGCAGCTTCCAGCGCAGCACCAGGGGATAGTTGCGCAGCAGGAACTCCAGGCTGCCCAGGACGTCGTCGGCGTCACGTCGCACCGGTCGGCCCAGATCGTTCACGTCGCTGACCCCCTCATCGCTCATCTCCAGCCGGGAGCTCCACATGAGGTCGAAGAGCACCAGCTTGGGCAGGTTGACGGTGTACACCGAGGTCACCTGATATGGGCTGCTGAGCAGCGGCTGGGTCTCCTCCTCCACCGCTCTGGTAAGATCACCAGGCGATACCAGCCATACCCAATCCTCCCAGAGGTCCTCGGGTATCTCGTCGAAGGTCAGGTCCATGGGTTCTCCAAAAGGCTCCGGTGATTTTAAACTAATCATATGGCCGATCTTGAAAGATTGAAATACAAGGTATGCAGTACCGCGCTACTTAGTAGATGTCTACTTAACATAGCGTCTGCCCGGAAGGTCGTTGTAAATGTTCGGTAGGCTCCCGCTGTACAAAGGCAACCGCATCAGTCCGTCCCAGATGGTCATGATGGTCCTGCTCATGCACAAGCCCATGTACGGATACGAGGTCGTCAAGGACCTGCGTGAGAAGTACGAAGGGATATGGGTGCCGCAGACCGGGTCGGTGTACCCGGCGCTGCGGAAGCTGCAGGACCACGGCATCCTGTCCGTGGAGAACCTGGATGGCAAGGACTATTATCATCTCAGCGAGGAGGGGCTTCGGTGGCTCAAGGAGGAGCTGGCGAGATTGCCCACGGGCGCCCTCTACATGATGCGGACCCTGGAGCTGATGGGCGACGTGCTTTCGAACATGCCTCACCGTGGGGAGGAGTTCGTCCCCCCGGACATGGGCACCCCGGAGGACCAGCTCAGACATCTGCGCGATCTCAAAGAGAAGATGATCAACAACCTCAGAATGATAGACGCTTCCATAGCTGAATTGGAAAAGGAGTTGAAAGAATGAGGTTCTTGGCTCCAGCGGTCAATTCAAGATCGGCCAATGGCTGGCCTAAGCGTTCGTTCGCGTTTAGAGTTATTAAGGAAACAGGTGAACCATGATACTCAAACACCTCAAGGCCAAGGAATGGGCGCTGATCGTCGCTTGCACGGCGTTCATAATTTTCCAGGTATGGCTGGACCTGGAGATTCCAGACTACATGTACACCATCACCAACCTGATCCAGACCGGAGGCACGGTCGAACAGGTCATGAACGAGGGATGGCCCATGTTAGGCCTGGCCCTCGGCAGCCTCCTGACCTCGCTGATCGTCGGTTACATCTCCGCATACGTCGCCACTTCCCTGGCCAAACGCCTGCGCTCCATGGAGTTCAGCAAGGTGCAGTCCTTCTCCGCCAACGAGATCAACAAGTTCTCCACCGCCAGCCTGATCACCCGGGCCACCAACGACGTCACGCAGGTGCAGATGGCCGTGGCCATCGGCCTGCAGGTGATGATCAAGGCGCCGATAATGGCCGGTTGGGCCATAATCAAGATCGCCGGGAAGAGCTGGCAATGGACCGCCGCCACCGCCGTGGCCGTAGTGGTCATCATAGTCGTCCTCGGGGTGATGATGTACTTCGTCATCCCCCGCTTCAAGAGGATACAGTGGCTGACCGACGATGTCAACCGTAACATGAGGGAGAACCTCAAAGGCATCCGGGTCATCCGTGCCTACAACGCGGAAGGCTACCAGGAGAAGAAGTTCGAGAAGGCCAACGAGGAGCTCACGTCCAACAACATGTTCACCGGACGGGCCATGGCCTTGATGATGCCGTTCATGTCGGCCGTGCTGAGCATGTTGTCCCTTTCCATCTATTGGATCGGGGCCATCATCATCGCGGCCACGGTCGGCATCGGTGCGCAGATCGCCCTGTTCTCAGACATGATCGTGTTCCTGGCCTACGCCATGCAGGTGGTCATGGGGTTCATCTTGCTGATCATCGTGTTCTTCATTTTGCCGCGAGCGATGGTGTCCGCCCGACGCATCGAGGAGATCATCGACACCGAGCCATCGATCAAGGACGGCACCGTGACCGCTTCGCCAGGTCCGGCCAATGGCGAGATCGTCTTCAGCAACGTCGGCTTCAAGTATCCAGGGGCGGCCGATTACGTCCTGAAGGACATCAGCTTCCAGGCGGCCAAGGGTGAGACCGTGGCCTTCATTGGCTCCACCGGCAGCGGGAAGAGCACTATCGTCAACCTGCTGCTGCGCTCGTACGACGTGACCGAAGGGAAGGTCCTCGTGGACGGTGTGGACATCCGCGATTACACGCTGGAGGCGTTGCACAGAAAGATGGGATACGTGCCTCAAAAGGCGTCATTGTTCTCCGGCACCGTCCGTTCCAACGTAGCCTACGGTGACATGTCATCTGAACGCACGGAGGAGGAGGTCCGAATGGCCGTGGACATCGCCCAGGGCCAGGAGTTCGTGGAGGCCATGGACGGCGGCTACGACGCCTCCATCGCCCAAGGAGGGACCAACGTGTCCGGCGGACAGAAGCAGCGCCTCTCCATCGCCAGGGCGGTCTGCCGCAAGCCGGAGATATACATCTTCGATGATTCTTTCTCAGCCCTGGACTACAGGACGGACCGCTGCCTGAGAAGCGCCTTGAAAAAGGAAACGGCCGACGTGACCAGCATCATTGTCGCCCAGAGGGTCGGCACGATAATGGACGCCGACAGGATAGTGGTCCTGGACAACGGGATGGTGGCCGGGATCGGCAAGCATCACGAGCTCCTGGACACCTGTCCGGTGTACAAGGAGATCGTTCAATCGCAGCTCTCTGAGGAGGACATGAGAAGATGAGCGCTTCAGAGGAAAGACCAAGGGGGCCGAGGGGCCCCGCCGGGTTCGGACCCGGGCCCGGAATGTCCGCAGGAAAGCCCAAGAGCTTCAAGACGGCTTGGAAGAAGATGCTGGCCTACATGAGGCCTTACCTCCTGACGCTCATCGTGGCTTCGATATTGGTGATCGTCGGCACGGTGTTCACCGTCATCGGCCCGGACCGGCTTAGCGATATGACCGACATCATCGCCAGCGGGATGATGTCCAGCACCATCGACCTGGATGCCGTGGCCGAGATAGGGCTGTTCCTGGTCATCATCTACCTCCTGTCGGCGGTCCTGACCTACGGGCAGGGATTCATGGTCGCCACCATGGTCCAGAGGCTGTCGAAGCGCCTCCGCACCGATATCTCGAAGAAGATCAACCGCCTGCCGCTGAAGTACTTCGACCGCACCAGCTATGGCGACGTGCTGAGCCGGGTGACCAACGATGTGGACACCATCGGACAGTCGATGAACCAGAGCGTGGGAATGCTCATGAGCGCTTCCGCGCTGCTCATCGGCTCACTGGTGATGATGCTCCTCACCGACGTCATCATGACCGGGGCTGCGGTGCTATCGGCGATAATGGGCTTCGGGCTCATGGCCCTGATAATGATCAAGTCGCAGAAGCACTTCGATCGCCAACAGAAGCACCTCGGCCGGCTGAACGGCCACGTGGAGGAGATGTACACCGGGCACGTCATCGTGAAGGCCTACAACGGCGAGGCGGCCGCCCAGAAGGAGTTCGACAATATTAACGACGAATTGTTCGACAGCGCGTTCAAGTCGCTGTTCCTGTCGGGCATGATGATGCCGCTCATGGGCTTCATCAGCAACTTCGGGTATGTGGCCGTGTGCATAGTCGGTGCCATCCAGGTGCTGAACGGCTCCATATCGATAGGGGTCATAGTGGCCTTCATGATCTACGTGCGCCTGTTCACACAGCCGCTGACCCAGATAGGCCAGGCCATGAGCAGCCTGCAGTCCGTGGCCGCCGCCTCGGAAAGGGTGTTCGAGTTCCTCGAGGAACCGGAAATGGAGGGCGAGGATGGCAAGACGCTCGTCCACAGCGACGTCAGGGGCGACGTGGAGTTCAAGGGCGTCTCGTTCGGATACACCCCGGAAAGGGAGGTCATCCACAACTTCTCCTATAGCGTCAAGGCGGGCCACAAGGTGGCCATTGTCGGTCCGACCGGAGCCGGCAAGACCACCATCGTCAACCTCCTCATGCGCTTCTACGAGGTGAACTCCGGGGACATCCTGATCGACGGGATATCGACGAAGGAGCTCACCAGGGAGAACGTTCACGACATGTTCTGCATGGTCCTTCAGGACACCTGGCTGTTCGAGGGGACCATCCGGGAGAACATCGCTTACCGCAAGGAAGGGGTGACCGACGAGATGATCGAGGACGCCTGCAAAACGGTGGGCATCCACCACTTCATCAGTACGCTTGCCGACGGTTACGACACCGTACTGGATGACGAGTCGAAGATATCCATGGGGCAGAGGCAGCAGATGACCATCGCCCGGGCGGTGGTGCAGAACGCGCCGCTGCTGATCTTGGATGAAGCGACAAGCTCGGTGGACACCAGGACCGAGAAGATAATCCAGAAGGCCATGCAGGACCTCACCGTGGGAAGGACGTCCTTCATCATCGCTCACCGGCTGTCCACCATCAAGGACGCCGACACCATCCTGGTGATGAAGGAAGGAAGCATCGTGGAGAGCGGCACGCACGAGGAGCTTCTAGCCCAGGGCGGGTTCTACAACGACCTGTACAACAGCCAGTTCGAGGAGTGCGATTGAGCCGTCCATCTTTTGAAGCATGACCGAACGGGATGTTGGCTGAACGGGGCCGAGCCCCACCTTCCCAATAATTTATTTTCCGGTATCATCATCCAGAACACGTTCTCTATGTTCTCCATGGTCCCATCCATCCTTTCCGATTCACCTTTTACCCATACCTACTCCATCATCGCCCGGGACGAAAGGACCGGGGAGATCGGCGCCGGCGTCCAGTCGCACTGGTTCTCCGTCGGAACGGTCGTCCCCTGGGCCCTGGCCGGCGTGGGCGCTGTCGTCACGCAGTCCTTCACCAATCCGGCCTTTGGCCCTCGGGGATTGGAGCTGCTCGCCGAAGGCGCCGCTCCGAAAGAGGCCGTGGAACGCATGATCAGGGCGGACGGGGGTCGGGACTTCCGGCAGCTGGCGGTCATCGACGCTCACGGGAACGCGCAGGCGTACACCGGGAGCAAGTGCGTGGCCGAGGCCGGTCACATCTGTCGGAAGAACTGCTCCGTCCAGGCCAACATGATGCTGAACGACTCTGTCTGGGGAGCCATGACCGAGGCGTTCGAAAATTCCGAAGGGCCGTTGGCGGAGAGGATAATGATGGCCCTGGAGGCCGGGGAATCGGCCGGAGGGGATGCCCGCGGACGACAGAGCGCGGCCATCGTGACCGTGAAGGCAAAAGGCACCGGGGAGGTATGGAAGGACAGGACCGTCGACCTCCGCGTCGACGATCACCGGGAACCGATCAGGGAGATGAAGCGCCTGCTGAAGGTGCACCGAGCCTATGATTGCATGAACGAAGGGGACGTGGCCATGGAAAAGGGGGACATGGCCGGGGCGCTGAGGGGCTACTCCCGGGCCGAATCCCTTTACCCACGAAACGAGGAGATGGTCTTCTGGCACGCGGTGGCCTTGGCGAACAACGAACGTTTCAATGAATCGGTCCCGTTGTTCAGGAAGGTCTTCGCCAAGAACCCGAACTGGAGGGTACTGCTGGAACGATTGCCTCCATCAGGAATGCTGAGGCTGAGCCAGGGGCAGATAGCATCGCTGCTCGGCTAATGAGGGCAGGGTCCCTCGCCCTCATTTCTTCGGCACTCCCCCCTCGCTGCGTCTGGTCCTCCCAATCAGATCTTTGAACAGACCGCGCTCCGTGCGCTCCCTGGCGAAAAGAACGGACCCAAGCACCAGGAAGAAAGCGATCATGCATAGGCCGAGGGCCGCCCCCTCCCACATGCCAAGATAGTCCGCTCGTCCGTTGATCAGCACCCACGGGTTGGCGTAGATCAATATCTTGTACTCCAGGGGGACGAAGTCGACGAAATCGTCCTCCGAATAATCGAAATCGGGATCGTCATAGGCGATCGATTCCCCCATGCTCGTGGCCGACGCGTAGACCATGGTGATCACCAGGTACAGCACGACCGCCAGGGCTATCGCCGCCCCTTTCTTCTTCACCAATGCCGACGCCATGAGCCCGATGGAGCAGAATGTCATGATGACGAGGAAAGGGAGCAGCATAGACGAGAGCACATCCACGACGCCTAGAAAGGGGACGTCCATGGAAGAGAAGACGATGAGATAGGCCAGCATGGATGCCGTTACGGTGAAGGCGGCCACTCCTGTCAGCATCAGGAACTTGCTCAGATAGAACTGCCACTTGCGGGTCTTCAGCGTCAATATGAAGCTGACCATCCCGCTCTCCTTTTCGGACGTCAGCAGCATGGACGCCACGATGACCAGCAGCACGCTGTACATATTACACAGGCTGGTCCAATAATCCTCGAGCGTATTGACCTGACGTCTCTCTATGATCGACCTGGTGGTCAGGACCGAATAGTAGGACCAGGAGCTATCGACATAGGCCCACGACGCCTCGAAGGCCATGATGAAAGCGATCACGGCCAGCATGATCAGGGATATGATGAAGAGGGAATCCGAGGACAGCAGCTTCAGGTCCTTCCTGAGATGGTCGGCGAGCTCGCTCATGGCTCCGCCTCCTTCCTCAGGAACACGTCGGCGTACATGTCCTCGGCCCTACGCTGCAGCAGCTTGCTCTCCATGACCCGCCCGCCCGCTCCAATGACGGCGCTGAGTATCGCCGGGACCTCCTCCCTGGTCGTCTCGATGATGATGGTCCCGCCATCAGGGGATATCGATATGATCTTGCATCCGGAGAGCGCTACCATGATGCTATTCCCCGGATTGTTGATGACGAGCTGCAGGCTCACCTTACCGTCCTCACGCTCGAACTCTTCCTTCTTTACGATCCTGCCCGACTTGATGAAAAGAATAGAATCGCACACCTGGTCGATCTCGTTAAGCTCGTGCGACGAGACGAGCACGGTCAGCCCCGTGCCCTTAAGCGCCTTCAAGTGCCCCCTCAGTTCGATGACCATGGTCGGGTCCAGACCGGAGAACGGCTCGTCCATGACCAGCAGCTCCGGTGAATGGACCAACGCCCGGGCGATGGCCAGGCGCTGCTTCATGCCCTTGGAGAACGTGCGCACGATGTCATCGCCGCGCTCCTCGAGGCCGAACTCGGAGAGCATCTTCCTACTGGTCCCATCAGGGTCCGACAGCTTGTTCAGCCTGGCGATGTAGAGCAGGTTGTAGAAGGCGCTCAGGTCCTCGAAGAAAGTCGGTCGCTCAGGAACGTAGCCGATGATGGTCCTCTCGCCACGGTCATCGATCTCGATCTCGCCTCCATTCCTCGGCTCGATGCCTAAGATCAGCTTGATCAGCGTGCTCTTGCCCGCGCCGTTCGGTCCGACTAGCCCGCAGGTCTCCCCCGGCCTCAGCTCGAAGGAGACGCCATCTAGCGCCCGGACGTTGCCGGTAGTGAAGCGGTTACCGTATTCCTTCGACAGTCCGCTGACCCTCAGGATGCTGCCGTCAGTATTGGGCGACATCTTCCCACCCCCCGTCCCAGCGGCCTGTGAAATAGAAAGTGTAATTCCCCGATGGCGTAACGATCGTGCCCTCAAAGTTCAGGAATGAATAGGAGACGCCTCCACCTTCTTCCGGATACCCATGGTCTGGAATTCTCGCGCTGTGGGTGAAGATCACGTGGACCGCCTGGTCGGCCGTGATCACCACCCCCGTTTGATTATACATGTGGAACGAGTCCTGATATGACGAGTTCTCATCGGTATAATCGTGATATTGGAGCGTCGTATAGATGTCGCAGACCATGTTTCCATCGGTCCCTGAGGGTGCCTTGAGCGACAGGTCCACGGTGACATTGGTATCAGGATTGTTGGTGATGTCGATAAGGACGTCCATGGAGTTGTAGTAGAAGATGGCGTTCTCATCGAGCACGAACACCAGGTGCTCGTCCTGGGCCATCTCCAGGTCAGGCACTATCAGGTAATACCCGCTGGTGGCGGTATAGAACGAGTATGTGTAGTTAACGAGGCTGTGCACCCTGGCCGTCCCGTTCCAGGAGAGTGTCAGGGGACCATCAGTGCTGTTGAAATAACCGTAATGGATCGTCGCCAGCTCGTTTGCGCCCCATAGAAGCATGCGGTTGAGATCATAGATGCTCGCTGCATCATCGAGGAGCTCGTAAGGGTCCATGGTATCGGGGATCCCGATGATGTTAACGCCACCACTGTTCGACCCGTATTCATTACCCTGGTCGGTTATATTGAAATCAACGCCCTCAGTTATGGAGGCGAGCTGGAAAGTGATGTTCTCCCCCGCATCATAGCTCACCTTGTCCACTTTGACGGTGATATAGGCGACGCGATTGTCCTGTATGGACGTGTTGATGGACAATGCGATGACCGACGTGGCCACGAGCATGACCGCTATGATGATAGCCAGGAACTTTCTCTTGATCCTCGTACGAACCTACCCCCAACTTCCCAGGTCATTACCATGATGACCGGGCCCGGGATGATATTGAGGAACGAACTTTATTAAAATTTTGAAAGAAAAATGGTTTCAGAGAATCATTTGATACGACATGCTCGACAAACCGGACATCAGCGCAGATACCTTTCCATTAATATCATTCCTGTCCGGGTTCCTTCTCCAGCACGATGTTGTTGCTGAGCAGGTTGATCTCCTTTACCCGGACGCTGGTGAGCTCCAGGCGCTCGCCCACGTCGTCCAGGATGACCAGCGTATCGCCCTCCTTGATCAGCCTGACGGCGTTCTGCATGAGCTCCAGCACCCCTTCTCCGGTGGACATGTAGACAGTGGAACGGCACATGCGGCAGATATTCCCCTTCGCGTTAAAAAACGATTCCCATCACCGGTTCAGGCGAACTTCCACTGGGCGTACTTCCCGCGCTTCTTGTTAAGCGGGACGATCACGCCCTGCAGGGAGAAGGTGTAACGCACTGGCACCCGCCGGCGCGGCCCGGTCCAGTAGGGGCATTTGGTGCACTTGAACCCCAGCTCCACCTTCTTGTCCTCCAGGGTGAGATTGTGCAGCTCCTCCGTGGGGGAAGTGCACACCGGGCATCGCCCCCTCTGACTGGGCTCCCTGGTCTCCCGATACAGAATGGTGACCCGGGCCAGGTTCCTGTGCAGGGCCGTCTTCCTGATCCTTACCTCCCCCACCTTGTACTCCGGGTTCTTCTTCTTGAGGTCCTCTAGCACCAGCTCGGTGAAGAGGCGCTGGGAGGGGATGCTCTGCTGCTCCCGGATTATCCTCCTGATGGAATCCTCAAGGACCTTGGCGGAGGGTATGCGGTAGGCCATCCGGAATGAATCAATAAGTGAATACTCAAAACTTTGCTAAGGTACATTTGCTCATGATACAGTCCTTTCATACCTCCATCCAAAGCCTCCGGCATCATTAGGGCAGAAAATTGTATTATCGACCGTCTCGATTGCCTTCGCAGGTAGCGCATGAAGAAGAGCAAGGTCGTAATCATGGGCGCAGCTGGGCGCGACTTTCACAATTTCAATACCTATTTCCGGGACAACGAGAAGTACCAGGTGGTGGCCTTCACCGCCGCACAGACGCCCAACATCGACGGCCGTTGCTACCCCGCGGCTCTGGCCGGTTCGTTATACCCGCAAGGGATCCCCATTCTGGCCGAGGGGGACCTGCCCTCCATCATCCGTAAGGAGAAGGTGGACCAGGTCATTTTCGCCTACAGCGACATATCCCATATTGAGCTCATGCACAAGGCCTCCTGGGTGCTGTCCATGGGTGCGGACTTCCGCATGATGGGCAACAGTGTGATAACCTTACGGTCCAACAAGCCCGTGCTGTCCGTATGCGCCGTGAGGACGGGAGCGGGCAAGACCCAGACCACACGAAGGCTGTGCTCCATACTGCGCAGCCGAGGTCTGAAGGTGGTGGTGGTCAGACATCCCATGCCCTACGGCGACCTGACCAAGCACACCTTGCAGCGCTTCGGGGACAAATCGGACCTGGACAGGTTCGATTGCACCATCGAGGAGAGGGAGGAGTACGAGCCGCTGATAGAGAACGGCATCGTGGTCTACTCCGGGATCGACACGGAACCGCTGCTGAAGGAAGCGGAGAAGGAGGCGGACATAATCGTCTGGGACGGCGGGAACAACGACCTGCCCTTCCTGGAGAGCAACCTGCATATCGTGCTCACCGACCCGCACCGCCCCGGGCACGAGATCTCCTACCACCCGGGCGAGGTGAACCTGCGCCTGGCGGACGTGGTCATAATCAACAAGGTGCAGACGGCGGACCGCCGCAACATACTGAAGGTCAAGGAGAACATCGCCAAGTACAACCCCAAGGCCCGGGTGATCGAGGCGGCCTCGCCCATCAAGGTCGACGACCCCTCCCTCATCAAGGGAAAAAGAGTACTGGTGGTGGAGGACGGACCGACGCTCACCCACGGGGAGATGGCCTTCGGGGCGGGGACCATCGCCGCCGAGGACAACGGGGCTATAGACATAATCGACCCCAGGCCGTATGCCGTCGGGTCCATCAAGAAGCTATACGAGACCTACAAGCACCTGGGCCCGATACTCCCGGCCATGGGCTACACCGACGAGCAGATCAAGGACATGGAAGAAACGATCAACCGCGCCGACTGCGATGTGGTCGTGGCCGGAACCCAGGTGGACCTGCGCCGGGTGATGAACGTCAACAAGCCCATCGTCCGCGTTCGTTACGAGCTGGCGGAGATCGGGCATCCCAACTTGGAGGACGTGATCGACGAGGAGCTCGGTCCAGTGCTCTTCGCCTGCCACGACGGCTCCTGCAAGGTGATGTGAGCTACCTGCGGTCCCTGAGCCAATCCAGGTCGGCCTTCGCCTCGTCCTCGCTTTGATAGATGCCCGTCTGCCGGCCCATCTCCACCGCGAACTCCGCGTAGGCCTGGCCCTGTGCCGTGATGATGTTGCCGTCGACGGTGAGATATTCGTTGGTGAAAATGGCCTTGTCAAACGCCTTGGCTGGCTTATCCTGGCTGTGCGTGCATCTGCGGCCGTCGAGAACCCCGGCCGTCGCCAGCCACTCCGGCCCGCCGCATATGGCGGCCAGCTTCCCGCCGCGACGGTCGATCTCCCTAATTTTCTCGAGGAAGATGCCGACCTTCTCCTTCAGCATAGGATCATTAATAATTTCGGAGGGATGACCGCCAGGGATGATAAGCAGGTCAACGTTCTGCGGGTCAAGCTCTTCGACATCCATGTCCACCACGGTCCAGAGGTTCTCCAGCGAGCGGCAAGGTGATCTTCCAAAACCGACCGTGGCGGTCTTGAAGCGAATAAGATTGTTTGCCGCGAACACCAGTTCGAAACCGGCGTAGCCGTCGTAAAGGACGTAGAAGATCCTCGGGTCCTCGACCATGGTATTTAATCGATGGATGACTATAAATTATTTATCGGATTCACAGCAACGGTGGCCGGCGCTCCCTGATCATAGGCGCCACGCGCTCCATCCGCCTCGCCCGGGTCTCCTGTCGTTTGGCTGATAGAACGTACCTTCCGTAGGTCCTCCGGTGTGATGGCGGGAGGGTATTGAAAGCTGCCAACGTCTCCGGGTCGTCCATGAAGAGGCTATCCAGGTCATGGTCGAATGTGACCTCGTCCTGCAAAGCCAGGTGGCGCTCGTCCAGGTCTCCCAACGCCTTCATCCCGGCCTCGGTCATCCTGCCTTCGGCGATCAACCGTTTGGCGGTCTCCAGATTGACCTGGGACCAATGGCTGCCGGTCCTGCGGGGAGTGAATCTGAGGAGGTAGCTCTCTTGGTCATAGTTGTTGAGTACGCTGTCTATCCAGCCGAACATCAGAGCTATCTCCAGAGCCTCCTTGTGTCCGAGGGATGCTTTTCCCGAGCCTTTCTTGAATAAACGTAACCGAACGCCGGAGGACATGTCGTGGTTCTTGGTAAGCCAGTCCTCCCAGTCCGGAGAGTTGTCGAACGACAGGAAATCGATATCCTTTCGAGCTTCGGCCATCTTCCCCACCTCACCGCCAGAGCCAGGATAGGTACGAGCCTCGGCCAGGCCTACCGTGGTCGGGCTGGTCCTTGTCCTTGACCACCCTTTCTAGGTTGCTGCCACCGCAGATCGGACAAAGTGTCCGCTTGAGCTCATCGTCCACCTCGAAATCGTGACCGCCCGCACAATGCCAGATGATCTTGCGAACCTTGTCCTTGGGCATATTTCGTAGATTAGATGGTCATGAGGCGATTTATTCATATCCCACCTAAAACGATAGTGCACCTCATGGCATCGATCAGAGAGGTGGCCACGGTCATACATGGCCAGCCTACCCATGATGGAGCCGGTGTGAAGCTGACCCGAATGTTCAGCCGGGACGAGGCTAAAATGCTCGATCCCTTCTTGATGCTGGACCACTTCGGTTCCGACCGCCCTGAGGATTACATTGCCGGGTTCCCGATGCACCCCCACCGGGGGATCGAGACGGTCACCTACATGCTCGACGGACATGTGGATCACAAGGATAGTATGGGGAACCACGGGACCATCGGCCCGGGGGACGTGCAATGGATGACCGCCGGGAGCGGGATACTGCACGAGGAGATGCCACGAAAGGCCAAGGGCTGGATGCAGGGCTTTCAGCTCTGGGTGAACCTGCCCAAGGCTAGCAAGATGATGCCGCCTCGGTACAGGGATATCAAGAAGGAGGATATCCCGGTGTTCGACCTTGGGGGCGGTTCCTCCATAAAGGTCATCGCCGGAGAATCCCAGGGTTTGGTCGGACCGGTCAAAGACCTTGTCGTGAACGTCAAGTATCTGGACATGTCGCTCGGTCCCCGGACTTTTCTGGAGCACGAGATACCCGCGGAGAGGAACGGTTTCGTAATGGTCTACGAAGGGGAGCTGATCATCGGGGACAAGCATCCCAAGACGGTCCCGGCGGGAAGCGTCGCCGTTTTCGGTCCTGGTGATATGTACAGACTGGGTACGGGCAGGGGGGCGGCCAAGTTTATACTGGCCTCAGCGAAACCTCTCAAGGAGCCGATAGCCTGGGGAGGGCCGATAGTCATGAACACCATGGAGGAGCTGGACCTGGCGTTCTCGGAGCTGAAGAGAGGGACCTTCATAAAGTAAGATTGATACAAAGGGGTTCGTCCCTCTTGACAAATTTATTATTGTATTTCCGCCATGGCCGAAGCAAGCGGGGGTAGCCAAGCTTGGCCAACGGCGCAGGACTTAAGATTCTGTCCCTAGCGGTTCAAGGGTTCGAATCCCTTCCCCCGCACCATCAAGCGTAGCCAGCTATCCATTTATTATTTTCAATCAGAGGGTTTTTGACATCTGGCATCGAGCCAGCGTCCTGAGACGAGGCGTTGCCGCCCCAGAGCCTCCGGGCGCTGACCGAGGCCTGCTGCTGTCTTCTGCGGCAGTAGTACTTCTCCTAATGGGTGCGGCCTTTTATTGTTCTCCTAAAGAAAAGAATGGAAGCACCACATTTAACTGGTCTCTGAGCCTTTTCAAGATCTCGCTCCAAAGCTCATCCGGACGAACTTCGGAAAGATGTCTTCGAACAGTATATAATGATATATAACACAAATTGTGATTTATTTTATATCGATATTAAAGTGTTAAATAATCAACAATGACAATGTTATTATATCATGAAGCTTCAGTCCAGGATCCTGGTCCAGTATCTGATAATCGGATTACTGGTACTGGTCCTCATCGGCGGGACGCTTCCCACAGCTTTGCGTGATCAAAAGCTAGATTCCATAACCGACGATTCGATCAGTCAGCTCAAACATATCGATTTTGCGCTCAACAATTTCATCGAAGAGGTACAGAACGATGTCATGGAGCTGTCCATGAACGAGAATGTCCGGGTACTGGATGACAGCAATTTCACTAATTTCTTGAACGCCACCGCGGAAAATTTCACCTATTCCATCGGTCCTGAGGAACAGGACATAATTGACGTTTTAAAAGCATACCAGGATTCCCATCCTTATGTTAACTCGGTCTATATGGGTCGGGAGAACGGGGCTTTCGTCAGAGCATATCCCCGAGCACAGCCCACCCAATACGATCCGCGAGAGCGCCCCTGGTACATATTGGCCGAAGAACATCCGGGTGAGATTGTGGTGACCGAACCATATTCATCACTCACTACGAACGATGTCAACATCGGGATCGATACCACGCTCCTGCTGGAGAACGGAACGATCTACGGAGTGATAGGGACGGACATAACTCTGGTCGGGTTAACCGACTACATATCTTCAGTAGATTGTGTTGGGGGAGGAGAAATGATGCTCTTCGATCATGCTGGAACGATCCTTGCGACGAAAGATCCCTCGCTATTATTTAAAAATGCCAACATCATCCTCGATGAGCAGACCTGGAGACTTCTGAACGAAAGCGAGGGACGAATTGAGGTCAACGAGACCTATCTGATATTCTATTCCTCACCAGAGCTGGGGTGGAAGATCGTGACTATCGTACCCTTCGACACCATCAACGAGGAGATCAACGAATCGATAATCAGTACACTGCTCTTCGTCATGTTCGCACTGGTGCTATTGAGCGTCATCACTATTGCCATCTTCAAATACACACTGATCCGGCCGCTTTCGAACCTGACCGAGGTGAGCAAGAAGATTGCGGAGACCGGGAATTTGGAGCAGAACATCAAGCTTGAGAGCTCCGGGGAGATGGCCATCCTCGGGCAGTCGTTCAAATTAATGGTCGAGAAGATCAACGAGGAAAAACAGGGTCGGGAACGGGTGCTGAAAGAGCTGGAGGCCTACCGCGACCATTTGGAGGAGCTGGTGGACGTCCGCACTCGAGAATTGGCCGTGGCGAAGGAAACGGCAGAGTCCGCCGATCGCCTCAAGTCGGCCTTCTTGGCTACCATGTCCCACGAACTCCGAACTCCGTTGAACTCCATCATTGGTTTCTCCGGAATCCTGCTGCAGGAGCTGGCCGGTCCATTAAACGAGGAGCAGAGGAAGCAGATGGGAATGGTCTCGGATAGTTCAGAACATCTGCTGGCTCTAATCAACGATGTTCTGGACATATCCAAGATCGAGGCTGGACAGATGGTCATTGCGAACGGCCAAGTGAATATACGTGCCTCTATCGAAAAGGCGATCAGAACGGTAAGGCCAATCGCCGAAAAGAAGAATCTGGTGATAAATGTTGAGGTCGCCCCCGAGATAGGAATGGTGCATGGCGATGGCAGACGTATCGATCAGGTACTATTGAACTTGTTATCCAATGCCATCAAATTCACGGAAGAGGGGAACGTCACCATCGAATGCGCACCGCAGGACGATCGAGCGGTCATCCGAGTATTCGATACTGGAATCGGGATCAAGAGGGCGGACCTGGATAAGCTCTTCAAACCCTTCAGCCAAGTGGATTCCGGACTGACACGTAAATATGAGGGGACCGGATTGGGCCTTTCGATCAGTAAAAAGCTCATGGAGCTAATGGGCGGGACCATCGGCGTGGAAAGCGAAGAGGGAAAGGGCAGCGTGTTCACCATCACTTTCTCGTTAGTAAAAAATGAAACCATGGGAAAATGATAATAAGAAGAAAAGGTGGTGTTATCGTTGGAAGTTAAAATGGAGAAGTGGGTCAGAATATTGTACATTGAGGACAATGATCAGAACTTCTATCTGGTCAACTTCATCCTCGGTTCAAAAGGATACGAGGTCATCAGGGCTCGGGATGGCGAGGAGGGGATTGAACTGGCTTCGACTATCGGTCCCAATATGATCCTGCTCGACATACAGCTTCCGGTAATGGACGGATACACCACCGCTAAAGAGCTGCGCAGGGTACCCAAGCTGAGCGGGACGCCAATAATCGCCCTGACCTCCTATGCCATGACCGGGGACCGTGAGAAAGCGATGGCCGCTGGATGTACTGGCTATATCGAGAAACCTATCAATCCGAAGATATTCGCCGATCAGATCAAAGACTATATGGGGTCATCAGTGCCAGGGGAGGAATGCTGATGGTCAGGATACTGTTGGTCGATGATAATCCGCAGAACATTTACTTACTGGAAACCATCCTTAAAAAACACGGTTATCAAACATCGTCAGCGAAGAACGGGGCCGAGGCTTTGGAGCTTGGGATCAAATCCTCCCCGGACCTGATAATCGCCGATATCCTGATGCCGGTCATGGACGGCTTTAAACTATGCCAACAATGGAAGTCCCATGAAAAGCTCAAGCATATACCATTCATCTTCTACACCGCCACCTACACCGACCAAAAGGACGAGGAGTTCGCCCTGAACCTCGGAGCGGAAAGATTTGTTGTCAAACCGCAGAAACCGGAGGTTCTGATAAAGATCGTACAAGATGTACTGGATGAGACCAGTGAAAGGGAGAGTACCTTGCCTTGCAAACCGCAGATGGCTGATGTTAAGATCCTCCAAGATTACAATGAGGTGCTTTTCCATAAGCTGGAAAAGAAAGTGATGGATCTCGAGATCGATATCTCGGAACGCAAGGCAGCGGAACTGGCTTTGCGTGAGAGCGAAGAGCGGTTCAGGAAGATGTTCGAGAGCGACGCCATCGGGATAGCGCTTCTGGACTCGGACCTCTGGTTCCTCCGAGTGAACCAAGAAATCTGCCGGATGCTCGGATATCCGGAAAGCGAATTGCTACAAAAGACCGCCATAGAGGTCACCCATCCGGATTACCGCAATGAGGAGCTCGACATCGCTCAGCGGATGGGGGCTGGGGAGTTCCCGGTCCAAGCTCTGGAGAAACGCTACATCCGCAAGGACGGGTCGGTCATCTGGTCCTCCGTACGGATATCGACCTTGAACGATCAGCGGGGAAATCTGGCATACTTCATCGTGTTCGCCAACGACATCACCGAGCAGAAGTTGATGCAGGAACATGAACGAAGGGCGCTGCAACAGATAGATAAGAACCTCATCCAGCTGGCGACCCTGAACGATCAGATCAGGAATCCGTTGGCGATCATCGTCGCTCACCTCATGACAGAGAAGAACGTCAACGCCTCCTCCTGTATACTCGACGCGGTCAGATCGATCGATGAGATCGTCAAACGATTGGATGAAGGATGGGCGGAATCGGCCAAGGTCCGGGACTTCCTGAAAAGGTACGATCAGATCTCAAGGGGAGGAAATAATGCCTAAGGTGCTGTGCGTGGATGACAATGTCGATCTGGCAGACGTCCTTTCCGACATTCTCGAATTTACTGGATACGAGGTGCGTGCAGTGAACGGGGGACGGGATTGCTTGGACCTGCTAAACAAGCGGGAGTTCTGGCCCGATATCATTTTACTGGACATCATGATGGCACCGATGGACGGTTGGGAGACCTTGAAGTATATCCGGGAAGACCCAACCCTGTCCGCCATCCCGGTGATGATGCTCACCGGCAAATATCCCACCATGGCCGAGATAAATGCCAATTGTTCCCTCTTCGAGGGCTATCTAATGAAGCCTTTCGCCATCAAGCAGGTCGGAGTGGAGATCGAGATGGTATTGGAACGGACCAAGGTCCGGGACCTGGTGATCAATGACGCCCGGGAGAAGGGTGCCAGCGAGGTCATGTTGAACGACTATCGCCGTCTCTCCTCCGTCTCTCGGGTCATCGAGCAGTTCGAGAACATCATCACCAACGGTTCGTTCGTCAGGGACACGTTCGTCAATGCCGAGAATAAGTTGAAGTACATCGAGCAGGAAATGATCGATCTCGGGGTCATTATCAACAAATGAGCCCCGGTCCTATCGGAATTGGTATATCAATATGATGGCACAGGGATTGGCCTGGAAGAAAAAAACATCTTTTCGAAAAGGGTTTCGGTAAGAACACTGGTCTGGGACTGTTCCTCATTCGAGAAATACTGTCCGTTACACACATCATTATGGGAGAGAAAGGGCAGCCAGGACAGGGGATTCGATTCGAAATGAAGGTCCCAACCGGCACATGACGACGTTCTTTGCAGGAGAATAGAAACGCAGGACTTCAGCAGCCAAGGAAGAGGCAATGAAGCGCATTGAGGTCCGTTGACTCAGTTCAAAGACAGACCCATTTTCAAGTTATAATTAACCTATTTAATGTCGATAGCACTATTTTTGAACCTCGCTTTTCTTATAATGCCCGCCCCTCAGCGAATACGATATCCGGAGGGGCGATGGACCATTTATCAAAGCAACGTCAGCAAGATCGGTGGCTAGTTCGGTCATAAGATATAGTGCTATTCTGAGGTTGGAATGAAAAACACGGTATGTCTGATGATCACCGTGCACATAGTATGGATGCTGGCTTGGATAGATTTCAAATCAACAATTTATTTTAGCGCTAAAGTTATATTTACAACAAAAAGAATAAAAAAGGTTTATGCCGAAACCCCTCTAATTGACTATTGTTAATGTTAAACTGGCTAATTCACAGTTCTAAGGCCTTCCCCCATACTCTCGCATCTTTTTCATTTCCGCCAAAGATGTTCAACATACATCTCCAACGGTCTAAGCGAGTCAAAGAGCCGATTGGAGGGATTAGGTTCTTCTGCAGACGCAATGAAGACATGGCGGATCCCAGCATCCTTCAACCTTCTGAAGCACTCCGCAATGCACGCCTTGGCCAACCCCTTTCTCCGAAAATCTGGATGGGTCCCAATGGGGTCGATCTCTGCGCATCCGAGCTCAGGGACAGGTCGCACGTCGCAGAAGGAAGCGCATCTCCCGTCTGGGGATACGACCAGGATGTTCCAATCGTCCGAATAACCAGGCGACATTCGTTTTGAACGCTACCATTCCAATCCAAGCACCTCATGACCGAATGTTCCCCTGACCGCCCGGACGTAACCATCCTCAGATGCATATTCGGCCATGGTCATGAATCGATAGTTATCTGGAAGGCAGAAACAAGGAGATGGAAGGCCTAGATCGAATTTGCGATTTATCCCACAAATCCCTTCTTTCTTCCACCCGCGCTCCTTCAGAAGGTTCTGTCACCAGGAATCTGTTTCGTAGACAGGCATCTCCAAACGCTTCTTTCCAATGCCCCAGGACCTTTCCGCCCAATCCATCATTTCGTTCTCAAGATGTCGATGATCAGGATGCACCTGGAAGCTCAGGTCCGTCTCACGTTCTGAAATGGTAAAACCGATGGGCTTCCCATTCGAACGCCAGATGTGCAGGTTTCTCCTGAAGAATCCCTGATCATCCTTGTAACAGACCGAATTTCCTCCGAACTTCCAATCCCATAGGCGACTAAGGGACCAGTTCTACAGACGACCGTATTTGATATAAGATTCAGCGAGCAACGCTGCCAATTCTTCGAGCTCGCTCATTTCGCCGGTATGGTCGGTGTGGGTGATCTGCGGCATTCCATACTCCGCTTTCAGCATACTTTTTTAAGAATATAATAGTGGTGCGGAGGTGCTATGCGACCATCAGACGACATAAATAAGATTCCTCAACAAGACTGATGATAGGCAGTCCTGAATAGCGTACTAATACCGGTCTGGGCAATTATTTTTCTTGCTTTGGCAGGACTTAAGATTAGGTCCTTAGTGGTTCAAGGGTTTAAATCCCTTCCAGGTAGCTTGAATAATAAACTGATTCCTTTCAACCAACACCTTGCTAAGGCACGATCTTCGATAACGATTCTCTTTGGTCAGATCTTCGGTGCCTTTAAGGAAGCGACCTTCATCAGTTCAGGCCAATCAGCCAGCGTCTCTATGCAGCCATCGGTCTTATTGACCACGCCCATGACGGCCACCCCGAGCTTATCGGCGAACTCCAGCCCATCCTTGATCTCCCTCAGGCAGCCCACCCCGATGATGGCGCGGGGCAGATATTTCTTGACCATGCGTCCGATGAACGTGGAACCAGGAACGATGAAGACCTTGTAGCCCATCTCCTCCAGCTCTTTTATGGAATTATCAAGGTCGCACCTTCCGCAATGCTGGCAAAATAGCCCTTCCAGGGTCAGGGTGGCAGGGCACTTGGACGATCTAAGGCAATGAGGGAGGAAGATGGCGCGGTCCTTCATATCGATCTTTGCGAAATCTTCTTCGCTCATCCTGTTATGCAATTGGATGAAAAATATCGTCAGATCGTCCTCTTTCAATCCAAAGATGGCGCAGATGCTTTTAATGGCGCCCTCCATGAAATCGAAACCTGTCCTGAGCAACTTGGGAAAATAGAATTTCCCATGTTTTATCGATAGGAAGACAACGCCAACGACGATAAACGCGAACAACAAGAACAGCAATAGTAAAAGAATCAGCACTCCGCCCAATAGCATCAAGGCCGGAGCTCCGAACTGTGATTCAAATACCATAAGCGCAAAAGAATGCAAGAGGTTTATTATCTTATCCTTTTTCATCAACTCGTTCATTAAATGTGTAGAATAATAGCATTAAATATCCTTAAAATATATTTATTATTTTTAATGCATATATATCATAGTCATAATGGGCTATGTTAAAAAGACAGCATCATCCGTTGCTGCTCGATCTAAGGCGCGGTTTGCTCAGGTCGATCGGTCACTTCGACATATTTCGCAATAATCTGAGAATGTGACTGGCCTTTACTTCGATGCCCACCGATCTCAGGTGGCTCCTCATGGTGATCGATTCGAGGAGCGATGGGGTCCGTCCCTCCATCAGCTTTTCCAAACCCGTTCGCTCCTTTCGCATCCAGTCATACCTTTTTAGCACCTTTTCCGAGTAGCGATCGAGATCGTCCCAATCTTCGATGAGCATCTCCCCGCACTGCATAGCATATAGATTTCCATCCGAAGCTAGCGGGGCGACCGCTCCGATGCTCTCCCCGATTCCAACTATCTTCTGATCTTTCACGAACGGCTGCGAAAAGAAAGGTGCCGTCAATCTTACGCTGCTATGGCATTTGCACCGAACTTGCACCGACAGGTCTCGGCCATCCTTGTCCTTCAGCGGTCGATATGATCTGACATCGGACTTCAGGCTTCCGATCCCAATATGATACTCATCTCCGCCGAGCGGAAAGCACCATTCATAACCTACGGACGAGGTACTGAACCAAAATCCCAGGGGTTCTTCGCTTTTAACCCTATACTGGGTACATTCAGCGATGTAATCGTCCTTGATCGGGGGCAGATAGGCTCTGCTCACTCCTGTGGCATCGATGACCCTATCGTATTTGGTCGGGTCTACCGGGCCTTGCTTGATCTCCGCGTCTCCCACCATCTCTTTGATCAAGGCGGGTTTGTTTATGGTCAGCATGTTCGAGCGGATATCGATCCCGTCGAACGATATCATCTCTGATCTTTGAAGTTCGAAACGAGCGGGGTCGGTCACCTTGGCGATCAATCTGTAGGATTCAGTTACAGGTGCGATGCCCCAGGCGCATGGCCTGCATCCGCACGCATTGGATTTTTTTAGATCGAAAAGATCGATGTCTTTGAAACCATCATTAATAAGACGTCTGAACAGATAGGCGCCAGACATACCTGCGCCTGCAATAGCGATCCTCATTTACAGGTCTCCCTTGTCGCTCGATAACACCGCAATATCCCACGTGAGATAAGGATATTCGGACGCAAAGGAAAAGAGCAGCAACGGATTGTTAGATATGCGCTTAACTTTTTGAGTCGGCCCATCGATTTTCGTAGATCAAAAAAGGATGCTTTTCAGCCTTCCGGCATATATATTGAAAAAATACTGGCCGATGCTGAAGATCAGGAAATTTGTTTTTTCTTAACATTTTTAATCATCTACTATAAACCATTATCGTAAAACTTTTAAACTGATATTTATTTAGTACAAGAAAGGGTGACTATCTTGGCCAAGATAAAGATCGAGAACGTGGTGGCTTCAGCCAATCTAGGGGTTGAGCTTGACCTGCAGTCGATCGCCCTATCACTGGACGGCGCCGAGTACGAGCCGGAGCAGTTTCCGGGTCTGATCTACCGGCTCAAGGACCCCAAGACGGCGACGCTGCTCTTCCGCAGCGGCAAGGTCGTCTGCACTGGCGGCCGATCCCTGCCCCATGTCCAGATAGCTATAGACAAGGTCACCAAGCAGATCGAGAAGGCCGGGGTCAAGATCAAGATCAAACCGGAGATCGTGGTGCAGAACATCGTG
>Ga0247841_10000470_pt1 | contig 104152 bp, 91 predicted proteins | sample LaCruzMarch2015__2_FD_192410 | JGI IMG/M metagenome (GOLD analysis project Ga0247841, IMG submission 192410) | Freshwater microbial communities from meromictic Lake La Cruz, Castile-La Mancha, Spain - LaCruzMarch2015_18m | ecosystem: Environmental > Aquatic > Freshwater > Lake | place: Spain... | reverse complement strand
GATGGCCACGGTCTGCTCCAGGCCGGGGTGCGTGGCCCGGTACACGGTGGCCATGCCGCCCTGGCCGACCAGCGCGGTGATCTTGTAGCGCCCCAGCGTGCGGCCGATCAGATCCTCTGCCATCTCTCCCCGTCCCGCCTATTGGTTATCGGTCTTGTCGCGCTTCCGCACGACGACGATCTCGCGGCCCGCGGCGCGGCCGCGGCCCCACCGGCCGCCCGCTCAGAGCGTGTCCTTGCGTTTCTGCAAAACGAAGATCAGGCCGAGCAGCCCCGCGATCAGGACGAGGGACATCGCCCAGTAGAAAGCGATGTTGACGTTGAAGATGGCCCCGTACTGGCTGTCCAGCGAGCGCACCAGCGCCACCTTCTGCTCGGTGGTCTCGAGCCCCTTGATTCCCGGCAAAATGGTGTCTGACATGTCCGCCGCCTTGCCGGCCCCGGTCTTGATCTCGGCGATGGTGGCCATCGCCCCCAGCCCCCAGCGCGAGGATGTCAGCGCCCCGAAGACCTTGCCGGGCAGCCCCAGGTCGGACACCGGCATCATGCCGCCGGAGAAGATGAACTGAGGCACCAGCACCAGGATCACCAGCAGCATGGCGCGGTCTTCGGTGGGGGCGACCGCCGACACGAGGAGCCCCCACATGAGCCCGGCGAACGTGCAGAGGGCGAACGTGGCCAGAAGCCCGAGATACCCGATGCCGCTCAGATGGCCGAAGTCGACGGCGCCGACCTTGAAGAGGAAGAGGATCAGAGCGCTGTACAGGGCGAAGATGGACCCCACCGCCACCTTGGAGGCCACGTAGGGGAAGACGCGCACGCACACCATGCGCTCGCGCCGGTAGATGGCGTCTTCTTTGACGATCTCACGCACTGAGGTGATGGTGCCGACGAGGACGCCGATGAGGCAGGCCATGAACAGCATCGTCACGACCTTGGTGGCGCTCCCGTGCACAGGGTCGAACAGGTTCCGCTTCCACGTGACGAAGTCGAGCACCCCCAACACCGGCGAGATAGCCAGCAGGAGGATCAGTGTCTTCTTGTCGCGGCGGATGATGTCGAGGTAGCGGGCCGAGAGTATCAGGAACTGGTTCCAGGACGACGACCGCCTGATCTTCGCTCCGGGCGGCGCCGTGCCGCCGGGCGCCTGGGCGCCGGCGCCGTAGCCCCCGCCGAAGCCGCCGCCAAAAGCCGCCGAGCGCGCGCCGGCCACCTCGCTCAGCGGCTGCACCACGTACTCCTGGAGCTGGGGGGAGGCGAGGAAGCGCTGCGCCCATTCCTCGGGCGAGCCCCCGGACTCCAGGCGCTCGTAGATCTCGTCGAACTCCTCGACGCCGAAGTACTTCAGCGCGTCCTCCGGCGGACCGCAGTAGGCCAGGAGACCGCCGCGCACGAGAAAGACGACCTTGTCGCACGCCATGACGTTCTTGGTGGCGTGGGTGATGAGGATGATCGTGCGTCCCTGGTCGGCCAGCTTGCGCAGGAGCTTCATCATCTGCGATTCGGTGGCTGGGTCGAGACCGGAGGTGGCCTCGTCAAGGAAGAACAGGCTGGGCCTGGTGAGCAGCTCGACGCCGATGGACACGCGCTTGCGCTGCCCCCCGCTGAGCTGCCTGATCACGCGCTCGGCGCAGGCCTTGAGGTCGAGCTCGTCGATGACCTCGCGCACGCGTTGCTCGCGCTCGTGCCGACTGGTATCGGCCGGCATGCGCAGGCGCGCGGCGTAATCCAGGGCCTTTGACACCGGGAGGTCGAGATGGATGATGTCGTCCTGCGGGACATAGCCCATCTCGTTGCGATAGGCGTCGAAGTTGCTGTAGAGGTCGACGCCGTTCAGCAGGACGGCGCCCTCTGTGGCCGGCTTGAAGCCGCAGAGGGCGTTGACGAGCGTCGACTTGCCGGCGCCGCTGCCCCCGACCACGGCGACGAACTCCTGCGGCTTGATGGAGAGCGAGACGTCCTGCAGGATGCGCTGGCCCTTGCCGACCACCTTGCTCAGGTGGAAGGCGTCGAGACGGAGGCTCCCCTCCTGGCTCGTGAGTCGCAGGCGCCCGGCTTCGAACACCAGCTGGTTCGGGCCGATGCGGATGACGTCGTTCTCGCGGAGCGCCTGCTGGCTCACGAGCTGCCCGTTCACATAGGTGCCGGCGCTGCTGCCCATGTCGCGGATGACGTACTGGTCGGCCTGGCGCTGCACCTCGGCGTGCTGCGCGGACACCTGGGGGTGAGCCATGTGGACGCCCGTCTCGTCGCCGCGGCCAAGAATGAGCGAGTGGCCGTCGCGGATGTCGTAGACGGGCGCGGCCTGCGCCTGCGGCGCATAAGCGGCGCCGGGCGCCGAGCCGCGGGCGCCCGGCCCGACCAGGACAGCCGCGGCCATGTCCGCCGCGAGGTCCTCCGCCCCCCGGTATTCCAGCGTGACGCGGTGGCCGATGCACGCGTAGTCGCCCGGAGCCAGCAGCTTCTCTTTGACCAGCTCCCCCCCCACGTCGATGCCGTTGGTGCTCCCCAGGTCGGTGATGAGGTAGGCGGGGCCACGGCGCTTCATCAGCGCGTGATGACGGGAGACCGCCTCGGCCTCGATGACGATGTCGTTGTCGGCCTCGCGGCCCAAGGTCACGGAGTCCTTCTTGAGGGGGAACTCCCTGGTCCATTCGGGGGTGCTCACGATCAGACGAGCGGGCAGATCGGGGGGCAGGACGACGGTGTGCCCCGGCCGCTGCCCGGCGGCGGCCATCACATCGGCGGCCGCGGATGGCCGCGCCTCGGCCGGGGCCGCAACGCGGCCCTGAGAGGCGTGGAAACGCAGCTGGAACGGCCCTATCTCCACGAGGTCGCCCTCGCGCAGCGTCTGGGCGACCTTGATGGGGATCTCCACGCCGTTGAGGCGGGTGCCGTTGGAGCTGCCCAGATCCATGACGCCACAACCGGCGGCATCGGAAAGGACGCGGGCGTGGTGGAGGGAGACCGTGGCGTACGGCAGGCTCAGCTCGTTGTCGGCGGCGCGGCCCACATTGACGATCGCCCGCGTGAGCGGGAGCTCCTCGGTCTTGTCGCGGCTCTGGATGGTGAACGCGCCGAACATGGGACGTCAGGCCTCGGGGGTGGAGCTCATGAGTGGCGGAGCCGCGGCATCGGAGCGGCGGAGGGCACGCAGAGGGCGAGCGGGCAGCGTGCGACCTTCATCAGGGGAGACGAAGAAACCCGCTTGATCCTGCTGCTCATCCTCACGCATGGCGTCCTCCTCGTGGATGACCTGCGCCACGAACCCTAGCAGGATGGCAGGCGCGATGGAAGGGCCGACAGCGTGGTCCACCGGCGGCGCACAGGTTACGTCTGGGAGGATGGGGGGTAGCGGTATCGTGAGAACGCGGATTCCTCCGGGTGCGCGGCGGGACGCTGTGCACGCCGGGACATGGCGATCGGGCAGGATTCGATGACGCAGTACGGGCAGTCGCCGGTGACGTACTACAGGGCTGAGGACGTCCCGCCCGCTGCCGCTCCAGGCCCGCCCCTGGCCGGCGTGTGGCGCCGACCGATAGCCGTGGCGCTGGTCGTCGTCGGCTGCCTGCTGGCGCCGGTCGCCCTTGTCAGCGCCTACGTGCACACCGACATCATGGACCTGGAAGGCTACGTCGCCACCATCACGCCGGTGGGCGACGATCCCGCGGTGCAGAAGGCGGTGGCCGATATGGTGGCGAAGCAGGTGAGCGGCGCCCTCGACACGGACCAGCCGCTGCCGGATCTCTTGCCGGAGGAGCTCGGCGACTTCACCGGGCCGCTGAGCGGCCAAATGGAGGGTCTCACCCGCAAGCTGACCCTTCAGGTCGTGTCGAGCAGCGCGTTCCGCGGCTTCTGGGCGGCCGCGAACCGCAAGGCGCACCCCGTGATCGTCGATATCATCGAGAGCAAGGGCAAGGTGACGGCGAGCGATCTGGTGGGCCTGGACATGGCGGAGGTCATCGGCAACGTGACGGACCTGCTGGCCTCGTCCGGGGTGGCGCTTCCGAAGTCCCTGACGAAAGGCGACATCGTGCTGTTCGATTCGCGGGAGCTGGCCACCGCCGGAGCCGTCATCCTCCCTCTCGATCGCCTCTACCCCGTGCTCCCGATCGTGACGCTGGCGTTGCTGCTGCTCTCTGTGCTCGTCGCCCCGCGGCGGTTGCTCGCCGCCGTCTACCTGGGCATAGGGCTGACGCTCGCCATGGTGGTGCTCGAGGCGGGCCTCGCCGTGGGGCGCGCGCGCTACCTCGGCGCCACTGACGACGCCCACATCCCACACGCTGCTTCCGCGGCCATATGGGGGGCGCTCACCAGCAGCCCGCGCCTCTGGGGGTGGGCGGCCCTCGTGACGGGCCTCGCTGTCGCCGTGGCCGCGGGCCTGGTGTTCCTCGTCATCGGACGGGGCGGCAACCGCCCACAGCGGACCGGTCCGGTCCGTCCCGACTACCTCTATCCTCCCGGCGAGACCCCATACCCAGGAGGCCCCGGCTATCCCGGAGATCCGCCCGCTGCGGGCGGACAGGGGTACCCAGGCGCTACTGGACCTCCTCCACGTAGGTGATCGCCCAGGCGTCGCCGCGCCGCGCGACTTTCATCAAGACAGTCCGCGTACCGGTGGGCTCCTTCACGTTGAGGTACATCTCGGCCTGGCCCGGCGCGGTGAGCACGGGCGCGCTCTTTTCGCTGACGCCCAGCTGCACGCCGAAGGTCTTGATACGGCCGACCTCGTCGCGGACGGACTTCTCCTTGGCTGCCCCGATGCTCTCGTCGAGGTACGAAACCACCTTGTCCGCATCGTAGGCGTTGTACGCCGCCCAGTAGTCCACGGCAAGGGCGCGAACGGCTTTGGCGTCCTCGGCGGAGATGGGCGTGGTGCTCGCCGACGCGCTGGAAACGGGCGTTGGAGTGGATGTGGTCTGCTCGCCGGACGAGCTCGTCCCGCCGCAGGAGGCGACCAACGCCGCGGTCGCCAGCAGGGCGATCGCGACCAAGGTCCGTAGCAGAAGCACGCGACGACATTCCATAGCTCACACCTCCGGAGCAGACGTGACGGGCGGATCGGGCTCGATGGTAGTGGAGTGTCCGGGGGGGGCGCAAGAGGCAACAGGGTGCACGGACGCGCAGCCGCACTCGCGATCGTGCCCTGTATACTGGCCACACCCTCGTTCCCCGCCGGTTCGGCAGATGAGGAGAAGCTGAGATGAGTCCGTTCTTGATGGGCCTGGATTGCGGGGGCCGCAGCGTGCGTTGCTCGGTCGTGGACGCGCGCGGCGGCCGCGTGTTCACGGCGTCTCGGCCGTGGGGTCCCACGCCTGCCCCAGGGGCCGGGTTCTTCGCCTTCGACATCGACACGGACCACTGCTGGCGGCTGGTGCGCGAGGCCGTCGGCGACGCCGTGCAGAAGGCCGGCGCCCATGCCGACGACATCCTGGGGATCGCCGCCACCGGCATGAGGTTCAGCGCGGTGCTGATCGACGACGACGGCGAGGCGCTCTTCGCCGTGCCCAATCACGACGCCCGCGCCGCCGCCGAAGGCATCCGCCTGGCGGACGATCTGGGCGCGGTCTTCAACGCACGCGCCGGCCACTGGCCGGCGCCCATCTTCCTCGCCGCGCGGCTCTGCTGGCTGGCGGACAACGCTCCCGACATCCTCGCGCGCGCGGCCTGCGCGTTCAGCCTGAGCGACTGGGTCGCATTCAAGCTCAGCGGGGCGCCGGCCACCGACCCATCGCAGGCCGGCGAGACCCTGCTCTTCGACCTCTCCACCGGCGAGTGGGCCTGGGACCTCATCGAACGGCTCGGCCTGCCGCGGCGGCCCTTCCCCGCAGTGCGCAACCCCGGCACGCCGCTGGGAACGCTGACGCCGCAGGCCGCGGAGGCGCTCGGCCTGCGGCCGGGCACGCCGGTGGCGGTCGGCGGCGCGGACACCCAGTGCGGCCTCCTCGGGGCAGGCGTCGTGGCGGCTGGGCGGCTCGGGGTGGTCGCCGGCAGCACCGCGCCGCTACAGCTCGTGACGGACCAGCCGCGCATCGACCCGCGGGGCCGCTCGTGGGCGGGTCACCACGTCGTGCCCGGCCTGTGGGTCGTCGAGAGCAACGCCGGCGCCATGGGCGACACGCTGGAGTGGTTCTCCGGCGTGATGTACCCGGACTCGCCGGATCCGGTCGCCCGCCTCATCGCCGAGGCGGCCGGGGCGGCGCCGGGGGCGGGCGGCACGCTCTCGTCGCTCGGCGCGCAGGTGATGAACGCCAGCGAGATCATGTCGCTGCCCATCGGCACGCTCTCCCTGACGCACCTGGACGCCGGAGGAGAAGACGCCCCTGGCGAAGCGGGCGGCCAGGCGGGCGGCGCCGGACGAAGCCGCGACGCCGCACGGCGCGGCGACCTCGCCCGCGCCATCCTCGAGGGCATGGCCTACGCCCTCAAGGCGAACGCCGCGCTGCTCGCGAGCGTGGCGGCGGGAGGCCCCGGCGCGGAGGGGCGGCCGGAGGGGCGGCCGGAGATCCGCATGACCGGCGGCATGACGCGCAGCGGATTCTGGACGCAGCTGGTCTGCGACGTGCTCGGCGCGCCGCTGGCGGTCACCACGCTCCCCGAGGCGAGCGTCCTGGGCGCCGCCGTCTGCGCCGGGGTCGGCGCCGGGGTCTTCCCCGATCTGGCCGCCGGCGCCGCGCTACTCGCGCAGGTGCGGCGCCTCACGCCCGACGCCGGCCGCACCCGCGTGTACCAGGAGCTGTACGCCGACTGGACGCGGGTGCGGGAGGCGCGCGCGCCCGCCGACCGCCTGGCCGCGGGCGTCGCGCTGCAGGGGATGATGAGCCGGGCGGAGGGCGGCGGCCGGGCGGCGGCCGGCGAGAGGCCGGCCGGCGGCCGCCGCCCGCTTCCGCCGCGGCGGCGGCTGCGTATCCTCGCGACGGCCGACCTCGACGAGGTCTCACTCGCCGAGCTGCGCGAGCTCGGCGAGGTGACGCACGCGAGCTACCGGGAGGCCCTGCGCCTGCTCACCGGCGACGACCTGGTCGAGGCGCTGGCCGGCTGCGACGTGTTGGTCACGGAGGTCGACATCGTCGACGCGGACGCGCTCAGCCGGCTGCCCAACCTGCGCGTGATCGCCGCCTGCCGCGGCCACGCGGTCAACGTGGATCTCGCCGCCTGCACCGCGCTCGGCGTGCCGGTGCTCCACGCTCCCGGGCGGAACGCCGAGGCCGTGGCCGACCTTACGCTGGCCTTCATGCTCATGCTGGCGCGCAAGCTGGTGGCGGCCAACGCCTTTCTGCGCGCCCCGGGCGGAGAGGCCGGCGACATGGGGCGGATGGGTCAGGCGCACGGCGAGCTGCTGGGCGCTGAGCTGTGGCACAAGACGGTGGGGCTCGTCGGGTTCGGGGCGGTGGGGCGCGCCGTGGCCCGCCGCCTGCGGCCCTTCGGCGCCCGCGTGCTCGTGTACGATCCGTACCTGGCCGCCGAGGACGTCCGCGTCGCGGACGCCGAGCCGGCGACGCTGGAAGAATTGCTCGCCGCCGGCGACATCGTGAGCCTGCACGTGCCGGTGAGCGACGAGACCCGCGGCATGATGGGCGCGGAACGCCTGGCGCGGATGAAGCCGGGCGCCTTTCTGATCAACACGGCCAGGGCCGCGCTCGTGCAGGAAGACGCCCTCCTCGCGGCGCTGCGCAGCGGGCGGCTCGGCGGCGCGGCGCTCGACGTCTTCGCCGTCGAGCCCCCCGCCGCCGACGAACCGCTGCTGAGCCTGCCCAACGTCATCGCCACGCCGCACGTGGGCGGCAACACGAGGGACGTGGGCGCGCACCAGGGGCGCCTGGTCGCCGCCGACCTGCGGCGCCTGGTCGCCGGCCTGCCGCCGCGCCACGCGCTGAACCCCGAGACGCTGGCGACGTTCGCCTGGGACCGGGCGCGAGCCCCGCTGGCCGCCGCCGCGGCGGCGGCCTTCGCCACCGCGAGCGCACCGGCGGTCACCGACCTCCAGCCACCCGCCCAGCAGCAGCCGGCCGCCGCGCAGCAGCCCGCCGCCTCCGCGGCGGCGCTCGCAGACCAGCCCACGACTGCGCCGCCCGACGCCCCCGCCGCGCGCGCCGGTGGGTCCCCGGCCGCCCAGATGGAGAGCGTCCTGCGCGTCTTCCTGGACCACGCCGTCACAGACCCCGCGCTTCTGGCCTTCGCCGCGCGCCGCGCCGTGGTGTCCCAGTACGCCGTGAGCGACCTGGGGGTGGAGTTCTTCATCGGCTTCCGCGACGGGCGCGTGCTCGCCGGCCTGGGCGCCCCGGCGCAGCCCGCCGAGGTCCGGCTGAAGGCCAAGGGCGAGACGCTCGACGCCATCCTCACGGGGCGTCTGAACGGCAACAAGGCCGCCATGACCGGCAAGCTCTCCTTCAGCGGCGACGTGAGGCTGGCGATGGGCATGCAGAGGGTCCAGAAGGATTTCGTGCGCCTCTATAGCGCGGCGCGCGAGGAGGCCGGGGGCATCGACTTCGCGGCGCCCGCGCCGGCGGCCTCCGCTCCGGCGGCGGGCGCGCCGCCGGCGGCCGCCGCGCCACTGGCCGCACGCCTCGACACGCCGGCCGCCACGACCCTTCGCGAGGAGGTCGCGCGCGTCGCCGAGGAGCTCTTCGCGGCGCAGCTCATCACCGCCACCGGCGGTAACGTCAGCGCCCGCATCCCCGGTACTCAGGAGGCCTGGATCACCCCCAGCCAACTGTTCAAGGGGAGGCTGACACCGGACATGATGGTGCGCATCGACCTCGACGGCAACGCCGCCGACCCCGACGCGGCGGCGCCCTCCAGCGAGCGGTTGCTGCACTGTGAGATCTACAGGGCGCGTCCCGAGGTGGAGGCCGTCGTCCACGCGCACGCCGCCTACGCCACGATCCTCGGCATGAGCGGCATCCCCTTCACCCCCGTGACCACCGAGGCGGCCTTCTTCGGCGATATCCCGCGCGTCCCGTTCATCATGCCGGGCAGCCGGGATCTCGCGGTGGCCGTCCGCGAGGCGCTGGGCGCGGGCAGCGCGGTCCTCATGCGGAACCACGGCCTGGTGGTGGCGGCCAGCAGCCTGCGCCAGGCCGCCAACGCCGCCGAGATCGTCGAGCGCGTGTCCCAGCTCATCTGGAGCTGCCACGCGGTGGGCAAGAAGCCACCCACCCTGCCCAAGGATGTGCTGGCCACGCTGCGCGACATCGGGCGGATGATGGCGTGACGTTTCGCGACCACCGGAGGGCGCCATGAGCTCCTCACTGGCAGAGACCATCAGGCGGCGGCAGCCGGATCAGTACGCGCTGTATGGCCGCTACGTCAACCCGGCCCTGGCGAAGGTCATGGCGATCATCGGCTTCGACAGGATCTGGGTGAAGGGCGAAGGGGCTTATCTCTGGGACGAGGGCGGCGAGCGCTACCTGGACCTCATCGCCGGCTACGGGACCTACAACCTGGGGCGCGACCATCCGCTGGTGCGACAGGCGCTCGAGGAGGCCCTGCGGCTGCAGCGGCCCAACCTCGTCGAGATGGACTGCCCGCTGCTCGCCGGCCTCCTCGCCGAGGGGCTCGTCGCGCGGATGCCCCCCGGGCTGGACACCGTGTTCTTCGCCAACGACGGCGCGGACGCCGTCGACACCGCCCTCAAGTTCGCCCGCGCGGCCACCGCGCGTCCCCGCGTGCTGTACCTCGATCACGCCTTTCACGGCGTCATGCTGGGGACGCTGTCGGTCAACGGCGGCGACCAGTTCCGCAAGGGCTTCGGAGCGCTCATGCCGGGCTTCGACCGCGTGCCGCCGAACGACGCCGCCGCGCTGCAGCGAGAGCTCCGCAAGGGCGACGTCGCGGCGTTCGTCGTCGAGCCCATCCAGGGCAAGGGCGTGTACGTGCCCGACGACCGCTACCTGCCCGCGGCGCAACGCCTGTGCCGCGAGCATGGCACGGTCTTCGTCTGCGACGAGGTGCAGGTGGGCATGGGGCGCAGCGGCCGCTTTCTGTGCAGCGAGCACTGGGGGCTGGAGCCGGACGTCGTCACGCTGGCGAAATCGCTCGGCGGAGGTTTCATGCCCGTGAGCGCGACGATCATGCGGCGCAGCATCCACGACAGGGTGTACGGACGGCTGGACCGCTGTCAGGTACACACCACGACCTTTGGGGAGAACGAGCTCGCCATGGCCGCCGGCCTGGCCACCCTGCAGGCGATGGACGAGGAGGGGCTCGTGGAACGCGCGGCCACGCTCGGCGACCGGCTGCTGGCCGGACTGCGGGAGCTGTGCGGCCGCCACGAGATGATCGCCGAGGTGCGCGGCAAGGGCCTGATGGTCGGCCTCGAGTTCCGCCCCCCGCGGGCGCTCGCCCTGAAAGCCGCGTGGACGGCGGCCGAGGCCGCGCAGAAGGGGCTGTTCGCGCAGTTCGTGGTCATGTCCCTGATGCGCGACCACCACATCCTCACCCAGGTTGGCGGCCCCGACGTCAACATCATCAAGCTGCTGCCCCCGCTGATCATCGGGGAAGAAGAGGTGGACGCCATCGTCGCGGCCTTCGACGCCGTGATGACCGAGGCGGCCGGCGTGCGCGGCGGCGTGTGGCTTCAGAGCGGCCGCCTGATCAAACAGGCGCTGTCCCAGTGAACCAGATGGTGGCGGACGTGCACGAGCTGGCGGCCACCATCGGCCCGCGCGGCACAGGTACCCCCGCCGAGCGGGCCGCCGCCGACTACGTGGCCGCACGCCTCACCGCGCTCGGGCTGCCGGTCTCACGGCGGGAGCTCCGCGCAACGTACAGCCAGAACGCGTTCCCGCTGGCCAGCGCCGTGCTGGCGCTGATCGCGGTGGCCGTCTATCCGCTCGGCGGCGCCGCCGGTCGCTGGGTGGCGGCCGGGCTGGCGCTGGCCGCCGGGGCCCTCCTGTGGCGCGCCATCCGCATGTCGACCAACGCGCTCCACCCGCTGCTTCCGCGCGTCTCGAGCGGCAACGTCGTGGCGCTCGCCGAGCCACGGCGAGCACCCGCCCGGCGAGTCGTCCTTCTGGCGCACCTCGACACCAACCGCGCCCGCCTGGCGTGGCGCTCGGGGGCGGTGCGCTGGCTGGAGCCCATGACCTGGCTGACCCTGGCGATGTTCGGCCTGCTCGGCCTCCTGTACGCCATCGGGGCCGTCACGGAGTCCTTGGCGCGGGCCTCTGGGGGAAGCGGCTGGGTCTGGCCCGCGTCTCTGGTCCCCGCCGCCTACGCCCTGGGGATGGTCTTCACGCTGCTCCGTGACGAGCGCACGCCGTTCTCCCCGGGCGCCCACGACAACGCCGCCAGCGTCGCCGTGGCGCTCGAGACGGCGCGCGGGCTCGCCGAGCGTCCGCTCGCCGCCACCGAAGTGTGGCTGGCCTTCACGGGCGCCGAGGAGACCGATCACGCCGGTCTCTACGCCCTGCTGCGTGCGGACCACGAGGCGCTGCGCGGGGCGGCCTTCATCGGTCTCGAGGGGTTGGGCAGCGGGCGCCTCGTGTACCTGACGCGCCAGGGGCTCTGCGACCACGTGCGCCCCGACCCCGACCTCCTCGCGGTCTGCGAGGAGGTGGCCGCTCGCCAGCCCGACCTCATGGCGGAGCCGCAGGAGATGACCGAAGAGGACGAGGTCACGACCCTCAGGCGACGCGGCCACAGAGCGATCTGCCTGGCGGGGTGCGATCCACTCACGGAGTCGCTGCCTCGCTGGCACCGGTCGGACGACACCGCTGACAGCGTGTCGCTCGAGTTCCTGCAGCGGGCCGCCGGCTTCGTGCGCGCGGTGCTCGACGAGATCGACGGAGCGGACCTGGTCAAGGAAGAAGTCGGCGCGCGCGCCGACCTGCGAGAGGAGCTGACATGCGTGCCTTCGTGACCGGCGGCAACGGGTTCGTCGGGGGGGCGCTCGTGCGGCGGCTCCTCGCGGAGGGGTACGACGTGAGGACGCTCGTGCGCCTGGGCGCCGACACACGCCATCTGGACGGGCTGCCCGTCGTACGCGTAGAGGGCGATCTCGCGGACGTCGCCGCGCTGAAGCGCGGCGCCGAGGGCTGCGACCAGGTCTTTCACGTGGCGGCCCTCTACAGCTTCTGGGGGCATCCCTGGGAGGAGTTCTACAGCTCCAACGTGGAGGGCACGACGAACGTCCTGCAAGCGGCGTGGGACGCCGGCGCGTCGCGGATCGTGTACACCAGCTCCATCGCCACGCTCGGGCAGCGCGCGGACGGCTCCCCCGCCGACGAGCGGACGCCCAGCGGCCTGGCCGGCATGATCGGTCACTACAAACGCTCCAAGTTCCTCGCCGAAGAGGTGGCCCGCGACTTCGCTCTCCGGGGCGCGCCCGTGGTGATCGTGAATCCCGCGGCGCCGGTCGGCGTCGGCGACCACAAGCCGACCCCCACGGGCAGGATGATCGTCGACTTCCTGAGCGGCCACATGCCCGCCTACGTCGACACCTGTCTCACGCTGGTGGACGTGGACGATGTGGCCGCCGGCCACCTCCTCGCCGCAGAGAAGGGTCGCGTCGGCGAACGGTACATCCTCGGCGGCGAGGTCGTCTCCCTCAAACAGCTGCTCGACCTCCTCTCCGAGGTGTCCGGGCTGCCCCTCGTACGCTGGCGGGTCCCGCACGCCCTGGCGCTGGCCTGGGGCTACATCGATGTGTCCCTCGCCGCGGTCGATCGCCGCCGCGTGCCCGTGGCCACGCCGACGAGCGCCCGCCTGTCACGGAGGCGCGAGTCGTTCACGTCCGCCAAGGCGGTCCGCGAGCTGGGCTTCCCCCAGACCCCGGCCCGGGAGGCGCTGCGCAAGGCGGTGGAGTGGTATCGCGCCAACGGCTACGCGCCGCCGGCGCCGCCCGCGGGGCTCACAAGAAGGAGTGCCGATGACGTCATTCGCGCGGAGCGAGCCATGAAGGCGGTGGTGTTCGACTACGACCTGCCACGCATCGTCTACGCCAAGGCGGCGGGCAGGCTGTCCCCGCAGGCGTATCTCTCGGCCCTGGGACCGACGAGGCTGCACGACGTCCCTGAGCCCTCGCTACCTGGGGACGATTGGACCATCGTGCGCACCGCCCTCTGCGGCGTCTGCGGCAGCGACACCAAGCTGCACTTTCTGGACGCCGACATGGACAACCCACTGAGCGGGCTGGTGTCGTTCCCCTGCATCCCCGGCCACGAGGTGGTCGGCGTGGTGGAGAAGGTCGGCGCGGCGGTGAGCCGGCTGAAGGTGGGCGAGCGCGTGGCGCTCAACCCGTGGCTGTGGTGCGCTCCGCGAGGGATCAGCCCGGTGTGCCCCGCCTGCGCGGCGGGGCGCTACTTCCTCTGCGAGCACTTCGCCGACGGCAGGCTCGCGCCGGGGATGCACACGGGCAACTGCCGGAGTGTCGGAGGCGGCTTCGCGCCCCTGCTGCCGGCCCACGAGTCCCAGCTCTTCCCCATCCCCGATGGTGTGAGCTGGGACCAGGCGGTGCTCGCCGACCCGTTCTCGGTGAGCATGCACGCCGTGCTCAAGGCGCCCCCCGCGGACGGCGAGCGGGCGCTGGTCTACGGCTGCGGCACGCTCGGCCTGCTCACCATCGCCTTCCTCCGGGCGGCCTATCCGCGCGCCGAGATCGTGGCCGTCGCCCGCCACCGCTTCCAGGCGGAGCTGGCGCGCGCGATGGGCGCGCACGCGGTGCTACGCGCCGGCTCGACGGCCGACCTGACGGCGGCGGTGGGACGACTCAGCGGCGAGCGCCCGATCGAGCCGCGCTTCGGCCCCCCCTGGCTGCGCGGCGGGGTCGACGTGGTGTACGACACCGTGGGGTCGGCGGACACGCTCGCCGCGGGGATCCGCGTCGCGCGCCCGCGGGCGCGCGTCGTGATCACCGGAGTGAGCCGGCCCAAGCGCTTCGAGTGGACGCCTCACTACTTCAAGGAGATCGAGCTGGTCGGCTCCAACGCCTTCGGCATCGAGGAGCTCGAGGGGCGGCGGAAGCACGCTTTCGAGCTCTTCTTCGACCTTCTCGACCAGGGGCGGCTCGAGCTCCCGCGGCTCGTCACTCACCGCTTCACCCTGGGCGGCTATCAGGAGGCGCTGCTCGTGGCGCACACCAAGGGCCGCAACCGCGCCGTGAAAGTGGTCTTCGACTTCGCCGCGGGCGGCGCGTCGGCGCCTTGATGGGACCTCCTGCCCCATGAGCGCGCCGTTCGACGCGTCTCTCGCCGAGACCGTCCGCCGTGAGGCCGGAGCAGCCGCCTGCGCTTCTTCCGCAGCCGACGGCAGCCGCGCTACCCCCGAGCTGACGCGACTCACCGCCAGGCTTGGGCTGGCGATGATCGCCGCCGGCGAGACGGTCGCCCGCACCCACGCGGCGCTGAGCCGCATCGCCGGCGCCTGCGGCGTGACCGACTGCAGCTTCTACACGCTGCCCACGGGCGCCATCGCCGTGCTCCGCGACCGCGGCGCGCTGTGCATCGAGATGGCCGCCGAGGGCGCCCGGTCTCTGCGCCTCGACCAGGTGCACGAGCTGTACGACCTGGTCGCAACGGCCGAGGGCGGCGCCATCGATCCCGCCGGCGGCCTGACCCGTCTCGACGCGATCCTGGCGGCGAAGCCCCGCTATCACCCGCTCGTCCTGATCGCCGGTCACGGCATCGCCACGCTGGGCTTCGCCCTGATCCTGGAGCTGGCGTGGCCGGTGACGGCCGTCGCCGTGGGACTCGGCCTGCTCGCCGGCGCCCTCCGCATCGCCGGCGGCCGCGTCCACCGCCTCGAGATGCTGCGCCCGGTCATCACCTCGTTCATCTGCGGTTGCGTCGTCTTTCTCATGGCGCGCCAGGGGCTGGTCGACGCCCCCTACCATGCGCTGGTCCCGCCGCTGCTGCTCAGCCTGCCGTTCGTGCCGCTGACCCTGGCCACCCTCGAGCTCGCCGACCGGCAGATCGTCTCGGGGGCCGGCCGACTGGCCTACGCCCTGGTGCAGGTGGCGCTGCTGGTGTTCGGCCTGCTGGCCGCCCAGCAAGTGGTCCATCTGCCGCCGGCCGACGCGGTCACCAGCGCCGTGGCCGACCTCGGCTGGTGGGCGCCGTGGGTGGGCACTCTGCTGTTCGCCGTGGGCGTGGCGCTCCACTTCGCGGCGCCGCTGCGCGCGCTGCCGTGGCTGTTTGCCGTCTGCCTGGCGGCGCGCGTGGGGCTGGAGCTCGGCGACTCCGCGGGCAGCCCCTACCTGGCCGCCGTCTTCGGAGCCGTCCTGATGGCGCTGGTCGCCGAATGGGCGGCCGCCCATACCTCAGGGCCGCCCCGCCTCGTGACGTTCTCACCCACGTTCATCCTGCTCATCCCCGGGGCGCTCGCGCTGACCGGCTTCACTCAGATCTTCGGGCCGGAGCACGCCATCGGGCTCGCCGACCTGACGACGGCGCTGTTCGTCATCGTCGCCATCGCCGTGGGCCTCATGATCGGGCTCGGGCTGTACGAGACAGGCGCCAAGGTGCTGGGCAGGCAGGCGCCGGAGATGTGAGCACAGAAAGCGGCCGCCGGGGCTCGGCGCCCCGGCGGCCGCTTTCTGTCGCGGCTTCACTCCCGCGTCACTGCTGAAGCATTCTCAGTACTGCGAGGCGAAGGTCGTCGTCCAGAACTGGGGGCCCCAGCCCTTGTGGATGGCGTAGGCGGTCGCGAAGATCTGCGAGCTGCCGTCGTAGATGCTGTCGTGGCGCCAAGGGTTCCAGCTCGCCGCCCAGGCGCCCGTCCAGTACTGGAAGAGGCCCTTGAAGGCGGAGTCGGCGCCGGCGCGACGCAGGCCTCCGGACTCGCGCATCATGATGCGGTACATGCCGTCCGCCTTCACGTCGTACTTGCGGGCCGCGATCTCGATGATGGGCATCCACTCAGCGTTGCGCTCCCATTCGGCGATCTGCCGCTGCTCGCGGACCAGGCGCGTGATGCGCCGCACGCGCTTCTGCCAGACCTCCACGTCCTCGCGTGCCTTGACGACTTCGGCTTGCAACTCATCGACGGTGGGAGGCGTGGTGGTAGCCGGCGGCGCTTCGGAGGCCCGGCCCGACAGCGTACCGGCGGGGTCTGTGGTCCCGGCCAGCGCGGCGGCGAGGGCGGCTTCGGCAGCCTGCAGGCGGTCATTCGCCTGGCGCAGCTCGCGCTTGGCGATGCTCAGCCTGCCGCGCAGCGAGGTCTCTGCGTCGGCATCGGGCGCGATGAAGGCAGTGGTGAGGGCGGTGGCGACCATGAGGAAAGCGAGCATCGCGATCAGGCTCTTGCGTCGAGACACAACGTCCTTTCGACGAGGTTTCCCCGGCGGCAGCGGCGAGGCCTGTGCCGACGGAGCGTTGCGCGCGCCGGATCATCTTACCCTGCGTGCGAGCGCCGCGCCAGGAGACAATGGGGGGCGAACGGATGAGGGGGCATGCCGGGACGCCGCGGTCGTGGGTGCGGGCGTCAGTCAACCAGAGGTCGGCGGCCGATGCAAGCCCAAGGAGCTGCGCGCCTCGAGCTCGACGATCCAGCCGAGCACATGAGAGCGCTCGTGCAGGACCGAAAAGCCTGCCTCCCGCACGAACCTGCCCGTGTCTCTGTCCAGCCGGCAGCCGCCCGCGACCGCCGCCCAGGCCGGGGCGGCCCAGCTCTGCAGCCGCCGCCCCGGCTGCCACGGCAGGTGCACGTGCTCGAGCATCAGCAGGCGGCCGCCGGGGATCAGCACCCGGCGCAGCTCGTCGAGCGCCGCCGCCGGGGCGGCGACCGCGCAGAAGCTGAAGCTCGTGACGACGGCGTCGAAGGTCGCGGCGGCGAACGGCAAGTGCTCGGCCACCCCCTCGACGACGGTGACAGGCGCGGCGGCGCGCACGGCGGCGCGGCGGGCGCGAGCCGCCATGCCGGGGTCGGGTTCGAGTGCCGTGACCGCGACGCTGGCGGGGTACCAGCGCAGCTGGCTGCCGGTGCCGGCGCCCACCGCGAGCACGCGGCCGCGGGCGCGCGCCGCCAGCCGGCGCCGCCAGGCGCCCAGAGCGGCGCGCTCGAACGGCCACATGAGCGCGTCGTAGACGGCCGCGTGACCGCCGGGCGGGGTTGTGTTTGCAGGCGCCATCGCTGAGACTTGCTCCATCGTCGCGTCCCCCGTTCATGCCGCATCGGCGGGCGCCGCACACGCGGGGGCGGGAGCCATGGCCGGTCTGCTCGATCTCACCAAGTACGACAAGGACGACCGCGGCGTCGCCGTGGGACCCGCGATCGCCGCCGAGCTGCGGCGCCTCGCCAACCTCTTCCTCCTCTCGGGCATCACGCTCCTTCTATTCCTCGTGCGCGCCTTCGCCGAGGTCTTCACGGTCACGTTCATCCCCAGACCCGTCTACGTGGTCTGGGGCGTGGTCATGCTCACCGGCTGGGCGATGACCTACGTCTACGGCGTCCTCGTGACGTTCAAGGCGCGGCGCTGGAGCTGGTTCGCCCTCTGCGCGATCCCCTTTACGTGCGTGCCGGCCGCGGTCGCCTACGCGTGGATCCGCCGCCAGGAGATCGAGCGCGAGGTGCTTGGCGACGGCTCGCCGGCGAGCCGCCAGAAGCGCGACGGGTCGCCGACAAGCCGCCAGAGGCGCGGCGGGCGCAAGACCAGGCGCTGACCAGCGCCCGGCGCGGCGCGGGCGGGCAGGCGCGCGCGGGCGATCCGCGCCCCCATCTCCCGCGCGTGTGGTACTGTCTTGAGCTTGGCGGGCGTCAGCCGACTGGGGAGGAAGCCGATCAAGAAGACCCTCCGCCATATCGCCGTCTTCGCTGTCATCGTCGTCGTCCTCTACCTTCTGCTGCCGAGGCTCGTCGACACGCGGAAGACGCTCACGCTGCTCACGCACGCCAGCTACGTACTGCTGGCCTGCGCCGTCATGCTGGAGTGCCTGGCGCTGCTCAGCTACGGCAACCTCACGCGGTACATCCTCAAGGTGCTCGATATCCGTTTGCGCCTGCGCGACGTGCTCGCCATCACGCTGAGCAGCCTCGCCGTGAGCCACGTGCTCTCCGCGGGAGGCGTCGGCGGCTGGGTCGTGACCTACAACGCCCTGCGTAAGCGGGGCACGCCCCACGGGCTCATCTTCGTGGCCATCGCCGCGCAGCAGTTCTTCAACTACATCGTGCTGTGGGTCTTCTTCGCCCTGGCGCTGGTGTGGCTCGTCGTGGCGCGCGGCCAGTCGATCGCCGGCTACCTCGTCGCCATCGTGCTCATCGGCCTGATCCTCTGGCTCACCGGCTACGGCGTCTATCTCTACAACCACCGCTCGCGGATGCGGCGCCGGGTGACCCAGCTGGCGCGCCTGGCCAACCGGGTGATGCGCCGCGAGGTCGTGCACGAACGCCACATCGACGGCTGGCTCGACAACCTCTTCGCCGGCATGCGCCGCATGACATCGCACCACGGTTCGTTCCGCAGGACCACCCTGCTGGCCTGCGGCTTCTGGACCTTCGACATGCTCTGCCTGTTCGCGACCTTCTGGGCCTTCGACTACCACGTCGGCTTCGGCTACCTGGCCGTGGGCTACGTGGTCGCCTACGCCATCGGCACCCTGGCGCCGACGCCGGGGGGGCTGGGGGCGGTCGAGGGCATCCTCATCGCCCTCTACGTGAGCTTCGGGGTGCCCTCGGCGACGGCCGTCGCCGTGGTGCTCGTGTACCGGCTCATCAACTTCTGGTTGCCGATCCCGCCGGGCTTCATCGCCTACCTCGTGGTCAAGCCGGGGCGGCAGCCCATCGCCGAGGGCGAGGTCGAGGAGGCGGCGGCGGAAGTCTGCGAGATGGCGCCGCCGGGCGTCAGCCCGGCGGCGCCGACGGCCCCCCGCGATTGACGGCCGCCGTGTGCCCGAGCGACCAGCCTAGCGCCAGCCCCACCAGCCTTGGGTACCGCTGCCGTTGCCCCAGGTGCAGGTGCCGCTCCAGCTTCTCCAATCGGCCGCCACAACGATGACGAAAGTCTCGTGGGCTCCGCCGTTCGGGTAGGCCCAGCGCGAATCTATCCAGCTTCCCGTCATCGTCATCCCGTCGGCGCTGAGAGTACCCTGAAGCGGGAAGCCCTCCCTGTCAGTCGGCCCGCCCTCGACGTAGTAGTACGTGCCTGTCACGGAGGCTCCGGACTGGAGGAACGAAATCGGCAGACTGAGCTGGGGCGGAGGGCCATTGAAAGACTGTCGCCACTCTCCTGTCCACGTAGCGGGGGCCGGCGGGGTCAGGGCCTCCCTAAGGTTCTTCCACTCTTTGCCCGAGAACGCCTTGTCGGTGAGGTACAGGGCTTTGACCTCATCGGGGTCGGCGCGGAACCCGAACCACTTGCGCATCAGAGCGAGGTCGGGCGGGTACTTCAGTGTCTCCGGCAGCTTGGCCGCGGCTTCTGTCTCCGCGAGGTACTTGTCCCAGTACCCTCTGAGCTTCTCGACCGACTCGCCGGCCTTCGCGTTCAGCTCCAACCTATCGAGAAACGGAAGGGCCACCTCGACCACACTCTCCATGTAGTAGATGTTGCGGTCTTGATAGAGCGGGTCGTCGTTGGTGAAATCGTCCCCATTCTTGTCCTCGAGAGCGTGCGTCACTTCATGCCACACGGTCTTGCCCAAGGCGTCCTTTTCTGCTTCCGGCGCCTTCCGCGGGTCCTTCAGGAAGGAGATCGTGTCCGTGACTGGGTCGTACGTGGCCAACGGTGGTCTGCCGTCGATGGGTGATGGCGGGAGGTTGGGGTTCACCAGGATCCGCGTTTGGGCCAGTCTCACTCTGTATGTCTTCGACCCGCCGTAGTCGACCACTTTGGCGAAGCCGTCCTTGTCATAGCGCTGCATCCACTTCTTCATCACTTCGTAGGCAGCGGCATGGGTCGTCTTCGGGGCCGCGAAGGCGGCAGGAGCGCAGGCGAGCAGCATGAGCGCGACAGCGACCATGACCCCCCAGCGCAGCGCGCGGCTCGTTGTCAGACGGCGTGTTCGAGACATGGGGCACCCCCTGCGTAGAGAACCTGGCACACACTCGCACTCAACTGGGACAACTGCGACCTTACCCGATCGTTCCACGGATGGCGCCTGCTCAACCTTGGATCCCGGCCGGTCGCCGGGCGCGCAGAAGCGTTGTCGCCGGAAGCTGCGGAGGCGACCTCGCGATCCGTGGCCGCCGCATCGGGTGCAGATGCCATGGGGAAGCTCCGCGGGCGGCCGCAGGCGCCGCCGGACGCCTTACACGCCCAGGCGATACACCTTGAGCACGGGGCCGCGCTCGCCGGGGCCGGGCGTGAGCACCTCGACGAGCTCGGCCTGCTCGTCGAGCTCCCGGTAGAAGGCGGCGAGCTCGGGGTAGGAGCCCGCCGCCGCCAGCACGCGGTCGTACACCTTCGAGCTCACGATCACGTAGTCGGCGTGCTTCTCGCGCAGCCAGTCGAGGCTGTGACTGCGATCGGGCACGCCCGGCGCCGGCAGTCTGAGCCGCAGGATTCGGTAGGCGGGCGTCTCGAGCCCGGCGCTGCGGTAGTACTGCTCGTCGAGCACGCGCACCAGGGGGGGACCGTAGTTCTCGGTGGCGATGACGCTGCCGGCCGGCACGTTGCTCTCGACCCACGCCTTGGCGCGCTCGCGCGTGTCGCTGCCTGAGAGCTCGCGGTCGAAGGCGATCGCGCCGGCCAGCGGCGCCACCAGGGCGGCCGCGAGGAGCAGGCCGGCGGCCGGCGCGGCGAAGCGCCGGGCCGCCGGCCGCAGATCGACGAGCTCGAGGCACAGGCGCACAGCGAGCAGCAGCAGGAGCGGGAGGATCGGCAGCAGGTAGCGGTCCGCGAGCTCCTTCCAGGTGCTGATGTAGACGAAGTAGGCGAGCGCGTAAGGCGCCAGCAGCAGGTCCACGGTCGTGTGGCGCCACAGCGCCCACGCCAGACCTGCGACGGCCAGCACGACCAGCACGACGCCGAGCGTGCCGCCGAGGTTGACGTCGAGGTTGTACCAGAAGCCGTTGCCGACGTTCTCGAAGCCCAGCCAGCCGCGGTCCATGATGCGGTTCTGGCGCAAGAAGTCGTGGAGGAAGTGGCCTGGGTCGAGGATGATGAACGGCGAGCCGGCGACGAACGCCACGAGCATGGGCGCGTACACGCGCGCGAGGAGCAGCCGCGGCCAGACGAGCGCCGCGCGGCCGCCGGCCGCGACGCGGCGCCCCACCTCGCCGCGGCAGGCGTACACAGCGGCGATGGTCGTCGGCAGAACGAGCGCCCCGAGGTTGTACTTGGTGGACGTGGCGAGGCCCGCGGCCACGGCGCCGGCGATCAGCCGGCGGCGCCCCCCGCCGCGGGCCGCCTGGAGCAGCAGGAGGAGGGCGAGCAGCGAAAGCGCCGTGGCGGTGACGTCGGTGACGGCCATGTGCGAGTAGGCGACGTGCAGCGGCGCGACCGCGAGGAACAGGGCGGCCACAAGGCCGGCCGGGCGGCCGAAGGCCTCCCGGCCGATACGGTACAGCAGGTACACCGACGCCGTGCCGGCGGCCACCGACAGCAGCCGCGCGAGCAGGAAGTACGGCCCTGGGTCGACGACGAAGGAGCCCATCGCGAGGGGATTCGCGTGCTGGACCGCCCAGAGCATCGGCGCCGCCAGCAGGTACACGCCGCCGACCAGGTAGAAGAACAGCGACGGGTAGTAGAAGAACTGTGGGTTCAGGCCGCCGCGGGCGACGCCGAAGGCCTTGGGTACCACCACGCTCTCGTCGGCGTTGACGAAGCTGAACGGCAGTCCCCAGCTCACGCCCTTGAGGCGCAGAGCGAGCGCCAGGACGAGCACGGCGACGAGGAGCGCCCCGGCCACGCCGGGGCGCTTCCACAGCCCGGCGACGGCGCCCGCGTGGTTCACGCGCCCCCCGGCTCCAGATCGATGAGGACCTCGCCGCCGGCGTCGTGTTGCACCGCGCAGGGCACGAGGCCATCGACGTTGTAGCGCACGAGGTCGAGGAAGGTCTGTGGGTCGATGGCTGCGTCCTCCGGGTGGGGCGGCGCCGTGGCGGCTGCTAGCTGAGGAAGTCCTTCATGATGGCGACGCCGGCGCTGGTGCCCACGCGCACGGCGCCGGCGTTGATCATGATCTCGACGTCGTGGAGCGTGCGGATGCCGCCCGACGCCTTGACGCTGATGTGCTCGTTGAGGCACTCGCGCAGCAGCTCGACGTCCTGCACCGTGGCGCCCTTGGGCCCGCAGCCTGTCGAGGTCTTGACGAAATCGACGCCGGCCTGCTCGCAGATCTTGCAGGCCAGCTTCTTCATCTTGGTAGTGAGGTAGCAGGTCTCGATGATGGCCTTGACGACGACCTGACCACGCCCCGTGTTCATGGCCTTCATGCGCACCCCACGGACCACGCTGGCGAGCTCGTTGCGCACGTGGCCGAACTCCCCCGAGAGGAAGGCGGGCAGGTTGATGACCACATCGACCTCGTCGGCGCCGCGGGCCACCGCTTCTTCGGCGGCGACGACCTTGGCGCGCAGCGAATCGGCGCCGTACGGGAACGAGATCACCGAGCACACCTTGACGTCGGCGCCTCTGAGCAGGCTGTCGGCGAGCGGCACGTAGTGGGGGAACACGCAGACCGCCGCGAAGTGATACTCGCTCGCCTCGCGGCACAGGCGCTCCACGTCCGCGGACGTGGTGTCGGCCTTCAGGAGCGTGTGATCGATGGTCTTGGCGAGCTCCTCGGCGTGCACGCCGGTGGACCTCCAGAGAGACGACGGGGTGGGTGGAACCTCAGCGAGTATAACAAACGCCCCGCACGCACATCCCTGCCGGGATAGGCCCTTAGATGAGCCGTTCGATGAAGCGCTCGTCGCGGCGCCAGCGCTTGCGGACCTTGACGCGCAGGTCGAGAAAGACCTGCACACCGAGGATCGCCTCGATCTCGTGACGCGCCCCGCTGCCGATGGCCTTGACCACGCGCCCCCCCTTGCCCACGACGATGGCCTTCTGCGACTCAGTCTCGACGATGAGGCTGGCCGCGATCTCGACGAGGGGCCGGTCGACACGCTCGGTGATGCCCGTGACCTCGACGGCCACGGCGTGCGGCACCTCGTCGCGGGTGCGCCGCAGGGCCTGCTCGCGGACCAGCTCGGCGATCAGCAGCTCGAGCGGCTGGTCGCTCTTCTCGCCGTCGGGAAAGTAGACCGGCCCGGGCGGCATGGCGGCGGCCAGCCTGGCCAGCACGTCGCCGAGGCCGTCGCCACGCCTGGCTGACACGGGCAGGACGTCGCGACCAGCGGCGAGCCGGCGCGCCTCCTCGAGGCGCGCGCCCAGCCGGGGCCCGTCCACGAGGTCGATCTTGTTCAGGACCACGAGCGCCGGGAGCGCGGCGCCGGCGACCGCCTGGACGACGTAGCGGTCGCCGCCCCCGAAGGTCTCCGTGGCGTTCAGCATGACCAGCGCCGCATCGACCTCGGAGAGCGCGTCGTCGACCGCCGACTGCATGCGCCGCGTCAGCGAATCAAAGGGCTTCTGGAAGCCCGGCAGATCGAGCAGCACCACCTGGCAGCCCTCGAGATCGACGACGCCGGTGATGCGCCGGCGCGTGGTCTGCGGGTGGTCGCTGACGATGCTCACCTTGCGCCCCACGAGGGCGTTGACCAGCGTGGACTTGCCGACGTTGGGCCGGCCGAAGACGGCGACGAAGCCGGAGCGGAAGGCGCCGCTCACGGGCCGGCCTCGCCGGCGCCCAGGCCGGCCGGCCGGCCGCGGGCGCCGTCGCCGCCGGCGAACGGCGCCGTGAGCAGGTCGCGGAGCTGCACGACGCGCACTTCGCCGCCGAGGCGCGCGACGATGGCCGGGTCGCCGAACTCGGCCAGCGCCTGCAGGCACAGCCCGCAGGGCAGGCAGTCCTGCCCGCCGCCGGCGGCGACGGCGACGTAGCGCAGCGCGCGCTCACCGAAGGCGACCATGGCGGCGAGCGCGGCGCGCTCCGCGCACAGACCGGCGGGGTACGAGGCGTTCTCGACGTTGACGCCGTGGTGGCTGCGGCCCGACGGGCCGACGACCACGGCCCCCACGGCGAACCCCGAGTAAGGCGCGTAGGCGCTTGCGGCGAGCGTCGCGGCTTCCTGGAAGAGCAGGCGCTCCGCCAGCTCAGGGGCGCGGTTCACAACGGGTACCACACACGGAAGAGGACAAGCGTGATGACGATGCCCAGGGCGGCGCCGGCAGCCACCTCGAGGAAGCTGTGGATGCCCGCCTGGACTCTGCTCTGCGCCACGAGCAGCGCCATGAAGAGGGCGATCGCCGAGATCGGCAGGGCGTAGCCGGTGTTGGCGGCCACGAACGTCACGGCGACCCAGGCGGAGAAGGCCACGGCGGCGTGCGCCGACGGCAGGCCGCCGCGAAAGGCCGTGCCGCTGCGCGTGAGCGCCTTCATGGCGATGGCCGCCATGATGGCGATGACGAGGGCGATCACGGTGACGTCGATGGGCGAGCCGCGCAGCTTGGTGAGCACCGTGTACGGCACGCTCGTGATCTTGTCGTAGAAGACGAGATAGGCCACGGCGACGGCGTTGACCGCGGCGATCAGGACGGCGCCCGCGGCCACGTCTTTGGCGACCTTGGCGCGCGGGTCCTCCTTGTCGGTCACCAGGTCCACCAGATGCTCGATGGCGGTGTTGAGCATCTCGGTGATGAGCACGAAGGAGATCGCGACCAGCACGGCGATCACCTCGAGCCGCGTGAGCGCGAAGAAGAGGCATGCCACCAACACCAGGCCGGCGAGCGCGAAATGGATCCACATGTTGCGCTCGTAGCGCAGCGCGTGGACGATGCCGTCGAAGGCCCAGTTGAAGCTGTGGAGCAGGTTACCGCGGCGTTGCGACAACGAGCGCCTCCCAGTCCACGAGCTCGAGGAGCTCGGCCTGGCGCAGGGCCATGCGCCCGGCGTCGGCCTCGTGATCGTAGCCCAGCAGGTGGAGGGCGCCGTGCACGAGGAGCACCGCGAGCTCGAACGCCGGAGGCAGTGAGTCGGCGCGCGCCTGGCGCAGCGCCCGGCGCGCGCAGACGACGACGTCGCCGAGCAGGCGCGGCGGCGCGGCGGCGGCGCCTGCGGCGGCCGGGCCGGGCCCCTCCCCCGCCTCCTCCAGCGGGAAGGAGAGCACGTCGGTGACCTCGTCCTTGCCGCGATGCGCGGCGTTGAGAGCGCGGATGCGGCGCTCGCCGACGAGCTCGACGGACGCCTCCGCGTTCTCCACGCCCTCGGCCTCGAGGACGCGCGCCACGAGCCGCGCGACGGCCTCCTCGTCGATGCTCACGCGCGTCCGGTTGAACACCTCGACGAGGTTCATGCGTCGCGCTCCGGCCGCGCCTGCCGGGCCGCGGGCGGTCGCGTCTTCGCGGCCTCAGCCTTCTCGCCGTGGTCCTTGTAGGCGTTGACGATGCGCTGCACCAGCTTGTGCCGCACCACGTCGCGGCCGTCGAACCGCGTGATGGCGATGTCCTCGATCTCCTCCAGCACCTCGGGCACCGTCACCAGCCCCGAGGTGCGGCTGTGCGGAAGGTCGATCTGCGTGACGTCGCCGGTGACCACCATCTTGGCGCCGAAGCCGAGGCGCGTGAGGAACATCTTCATCTGCTCGGGCGACGTGTTCTGCGCCTCGTCGAGGATGATGAACGAGTCGTTGAGGGTGCGGCCGCGCATGAAGGCCAGGGGCGCGACCTCGATCTCGCCCTTCTCGATGAGGGTCGCGAGCTTCTCGCCGTCCATCATGTCGTAGAGCGCGTCGAAGAGCGGGCGGAAGTACGGGTCGACCTTCTCGGACACGGTGCCCGGCAGAAACCCCAGGCTCTCCCCCGCCTCGACCGTCGGCCGCGTGAGGATGATGCGCCCCACCTGCTTGGAGAAGAAGGCGCTGACCGCCATGGCCGTGGCCAGATAGGTCTTGCCGGTGCCGGCCGGGCCGATGCCAAAGGTGATGGTGCTGGCGCGGATGGCGTCCACGTACAGCTTCTGGTTGACGGTGCGCGGCCCGATCTGGCGGCCGCGGTGCGTCCATACGACGTCGCCGTACACCTCGGAGGGCTTGCCCGGCGAGTGGTCGGCGATGTCCATCAGCGACTCGACCATGGCGGCGTCCACGGGCCGTCCCGAGCGGATCACTGTGAGCAGCTCGTCGAGGGCGGCGCGCGCCCTCCCGACGGCCTCGTCGGGACCCTCGAGGATGAGCACGTCGCCGCGCAACGTGAGCGTGCAGTCGAGGCGCCGCTCGAGGATCTTGAGGTGCGCGTCGTGCTCCCCGGCGAGGACCTGCGCGACGTTGTTGCCGTCCAGGTCGATGACCGTTCTCGTGACCTGCGTCACGGTCAGCCCTCCAGCTTCTCGCGCACCATGCCGCTGAGCTTCTTGCCGTCGGCGCGCCCGGCGACCTTGGGCTTCAGCCACCCCATGACCTTGCCCATGTCCCTGGGCGTGACCGCATCGGTGGCCGCGATAGCTTCGGCGACGAGCTCTTCGAGCGCGGCGTCGCTGAGCTCCTCGGGCATGTACGAGGCAAGGAGCTCCTCTTCGTAGCGCTCCTGGTCGGCGAGGTCCTGGCGGCCCGCCTGATCGTACAGCTCGATGGCCTCCGCGCGCCGCTTGCGCTCGCGCTTGAGGACGGTGAGCTCGTCGGCCTCGGTGGGCACCTTGCGGCTGTCGATACGCTCCTTCTTGAGCGCCGCCACGAACGATGACAGGGCCTCCCGCAGCCGCTTGTCGCCAGCCTTCAGGGCCGCCGTGGAAGCGTCCTTGACGCGCTGCTCGATGACTCCGAGCTCTCTCATGTGATGCGTCCTTTCACTCCATCCTCGTGCTCTTCGCGGGCCACCGCGCGGACCATGGTCCCCAGGCTCGCCGCACCTTCGAGGTAGTAACGGATGTACTGTGAGCTGTACCCCCTCCACAGCCCGTGGCGCTGCGCTTCGACGAGGACCTCCGCGGCGCGCCCGAGCGCGGCGCGGCGCGCGGACCGGGCGGCCGCCGCGGCGGCCGCCAAGGCGCGCCCCATGCGCTCCTTGACGAGGGCGGCCGGCAGGGGCGGCAGCTGCGCTGCCGCCGTCCCCGGCCGCGGCGAGTAGGCGAACACGTGCGCGCGCCCGAAAAGGCCGCTTTCGAGGGCCGCCAGCGTGCGCCCGAAGGCGGCCTCGTCCTCGGCCGCAAAGCCGACGATCACGTCCGTGCTGAGCATACAGTCGCCGAGTCGCGCCTGCACGCACGCGGCCGCCGCGCGGTACTGCGCGAACGTGTTGGGGCGGCGCATGGCCGCGAGGACGGCGTCGTCGGCCGACTGCAGCGGCACGTGCAGGTGGCGCGCCACGCGGGGATGAGCGAGCGCCTCCAGCAGACGCTCGTCGAGGTGGCGCGGCTCCAGCGACGAGAGGCGCAGGCGCGCGAGGCCCGGCAGCTCGACGAGCGCGAGGACGAGGTCCGGCAGGCGCAGCTCGCCGTCCTGCCAGGCCCCGAGGTCGATGCCGCTGAGCACGATCTCGCCGCAGCCGCCGGCGAGGGCGACGCGGGCGGCCGCGAGGGCGCCCTGCAGCGACGCGCTGCGCGGCCGCCCGCGCACCAGTCTCACCACGCAGTAGCTGCAGCGCCCCGCGCAGCCGTCCTGGACCTTGAGCACGAAGCGCGTGCGAGCGAGCGGCGGGCCGGCCGCGGGCCTGCCCGCGGCGGGCGGGCGGGCGGCGTCCCGCGGCGGCGGTCCCTGCGCGGCGCTCGCCGCCACCGCCGCCCAGTCGGGCCACGCCACTGCTTCGACGCCGGGGCCGTCGAACTGCGCGGGGCGGAGCGCCGCGGCGCACCCCGCGACGATGACGCGTGCGCCATCCCCCGCCAGGCGCCGCACCAGGCGCCGCGACTTGCGCTCCGCCTCGGCGGTCACGCAGCAGGTGTGCACCACGACCACGTCGGCCGCGTCGCCGACGCCCACCGGGCGCAGGCCCGCGGCCGTCAGCTCGGCGAGCGCCTCCTCCCCGTCCGCCTGGCTGACCTTGCAGCCCACGAAGGCGCTCGCGACCCTGGTCATGCGACCCTCGTGAGGTGCAGCATCAGCCACGTGCCGTCATCGCGCCGGCGCGCCGCCCGGTAGCCGGGGTACGCGGCGGCGGCCTGCTCGCCCTGCTCCACGAGCAGCCCGGCGAGCAGCAGGTGCGCGGGCCGCAGCTCGGGCGCGCCGCCGTCCGCGCCCGGCGCGAAGCGGCGCGCCAGCCGCAGGATGGGGTAGAGCGCGATGTTGGCGACCACGGTGTCGGCGGCCGGCAGGGCGCAGCCCGCATCGGTGGCGTCGCCCTCGAAGAAGGTGGACGCCAGGCAGTTGAGGGCGGCGTTGTCGATGGCGGCCTGCACGGCAATAGGGTCGATGTCGATGCCGCACACCGGCGCGAAGCCAAGCCTCAGCGCCGCCAACGACACCACGCCGGAGCCGCTGCCCAGGTCGAGCAGCGACCTGGGCGGGATGACCTGGATCTCTTCCAGACACTGGCGCGTGGTCGCGTGACCGCCGGTACCGAAGGCGCGACCCGCCTCGACGACCACGTCGAGCAGATCGTCGCGGGCCGGGGACCAGGGCGGGCGCACGTAGAGCCGCCCGACCACGCGCGGCGTGTGGAAGCGGCGCCAGGCGTCCTCCCAGCCCGGACGCTCCCGCGACACCCCGAGAGCGCCGAGCGCCCCGAGCCGCGCCAGCGCCGGCGCCGCGGGCGCGTCCGCCTCGGCGCCTTCGGTCAGCCAGAAGGTCAGCGTGTCGCCGTCGTCGGCCTCCTGCCAGCCCGCCGGCTGCAGCGCGCGGATGATGTCCACGGCCTCGGGGTGCGCGTAGTCCAGAGCCGCCGGATCGGCGCCACGCACATAGGCGGCGGCCCCCGACCAGTCATCGACAGGCTCTGTCCCCGAAGGGCCTTCCGCGGGGTCCGCCTCCGCGGCCGCCGCGACGGGCTTCAGCCGCAGCGTGTACCGCGTGTACTGGGTCCGCGTCACTGGCGAAAGACGGCGCGGACCTTGTCGAAGAAGCTCTGGTCGGGCTCGTAGTCGGCGTCGCCGGTGAGCTCCGCGAACTGCTCGAGGACCTCGCGCTGCTCGGCGCTCAGACGCCGCGGCACCTGCACGTTGACGACCACCTTGAGGTCGCCGCGCCCGTAGCCCTGCAGGGCCGGCACGCCCCTGTTGCGGTAGATCTTGGCTTCGCCCGGCTGGGTGCCCGGACGCAGCTCGACCTCGATGTCGCCGTCCAGCGCCGGCACGTAGGCGGTGGTACCCAGGGCCGCCTCGACCATCGTCACGTCCAGCCGGTAGATGAGGTCGTCGCCGTCGCGCGTGAAGTGCTCGTGCGGCTCGACGGAGATGGACACGTAGAGATCGCCGGACCTGCCGCCCTGGGCGCCGGCGCCGCCCTCCCCGGTGAGGCGCAGGCGCTGCCCGTCGGCGATGCCGGCCGGCGCCTGCACAGTGACCGTGCGCACGCCGCGCACGCGGCCGGCGCCGCGGCAGTCCGCGCAGGGATCGCTCACGATGCTGCCGCGGCCGCGGCACACGTTGCAGGTGCTGGTGCGCACGAATTGCCCGAAGCCGCCGAGGCTCGACACCTCGCGCATGCGGCCGCCGCCGTGGCACTGCGGGCAGGTGTCGCGCCCGGTGCCCGGACGGGCGCCGCTCCCGCCGCAGGTCGCGCAGTGCGCCTCGGCCTTGACCTCGACGTCGTGGGAGACGCCGAACACGGCCTCGGCCAGGGTCAGCTCCAGACCGACTTCGATGTCGTCGCCGCGCGGCGCCGGGGCGCCGCCGGAGGCGGCGCCCCACATCCCGCCGGCGTCGCGCAGCACCGAGTCGAACATGCCGCCGCCGAAGAAGATGTTGAAGAGGTCGTTGAAGCCGACGTGCTCGAAATCGGTCATACGGCGGCCCTTGAGGCCGTCGAAGCCGTGGCGGTCGTAGGCGGCGCGCGTATCGACGTCGCTGAGGACCTCGTAGGCCTCGGCCGCCTCCTTGAACTGCGCCTCGCAGTCGGGGTCGCCGGGGTTGACGTCGGGGTGGCACTCGCGGGCCAGCTTGCGGAAGGTCTTCTTGATCTCGTCCTGCCCGGCGTCGCGGGGCACGCCGAGCACGTCGTAGTAGTCGCGCTTCATGAACGTGGGGAGGTCACGGGTTCACCAGATCTCTTCGAGGTACGTGCTCAGGCTGTCGGCGGTGGCGCGCACGGCGCCGATCACGCGCTGGTAGTCCATGCGCGTGGGGCCCAGCACGCTGACCGTGCCGAGGTTGCGGTTGGCGACGCCGTAGTTGGCGGCGACGAGCGAACACTCCCGCAGCGACGGAGGCGTCATCTCGTGGCCGATGCGCAGATAGACGCCGTCCTCGCGCAGCGCCTCGGAGAGCAGCTCCAGCAGGTTGTAGCGCTGCTCCAGCATCTCGAGGACCTCGCTCAGGTGGCCGGCGCCCTCGCGCGTGAGGTTGTCGAGCAGGCGCGAGGCGCCGCCGAGGTGGAGGCCCTCCACGTCGCCCGCGCCGAGCGTCTCGAAGGCCGGGCGCACGGTGTCGAGGAAGGCGCGTTCTTTGGGCCGCAGGTCGAGGCTCTCGAAGGCCCCGGCCGCGCGCCGCGTGCCGAGCTGCGCACCCACCAGCCGTTCGTTGAGATACACGCGCGCGAACTCGGTGAGGCCCTCATCGACTGCCTCTGCGAGCGTGTAGGTGCGCTTCGTGACCTGGCCCGAGGTGGTGATGATGACGACCATCACCACGTGCGGCTGCAGCGAGAGGATCTCGATGTGGCGGACGATGGACGTGGTCACCGCCGGGGCCGACACGACGGCCAGCAGCTCGGTGACCCGGGACAGCGCCTCGGCGGTCTCGCGAAGCGCGTCGTCGATCTCGCTGCGCGCGCGGTCGCGCTCCACGGCCACCGGCGGCGGCGCCTCGCGGCGCTCGCCGAGGAGGGCATCGACGTAGTGCCGATACCCCACATCGGTGGGGAGGCGCCCCGCCGACGTGTGCCGGTGCGCGAGCATGCCCATATCTTCGAGGTCGGCGAGGTCGTTGCGGATGGTCGAGGCCGCCGCGCCGAGGGCGAAGTGCTCGCTGAGGTACTTCGAGCCGACGGGCGCGCCCGAGGCGATGTACTCCTCGATGACGACCCGCAGCACCCGCTCCTGCCGTGGTTTGAGCGCCAAGTGCAACCCCTTAAACGTCAATCGCGAAACAGGCGCACGCAAACCGCTCCGGCCACGTACCGCCCCTTTCGCGTCACCCGGATTGTACCACTGTGCAGGGAAACCAATCCAGCGGCGGCGAGCGGGCCGGCGACGCCCGAGTCGAGGATGGCGGCGACCTCGGCGAGCGGTACGGGGTCGCCGCAGCGGGCGGCGAGCAGCAGGCGCTCGCGGGCGCGCGTGGCCGCGCCGAGGTCTTCGACCTCACGCGGCGGGCGCGCGCTCGCGGCCGCCGCCGCCCAGGCGGCGGGGTCGGCGACGTTGGTCCAGCGCCGGGCGCCGACCGTGCTCACGGCGCCGGGGCCGAGGCCGAGGTACGGCCGGGCGCGCCAGTACGCCAGGTTGTGGCGCGCCTTGCGCCCCGGGAGCGCGAAGTTGCTCACCTCGTACCAGTCGTAGCCGGCCTGCGACAGCGCCTGCACGACGCGCTCGTAGAAGTCGGCGCGCGCGTCTTCGGTGGCGTCGTCGCTGGCGTCGTCGGTGACATCACCAGCGGCGGCACCGTCAGTGGTGCCTCCAGTGGTGCCTCCAGTGGTGCCGCCAGTGGCTCCGACCATGGCGTCGCCGGCTGCGGCACCGCCAGTGGTGCCGCCAGTGGTGCCGCCAGTGGCACCGCCAGTGGCGCCAGCGGCCCCGGTAGGAGTATCGGTGGCCGCGTAGGCGGCGGCGGGCGTACCGCCAGACTGCCCATCGCCCTCATCGCAGGGCGCGACGGGGCCCTGGGCGCGACGCGCGAGTGGCGTGCCCGGTGCGAGCGTGAGCTCATACCAGGAGATGTGGTCGGGAGCCAGGTCGAGCACCGCGGCCAGGTCCGCGTCCAGCGCGGCCATGGTCTGACCCGGGATGCCGTGGATGAGATCGACGCTCAGATTCGCCACGCCGGCGGCGCGTAGTCTGAGGAACGCCTCGGCCGGGTCGGCCTGTGCCCGGCGGCCGAGCGCTTCGCGCAGGTCCGGGCTGAAGCTCTGCGCTCCCAGCGAGACGCGGATGCCGCGCGCCGCGCCGGCTCCGCCGGCGCCCGGCGCGGCCGCCGCCCACGCCGCGAACGTGTCGTCGACGTCTTCGGGATTGGCCTCCACGGTGACTTCGGCCGCGGGCGTGAGAAACGGCCGGAAGAGCTCGAGCAGGCGCTCGAGCCGGTCTGGCCCCAGCAGGCTCGGCGTGCCGCCGCCGAGGTACAGCGTGTACAGGCGGCGCACGTCATGCGCCGCGCGCTCACGCTCCCACTCGGCGGCGACGCCGGCGACGAAGCCATCCAACGCGCCGGGGTCGGGAGCGTCGCCTACCGCCCCCGAGGCGAAGTCACAGTAGTCGCACTTCGCCCGGCAGAACGGCACGTGGACGTAGACGTGGCGCACTGGGCCGGAAAAGGCGGCGGACGCGGGCGCCTGCGGCGCCTGTCGCCGCCGCCCACCGCCGCCCATCAGTGATCCTTGTCGTCCGGATCGAGCTCGAGGACGGCGAGGAAGGCCTCCTGCGGCACCTCGATAGTGCCGATCTGCTTCATGCGTTTCTTGCCCTTCTTCTGCTTCTCGAGGAGCTTGCGCTTGCGGCTGATGTCGCCGCCGTAGCACTTGGCGATCACATCCTTGCGCATCGCCTTGACCGTCTCGCGGGCCACCACGCGGTTGCCGATGGCCGCCTGCACGGCGACCTCGAACATCTGCCGCGGGATCTTCTGGCGCAGCTTGGTGACCAGGGCCTTGCCGCGCAGATGGGCGCGCTCGCGCGGGACGATCAGCGAGAGCGCGTCGACCGAATCGCCGGCCAGCAGGATGTCGAGCTTCACGAGGTCGCTCTTGCGGTAGCCGTGGAGCTCGTAGTCCAGGGAGGCGTAGCCCTTGGTGCGCGTCTTTAGCTGATCGAAGAAGTCGAGCACGATCTCGCCGAGCGGCAGCCGGTAGTGCATCTCGACGCGCAGCGGCGAGAGGTACTTCATGTCGATGAAGTCGGCGCGGCGGCCCTGGCAGAGCTCCATGATCGTGCCGACGAACTCGGTGGGCACGAGGATGCTGGCCGCGACAAAGGGCTCTTCGACGCGCTCGATGTACGTCGCGTCGGGCATCTGCGCGGGGTTGCGCACGACGGTCATCGAGCCGTTGGTGAGGTAGGCGTGGTACTCCACGTTGGGCATCGTCGTCAGCAGCTCGAGGCCGTACTCGCGCTCGAGCCGCTCGCGCACGATGTCCATGTGCAGCAGCCCGAGGAAGCCGCAGCGAAAGCCGAACCCGAGGGCGTTCGACGACTCCGGGTCGTACATCAGGGCGGCGTCGTTGAGCTTGAGCTTCTCGAGGGCGTCGCGCAGCTCCTCGAACTTGTCGCCCTCGGTCGGGAAGAGCCCGGTGAACACCATCGGCTGCACGACCTTGTAGCCCGGCAGGCCTTCGGTGGCCGGCCGCTTCTTGTCGATGATGGTGTCGCCGACGCGCACCTGCGCCACGTCCTTGACGCCCGTGATGATGTAGCCCACCTCGCCGGTCTCGAGGCGCTCCGTGGGCTTCATCTCGGGGCCGAAGTAGCCGAGCTCCTCGATCTCGGCTTCCTGATCGGTGCCCATCATCTTGACGATCTGGCGCCGCGAGAAACCGCCGTCCACGACGCGCACGTAGGCGATCACGCCGCGGTACTGGTCGTATTCGCTGTCGAAGATGAGGGCGCGAGCGGGCGCCGCGGGATCGCCCTTCGGCGGCGGCGTGCGCGCCACCACGGCCTCGAGCACGTCCTCCACGCCCTCCCCCGTCTTGGCGGACACGATGAGGATCTCGTCGTGCGTGGCGCCGGTGAGCTCGTGCAGCTCCAGCTCGGCCTCGGCCACGTTGCTGGCCGGCAGGTCGATCTTGTTGAGCACGGGGATGATCTCGAGGTCGTTGTCGATGGCGAGATACGCGTTGGCGACGGTCTGTGCCTCGACGCCCTGGGTGCAGTCGACGAGCAGCACGGCGCCCTCGCAGGCGGCGAGGCTCCGAGAGACCTCATACGTGAAATCGACGTGGCCGGGGGTGTCGATGAGGTTGAGCTGGTACTCCTGGCCGTCGCGCGCCGTGTAGGCGATGCGCACGGCTTGGGACTTGATCGTGATGCCGCGCTCGCGCTCGAGGTCCATCTTGTCGAGGAGCTGCTCTTTCATGTCGCGCGCGGCCACCGTCCCGGTGACCTCGAGGACGCGGTCGGCCAGCGTCGACTTGCCGTGGTCGATGTGCGCGATGATGCTGAAGTTGCGGATGTGGTCGAGTGAAGTCACGACCGCCAATGATACAGGCTGGCGGCGAGGCGGTCGCCCGGGGCGGCGGCAGGCGGCGTCGCGCCGCCCGAGCGCCGCCCTCAGCCCTCCAGCGTGGCCCTGACCACCTTCTCCACGTACCCCGTTTGCCCCGGCGTTTGAAAGACGACATGCCGAGCCTCAAAGTCGACTTCGCTCATGCCGCCGTCCCACCACTTGAGCTGCTGGAGAGGCGTGCTGGAGACGATGAAGGAGTCGAGCTCAACGGATGGGTCGCCGAGTCGGGCTTGCAGCTCCTTGATCGTCTGGGCGAAGCGCAATTTGGGGTCGTTCGGCCCCTCGATGTTGCGCAATCCCTTGGGGTCGACGAAGGCGATGTGCTGCTGTTCGGCCTCCACGAGCCAGAGGATGAAGTCGGGGTAGAAGTTGCCTGCCTCGAAGAAGCCGACGCCGCGGCCGCGACTCTGGTTGCGCAGCAGATAGAGCTCACGCCCCTCGAACAGCCCACCGCCCTTGCCGCGCTCGCGCACATACAGCGAGCGCAGGTCCTTGACGAAATCGCGCTCACCATCGTTCAGCGCCACAGGCCGAACCTCGACGATGTCGTTCTGCGAGCAAGCCAGCAACGGCTGGTACAGGTGCCGATCAAAGGCCAGCGCAGCGAAGTCGCCAAACGCCGCATCGGCAAGCTCACCGCCTCTCAGCTTCTGCTTCAGCGTCTCGAGCGTCGCCAGGAGTTGCTGCTGAGAGCGCTGCACCAGCACCCGGTACTGGTCGAAGAAGTTGGGGTCGTCCTCGCCCAGCTCGCGATACTCCAGGTGCTCGGCCTCGTAGGCGGCCTTGCAGTGACGGTAGTACCGGTCGCAGTACTTCTTGAGCAGCGTCAGCGCCAGTTGCTGCCACATGCGCACGCGGCCGAAGTCGCCCACGGCAAGCTGGTCCTCGGGAATCAGCAGCGTGTACCAATCCGACTGTTGAAGGAGCGCCCGCGCCGCCTCGCGAGGCAGGTCGAGGTTGTGCCACGAGCGCTCGGCCTTGTGCTTCTGCAGCGCGAAGAAGATCGCGTCCCAATCGAGGAACGCCAGCTGTTCGACTCCGAGCGTGCCCTCGTTCTTGATGGCCACCCCGCCGCCCTCGTTGGCACCACGGCTGCGCTGCGCCTGGATCTTCGGGTACCAGTCGATGACCAGCGGATAGCGCATCAGCTGCTCCGGCACCTCGCCGAGCGTCGGCTTCGGCCCATCGCGCTTGAAGTCGACATCGCCGCGCAGCTTCAGAGTGCGCAGCTGGGCCTCGCCCAGCCCGCGGATGACGGGCAGGACGATCTCGACGCGGTCCTCGTTGGCCGGCAGACCCTCCTCTTCGAGATACTCCTTGAACTGCCGCATGTAGTCCGCGCGCACGCCGAAGATGTTCAGCGTCTCCAAGCCGGACAGCCACGGCGGCGTCTGCACGCCGATCAGGCGCCCGCTGCGCTTGAGGCTGAACTCATGACCCTTGAGCCGCACGCCGCGCCCGAACAGTTGGATGATCTCCGAGCCCTCGGAGCGGCCGACGTTCATCAAGCCCATGGTGCTCACGCGCCAGCTGTTCCAGCCTTCGGTGAACTTCTTGGAGCCGATCAGCAGGTTGACGCGCGAATCTGCTTCATTGATCACGCCGAAGAGCGACGAACCCATCTGGCGCTCCTCGACGACCAGCTCTTCATGCTCCTCGCAGAGCCTACGTAGACTCGTGGTGTCGCCCACGTTGATGACCCCGAACGGGTCGTTCTCGCCAACGCGCAGGGCGATCTCGCCCTCCACGCCCTTCAGGTCGACCACATGGAGCCCCGCTTGCACCGGCGCATTGAACACGGTGCGGAGCAGACCGTCGAAGGCCTCGTCCGCGGTCATGCCACTCTGCGCCAAGTACCCGAACGAGTTGCCGAACAGCTCACGTCCCTGCGCGTCGAGCAGCCCAGCCCGGCCCTGCAGCAGACGCTCGATGCGCTCGACAGCGACCCCACGCTCGCGCAGGAATCCCGCCAAGAACAGCAAGATGTCGAGCACATCCGACACCTGACGCCCGTTTCGCGTGCGGACTGCATTGACGCTGCCGCCAACGAACACCCAGAGCGGTCGATCCACCAGGAACGGCTTGAACCCTTTCTCCCTGTCCAGATACAGCCGGAGCTGCTGGTAGAACGCGAGCAGGCAGGCCGTCAGATAGCTCTGACGCACCGCCTCGTCGCGGTCGTCCTGCAGATTGAGGATGACGTAGTCCTTGCCGTAGCCGTCCTTGTAGAAGTACTTGTAGGAGTAGTCGAAGAGGATGCACTTGGCGTACTCCTGCTCGAGTTCCGGCTTCTTGGCGGCGCGCATGGCTTGGCCAAACGTGGCCGAATACTCAAAGGAGAAGCCGTCTTCGCAGAGCCGATCGCGTTTGCCCTTCCAGTCCTCGTCGCTGGAGCCGCGGTGCCCCTCGTCGACCAGCACCAGGTTGTCTCCCTCGAAGGCATCGACGGCGACGGTCTTCTCTTTGCCTTCCTCGGCCAGCTTGTGGATATCGATTATCTCCACCGCGCGGCCAGAGAACAGGCTGGCCGCGTCCTTGTCGAAGAGATCCGCCGGAACGCCCGACAGAGCGAGCTCCTTGAGGTGCTGGCGCGACAGCCCCTCGTTCGGCGTCAGCAGGATCACGCGGTTGAGCTCACGCTCACGGCCCGCCAGCGCCAGGTAGTGTTGGTATTGGCGCACGTTGACGTGCATGAGCAGCGTCTTGCCCGAGCCGGTGGCGCACCAGTAGGCGAGCTTGTTGAGTTGTTCCGGCTGATAGGGCTCCAGCTGATCGGCCGGCGGTGTGCCCCAGTTGAACTGCTCGACCTGGCGATTGAGCGCCGCGAGCAGTGCGTCCTGATCGCTGAAGTAGCGGTCAAGGTAGATCTCGGTGAAGAGCAGCGCGAGGTACTGGAAGTATTTGGGATGCATGTTTTGGCCATTTCGACGGCGGCGCTCGGTGATGGCGTGCCAGTGGCGCACGATGTTCTGGTCATAGGCCAACAGCGCATCCCGGGTAAGCTGTGGCCGGTCGAAGAGGCGCAGCGCCAGCGCGTGGTGCAGACGCGAGACGTTTTCGTCACCAAAGCCTTGGAGCTGCGGGTCGTCCAGGCCCTTGGCAAGGTCGTCGAAGCTCGCCACCTCGAAAAGGCTCAGCATCCACTGGTTGAGCACCAGGCGCTGGTCGAAGCGGAGTCTGTTGGGTCGCGGGCTCACAGGTCGTGCGGATCCGAGCGTTTGCCGGTCACCAATGACGCGCAACGACATTTGTCAGTCACTTCATCCGCATACGTGAGCGGCAAATCCGTTTGCTGCCAACGGGTGAGCGTCAAAAGACATCTCTCCCTTCAGCGATGTTCAAGAGTGCGGGGAACGCGAAGACGGGCGCGCGGCGGCCGCTCGCGGAGACGAGCGTCCTGATCACACCACCTTCCCTGAGCACCGCGAGAAAGCGCCGCGCCGTCGGCTTGGGGATGCCGGTCCGCTCGATGAAGTGATTGCTGGCGAAGATGGGCTGACTGAAGATCCAGTCGAGCGCATTCGTTGCACACTGCGACCGAGTCAGTTCGGCGATGCGGCGCCGCATCTCACCGTACAGATCAAGGATGGCCGTGGCCTTTGCCAGATTGTCCTCAGCCTGCGCCTGCGCGGCCTGAAGGAAGAAGCGGCACCAGGCGGACCAGTCGCCGTCCCGTGAGACGCCCGCCAAACCGGTGTAGTACTCCTCGCGGTGCTCCTCGAAATAGCCGCTGATGTAGAACATCGGCAGCCGGATCAAGCCGATCTGCCACAGGAAGAGAGGGATCACCATGCGGCCCAAGCGGCCGTTGCCGTCAAGGAAGGGGTGGAGAGCCTCGAACTCGGCGTGCAGAACGGCCAGTTGCACGAGCCGATCGGGCTGCTCCGCATGCAGGTAGTGCTCCCAGCGAGCGAATGCCTCCGGCAGTTTCTCGGCGCTGATCGGGACGAAGCCGGCCTGCTCGATCTCGCATCCCGGCGGGCCGATCCACACCGGTGTGCGGCGAAACTCGCCGGGAGCCTTGTTCTGACCGCGTACACCGTCGAGCAGAACCGCGTGGGCCTCACGAATGACGCGCCCAGAGAGCGGCAGCGTCGCGAGAGACTCGGTTGCGGTGTGCATGGCGCGCCGGTAGTTGAGGATCTCGTGGATGTCGTCGCGGCGCCCGGGCGTGGCGGGAGACTGCCCTGCCTCGAACTCGAGCACCTCGACCATGGTCGCCTGCGTGCCCTCGATGCGTGACGAGAGCACGGCTTCCTGCGTGGTCAGAGGCGAGAGGAGGAGTGCCGGATTGGGGATCGCCGTGAGGATGCCGTCGTACCGGGCAATGGCCGCCGACGCCGGCCCGATAAACGGCACCAGCGACTCCCAGTCAAGGTCCGGCGGGAACGCGCCCTCGTGGTAGTGCACCGGCGGCATCACACATCCTCCACGTCGAACATCAGCCGCTTGAAGTCATCCTCGATGAGGCGCACCTTCCAGGTTTCGTCAGGCCGGCGCAGGTTCTCGAGATTGTTGTCGCCATTCACGTAGATGACGTCGAACTCCGTGTCGCGGGTGTTGTAGCCCTGCTTCTGGAAGAAGCCGTCAAGGTCGGCGTTCGACGTCTCGCGCGTGTTGCGCCAGATGACGAGGACGCGCTCGCCCTGCGGGCTCGCGCCCTCCACCACCTTGAAACCACGGATACTGTCGATGTGCCGGACCCGCAGGCCGATGAGATAGTTGAAGGTCTCGACCAGGTCGACAGTGACTGGCCGCGTCTCGCCGACGGAACCCTGCCCTATCCGCAGCGTGTAGCTGAACGGATCCTCGAACTGGTCGAGGTCGAGCAGCGATGCGCTGCCCTCGCTCTCGACGTCGAGCATGTAGCGGAGCGTGTAGTCCTCGCGCATGTCGGAGTGCTGGGCGAGTAGCTGATCTTGGTCGTCGGTGCGGCGCAGTGACAAGTTGTTGAGGGCGTCTTCATAGGACTCAAGGCGCAGGTACTTCGCGAGATGCCCCGAGCCTTGTCTTGAGACAGGCTTGCCACCGCTCCAGTCTCGTGAGTAAAGGGCCTTCATGATTCGAGGCTTCAGCACGCGATCGAAGTGAGAGGCCATCTCCACAAGCAGGTACGTGGCCCTTTCCTGGCCTTTTCGGTTCCAGTCGACAACAGCCTGCCCTGACGTGCCCGAGCCCGCGAAGGCGTCGAGAAAGAGACGTGAGTCCGCAATCCCAATCTCAAGGCATCGCTCGACCAGCGCTGTCGACTTCGGGAAGTCGAAAACGGTCTCCCCGAACATCTCGCCAACAAGTTCCTTGCCGCGTTCATTGTTGATCAGCGGGTCCATCCACAGCGCTTTCGCCTTCGTGGTGGATTCAGATCCGTCTTCGCGATCAAGCCTGTCCTTGCGATACACACGCCATGCCCCCGTGTTGACCTGGCGAGCCTCGAGTTCGCCCAAATTGGCGCTCGCTTTGTTCACACTCCAAGTCCAACAACCTTCTACGCCCTTGGAATTCAAGGGAAGCACCTCGACGGTGCTCATCGACCGAAAGAGCGACTGAGCCGGACGCGGGGTCCGCGAAGATCGGGTAGAAGAGATTCGGGCGATTCTGACGATTGAACACCGGATTGCGGTTCCGAAGTTCGAGCAGCCGATACTTCCCATCTTCATCCTCAAATCGGTACTCGGCTTTCATGGCCCCGGTCTTCTCGACCTGCCTCAGGGCGTCACAGTGCCCGGTCACCGCAATGCAGGCCAAGTACTCGTGGGTCTTTGCGAGATACCGATCGAGCGTACGGCCGCGAGGATTGAGTTGCGCACAGATGAGTGTGACCAGTTGCGCTCGCCGCCAATGACTGTTGACGAGGTCGACGAGGCGCCCCGCTTCGTTGTCGTCGATGCTCGAGAACAGCACCCCATCTGAGGCAGCCAAAGGCGACAGCGCCCTCATGAATCCGTCCATCATGGTCAGCCAAGACGAGTGCGCGTATGCGTCCTTGTAGAGAAAGCCATCGTTTCCGGTGTTGTAGGGCGGATCCACGTAGACGCACTTGATCTGCTCGCGATAGCGCGCGCCAAGGAGACGCAGAGCCTGGGTGTTTTCGGCATGAACGAGCAAGCCATCGGTCTGCTTGTCCAAGTCCCCGACACTAGCGAGCAAGCGGCTCTGGAAGGCATCGTCGAAGAACGCCGTGTCCAACACGAGGAATGGATTCGACCTGAGGAATTCGATCGACACTGGCGACGAATAGCCTGGCGAACTCAGGGTCTCATCGATTTCGTCTATCGCGAACAGCCGCACCCACTCCTCGCGCTGCGCCTCGCTGGCGGCGATCTCGGGGTAGAGCTCCTCGGGCACGCGGTCGAGCGTCACGCAGTAGTTGGCCTCGACCACGAACTTCTTCTTCAGCCACAGCTTCTTCTGGAAGTCCTCGAGCTGCGCCAGGAAGTCGATGATCTTGTGCGCGATGCGGCGGATGGCCTTGATCTTGGCCAGGTACTGGATCACACGCTGCTCGCCCTCCGACTCGATGTCGTCGAGGTGCATGACCTCGTTCTTGATGTAGAAGTCGAGCTCCCGACGCAGAAAGCCGCCGAGGTCCTTGTGGATGAAGTAGTCGAAGCTGTTGCGCGCCGTGTACTCGTTGAGGTGCCTCTCGAGCAGCGCGCGCTTGGGCTTCTTCTCGGTGGGAGCGGCGGCGGCCAGGCCGAAGAGCCAGGCCGCCGCTGCCTGGTCGGCCAGAATGCTCTCTGCCGCCTGGGCCACGAGCTCATCGCGCTTGCGTTTCTGCTCGTCTGGCCGGTACTCGAAGGGGATCACCAGCTCACCGCCCTCCTCGCACACCGCCTCAGTTTCGCTCAAGATGAAGCGCCGCTCCTGCCCAGCCGCCGCCTTGGTGTTGTCGCGCTCCTCGTCGGCCTGCACGAGCTTGAAGTGCACGCGGCGACCGTCGGGCAGCTTGAAGGCGTAGTCACGAAAGTACTCGCCGCTCTTGATGTAGTACTGGTCGTGGTTGGCCCAGTAGAGCTTGACCTCTTCGCCCTCGTAGGGGATGGCGTAGACGCCCTCCTTGTAGCGGCGCAGCGAGATGAAATCGCCGTCCTTCTAGTAGCGGCGAAAGAAGCTGTAGAGGCTGGAGAAGACCTCGGCCTCAAGAACCTCGGGGTCGCCGCCGGCCTTGAGCGCCTGCCGCAGATCCTGGACCCTCGGGCTGTCGTCGGGGTCGAAGCCGGCCAGGCCGGCCGCTTTCTCGGCCTCCTCGAGCTCGCTCTGCAACTGCGCCCGCTGGCCCTGGTCAACCTCGCTGAGCGTGGCCTTCACCTGCGGTAGCAGGTCGTTGTCGAAGAAGCGCGTTACCTCGTCGCGCTTGGCGTTCATGATGCGGTAGATGCCGAAATCGAGATCGGCGCGGTCGAACATGAACTGCTCGGCCAGCAGATTGCGGAACTTTTCGTAGGTACTCTCAGCCACCGGTCAACCTCCACTCGCCGGTCTTGGATGGGCCAACGTATTCGATCAGGCCCTTCTCCTGCAGCGCCGTCAGATCGCGCTTTGCCGTCTTCTGGACGACCCCCCACTCGGCCTCGATCTCACTGCGCTGCAAGCGCCCACCTCTTGTCAGACGCAGCAGGACCCAACGCTGACGCCGATTGAGCGCTGCCCAGTCCCCGCGCGACAGGCCTATCCCTGCGGGCGCCTCTTCGGGGACATTTCCGGGGACATTTCCGGGGACATTTGTCCGGTCACCCGTCCCGCCGGCAATGACCGTCTCGGGGTGCGGGAGGAAGTCCGTGTGAATGACGGGGTCGACCTCGTGCCACTCGGGCAGGGGATGGCCGAGCTTAGCGCAGTCCTCGCGCATGCGCCGGTAACCGCTGCCCCACGCCTCCATGATCTCGAGCTCGCGCAGGATGCGAGCGATGACGCGGTTGCGCGGCCGGCTCATGCCCAGCTTAAGTGCCTCGATGGTCATGCCGTATGGCAGCGTACCAGGACTCTCGATCTCGAGCCGATCGCTGAAGATCGCCAGGCGTATGGGCATGTCGGTCATGGAGTAGTCGCGGTGGGCGATGGCGTTGACGAGCGCCTCGCGGACCGCCCCCGGTGGGTATTCGGGGACATCGGTGCGCCGAATCGCGCCGCCGATGCGCGCGGCAAGCCTCGTGTTGCGGGAGATGAAGCGCGCCGCCTCGTCGAGCACGTCGAGCGGTGAGCCCTCGAGCTGCTTGCGGTCGAGAAATGTCGCCTTACCCGTGTTGGCAAAGCGCGCCGCCTGGATCCAGGTCTCATTGATGAGCCGGTCGCGCTCGAAGTCGGTAGCAAAGAGGATCAGACCGGCGTTCGACGGTTTGAGGCCCCGGGGCGTCGGCACGAGGATCTCCAAACTCTGAAGCAGCTCGTCGCTGAGCGGCTGCTTGATGGCCTTGGCGAAAGCCGCCACACGTTCGCTGTCGAGCGACTCGCGCGTAGCGCGATCGCACGGCATGGCGTCGTAGCGGATGCCGGCCATCTCGCGACGCAGCTCCTCGAGTGCTCCGGCGTCGGCGCGGCGCGTGGTCGACCCGAGGCGCAGGTAGACCCCCTTGTCTGGCCCCTCTGCTTTGACAAACGCCGGACCGCGCCAGCGCGGCACGTACACGACGATGAGCGTGGCGCCGTCGACCGAGACCAGGTCGATATCGGGAAGGACGGCCGGGATCATGCCGCTGGCGATGGCGTTGGCAAGGCGCAATCCGTCGGCGAGTGGGTCGGAGACACCCGTGATGGCGCCCGCGTTGTCTCGCCCGATGACCAGATGCCCACCGGACGTGTTGGCAAAGGCGACCAGCGTGCGCAGAATCGGCTTGAGTGACGACGCGTCGCGCTTGAACTCGAGCGTCTTGCCCTCGGGCTCCGCGAGCAAGCGCTCAGCGAGACTCGCGGGCTCTGCCGTCACGTCACCCTCCAGCGAATCGTGAACAGGCGCTCGCTCTGCGTGCGCTGCGCGAGTCGCCTTTCGAGAGCGTCGATGAGCTCGTCGCGCTTGTCGGCGATGTCGTCCTCGACGTCGAAGATGCGCTGCCGCAGGCGGCGCTTCTTCTGTTCGAGCTCTTTGACCTGCACCTGCAGGCGATGCTGCTCGTCGATGCTCTGCGCCAGCCGCTCTTCGCGCTTGGAGGCGCGGATCTGCGCCTTGACGTCGCTGAGCTCCTTCTCCGCCGCCTTGACCTTGTCGTCTGCCCAGCGCTCAAGCCGGTCGCGCTCCTGCTGGAAGAACCGGTTGTTGGTCTCGAAGGAGGCTGCGACGGTGGCGTCGACGTGACGCCGGCTCTCGGCCGCGAGCCGCTCCGCGCCGGCAGCCGGAATCGCCGGCGCCTCGCCGACCTGGCCGTCGCAACGGAACAGCAGTCCTGATCCAGCACTTCGCCTCCGTCGGTGACGGCCGTGAACAGCAGGTACTCCTCCAGCTCCAATGATTCGACCGTCAACCGGTCGAGCGCAAGCCATCCGCCGGCGCCTTTCAGCTTCTCGATGACCGCGAGCTTCGTCGGGTGCCGGGTGACATTGAACGTCACCTGCGCCGGGGGAGTCGGCGTCTCAAGGCCTTGCCCAATCACATGCTCGGCCAACGGGTGCGACAGGCGATACAAGAACTCCCCGGTATCGTTGTGCGCGGTCTTCGAGATCAGATGATAGCGGCCGGCTCGGACGTCAAACGCCGGCGGCTCCAGGAGACTGAAGCAGAGCTCGTCGTCGTCGAAGATGGCCGTGCCGCCAAGAACGTACTTTGTGAGCGCCCAGAACTGACGGCTCACGGCGTCCAGGAAGGCCCGCGTAGCATCGAGCTGGGCCCTGAGCCGGGCGTGTACGTCTTCATCGAACTCCTCCAGAAGTACACGCTGCGTGTCGGCCATACGCTCCTGGATCGCCTCGTCCATGTCTTCGCGCAGCCGAGCGAACGCGGCTTCGATCTCCTCCGGCTGCCGGCACTTCTGGTAGACTCAAGGATGGGCCTCTCGAAGTCCACACCCGACTCGATGGCGCCGAGCACCTCGTCCGACGCGCCGAAGACGCCCGTGAACAGGCGCAGTTTCTCCCCAAGCAACTGCAACACGCGGGCGTCGGCGTCGTTCTTGTCGTTCAGGAAATTGATCACCACCACGTCATGCTGCTGGCCGTAGCGATGGCAGCGGCCGATGCGCTGCTCGATGCGCTGCGGGTTCCATGGCAGGTCGTAGTTCACGACCAGGGAGCAGAACTGCAGGTTGACGCCTTCGGCGGCGGCCTCGGTGGCGATCATCACTTCCGCGTCGTCGCGAAAATGCTCGATGAGCGCGGTGCGGATATCCACGGCGCGAGAGCCCGAGGCGCGCCCGGTCTCGCGATTGGCCGCGAGCCAGTGCTCGTAGACGTCGCCGGCCCGCGGCCCCGTGTTCGTGCCGCTGAACAGGACGATGCGCCCCTCATAGCCATTGGCCTCGAGAAAGTCGCGCAGATACTCCTGGGTGCGGCGCGACTCGGTGAATACCACGGCCTTGCGGGCGGCGCCCATCTTCGCCATCTCGCTGAAACCCGTCTCCAGTGCCGTCAGCAAGGCTCGCGACTTGGTGTCCACGGCGATGCGGTGGGCGCGCTCGATGAATCCTTCGAGCTCGATGATCTCGGCCTCGAGGCGAGCGAGGTCCAAAGCCTCTGCGTCGTCCTCAGGCGCGTCGGTGTCGGCGCCGGACGCCGCTCCGTCGGCACCATTGCCCGCCTCCTCCGTCAGCTCCTCGTCGATGTAGTCATCCTCCAACTCGTCAAGGTCGGTGAGCTCGAGCAGGACGTCTTCGGGGGCGCCACTCCCCACCCTAGAGTCGCGCAACCGTAGGAGGCGCTCGCGCATCGTCTCCAGAGTGCCGGCGATCGCGCGCGACGACGAACCCAGGAGCTTGCGCAGGATCAGCGTCACCAGCGTGCGCTGGCGGAAAGGCACCGAGAACGTGTCGTCGCGAGTCAAGAACGCCGAGATGTCGTCGTAGAGCAGCCGTTCATCGTCGGTCGGTGTGAACGGGATCGTCGCCGTCGTGCGCTTCGTGTAGCGGATGTGCTCCAGAACCTGTTTGCGCAACGTGCGCTTGCAGAACGGCTGCAGGCGAGCCCGCAGCTCGCGAAGGTCGCCGCCCTGACGCATGTACTGCTCGCGGAAGGCCGCCCGGTCGCCGAAGATGCGCTCGTCGATCACCGTGGACAGACCGTAGAGCTCGAGCAGGGAGCTCTGCAGGGGCGTCGCCGTGAGGAGCAGCTTGCGCTTGCCCTGCAGTGCCCAGCGGATGCTCTGGCCCATGCGGTTGCTGGGGCGGTAGGCGTTGCGCAGTTTGTGCGCCTCGTCAACGACGACCAGATCCCACGGCGTGGTGAACACGTCGTCACGTCGCGCACTGGCGAAGTTGATCGACATGATGACCACTGCGCCCGCAGGGAATGGGCCATCCACTCCCGAGTGAAGCTCGCGCAGAGCCCGCGCATCCAGGATGACCGTGGGCAGGTGGAACTTCTCTTGAAGCTCGAGGCTCCATTGCTTGCGGAGCGATGCCGGGCAGATGACCAGCAGGCGTCGCTTCCGCTCAGCCCACAGTCGGCAGAGAATCAGTCCGGCTTCGATGGTCTTGCCGAGGCCAACCTCGTCGGCGAGGATCACTCCGCTGCTGAGGGGCGACTGCAGACCGAACCTGGCGGCGTCGATCTGGTGAGGATTGAGGTCGACGGCCGCGTCGAACAGAGACTGAGAGAGCCGGTCCTCGGCGTTCGAGGGACGCCGGCGCGTCAGCTCGTAGGCGAAGTACCGTGCGTGGTACGCCGTGCTCACCCTTGTAGCCCCCGTCGCTTCACAGGCCGAGGTCATGAACGGCTCCCCGGCCCCCCCGCCGAACACCGAGCGTCGCGGCTGTTCGTCTACCCTATCAAGACGAGATGACGATGCCCGCGAGCCGGCTATTCCACCGAGTCGCCGGCGGGAGGGACCGGAGCCGCGGAGCGGCGGCGCCTGAGGATGCGCCACACGGCGCTGAGCTCCTCGAGCTTGAGCACCTTCGCGAGACCGATGTAGACGGCCGCCCCGGCGAAGACCGCGACCAGTACCGTCACGAGCAACGGCCCGAAGCCGCCGGCGGCGAACCCGGCCAGCGCCCGCCACACGCCCCAGGAGACAGCCGCCAGGGCGCCGGCGCAGATCAGGGCTCCGCCCGCTGCGCCGGCCATCTTGCGGCCGTCGATGCGCCCCACGTGCCGGCGCAGCAGCACGAACAGCGCGAAGAAGTTGAGTGCCGAGACGGTGGCCATGCTGAGCGTGATCCCAGCCACCCCGAGGGGCTTGTACAGCAGCCAGCACAGCAGCGCGTTGACCGCCAGATTGCCGAAGCTCACGTACATGGGCAGCAGCGGCCGCTGCATGCTCTGGAAGGCGCGATTGAACATGATGTTGGCGTTCGCGAAGGCCAGACCAACGGCGAAGAAGGCCAGCGCGCCGGCCACCTCGACGGTCGCCTCGGGGCCGAAGTGCCCGCGCTCGTAGACCAGCCGCACGAAGGCCTGCGGCATCACCGCGAACCAGGCCACGAACGGCAGCGAGACGAAGACCATCTGCCGCACCCCCAGCGACACCGTCTCCTTGAAGCGCGTGTCGTCGTGTTGTGCGGCGAAGCGCGAGAGCGACGGGAAGAGGACCGTCCCGATGGTCACCGCGAAGATGCCCTGGGGGAGCTGGTAGAGGCGGAAGGCGTAGCCGATCTCCGCCGCGGCGCGGTCGCTGACGAACTGCGCGAACCAAGTGCCGATGAGCGCGTTGAAGTTGAGGATGCCGAGCGTGATGGTGATCGGCACCATCAGGAGGATGACGCGCAAGAGAAGAGGGTCGCGCAGGCCGAAGCGCGGCCAGATCCAGCGCTCCGCGTGCCGCATCGCGCCGGCGAGAAGGGCGACCTCGAAGACGGTGCCGAGGAGCATGCCCCAGGCGATGGCGTTCACCCCGAGCGAGTCCTGGAAGAGGATGATGGCGGCGATGATCGTCAGGTTCCAGACGATCGAGACGACGGCCGGCATCGTGAAGCGCTCCAGCGAATAGAGCACACCGCTGATCGCGCCGGCCAGAGAGAGAAAGAGAATGGTCGGCACGAGGATGCGGAGGAGCTGGGCGGCGAGGTCGGCGCCCGCGGCGGTCGCGGTGAGCTCCGGGTAGATGAGCCTGGTGAGCGGCCCGGCGGCGAGCGCCAGAAGCGCCACCGCCCCGCCCACGACGACGACGATGAGGCCGAGCAGGTTGGCGGCCAGACGGTAAGCGCGCTCGCGCTCGCCCTTGGCCAGCAGGGACGTGAACACGGGCACGAAGGCGGCGCTGATGGCGGCGTCGGCGAAGAGCTGCTGCACGAGCTGCGGGATCACCGACACCGAGACGAACGTGTTGTAGTCCGGGACGACGCCGTAGACGGCGGCGGTGATCACCTCCCGCCCCAGACCGGTGACCCGCGAGACCGCGGTCGCCGTGGCCACGACGAGCGCCGCCAGGGCGAGCTTGCGCTTGTGGTCGCTCATGGCTCCACTCTTTCGACCGCCGGCCGCGAAGTACTGCGCGGCCGGCCGGCGGCCAGTGTAGCAGAGGCTCCCGTGTTTGCCCCTGCGCGCGCGCCTGTGGTAGCATCTCGCGTCCGAGCGCAGCCCCCACTGCCTCGCCCGCAGTCACGATTTCACCCGGATCGAAGGGATCACGTGGCCAACATCAAGCAGCAGAAGAAGCGCATCCGCCTGGCCGCCAAGCAGCGGCTGCGCAACCGGCACGCCAAGTCGAGCCTCAAGACGCTGTTCAAGCGCCTCGAGGAGCAGGTCGCCGAGGAGCAGGGCGACGAGGCCGCGAAGACGGCCACGTTCCTCACGTCGCGCATCGACAAGGCGGCCGCCAAGGGCATCCTGCACAAGAACAACGCCGCCCACAAGAAGAGCCGCGTCGCGCACACGCTCGCGCAGCTCTCCTAGGCGGCGTTCGTAGAACAGACGACGAAGCGGGCGGGCCGCGCAGCGGCCCGCCCGCTTCGTCGCGTCACGACAGCAGTCTCGCCAGGGCCAGCTCGACGACCAGCCTGTCGCTGTGGTTCACGCCGGCCGCCGTCTCGAGCGTCGCCGGCGCGCGCCCCCGCATGCCTGGCTCCGCCACCGCCAAGGCCCGGTAGGCCTTGTCGAAGCGGCGGCGATCGTAGTTCTTGCGCTGCTCGAGCAGCTTCTTGGCCGTGAACGGATGTACTCCCAGCTGCTTCGCGGCCGTCCCCTGATCGCTCGCGCCGAGCTGCCACGCGGCCTCGAGCTGGCGCACGTAGCGCAGCAGGCTGTAGAGGACGCGGTTGGCGTCTTCCTTGGGGTCGCCAGAGGCGAAGATCGTCTCGAGGAGCCCGAAGGCGCGCGTGCGGTCGCGGTGGCCGACCGCGTCCATGAGATCGAAGATGCGCGCCTCGTCGTCGGGCGTGCAGACGGCGTCCACATCCTCGGCCGTGGCCTCAGCGCCGCGGCAGTACAGAGCGAGCTTCTCGATCTCGCGCTCCAGGCGCTCGCTGTGCCCCGGTTCCTCCCCGCAGACGTCGAGCAGGCGCCGGGCGACGGCGGCGCTCATCGGCAGCCGCTTGGCCGCCGCCCGTTTCTGCACCCAGCCGGCCATCTCGTACTTCTTCGGCAGGTCGTAGCTAAGCACGGCGCCCGCCTTCACAACGGTCTTGTACAGCGCGTCGTCCCTGGCCCACTTCTCCGCCTCCAGCGCGAGACAGGTGCCGGGCATCGGGTCGTGGATGTAGGCGATCAGCTCCTTGCGCTCCTTCACCTTGAAGTGGTGAGCGTTGAGCACGAGGAGAAGACGCGTGCCGAGGGCGAAGCCGGGCGTGTCGGCGGCTTCGATCACGGCCCGCAGGGTCGCCGCCGTAGTGAGCTTCTCCACCTCGAAGGCGGCCACGTTGATGTCGCTGCCGCTCTCGGCGATCACCCGCCGGCGCAGCTGCTGCACGGCGCGTCGCACTTTGGGCCGGTCGTTGCCGACGATCAGGTAGACGGGTTTCAGGGGGGCTGGTTCGCTCATGGTGGCCGAAGAATAGCACGCACGCCACTCGCACCGGCCACCGGCCTGCCGCGCGTGACGGCGGCATGGACCCGCGCGAGCCTGCCCCGCTCGCGCTTGACGAAGGTGAGGCCGGCGTCCAGGATTCCGGTGGCCGCGCGCGCCGCGCGGCCGCCGCTGCCTGGAGGAGGGCCGTGCGCCTCATCGCCGCGTCAGTCTCGCTCGGTTCGCCGCTCGTCATGGCGCTGCTGGTGGTGCTCGCGCTCGTCGAGCTCGGGCTTCTCGCGTGGGCGTTGATCGACCTGGCCAGACGCCCGGCCGAGCGGGTGGCCGGCGGCAGCCGGCTGGTGTGGCTTCTCCTCTGCCTGTTGGCGCAGCTGATCGGGCCGGCGCTGTACCTCGTCGTCGGGCGGGTGCGCGCGGCGCCGGCGGTGGCCCTCGGAGCGGCAGCGGCCGGCGGCGGCGGCCACGTCGCGCGCGCCGCCGCCGCGCTCTACGACGCCGCCGCATCGCGCGCGCACGGGGCCGGCGGCGGCGTACCGGCCGAGCCGGCCGGCGGCGGCGGGGGTATCGCGCCCGCCGTCGAGCTCGTCGGCGTGCGCAAGGTCTTCCGCACGGCGGCGGCTCTCGACGGCCTCTCCCTGAGCGTGCCCGAGGGATCGGTGTTCGGCTTTCTCGGCCCCAACGGGGCCGGCAAGACCACGACGCTGCGCATCCTCGCCGGGCTCGCGCGCCCCACCTCCGGCGCGGCGCGCGTGCTCGGGCATGACGTCTTGGAGGCCGGCGGCGACGTGCGCGCCGTGATCGGCTTTCTGCCCGACGTACCGGCCTTCTACAAGTGGATGACCGCGCCCCAGTATTTGCGCTTCGCGGGCAGCCTCTTTGGACTGCGCGGCGACGTCCTCGAGGCGCGCGTCGCCGCGCTCCTCGATCTCGCCGGCCTCGCCGGGGTCGGCACGCGCATCGGCGGCTTCTCGCGCGGCATGAAGCAGCGCCTCGGCGTTGCCCAGGCGCTGGTCAACGCGCCTCGTCTGCTTCTGCTCGACGAGCCCACCAGCGCCCTCGACCCCATCGGCCGCCGCGAAGTGCTCGACATGGTCGCCGCGCTGCGCGGCCGCACCACCGTGTTCTTCTCGACGCACATCCTCGCCGATGTGGAGCGCGTCTGCGACACCGTGGCCATCATCGATCACGGGCGAGTGGCCGCGCACGCGCCCATCGACGAACTGCGCCTGCGGCGCGGCGGGCTGAGCCGTCTGGCCGTCGAGGTGGACGAGCCGCGACGCCTCGCGGCGGCGCTCGAGGGCGCCGCCTGGCTGCGCGCGCTCGAAGTGGTCGAGGACGGCGGCCTGCGCCTGGCCACCGACGACCTCGAGGCGGCGCAGCGCGAGCTGCCCGCGCTGGTCGCGCGTCTGGGCCTCGCGCTGCGCCGCCTCGAAAGCGACGAGCTGAGCCTCGAAGACGTCTTCGTCGACCTCGTCGAGGGAGAACGCCGATGAGGGGCTTCGGGGCGTTCCTCGGCAAAGAGCTGCGCGAGACCATGCACACCTGGCGCATCTGGGTGCTGCCCGCCTTCATCCTGTTCGCGGCGCTGTCGTCGCCCCTGATCACGTTTCTCATGCCAACACTGGTGGACCGACTCGGCGGGATGCAACAGGGCTTCGCGATCTCCGTGCCCGATCCGACCGCTGCGGCCGCCTACATCGAGTACCTCGGCAACCTCGGAGAGCTCGTGATGTTCGCCCTCGTGATCGCCTACGGCGGCATTGTCAGCGCGGAGGTGCGCAGCGGCACCGCTGCCCTGGCGCTGGCCAAGCCGCTGTCGCGAGGCGCTTTCGTGCTCGCCAAATGGCTGTCCCAGCTCCTCGTGATCGCCGTCGCGGCCGTTGTCGGGGCAGCGCTCTGCATCGCCCTCACTGCCGTGCTGCTGGGCGTGGGGCCGGCCACGGCGGCGGTCGCCGCCGTGGCCCTGTGGTTCGTGTACGCCATTGTGATCCTCAGCGCGATGGTGCTGCTGAGCGCCGTGCTGTCGGCGCCGGCGGCCGCGGCCGGCGCCGGCATCGGCGTGTACGCCTCGTTCGCCGTTCTCGCCCAGTTCGAGGCCACCAGCCGCCTCACGCCGGCGGGACTCATGCCCGCGGCTCAGGCCGTCCTGAACGGCGAGCCGGTGCACTGGCAGGCGCCCGTCGCGACGGGCATCGCGCTGAGCGCCGCCTGCCTGGCGGCAGCCTGGTGGCGCTTCTCGCGGCGCGAGATCTGACGCGCGCGGCGCGGCGCGCGGCGCGGCGCGCCGCCCGCCGCCTGCCGGCGGCAGCCCGCTGACCGCCGCCGGTCGCGCTACCCACCGCGGCTCACCCTGACCTCGAGGCCGCGCGGCGCGGCCGTCAAGGCGATCTCGCCGCGCTGGTCGGTGCGCGCGCAGGGGACGCCTGCGGCGGCCAGGAGGTCGAGCATCTCGGGGGTAGGGTGACCGTACGTGTTGGCGCCCACCGAGATGACCGCCAGAGTCGGGGCGAGGGCGTCCAGCTGCGCCTCGTCGAGGCCGCCGCGGCTGCCGTGGTGGGGCAGCTCGACGACTGTGCACGTGGGCAGGTCGAGCCCTTCGAGCACCTCGCCCTCGGCGTCGCCCGTCACCAGCGCCCGGTCGCCGCCGAGATCGGCCAGCACCACCAGAGCCGTGTCGTTCTCGCTCTGGTTGCCGCTCTCGCCTTCGGGGGGCGAGGTGGGCAGCACGCGGAGGCTCCAGCCGGCGCCCGCGACCTCCACCGGCGTCTCGCACCAGCGCACCTCGGCGCCCGCCGCCGTCAGTCTCGCGGCGAGGGCCTCGAGCGCCGCCGACGTCGCCGGAGGCCGAGGGAGCAGCGCCGTGGTGATCGGGATGCTCCCCACGACGTCCTCGAGCCCGGCCACATGGTCGGCGTGGCCGTGGGAGAGCACGAGCAGGTCGATGCGCCCGACCGCATGAGCGCGCAAAGTGCGGGCCAGCGGCGCCGGGCCCGCATCGATGAGCACGGTGGGGCCGCCGGGCGCCTGAAACAGGGTCGCCGCGCCTTCGCCAACGTCGAGAAAGGTGAGCGTGGGCAGGCGGGGCGGAGCGGCCGGCATGGGCGCGAGAAGAAGCACGGCCGCCGCGAGGCCCGCGGTCGCGGCCACCAGCGCCGTCCGCCGGCGAGGATCGCGGACGTAGGCCACAAGACCACCGCCGGCGCGCGCCGCGAGCCCGGCGACGACCGCCAGCTCGCCGCAGAACGCCAGGATGAGGAGCAACCTCAGACTCACCCCGCGCCACTCGTACACGGCGAACGGCAGTCTGCCGAACAGCTTGGAGACCTCCATGAGAAACCCGATGAAGAGCCCCGCTACCACGTTCAGCGGGGCCGACAGCCAGGCGCCCACGAACCCGAGGAGCAGCGACAGCATGCCGACGAACATGATGGGGCCCAACACGAAGCCCCCGACGACGTTGGCCGGAACGCTGACCAGCGAGGCGGAGCCGAAGGTGAGCATCGAGACGGGGGCCGTGGACAGGCTCGCGGCGGTGGTGATGCCGACTTGCTGCGGCAAGGGTCCGGGCAGAAACCCGAAGAGCCGCGTGAGCGGCCGCGCCAGCAGCAGGAGCCCGGCCACGGCGCCGAACGAGAGCTGAAAGCTGACGTCGAAGAGGTTGTTGGGGTTGCGCGTGAGCAGCCACGCCGCCGGCGCCAACCACAGTAGCCAGCCGTCGGTGGGCCGGGAGGCGAGCACCGCGAGCAGCCCGACGACGCCGGAGACGCCGGCGCGCACGATGGACGGCGACGCCCCGGTGAGCAGCACGTAGGTGGCGACGACGGGCACGAGGAGCGTGGTGCGCACGAGGCGCGGGATGCCGAGCAGCGAGAAGGCGAACGCCCACATGCTGCAGAGCAAAATGACGTTTTCGCCGGAGACGGCCATGATGTGCAGCAGGCCGCTGCGCCGGAAGTCGTCGATGGAAGCCTGGTCGACGCCCTCGTCGTCGCCGAGGACCATGCCCTGGAGCACCTCGCTCACGGGGGGGTGCATGCCGACGCGCAGGTGCGCGCGGGAGGCCAGACGCAGGCGGTCGATGGCCCCCTGGAGGCCGCCGCGGCGCCCCGTGACGCGCAGATCCGCGAAGCGGCCCTCGAGCGTGACGTGCTCGCCGCGGCGGCGCAGATACCGGCCGTAGTCGAAGGCCCCGGGCCGCGGCGGAGGCAGCGGCTCGACGCTCACGGAGTCCAGCTCGATGACGGCGCCCTCCACGAGGGCGCCGCAGGAGTCGAGCACGAAGGGCTCGCCGTCCTCCAGCCGCAAGCGCAGATGGGCGGGCTCGGCGAGAGGCGCGCCGTCCACGGCCCTGACGGCCACGGCGAGCGTGACCTGATCGTCTTTGGCCGCCGGCAGGTCGGTGAGCACGGCGCTGAGGGCCACATAGTGACCCTCGTAGGCCTGGAGCGCGGAGTGCCCGAGCGAATCCAGGCGACTGCCGCCCACGGCGATGCCGGCGACGAGGAACATCGTCGCGAGGCACACCGGCAGCGCCAGCAACCAGGCCGGCGAGGAGTGCAACGGAGAGGCGCGGCGCAGCGCCACGACCAGGGTCGCCGCGGGGCCGACCACGCCCAGGACGAGACACCACCAGGAGGGCCTGAGGGCGAGCGCCAGGCAGAGGCCGCCGCAGTAGGCGGCGGCGAACACGTGCAGCGGGGCGACCCTGCGCAGCATCGGGGTCACACCGTGATGCTGTCTTTCATGGCGGCGAACTTGGCGTCGCCGATGCCGGACACGTTCTTTATGTCGTCGATCACCTTGAACGGGCCGCTGGCCAGGCGGTAGTCGATGATCTTCTGCGCGGTGGCCGGGCCGACGCCTTCCAGACTGTCGAGCTCCTCGAGGGACGCCGTGTTGATGTTCACGGGAGCGCCGGGCGCCGTGGCCGACCCGCCGGCCGAAGCTGCCGACCCGCCGGCCGCAGACCCGGACGCGCCCGCTGAGGATCCGGCGGCGACGGCCGCGCCCCGCTCGGGCACCATGATCTGCTGGCCATCGACGACCTTGGCGGCAAGGTTGACGCCGTCCAGCTCGGCCCTTGGGCCGGGCCCGCCGGCAAGCGCCAGCGCGTCGGCGACGCGGGCGTCCGCCGGCACGCGCACGACGCCCGGCGACCTGACGGCGCCGCACACGTAGACCACCACGTCGGCCGCCGCGGACGGGCTGGCGACGGCGGCGGCCGGAGAAGCCGGCGACGGGGACGCTGGGGCGAGCACCAGCGCTTCGCCGCCGGCCGGGCCGGCCGCTTTCGGGAGCACGACGTAGCGCACGCCGACGGCGGCGACCACGACGGCGACGGCCACATAGGCGTAGATCTGACGGCGCGAGAGCTGCATGGCCACCTCCGGGGAGAACGCGGACGAGAACCTCGCCGGCGCCCGCGACCTGCGACGCGCCTGCTCTGGAAGGTTAGGCCCCTGCGCGGCGCGCGTCATCGCCCCTGAGGGGCGATTCGAGGGGGTGACATCGGGTGCCCGGCCCGCCGCGCGAGACGCGCCAGACGCGCGCGGGACCCGCGCACCGGTCCAGCGCGCAAGGGCCGACGAACAGGGGCCGGGCAGAGGCGCTATCGCCCCTCCCCGGCCCCTGCGCCGCGCGGCCCTCGGCAGGCCTACCTCACGACGAAGTTGACCAGCTTGCCGGGCACGTAGATCTCCTTCACGACCTGCTTGCCCTCGAGAAAGCGCACGGTGTTGGCGGCCGCTCGCGCCCGCGCCAGCACGTCGTCCTTCTCCGCGCCGACCGCCACCTCGAGGCGGTCGCGCAACTTGCCGTTCACCTGCACGACCACGGTGACGACCGCATCGGCGGCCAGCTCCTCGTCCCAGGCCGGCCAGGCGGCGTCGAGCACCGTGTCGCCGTGCCCGAGCAGCTCCCAGACCTCCGCGGCGATGTGCGGCGCCATGGGCGCGACGAGCAGCGTGAGATCGGTGACCACCTGGCGCCACTGCGCAAGCGTGAGCGCGCCTCTGGCGCCGGCCCACACCTCGAGCAGCTCGTTCTGCAGCTCCATGAGCGCCGAGACGGCGGTGTTGAAGCGGAAGGCGCCGAGGTCGTGCGTCACCTTGCGGATGGTCTTGTTGAGGGCGCGCAGGACCTGGCGGCCCTTCTCGGCCGCGGCCTCGTCCGCCGCCGCCCCGCCGCCCTGCGCCTCCACGACCTCGGCGACGAGGTTCCAGAAGCGCCCCAGGAAGCGGAAGCAGCCTTGCACCCCGCGATCGTTCCAGGCGACGCTCTGCTCGAACGGCGCGATGAAGAGCTCGTACACGCGCAGGCTGTCGGCGCCGTAGCGCTCGACGACGCTGTCGGGGGTGACCACGTTGCCCTTGCTCTTGCTCATCTTCTGGCCGTCGTCGGCCTGGATCATGCCCTGGTTGCGCAGGCTGGCGTAGGGCTCGCCGAAGCTCACGTAGCCCGCATCCTGCGCCACCTTGCAGAAGAAGCGCGCGTAGAGCAGGTGCATCACCGCGTGCTCGGCGCCGCCCACGTACAGGTCGACGGGCAGCCAGTGCTCGACCTTCTCGCCGTCGAAGGCCGCGGCCCCGTCGTGCGGCGAGGCGAAGCGGAAGTGGTACCAGCTCGAGCAGGCGAACGTGTCCATGGTGTCGGTCTCGCGGCGGCCGGGCCCCCCGCACTGCGGGCACGTCGTGTGCACGAACTCCTCGTCGCGGGCCAGCGGCGAGCGCCCGTCGTCCGTGGGGTGGTAGTCCTCGAGGTCGGGGAGGAGCACGGGCAGCTGCTCGACCGGGACGGGCACGGGTCCGCAAACGTCGCAATGCACGATCGGGATGGGCGTACCCCAGTAGCGCTGGCGGCTGATGAGCCAGTCCCTGAGCTTGAAGTTGACCTTCTGGCGGGCGACGCCGCGCTCGCCGAGCCAGGCGACGACCGCCGCGAAAGCCTCGCCGGGCGCCGCCAGCCCATCGAACTGCCCGGAATTGACCATGAAGCCGTCGCCGGCGTAGGCCTCGGCAAGCTCACCCCACGCGCCGCTTGCGGGGGCGATGACCTCGACGATCGGCAGCCCGAACGCGGTGGCGAACTGGAAGTCGCGCTCGTCGTGAGCGGGCACGGCCATGATGGCGCCTGTGCCGTAGCCCGTGAGCACGTAGTCGCTGATCCAGATCGGCGCCGGCTCGTCGTTCACCGGGTTGATGGCGTAGGCGCCGATGAAGACGCCCGTCTTCTCCTTGTCGGTGGAGAGACGCTCGATCTCGCTCTGCCGCCGCGCCTGGTCCTGGTAGGCGCTCACGGCGGCCCGCTGCCCAGGCAGGGTGAGCTCGTCGACCAGGGGGTGCTCCGGCGCCAGCACCATGTAGGTGGCGCCGAACAGCGTGTCCGGCCTGGTCGTGAAGACGGTCAGCGCGTCGTCACGACCCGGCAGCCCGAAATCGACCTCGGCGCCCTCGCTGCGCCCGATCCAGTTGGCCTGCACGAGCTTGATCTGCTCGGGCCAGTCGATCGCGCCGAGGTCGTCGAGCAGGCGCTGCGCATACTCGGTGATGCGCAGATACCACTGTTCCAGGTCCTTCCTGGTGACGTCGCTGCCGCAGCGCCAGCACTTGCCCTGCTCCACCTGCTCGTTGGCGAGGATGGTCTTGCAGCTCGGGCACCACCACTGCCGCCCCGTCGAACGGTACGCGAGGCCACGTTCGTAGAGCAGCAGAAAGAACCACTGCGTCCAGCGGTAGTAGTCGGGGAAGCAGCTGGTGATCTCGCGCGACCAGTCGAACCCCAAGCCGATGAGGTCCATCTGGCGGTGGTAGTTGGCGATGTTGCTCTCGGTGGTGACGCGCGGGTGCACGCCCATCTTGATGGCGTAGTTCTCGGCGGGCAGGCCGAACGCGTCCCAGCCCATCGGGTGGAGCACGTTGAACCCCTGCATGCGGCGGAAGCGGGCCAGCGCGTCGGTGGGCACGTAGTTGCGGCAGTGACCGACGCTGAGACCGTCGCCCGACGGATACGGGAAGAAGTCGAGGCAGTAGAACGTGGGCTTGTCGCTCTCGTCGGAGGTGCGGTAGGCGTCGCGCTCTTTCCAGATGCGCTGCCACTTCTGCTCGATGGCGTGCGGGTCGTAGCGTCGATCCATGTGGTCCTCTCGCGCGGCCGTCCGCGGCGCGCCCGCGGCCGCAAGGCCCCCGGGCGCCCAGCGCCTGATTCTACACGAGCGCCGCCGAGCTGACGGCGGGGCGGCGCCGGCGGGCGGCGCGGCGACCCGCCGCTTCACTCGTCCAGCGGCACGTACTCGATGGCGATGCGGCCCCCGCCGGAGTAGCTCAGCGTCGTCACGCCGACCGGCCGCGGCACGGCCGTCCGTGAGAAGTCGAGGAGCTGGAAGGTGTACTGATCGCGGCTGCCGCCCGCCGGCTCGGCCGGGTCCGTGGCGACCGCCCCAAGCGACGCCGCGCCGATCGCCTGGTACCCCGAGGCGCCGGCGGTCCCGGCGTCCACGAGCGTCACGCCGCCGTCGCGGCGCACGCCCGCGACGTGGTCGTTGCCGTAGGCCACGACCACGTCCTCCCCGGCGGCCCGGGCGAGCGCGATCACCCGCGCCGCCTGGCGCAGGTCGTGCACGAGCAGCACCTGGGCCGGGGGCTGGAGCGTCGGCCACAAGTCTGCAAGGCGCGTCGCTGCGGCGTCGAGCTGCTCCGGATCGGAGGCGACCTGCCACGACGCCGACAACGGGTCGCCGGCCCCCAGCACCGCGACGCCGGCGACGTCGGCCACGGCGCCGTCGAGCACCCGGACGCCGCCGCGCGCGAACGCCGCCAGCGCGGCGGCGGCCTCGTGGTTGCCGCCGACGAGCACTTCCGGAGTCCCGCTGGCGCCGAAGGCGCGCAGAAACAGCTCCGCTTCCTCACGCGTGCCTCGATCGGTGATGTCGCCGGCGAGGAGGACTCCGTCCACGGGGTCGCCGCCGCCGGCCGCCAGACGCGCGGCGGCCCGTATGCCGAACAGGTTGTCATGCACGTCGCTCACGAGCAGCAGCCGCACCACCCGGCGGCGCTCGGGGAGCTGCGGCGCCACCGTGAGCTGCATGGCCACGGCCTCGAGGCCGTCGACAAAGTCCTGAAAGCCACGCAGGTTGTCGGCCTGGCCGCCCGCCCCGAGGGCGCGCACCAGAGGCAGCACGCGCGGCACATTGCGCGCGAGGCCGCGATACTCCACCGCCGGCGTGCGGTCGAGGGTGAAGTACGTGACACCGGCGAGACCCCCGGCGATCGCAGCCGCGCAGGCCGCGCCGGCGAGAGCTCCCCAGAGCAGCCGGCGGCGAAGCCGGGAGCCCACAACGAGCGCTCCCGCCGCGGCGCCGGCGAGAAGCAGCCAGGGGACCCTGCCGCCGACATACCGCGCGAAGGCAGCTCGGGCATCGGCCTGCAGCCCGGGCAGGTCCTCGACGACGCTTCCGCGGCCCGTGAGCGAGGCCGTCTCGGCCGGCAGCCGGTACGCCATGACGACGTCGAACGGCGTGCGGTGGGTGCGCAGCGAGAACTCGCCGGCGGGGCCGAGCGGCATGACGAGCCGCCCACCCGGCCAGGCCGGCTCGAGGCGGAACGTGACGGCGCCGCCGGGCACGCGGTAGGTGGCGGCGCCCTGGATGGCGACGAGGGCCACCACCAGCACCGCGACCAGCGCCAGCCGCAGGCCGAGCGCGACCAGGGAGTCGCGGCGACCGCGAGACCGCGAGACGCTCCGCTCCTGGTCCGGACGGTCCACCGCGCCCCTCCTCAGCGCCGCTGGCCGGCGGGCGCCGGATGAGCGGCGCCCTCATCTTGACTGTACCCAGAAGAGCGCCGGCGCGGTTGCCGGCAGGCACGCCTGTGCTATACTTTCGTGCCTGTCGGCACAGGTCGGCACGCTTTCGGTGGGGGTATAGCTCAGTTGGGAGAGCGTTTGGCTGGCAGCCAAAAGGTCACCGGTTCGAGCCCGGTTACCTCCACCAACGTTGTCCTATTGACAACGCTTCTCCCCGCGAAGCCGCGTACTCTGACTATCCGTTCGGCCATCCGCGTGCGCTGATGATGGACAGTGCCGGATCCTCGACACAGCCGCCCGTGCCACACGTCCGGCGTACGGGATGACCCTTCCCGTGGGGACGCGTCTTGTGAGCGGGGCGCCGCGGGGAGCGCGCAGGAAGATGCTGCGGTCCGGCTGGAGGTCCCCTGCCCCGGTTTCCGCCGCGCCCCTTCGTGAGAGACTCCTCCCAGCGGTTTCGCCGTCGGCGTCGATCCTGGGGGGTGTCTTGTGAACGGTCCGGTGTCCTCGCTTTCCGGCCGCGCAGCGCGCGCGGCCCTCTGCGTTACGGCGCTCGTCGCGCTGTGCGCGCCCGTCCTCGCGCCCGCGGCGAGCGCGCGGCGCGCTCCCGCGGCGTCGATGGCTGCGCCGGCCATCGCCTTCATCAAGGACTACCACGTATGGACGGTGTCGCCGGACGGCAGCGGGAGCACGCAGCTCACCGGCGGCAAGGTCTCAGACAGGGCGCCCGTGTGGTCGCCCGACCACGCCACCGTCGCGTTCGTGCGCCCCGGCGCCCACTTCAGGACCTCCTCGATCTACACGGCGCCGGCCGCCGGCGGCCAGGCGCGGCTGCTGTACAAGGACCGCAACGCCAAGGCCGGCTACCTCCTGGTCACGGGCCTCGCCTACTCGCCCGACGGCGCCAAGCTGGCGTTCGCCGACGTGTATTTCGGCAAGAAGGAGTGGCCCCGCGTCGCGAGGCTGGTCGTCCTCGACATCGCCAGCGGCCACACCTCGGTCATGCTCAAGAAGACGGGGGGCTTCGGCCGCGCCTTGGTGACGGCGTGGCGCCCGGCCTGGTCGCCGGACGGTTCGGCCATCCTCATCTCGCAGCAGGGCCAGGAAGAGGGCGGCGGCGCCTGGGTGTACACGATCATCAGCGGGGCCACGAAGGCGATCCCGGTACCGGAGGCCTCTACGGCCGACTGGGCCGCCGACGGCCAGTCGGTGCTCCTGAGCGTCTGCACGTGGGAGAAGACCACCATCGAGCAGACGAAGCTCGACGGCGCCGTGATCCGCACGCTCGCCACCGGCGCGGGCTGGTGGAACAGCGACAACGGCAGAGACTGCGTCAACACCGCGCACTACTCGCCGGACGGCACGCAGGTGGTCTACGTGACGTCGGATGCGCTGTGGATCATGGGCGCGGACGGTACCGGCAAGCACGAGCTGACCGCCGGTACCGACCCGGGCTGGTGAGGCGCCGGCCGGTCTGAAGCGCCGTCTCCCCGCCCAGGGCGGAGTGTCGCGGGGCGCAGCGCAGCGCCCCACCCCGCGACACTCCGCGCCTGTCCCCACCGGCAGGACGCGGACCGGCGCATCGCCGGCTCAGCGAGCGGGTGGGCCGGCGGTCTCTGACTGCGGCGTGCCGAAGGGTATCGCTCGACTCGGGTCCGCAAGCTCTGATGACACGATGGCGCTGCACGGTCGTGATCTCGCTGCGCTGGCGAAAGCTCCCGGCGGCGGCGCGGAAGATCCCCAGCCGCAGCTTCTCAAGCTCACGGCGCAGGGCGGGCCAGGAGCCCTCGCAGCTCGTCTCGATGACGCGCACGAGCAGCAGGGCCAGCCAGCAGTGGAGTGATCCGCCACGAGAGGCCCCGGAAGGGCCTCGACGACGTGGAGCTCGCGACCCTCGAATGGGTCGACTGGTTCAACAAGGCGAGACTCCTCGAGCCGCTCGACCACGTGCCACCGGCCGAGCTCGAGGAGACGTACTATTCTCTCTCTGCCGCCAAGGAGAGAGAGGAAGGACTCAAATATGAGAGCCTCCAATGAACCTGGGGCGGTTCAGGCTGTCTCGGCCTATCTTCAGCAGCAGCCGAGTGAAAGGCGGCTGTGATCGAGAAGGGTTTGAGTTGCCGTACGCGCAGTGAGGAGTTCGAAAGCTGTCTGGTCAGGTCCGCCATCTTCCCCGTCTCAACGCGTCGTTCCCGGCGTTCCAGTACACTCTGACGCCGTGACCCAGGAACCCGCCGCACCCCGCCCGCACGCCCTCACCGCACTCGTCTTCTTCGCCGGCACGGGCTCGATGGCCACCGAGATGTGCGCCTCACGACTGCTGGCGCCCTACTACGGTTCGTCCACCGCGGTGTGGGCCAACATCATCGGCCTCATCCTCGCGTCGCTATCGCTGGGCTACTGGTACGGCGGCAGGCTCGCCGACCGGCGCCCGTCCGCGACCCTCCTGGCGACCATCGTCATCGCCGCGGCGGCGCTCATCGCCGCGGTCCCCTTCGTGGCGCGGCCGCTCCTCGAGCTCTCGGTGCGCGGCATCGAGACGCTCTCCACCGGCGCCGTGCTGGGCTCCTTCGCGGCGGCGCTCGCGCTGTTCGCGCCGCCGGTGGTGCTGCTCGGCATGGTCACGCCGTTCGCCGTCAGGCTGGCGGCGACCGGCGTCGCCGACGCCGGCCGCGTCGCCGGACGCATCTTCGCGCTCTCCACCGCGGGCAGCATCGTGGGCACCTTTCTCGCGGCGCTCGTCGCCATCCCGCTGATCGGCACGCAGCGCACGATGCTGTGCGCCGCGGCGGTCATCGCCTTCGCCGCCGTGCCGTTGCTGAGTCGCCGCCGGCTGGTCCCCGGGCTCGTCGCGGCGGCGGCCATCGCGGCGCTCCTCGCCGTGCCACCAGGGGTGGTCAAAGCGGAGGCCGGCCTCATCCACGAGGAGGAATCCCGCTACCAGTTCATCCAGGTGGTGCAGCAGGGGCCCGAGCGCCGGCTCTACCTCAACGAGGGCCTCGCCATCCACTCGCTGTGGCGCGCCGACACGGTGCTCACCGGCGGCGAGTGGGACATGTTCCTCACGGCGCCGCCGCTGCTCGGGCGGCCGGCGGCGCGCGTGGCCATTCTCGGCAACGCCGCCGGCACCACGGCGCGCGCCTTCGGCGTGTACTACCCGGAGGCGCGCCTCGACGGCGTCGAGATCGACCCCGCCGTGAGCGCCGTGGGCCGTCGCTACTTCGGTCTCGCCGACAACCCCGGGCTGACCGTGATGACGGCCGACGCGCGGCCCTTTCTCCAGGCGAGCCGCGCGCGCTACGACCTCATCTTCATCGACGCCTACCGGCAGCCCTACGTGCCCTTCTACCTGGCTACCCGCGAATTCTTCCGCCTGGTGCGGCAGCGGCTGCGCCCCGGCGGCATCGTGGCGCTCAACGTCTCCACGGTGCCCGGCGACCACCGCCTGGCCGAGGCCGTGGCCGGCACGCTGGCCACGGAGCTCCCCCAGGTCGTCACCTGGCAGGCGCTGCGCTTCAACCAGCTCGTCGTGGGCCTGAGCGCGCCGCGACCGCGGGCGGTCTTGACCGCCCGCCTTCTGGCGGCGCCCGCCGACCTCCTGCCCGACGCTCGCCTCTTCGCGCGGGACATGCGCACGGCCGCGCCTGCGGCGCGGCCGTGGACCGACGACCGCGCCCCCGTCGAGTGGGTCACGGACCGCATGATCGCCGCCTACGCCCTGCGCGGCGCCGCTGGCACGGAGGACCTCCTCCCCACCGCGCCGCGCTGAGCCCCCGCCCAGGGCGGCTCCTCGGCGCCGGCGGCCGCCCTCGTACCGGCCTGCGCCCGGCCGCCGGAGCCCGGCCGCCGGAGCCCGGCCGGGTTTAGCGCCGGACGGCTGCGGAGACTAACCGGTCACGTGCACCGGGGCCGTCGGCCGCGGTGGTGTCCCGGCACTCGACGGGGGGAGGCGCGCATGGAGGAGAGGCCGCAGTTCAGCGTGGGCTACGAGACACCCAGCGGCGGCATCGGTGTGGTGGTCCTCGTCGGCGAGATCGACATCTACTCGGCGCCGGAGTTCAAGGAAGTACTGGTCAACGGCATCGAGGGCGGCGCCCGCAAGGTCATCGTCGATCTGTCACAGGTCACCTTCATCGACTCGACGGCCTTGGGCGTGCTCGTGAGCGGCGCGAAACGCGTGCGGCCGCGCAACGGCAATCTCGACATCGTGTGCACCGACGAGAACATCATCCGCATCTTCGAGATCACCGGCCTCGACCGCATCTTCCGCATCTACCCGTCCCGCGGAGAGGCCATCAAGGCGGCCGCACCCTGAGAGCCTCGGCCGTACCACGACTCCAGAAGGCGTGCGCCGGCGGGTCACACAAGGCGTGCGCCGGGGGCGACGACGATGGAGCGCCGCAGCGCGCAGTCACCGCGGGCACGCAGTCTCCACAGTGTGGCCGACGACATGTTGAAGACGAGGACATACGGGGCCGGGCGCATCTGCACCATGGATGGGTGCGGGACCCGCCTGTCGGCCTATAACCCGTCCAGCGTGTGCGCGCTGCACGGGGGCTCCTGGCAGAACGGCTTCCCGCGCAGCGCCCGCAAGTCGAGCCGCCGCGAAGAGATCTTCCGCCGCTGCACTTACGAGCCTTGCGGTCGCGAGTTCATGACCACGAACCCGGCCAAGAAGTACTGCACCGACTCCTGTCGCATGAAGGCGTTCCAGGCGCGCCTCATGGCGGCGCGCCGCATGGGCGACATGTGCGGCGCCCGGCGGGCCGGCTGAGCGCGGCTCGGCCTCTGCCCCCCGGCGCGCCACCCGGCGGCAGCCCGGCGCCGCCCGTGCGCGCCGTCCAGCGCCGCCGCCTCAGGCGGGCGCCGCGCTGAAGGCCGGCGGAATGACCGGCAGGCGCCCGCTCACCAGCCTGGCCACCGCCTCGTCGACCGCGAGGTCGATGACGAGGTGGTCCTGGTGGTACAGCGGCCCGAGCCGGCGCCGCAGGAAGCGGTCGATGTGGGGTACCGTGTCGAGATCGAGCTCGCCCGAGAGCTCGAGGATGGGAGGCGTCGCTGCCGCCCCCGGAAAGCTGCTGAGGCGCAGCCGGACCCCGTGCGCGACGAGCTCGTGAGGGCTCCTTGATGGACTCGCCAACGGGCTACCTCCCCGTGTCGAGCCCGACCTGCGCGGAGCAAGCTGCGCCAGCGTACCATCGCGATGAAGACCCGCTGCGCCCTTGCGAGCGCCAGGACACGGCGAGCGCCGCGTAAAGCGCTGGGCTGGGAGTATTGGCAGGTTCGCGGGTGAGTCTCTGCGGCAGCCTGAAAGACGGCCGCGAAACCTCAGGCGAAGGTCGAGACGGTCTCAGGGTAAGGTCGAGACTCCGACCAGGGCCGACGACCGGCCCCCAGCCGCGTCGGGATCAGTCGGCGCGAGCCGCAAGCTTGAGCTTGCGGTTCTGCGGCTCGCGCTCCTTGAGCACCGTGAGGATGGGGCTGGCCACGAAGATCGAGGAGTAGGCCCCCGAGATGATGCCGACGAGCAGCGCGAAGGCGAAGTCCTTGAGCGTGGCGCCGCCGAAGAGCAGCAGGCAGAGCACGGGGAGCAGGACCATCATGGTCGTGTTGATGGAGCGCGTGAGCGTCTCCCAGATGGACACGTTCACCATGTCGCCGTAGGGCAGGCGGCTGAACTTGGGCTGGTTCTCGCGGATGCGGTCGTACACGATCACCGTGTCGTACAGCGAGTAGCCGAGGATGGTGAGCACCGCGGCGATGGTCGCGGTCGTGACCTCGCGCCCCGTGAGCGAGTAGATGCCTACCACGATGAGAAGGTCGTGGACCTCGGCGGCGATGGCGCCGATGGCGAACTTCCACTGGAAGCGGAAGGTGACGTAGATGAGGATGAGCAGCAGGGCGATGGCGACCGCTTTGAGGGACGAGCTCACGACCTGGCGGCCGAAGGTCGCGCCCACGGTCTCCAGGCTGAAGATCTCCGAGCCGTTCGACTTGGCGATCGTGAAGGCGTCGCCCAGCGCCTGCTTGAGCTCGTCCTGCTGCGTGGTGGACAGCACCACCGTCTGGATCTGGAACCCCGCCTGGCTCGAGCCGGAGACGTTCGGCGTCTCCTGAAGCTGAGCGTCGGCATAGCCGGCGTCGGCCACCGTCTGGCGGACCTCGGCGAGAGAGGGCTGCTTCTCGAAAGCCACCGACATGCGGGTACCCTCTTTGAACTCGAGGCCGTAGTTCAGGCCTTTCACCGGGTTGCCGCCACCCTTGGCGAACAGGCTGATGAGGCCGGCGACGATGATGATCGCGGAGATCGTGAACCACCACTTCTTGTGGCCCATGTAGTCGAAACTGTAGATGCCTCGGAAGAACTTCACAGGCCTATCTCCGCTTCTTCTTCTTGCGGGTGGTCGATGTCCGCCGCGCCGCGGAAGACGCGCCGCCGGACAGCGCCGCCGTCGCGCCTTCGGCGGCCGGCACGAGCGCCCCCTGGCCATCGCCGTCCCCGGAGTCGGCGGTCGCGGCGCGCCGGCGGCGGGACGCGGCCGTGCGCCCTTCGGCGACGGCCACGGCCTCGATCTGGCTGGTGCGGACGCCCATGAAGGCCGGCTTGCTGAAGAAGGCGAAGCCGGCCAGCACGCCGAGCATGGCGCGCGTGAAGAGCACCGCCGTGAGCATGCTGACGAGCACGCCGAGGATGAGCGTGAGCGCGAACCCCTTGGGCGAGGCGGTCGCGAACACGAAGATCACGGCCGCCGTGAGCATCGTCAGGATGTTGGCGTCGAGGATGGTCTTGAAGCCGCGCGCGTAGCCTGAGTTGACCGCCGAACGGACGGTCTTGCCGTGGCGCACCTCTTCTTTGATGCGCTCGAAGATCACGACGTTGGCGTCGGCGGCCACGCCGATGGTGAGGATCATGCCGGCGATGCCGGGCAGCGTGAGGGTAACGGGGATAGCGCTGAACAGACCCCAGAGCAGGATGCCGTAGACGATGAGCGCGAGGTCGGCGACCAGGCCGAGGAAGCGGTAGTAGGCGAGCATGTAGATGAGGACGAGGCCGAGGCCGATGAGGCCGGCGATGAGACCCTGCTTCAAGGAGTCCTTACCCAGCGTGGCCGAGACCTGCTGCTGGTACGTGGGCACGAGCTTGACCGGCAGGGCGCCGGTCTTGAGCACGAAGGCGAGGTCCTTTGACTCCTGGATCGTCATGTTGCCCCCGCTGATCTCGGCGCCGCCGCTGATGCCGTCGCGCAGGCCGGGGTCGGTGTAGTCGATCATGGGATCCGACTCCATGACGTTGTCGAGCACGATGGCGAAGGTCTGCGGCGTGTTCTTGAGGAGCCCCGTGCGGTACAGCTCGCGGGTGATCTCCTGGAACTTCTTGCTGCCGTCGGCGGTGAAATCGATGAGCACGTTGGGCTTGTTGTTCTGGCCGCTGAAGCCGGCGCGCGCCCCGGAGATGGCCTCGCCGGTGAGCGCCGGCGGGCGCGCGAAGACGTACCACTGCTCGGGCTGGCTCGTGGCGGCATCGGCCTGCTGTTGCACGAGCGCGTACTTGTCGGTGTTGCCCTCCGCGGTAAGCTGGTCGATCTCGGCCTGGGACGCGCCCTGGCGCTTGAGCTCCTTGAGGGCGTCCTCCCTGGTCGCCACCGGCCCGACCGGCCGCGACTGCGGGTCGTCCTTGTAGAACTCGAGCTGGGCGGTCTTGCCGATGAGATCGAGCGCCTGCTGCGCGTCCTTGACGCCCGGCAGCGACACCGAGATCTGGTCGGCGCCTTGCTTCTGGATCGCCGACTCGGTGACCCCGAGCCCGTTGACGCGGCGGTCGAGGATGCCGATGGTCTGGTCGAGCTCGGAGGTGGAAGGCGCCTTGCCGTCGGCGGTCTTGGCCTGGTACACGATCTCGAGACCGCCCTGGAGGTCGAGCCCGAGGCGCGTGTTCACGCTCGGCGGGATGATGAAATACAGCGAAACCGCCACCAGGGCGGCCATGACGATCATGATGATGAGGTTTCTGTGTTTTTTCACTGTGTCACGACCTCCGCGGCCCGTCCGGGGCCGTCAGGCGGTACAGCGTACCCGACCGTGGGGGGCGGCGCAACTCGCCGCGGACGCGGCGCTTTGAGCCCGCGGATCAGCGGTCGCGGAGGAAGCTGGGGATGTCGAGGACGTCGTCGTCCACGTCGAACGACGGCTTGCGCTCCTCGGTGAACAGCGGCGTCCCCTTGGGCTCGCGGGCGGCGGCCTCGCGCGGCGCCGGCTGCTCGACGGGCCTGTCGCGGTCGAAGCCCGTGGCGATGACGGTGACGCGCACCTCGTCGCCCAGCGACGGGTCGATGACGGCGCCGAAGATGATGTTGCAGTCGGCGTCGGCGGCGCTGCTGATGATCTCGGCGGCCTCGTTGATCTCGAAGAGACCGAGATCGTTGCCGCCGGTGATGTTGAGCAGGATGCCGCGCGCGCCCTCGACGCTCGCCTCGAGCAGCGGCGAGCTGATGGCCGCACGCGCGGCCTCGACGGCACGGTTCTCGCCGCCGGCCACGCCGATGCCCATGAGCGCCGAGCCGGCCTCCTTCATGATCGTGCGCACGTCGGCGAAGTCGAGGTTGATCAGGCCGGGCACGGTGATGAGGTCGGTGATGCCCTGCACGCCCTGGCGCAGCACGTCGTCGGCGACCTTGAACGCCTCGATGACCGACGTGCGTCGCTCGACCACCTGGAGCAGACGGTCGTTGGGGATGACGATCAAGGTGTCGACCTTCTCGCGCAGCGCCTGGATGCCGTCGGTCGCCTGCCGTGCCCGGCGTTTGCCCTCGAAGGCGAACGGACGCGTGACCACGCCCACAGTGAGGGCCGCGAGCTCCCTGGCCAGCTCCGCGATGACGGGCGCCGCGCCCGTGCCGGTGCCGCCGCCCTTGCCGGCCGTCACGAAGACCATATCGGCGCCCTTCAGGGCGTCGCGCAGCTCGTCCTTGCTCTCCATCGCGGCCTGATAGCCGATCGTCGGGTTGGCGCCGGCGCCCAGACCCCGGGTGATCTTGCTGCCGATGTGGATCTTGACGTCGGCGTCGCACATCTGCAGCGCCTGGGCGTCGGTGTTGACGGCGATGAACTCGACCCCGCGCAGGCCCGCATCGACCATCCGGTTGACGGCGTTCGTGCCGCCGCCGCCGACGCCGACGACCTTGATGACAGCGAGATAGTTCGCTGAAGCGTCGATCATGGTGCTGACCCTCCTATCGTGGTCGAGACACGCCGTCGAGGTCTTCCGCAGACCCTCAAGTCCCACTTGAGGGCCGCACCTGCTCCCGGCCCGAAGCCCGAAAACACGCTGTTGTGCAGCGACCCTTACGAAAAGACGGGGGCATCGAAGCGCCGGTTCCCAGCTTTGCAAGTACCATACTGAGGCCCTCGTGGAGTGTCAAACAGCGGCGCTGCCTTGGCACGCCTAGACCTACCTTCAACCAGAGGTAGAGAGCGGCCTCGAGCATCACTTGAGGACGGGGCGCGCCAGTACCCTGTCGGGGATCGAGACGTCCGCAAAGGCGCAGGCTTGGGACACCGTCTCGTAGCGCTGGAGCACGACCGTGAGGGCCATGGTCTTGGCGAGCGTGCGCCCCGCCCCGCCCCAGACGACCACGGGCCCCCTGGCGAAACGCAGGGTGAGCCGGCCCTCCGCCGTGACTTCCACCACGGCCAGGCGGTCGCGCAGGGCGCGCGGCAGGCCGGCGACGACGGGCAGCGCGGCGCGCAGGCCCGCGTCAGTCAGCGTCGTCCCGACGGCGACCGGGCCATCCGCGGCGAGGCGCGGCAGCTGCAAGGTGGCGCCGGGCGGCCCGGCCCGGAGGGCGGCGAGCAGCCGGGCCGCATCGCCGGTCGGCGCAGGCAGCCCGACGGCCGCGTCCGCGGCAAGGACAGTCGCGGTGGCCTCCGTCGCCGCGTCGGAGGATCGCGCCGACGCCGTCGCGGCTGAGTCGGCGCTCTCTGCGGCATCCCCCCCGGCGGCCTCCGGCGGCTTCTCTTCGCAGATCACGTGGCCGTCGTCGGCGATCACGTACCAGCGGCTCCCGGCGAGCGCGTGCAGCGCCGGGCGGTGCTCGACGACGCTCACGCGCAGCGTGCCGGGGAAGTCACGATCCACGCGCGCCTCGGAGATGTAGCAGAGCGGGGCCAGCGACGCGCGCACGTCCTTCGTGGTCACGGTGAACAGATTGTGGCCGAGGTAGTCCCGGCGCAGGAGGCGCAGGACGCGGCGCTCCGGAACCAGCTCCGTGCCGCTGACCTCGACCTTGTGGATGGCGAACGAGGAGGAGCTGCGGCCCCACCCGTAGACCACGGTGGGCAGCGCAAGGATCGCCGCCGTGAGCAGCACAGTAGGAAGCAGACGAAAACGCGGGCGGCTCGCCCCGCCTCCTTGGGCCATCGGCGCCGGACCTTCTCGCGAGAGGACAGCTACGAGTGCCTATTCGGCGCCGGAGGGGCCTTCCCCTTGCCCGGCGAGCGCGGCGAGAAGCTGCTCGCCGGCGTGGAAGACGTCGCCGGCGCCCATGGTGAGCACGAGGTCGCCGGGGCGCACGCGCGGCGTGAGGTAGCGCACCACGTCGTGCAGGCGCGGCAGATAGGAGACCGGGCCGCCGGGCCGTTCCGCGAGGTAGGCGTCGACGATCAGCTTGCCGGTGACCCCCGGCTCCGGCTCTTCGCGCGCCGGGAAGACGTCGGTGACGATGGCCTCGTCGGCGAGGGTGAGCGCCTGGCCGAATTCGCGCTGCAGGTAGCGCGTGCGGGAGAAGAGGTGCGGCTGGAAGACGGCGATCACGCGGCCGTGGTCGCCCTGCCTGGCGGCGGTGAGCGTGGCGACGATCTCGGTGGGGTGATGCGCGTAGTCGTCCACGACGAGCACGCCGCCGTGGCGACCCATCTCCTGAAAGCGCCGCGCGGCGCCGCTGAACGTCGCCAGGTGCGGCGCCGCGTCTGCTGGAGCGACGCCGGCATGGCGCAGCACGGCGAGGGCGGTGAGGGCGTTGAGGATGTTGTGCTCGCCGGGCACGCGCAGCGTCACCCGGGCGAGCTCTTCGGCGCCGTCGAGCACCGCGAAGTCGCTGCCGCGGTCATCGACGCGGGCGACCTCGGCGCGCAGGTCGCCGGCCCCGATGCCGACGCGCACGACGGACGCCCGGGTGTGCTCGGCCAGACCTTCCCCGCCGCTGCCCTCGACGAGCACCAGCAAGCCGTGGTCCGGGAGGAGCGCCACGAAGCGGCGAAACACGTCGTACACGTCGTCGAGGCAGCCGTAGTAGGCGTGATGGTCGAGCTCCACGTTGGCGACGATGGCCACCTCGGGACGCAGGTACAGGAGGCTGCCGTCGCTCTCGTCGGCCTCCGCCACCAGCCACTCGCCCTGCCCCACGCCGGCGTTGGAGCCGATGTCGTTGAGCTCGCCGCCCACAAGAAAGGTGGGGTCGAGCCCGCACTGGTAGAGCACGTGCGAGATCATCGACGACGTGGTGGTCTTGCCGTGCGTGCCGGCGACCGCGATGCCGCGGCGCATGGCCATCACGCGGGCGAGCATCTCGGCGCGCCGCAGCACGGGCAAGCCGGCGGCCAGCGCGGCGCGCAGCTCGGAGTTGCCCTCGGGGATCGCCGAAGAGATGACCACGAGCGCCGCGTCGCCGAGGTTGCCGGCCTCGTGGCCGATGGCCACGGCGATGCCGGCCTCCTCCAGGCGCCGCGTATAGCGCGACGTCTTGAGGTCGGAGCCGGCCACGCGCACGCCCAGCTTGGCGAGCACCATGGCGATGCCGCTCATGCCGGCGCCGCCGATGCCCACGAAGTGTACCGGCTGCGGGAACCGCCTCGCGCTGTCGTCGTTCATCGTCCCCTCATCTCTTCACGATCTTCTCGATCTCATCGACGACGCGCCCGGTGGCGTCCGGGCGCCCGAGCGCGGCGCTGGCCTTCGCCATCGCCGCCAGGCGCCCGGGATCGCCGAGCAGGTCGGCGACGAGCCCGCCGAGCAGGTCGCCGCTGAGCTCGGCGTCGTCGACCAGCAGGGCGGCGGCGCCCTCCACCATCCAGCGCGCGTTCTTGCGCTGGTGATCGGCCGTAGCATACGGGTACGGCACGAGGATCGCCGGCTTGCCGAGGGCGGCCAGCTCGGCGACCGAGCCGCCGGAGCGGGCCACGACGAGGTCCGCGGCGGCCATCGCCGCGGCCAGGCGGTCAGTGTAGGGCACGAGACGGTAGCGCTCAAACCGCTCACCCTTGGCCTCAAGTTCGGCGCGCACGGCGTCGTGGTTGCGCGGCCCGCAGACGTGGACGAGCTGGAAGCCGAGCTCGCGGCCGCCGAAGGCATCGACGCAGGCGCGATTGATGCTCTGCGCGCCCTGGCTGCCACCGAAGGCGAGAACGACCGGCAGGTCGGCGCGCAGGGCGAAGACCTCGCGCCCCTCGTCGGCGGTCGCCGCGAGCTGCGCCGGCCCGAGCGGCCGCCCCGTGAGGACGTACCTGGGCGGCTCCAGACCGGCGATCGGGAAGCTCAGGCAGACGCGCCGCACGAACGGCCGCAGCAGGCGGTTGGCGACGCCGAGATGGGCGTCGGCCTCCAGAGCGAGGCCGGGGATCCCGCGCAGCGCGGCCAGCGCGACCACGGGGCCGCTGGCAAAGCCGCCGCCGCCGATGGCGACGTCGGGCCGCACCTCCTTGAGGATGCGCCCGACGCCTGGCACGGCGGCGGCCAGCAGCCGCAGCGTGGTCAGGTGGTCGCGCGGCGCCAGCGCGCGGGAGAAGCCCTTGAGCTCCAGAGCGAACGTCTGGTACTCGGCGGCCACGCGCTCGACCTGCGACGGCGTGGTGACGACGACGACGCGGGCGCCGCGGGCCTCTGCCTCAGCCGCGACGGCGAGCGCCGGCTGCAGATGGCCGCCGGTCCCCCCCGCCGCAAGCAGCGCGGTCTTCCCGCTGAGCGCTGACGACACTGCGACTCCTTCGACAGCAATGACAAGTTCACAGGGAACTGTGGTGTCTCCCCGCCCGATCCCGGCGAGCGTCGGCCGATGAGGGCGCCACGACAGGCGCAAGCAGGGACGGGCGCCGGCGCGACAGGTGAACGCAGTCTAGCATCTGGCGCAGCACGGCTCCCCCGCCCCCGGCGCCCCTCCCACCCCCGCTATGCGCCCGTAGCGCCCGCCGGACGATGAAGCGAGATGGGCAAGTGCTTCGCGTAGAGAACGAGATCCTTGTCTGACGTGAAGACAGGCATCCCCCTTCCGGCGCCGACCGCGCAGATCAGAAGATCAGTCTGTGAACCCTGGACCCCGCATCTTCGACAGATGTTGTAGAAGCCCGCTGCCCTTTCGTAGTCACTGCGGTCGAGGGGCAGATCCTCGAAGGCCTGCAGCTTCTCTTTGAGGGCCTCGAGCTGCGCTTGACTGGGGATCCCGCACAGCAGCTCCTGGCGAATGGGTCCGATCATGGCGACGCGCACGTCGTCGATCAGCCATCAGCCCGTTGAGCTCGTCAATGAGAGAGCGATCATCCGCGGCAGTCGGGCCCGATCTTCTCAGGGCCAAAGACCAGATCGAGGTATCGACAAGGACTTTCACGGGCGCGCCCTGATCCTCTTGTAGTCGTACTCCGGGTCGTACTCGACCCTGCCGAAGAGCGCGACGATCTGGACCTGCTTTCTTCTCTGGATGTACTCCTTGAGCGCCTCCGTCACGGCGGCCTTCTTCGTGGCGCCGCCGCCGATGGCTTGAGCCTCGACGATGAGGGCGTCGTCAATCGCCAGATTCGTAGCCATGTTCCACCTCCACACAGAGCGTGACGCAGAGCCCTGTGTGGCGCAAGGCTTCGTGGCGGCAGCGCCGGCGGCTGCGGGCGCCACCGGCGGAACTGACCGACTCCCGCCTTCAGGAATCGCTCAGGAAGAGGCCATGAGGGGTGGGGACTGCGATAGAGCCGGCTTGCGATGCTTGAATGAAACCAGCTTCTTGCCAGACGCAGCCTGCCTCAGAAGAATATCCTGGAATATCGCGTCGGCATTGTGATCGAACTGATCGGCGTAGTGCTCTCTCAGGGCGCGCGTTTCCGAGACGATAGGATCTTGCCACATGGCCTAAACCTCCTCCGTTAGTTCTTGTGGCGTGCAGATGATGGGCGGCTCGTGACCAAGCGCCCGGCAGGCGGCCTCGATTCTTGGCCGCGTATGAGCATTGGCAATGTGCGTACGATTCCAGGTCAGCAGATACTCAACGCCGTTTACGGTCGCAATAGCAACATGATAGGCGTCTACTGCATTTGCGGGCAGAGCGTTGCGGCGGATGAGCTCTTTGCCAAGTACCCGAACCTCCTCTGTTGCCTGAAGCTCCATGATGTCGGCGATTGCAGCAAGACGGCGCTCTACCGCGTCAGGATCCCCAGTACTTGCTTCAGCAACGACGAACTCCGAAATGAAGAGATCGAAGTTGAGCCGCTGCGTCTCCCACCACTCGATCGTGACATTCTGGTTGGCCATTGCGCGGATGTCGTTGTTTGGGCGTGCCGTGAGATAGCTGATAACCGAAGTTTCGACATAGACCTCGGCTTTCAAAATGACTCCTGTTGTCCTGGCGCACTGTCCCTTGTTCTCTATGGCGCCGTTCCAACGCAACGGGCGGCAACCCGTCTGCAGGGCCCCGCCCGTCCCCATCATGGAGCCGGAGACCTGTCCTGAGCCAGTCGAGAATGAGGGCTGCACCGTTGCCGGCCTGGAGAGAGAGGCGCAGCTCCGGCCACACCGTCAGCCGGCCCTGCGGCACGCGCGGCCGACGTGAAGTACCCAAGCGAACCGGGCAGACACCCCAGGATAGTACTCCCGGCGCCGGCGCTCCGCCAATTCCCTGGGCTGCACGGAACGTGGCGTCGCGCGCCGTCAGGAAGGCTTTCGCGGCCCTCATCGGCCATAGAGCAGCCTGCCTTCACACGCCGCCCGTCGAACTGGTCCCAGATCGCCTTGCCGGTGTCGTTCAGGGTGAAGAGCTCGTCTTCCATATCGCCGCTGCCGGCGACCAACGGCACGATGATGCTCTCGCCCTCGATCTCGCGGGCGACGACGTCGCCCGAGGGCCTGCAGACGTCCCGGTCCGCCCTCCGAGCCGTGTCGGCGCGCGCTCGAGGCACGCGCACGAGAGACGAGGGCCGGGGCTATCGCCACGATCATGCGCTCGGCAGCGGGCGCAGCCTCGGGAGGGACGTGCCCATGGGCCGTCCGTCCTGGTTTCCCGGCGTGCGAGCAGACGGGCGGTTTCCACGGCGAAGAGTGTCACGAGAGATGATCGAAGGCTTGTGCTCTGCTATGGCTTCAATCCGAACAATCCTTCCAATGCCCTCTCCAATGAATCCCTGTCTCTTGATGAAAGGCTGCCGAGCTTCCTGATAACCAGCTTCCTTTCGATTGTAGATACGGCAGGTTTCATCAATGACGGTATTACGAGGCCGGCTTTCTTCCAGTCCTCGATCACATATTCGTCCGGGTCATCAGTTTCACGTGTCTTACTGATGATTACATCCGATGAAATCTCATTATGTCTATTTGACCTTATGATCACTGCCGGACGTTTCTTTGATGTGCTTTGGTCACTGAATGGAAATAGTACAAGTACTACATCGGACCTTTCAAAGATCGTCATATGCAGCATCGTCGTCGTTATCCCAGATTCTCTGAAAAGATGCGGCAGACTGCTCCAGAGACGACCTTACGTGATCATCAATATCATTCCTGGCCTCTAGCGACTGTATAAAATCATACACCTGAATCAGAACATTCTCCGGAAGTCTGTCCACTTCATTCTTTATCAGGTCCTTTACAGACATTGCCTCTTACCTCCTGGAGAATCGGGATACATTCTGCGCTGTGCAGACAGCCACTTGCCTGATCGATCGGGAGCTGTGTCCCCGATCCTTCAATGGGCAGCAACAGAAACACGCAGATGGAGACAGAGCGGACACCCGTCCATGGACTCGCTTCTCGTGCGGATGCGGGGGTCCCGCATCAATGGCGGTCACTGCGCCGCTGCTGTTCAGGGCGCCCGCCGCTTCCGGCAGCGCACCGTTTCGCACCAGCGCATCAGCGCTTCATCCCGGACACCGCGCTTGTCGCCGATTGTACGCCATTTGGGAGGGGGCGATAAGGGCCTATCCCGCCAGGTCTGCACGCACGGATGCGCCCGTGGACGCATCGCGGATGCGGCCCCTCCCCGGATCCCCACGTAGCTGGGCTACGAGGGAACCGTCTCGTGACCGCCCCGCTCGGTCCACGAACGCCCCGCACGCACATCCCTACCGGGATAGGCCCTAAGGAGGCGGCGGCGGCGACGCGTCGCGACGCGCAGCGCCGAAGCAGAAGCGGCGCGGGCTTTGCCCCGGCTCAGGCGGCGACCAGCATGCGGCGCGGCGAGCGCGGCGACGAGGCCGAGCACGTCGCGCTCTCCGGCGCCGTCCTCGGCTTCCGCAAACCCGGGGATGAGCGTAGCCACCACGCCCGCGAGGCTGCGCCGCCCGTCGAGCTGCTCCCATCTGGCCTCCCCTGCGGCGTTCAGGGCGAACAGCTCGTCCTCCCTGTCGCCGCTGCCGGCGACCAACGGCACGACGTGGTGCTCGTCGCCTGCGACGCTGCCTGCCGGCGTCGTGCCAAGGGACACACCATCACGCCACGTCAGCATGGCAACGGGGCGCGCGGAGTGAAGCGCTTCTGTCAGACTCGGGCAGACCGCCCGCGAGAGGCGCGCGCGGAACTGCCGGAAGGCGCCGATGTGCGGGAGCGTCTCGTGTCGTCAGGCCGAGGCGCGCTGACGACGATGTAGCTCCTTCGATTGGTGGCGATGTTGAGCAGGATGCCGAGACCGGCGAGCACGACCACGAGGCTCGTGCCGCCCAGCGAGACCAGCGGCAGCGGCACGCCGGTGAGCGGGAGCAGCCCCAGGGCGGCGCCCACGTTGATGCAGGCCTGCCCGACGATGATCGCCGTGATCCCCGTGGCCAGCAGCTTGCCGAACAGCTCCTTGCAGTTCAAGGCGATGCGGAAGCAGGTCCAGGCGAGGGTCACGTAGAGAGCGAGCAGGACGACGAGGCCGATGAGGCCGAGCTCCTCGCCGATGATCCCGGTGATCATGTCGGTGCCCTGCTCGGGCAGAAAGCCGAACTTCTGCACGGAGTTGCCGAGGCCGACGCCGAAGATGCGCCCCGAGGCGATGGAGATCAGCGACTGGGTGGCCTGGAAGCCGCTCCCCTGCGGGTCCTTCCAGGGGTCGAAGAAGGTGACCAGGCGCTCCCACCGGTAAGGCTCGACGGCGATCAGCGCCAGCACGGCGAGGCAGCCGGCGGCGACCAGAGAGAACAGGTACCGCAGGCGCGTGCCGGCGGCGACGAGCACGGCCGCCACGGCCACCACCAGCACGAGGGTGGTGCCGAGGTCCGGCTCCAGCATGATCAGGAGGCCGGCGGGCAGGATGCCGATGGCCACGAGCCGCGCGAAGCCGGCCCACGACTCGATCTCGCGCGGCCGCCGCACGATGAGGGCGGCCACCAGCACGACGGCCGCCAGCTTGGCGAGCTCACTGGGCTGGATGCCCTGCCCGCCGACGATGATCCAGCGGCGCGCCCCGTTGACGACGCTGCCGATGCCGGGCACGAGCACCGCCACCAGACCGACCAGCACGAGACCGGCGAGCGGCACCGCGGCGCGGCGCCACCAGGCATAGTCGACGCGCGAGAGCACCCACATCGCGCCCACGCCGAGAAGCACCCAGAGCAGCTGCCGCTTCACGAAGTAGAAGCTCGAGTCGTACTGGAAGTAGGCCTCGGCGGCCGAGGCGCTGTAGGCCATCACGAGGCCGTAGACGACCAGCAGAAACGTGACGAGGATGACGGCGCGGCGTTCGGCGACGCCGGGGCCGGGCATCGGGGAAGCCTTGCGGCGCGCGGCGCGGGTCGTCGAGGCCGGCCGTCGAGAGGGGCGCGCCTCGTCGTCGGGCCGCGCGCCCCGGCGCCGCTCGGAGCCGGCGCTCCCGCGCTCCGGCGCCGGCGCCGAGCCGGCGCGGCGGGGCCGTTCGGCGGGGCGCCCTTCGGAGCGGGCGCGACGCTCCCGCGCGGGCTCATGCTCGGCCCACCCCGCGTGGTCCAGGTCCGCCTTGCCCGCGCCGCGTCCCTGTGGACTCACGATGGGCTGACTCCTCGCAGGTCGCCTACAAGCTTGAGGAAGTGTTCGCCCCGCTCCTCGTAATCCCTATACTGGTCCCAGCTCGCGGAGGCCGGGCTGAGCAGCACGACGTCGCCGGGCGCGGCCTCACGGGCGGCGCGCCTCACGGCCGCTTCGAGGTCGCCGCAGACCACGTGCGGAGTGGCGCGCGACCCGGCCGCGGCGGCCCTGGCGGCGAACGCCGCCTCGAGCCGCGGCGCCGTCGCGCCGATCAGCAGCGCCTGCTTCACAAGTCCCTCGGTGGCGGCGGCCAGAGCGCCGTGCTCGGCGCCCTTGTCGTAGCCGCCGAGGATCAGGTAGACCCCGCTCGAGTAGGCGGTCAGCGCCTTGAGGGTGGCGTCGATGTTGGTGGCCTTCGAGTCGTTGACGTAGGTGACGCCGCCCACGACGCCGGCGACCTGCAGACGGTGAGGCACGCCGGCGAAGCCGCGCAGCGTCCCGGCGGCCGCGGCGGTGGGCGCGCCCAGGGCGCAGGCCGCCGCGGCCGCGGCCAGCGAGTTCTGCCGGTTGTGGTCGCCTTTGAGCGCCAGGTCCGCGGCCGGGCACAAGAAGACGCGCTCCCCGTCGAGGTCGAGCCAGAGCACGCCGTCGGCATCGACCCCGGCGGCGAGCCTCTCGCCGCCCGGCCCCGCCTCGCGGCCCGGCCCCGCCGAGAACCAGGCGCGCCGGGCGCGGCCGGCGAGGCGGCCGGCCGCGGCTTCCGCGAGCGTGCCCGGATCGTCGGCGCTCAGCAGCGCGACGTCGCCCTCGACCTGGTTCTCGAAGATGCGCAGCTTGGCGTCCACGTAGCCGCGGTAGTCGCCGTGGCGGTCGAGGTGGTCCTCGGTGAGGTTGAGCAGCACGGCCACGTCGGGGCGGAAGCGCTCGATGTGCTCGAGCTGGAAGCTGGAGAGCTCGGCGACCACCGCCGCCTCAGGCGGCACGGCGCCCGGCATGCCGGCGAGCGCGTGCCCCACGTTGCCGCCCACGGCCACGGGCAGCCCGGCAGCGCGAAAGATGGCGCCCGTGAGCTCCGTCGTGGTGGTCTTGCCGTTGGTGCCGGTGATCCCGATGATGCGATTGGCGAGGAAGCGCGCCGCCAGCTCGACCTCGCTCCACAGGGTGACGCCGCGGCGCAAGGCATCCTGCACGACTGGGCTCTCGTTGGGCACGCCGGGGCTCTTGACCAGCAGGTCGACCCCAGGGGGCAGGACGGCGGCCGGGCCGAGCAGGACCTCGACGCCGGCGGCGCGCAGCTCGGCGGCCGCGTCCTCCGGCGGCGCGCCGCCCTCGTCGAGGGCGACGACGCGCGCCGCCGGCAGCCCGCGGCGGCCGAGCAAGGCCGCCGGCCGGCCGCTGCGCCGCAGGCCGAGCACGGCCAGGCAGCGGATGTCGTCGAGGTCCACCGTCAGCTATCCCTAGAAGGTCGCGTAGTAGGCCGCGAAGCCGGCGCCGGCGAAGATCGCGGCGACGATCCAGAAGCGCACGATGATCTTGGTCTCCGACCAGGCCTTGAGCTCGAAGTGATGGTGGAGCGGCGCCATGAGCAGCACGCGGCGGTGGAACAGCTTGAACGAGACGACCTGGGCCATCACCGAGGCGGCCTCGATGACGAAGAGGCCGCCGATGATGAGCAGCACGAACTCGGTGCGCGTGATGACGGCCAGGCCGGCGATAGCTCCGCCCAGGCCCAGGGACCCGGTGTCGCCCATGAACACCTCGGCCGGGAAGGTGTTGTACCAGAGAAAGCCGAGACATGCGCCGCCCACGCAGCCGGCCACGACCATGAGGTCGGTGATGCCGGGGTCGCTGGCGTTGCGGCCGATGATGAAGGCGATGCCGGCGAGCGCCACGAGGACGATCGCCGAGGCGCCCGCCGCAAGGCCGTCGAGGCCGTCGGTGAGGTTCACGGCGTTGCTGAAGCCGGCCAGGGTCAGGAAGATCAGGGCGTAGAAGCCGACGCCGCCGAGCTCCAGCCGATACGACGTGAACGGCACGTCCACGCGCGTGTCGAGGCCCACGAAGTGCAGGGCGACGAAGCCGATGAAGAGCGCGAGCAGCAGCTGAAGAAGGAGCTTGTAGCGCGCCGCCAGACCCAGCGAGCGCTTGCGCACGATCTTGATCCAGTCGTCGGCGAAGCCGATGGCGGCGTTGCCCAGGGCGGCGATCATGACCGTGATCGACGCCACCGAGAACTGGCTGAAGATGAGGAAGGGGACGAGGACGGCGAACCAGATGAGCACGCCGCCCATGGTCGGCGTGCCCTCTTTGGTCTTGTGCCCTTCGGGGCCGTCGTCGCGGACGTTCTGGCCGAACTCGTTGAGCCGCAGCCAGCGGATGAACCATGGCCCGATGACGAGCATCAGGACCATGGCGACGACGCTGGCGCCCATGGCTCTAAGCATCGTCGTCGTCCTCGGGCGCGGGACTCGCGGCCGCGGTGGAGGCGTCCGCCGGAGCGGCGCGCCCGCCGGCGGCGAGCGCCTCCGCGACGCGCTCCAGACGCAGAAGGCGTGAAGCCTTGACCAGCACGGCGCTGCCGCCCGGAACGACATCGGGCAGCGCCGCGATGCACTCGTCGACGCCGGGGAACCAGCGCTCGCCGGCGGCGCCGGTGAGATAGCCGCGGCCCAGCTCGCCGACCGCCACCACCGTCACGCCGGCGGCGGCGCAGTGCGCGCCGACGGCGCGGTGATAGGCGTCGGCGCCCGCGCCCAGCTCGTACATGTCGCCGAGGATGGCGACCGCGGGGCGCCCGGCGGCGATGCTCACAAGATGGTCGACGGCCGCCATCATGGCCACGGGATTGGCGTTGTAGGAGTCGTTGAGGAGCAGGCCGCCGCCGGGCAGCTCGGAGACGGCGCCGCGCAGGTCGCTGAAGGCGACCTGCGCGGCGCCGTCCTTGGCCTCGTCCAGCCGGTAGCCGAGCTCGATGAAGGCGCCCAGCGCGGCCAACGCGTCCTGAAGGTAGTGGCTCCCGGTGAAGCTGAAGTCGAGCGTGCCCCGGTGGCCGAACGCGTCGACAAGGACGTGGGTGGCGGCGCCGCGCTGCTCCGCGGCCACGACGTGGACGTCGGCCTCGGGCGCGCCGAAGGTGACCACGCGCCCGCGAAAACGGCTGACGTGCCGGTCGAGCAGCGGCTCCGGCGCCGGGACCACGGCTGTGCCCCCGAGCAGCTCCTCGATGAGCTCGGCCTTGGCGGCGGCCACGTCGTCCACGGTGCCCACGAGCTCCAGGTGTACCGGCGCGATGTTGGTGATCACGCCGATGTCGGGCAGGGCGATGCGCGCCAGCTCGCGGATCTGCCCGCGGCCGCGCATCGCCATCTCGACGACCACGACCTCGGTGCTCTGCTCGATGTCGAGCAGCGTCAGCGGGACGCCGATCTCGTTGTTCAGATTGGCGCTGGTGGCCACGGTGCGCGCCACAGGCCGCAGCAGTGCGGCGAGGATGTCCTTTGTGGAGGTCTTGCCGGCGCTGCCGGTGATGGCCACGACCTTGACGCCGGCACGCCGGCGCACCTCGGTGGCCAGGCGCTGCAGCGCCGCCAGCCCATCATCGACCACGATCCGCGGCGCGTCGCCGGGCAGACCGGCGGCGGCCGCGGCACCGACGACCACCGCCGCCGCGCCGGCCGCCAGAGCCTGCGCGGCGTAGGCGTCGCCGTCGTAGTTGTCGCCGCGCAACCCGACGAACAGCTCGCCGCCGGTCAGACGGCGCGAGTCGCTGCACACGGCGCCGACGACGGCCCGTTGGTCGCCGCCCTCCAGCCGCCCGCCACAGGCGGCGGCGATCTCCGCCAACGTCAGCGGCAGCATGCGTTCACCACTCACCGCGCAGCTCGGCCAGCAGCTCTGTGGCGACGGCGCAGTCGTCGAAAGGGAGGCGGCGGTCGCCGATGATCTGGCCCTGTTCGTGCCCCTTGCCGGCGATGACGACCGCGTCGCCGGCGCGCGCCTCGCCGAGGGCGAGGCGGATCGCCGCCCGGCGGTCGGGATCGACGGCGACGACGCCGGCGCGCGACGCCGGAACGCCGGCGACGATCTCGGCGATGATGGCGAGCGGCTCTTCGCTGCGCGGGTTATCGGAGGTCACGAAAGCGCGGTCGGCGAGGCGCGCGCCGATCGCGCCCATGAGCGGGCGCTTGCCGCGGTCGCGGTCGCCACCGCAGCCGAAGACCACGAGAACGCGCCCGCGCGTGACGCTGCGCGCCGCGTGCAGGGCGTTCTCGAGCGAGTCCGGCGTGTGCGAGTAGTCCACAACCACGCCGAAGGGCTGCCCGGCGCGGACCGCCTGAAACCGGCCGGGGACGCCCCCGGTGACCGCCAGCCCCCGGAGAACAACGTCTACCGGCAGCCCCAGCGCCAGGGCGGCCGTGGCGGCGGCGAGGGCGTTCTCGACGTTGAAGCGCGCCGCCAGACGCAGCGTCACGCGCTCTTCGACGCCCAGGCGAGGGACGGCGAGCACGAAGGCCGAATCGTCGGCGTTCAACTCGAGATCGCGGGCGACGGCGTCAGCCGCCGGCGCGCCGGGGTCGTCCGGGGGGCGCGGCGCGCCGGCGACGGCGTAGGTCCACAAGCCGTCGCCGTAGGCGGACCGGCATTCATCGGCGAGCCGTCGACCGTACTCGTCGGCGACGTTGACGACCGCCGCGGCGTCGCCGTTCCGCGCCTCATACGGCAGGAAGAGCTTGCGCTTGGCGGCGTAGTAGTCTGCGAGGTCCTTGTGAAAGTCCAGGTGGTCACGCGTGAGGTTGCTGAACACCACGGCGTCGAAGTCGATGCCGGCGGCGCGGTCCTGGGCCAGGGCGTGCGAGCTGATCTCCAGAGCGCACGCCCGGTCGCCGACCGTGACCATCTCGCGGAACATGCGCTGCAGGTCGAGTGATTCGGCGGTCGTGAGCTGCACGGGGTCGTCGCGCCCTCCGATACGGTTGACCACCGTGCCGAGCAGAGCGGCCGGCACGCCGGCGGCGGCGAAGACGCCGGCCACGAGGTGCGCCGTGGTCGTCTTGCCGTTCGTGCCGGTCACGCCGACGACGGTCAGCTCGCGCGAGGGGCGCCCGTACCAGCGCGCCGCCGCAAGGGCCATGGCGCGGCGCACCGAGGGCACCAGGACCTGTGGCAGGGCGACGCCGGTGTCGTGCTCGCAGACCAGCGCCGCAGCGCCTGCGGCCGCGGCGCGCGCCGCGAACGCGTGCCCGTCGAACCTGAGCCCGGGGACGCAAAAGAAGAGCGTGCCGTCGGCGACGTCACGCGTGTGGCAGGCGAGGCCCCGCACCTCGGTGGCCGGGTCGCCGCGCACGGTGGCGCCCGCGACTCCCTCGAGCAGCTCGGCAAGCTTCATCGCGGCGGATTCTATCAAGACTCCGCGCGCCCTCCACCCGCCGGAGAGCCTCCTCCCCGCGCCCGCCGGGCCGCCCCCGTCACGGCGCGATCTCCAGCTGCTGCAGCGCGAAGCGCATGATCTTCTGCACCGCCGGCGCGGCGATATCGCCGCCGTAGATCGAGGTGCGCGGCGAGTCCACGGCGACCAGCACCACGAGCCGCGGGTGGTCGGCGGGGACCATGCCGATGAACGACGCCACGTAGTCGGTCTTCGAGTAGCCGCCGCCGTTGGGCAGCGCCTTCTCGGCGGTGCCGGTCTTGCCGGCCACCACGTAGCCGGGGATCTGCGCCTTGGTTCCGGTGCCCTCGGCCACGGCCGTCGCCAGCATGGAGCGCACGTCCCGCGCCACGGCGGCCGGGAGGACGCGGTGGTCCTCCACCTTGTCGTACACCGTCGTGCCCACCTGGGCCACGAGCCGCGGCTTCACGGCCACGCCGTTGTTGGCGACCGTCGAGAAGGCCACCGCCATCTGGAGGGGCGTGACGGCGATGCCCTGCCCCATCGGGACGTTGACGATCGTGGTGCCCGACCACTGGTCGGCGGGCGGCACGATGCCCGCCGCCTCGCCGGGGAAGTCGATCCCGGTGGGCTTGGCGAAGCCGAAGGCGTCCATCCACTTGAGCAACCGTCCCTGGCCCATCTTCATGCCGATCGTCACGGCGCCCACGTTGCTCGACCACTGCAGGATCTCGCGCACCGAGTACGTCACAGTGCCGCGGTCGTGCGATTCGTTGATGGTGCGGTCGTAGAGCGTGAGCGACGACGCCAGCGTGAACCTGGTGGTCGGCTTGACGAGCCCGTCGGCGAGCGCCCCGGAGACCGTGACGAGCTTGAAGATCGACCCCGGCTCGTAGATGTCGGTGACGCAGCGGTTGCGATCGTGGGCCGGCTCTCTTCCGAAGGCGTTGTCCTTGACCTTGGGGACGTTGGCCATCGCCAGGATCTCGCCGCTGCGCGGGTCCATCACGATGGCCGTGGCCGCCGTGGCCAAGGAGCTGCGCACGGTGTGCTCGAGCACGTCTTCCGCCGTGTACTGGATGTCCTCGTCGAGCGTGAGGCGCACGTTCTCGCCCGACGTAGGCTGGGTCTCACGGACCGTCCTCAGCGTGTGACCGGCCGGATCGCGGACGATCACCTCGCTGCCCGCCACGCCGGCGAGCTGCTCGTCGTACGCCATCTCCACGCCGGCGAGGCCGTGGCCGTCGATGCCGGCGAAGCCCAGCACCTGGGCGGCGGAGCCCCTCATGGGGTAGGAGCGCTCTTCCTCCGCGTAGGCGCCGACCCCAGGCAGATCGAGGGCGAGCGCGGCTCTGGCGAGGGCGGGGTCGACGATGCGGGCCACGTAGGCGAAGCCGCTCCTCGGCAGCGCGAGCGCCTTCTCGAGCGCCCGTATCTCCCGCTTCTTCGTGATCTGCAGCGCCTCGCACAGGGCGCGCGCCGCCGCCTTGCGATCGTCCAGCAGATACGGAGTCGCGAACACCGTCTGCGCCGGCTTGCCCACGGCCAGCTCACGCCCGGTGCGGTCGAGGATGTCGCCGCGATGCGCGGGCAGCACGACGCCGGCCATCTGTTGCTGGAGGGCGATCCTCGTGAGGTTCCCGGACGAGGACGCCAGAGCGACGGCCTTGCCCCCGACCACCACGAGAAAGACGATGAAGAGGAAGCGCAGGAGGCGGATGCGACCATCCACGCCGCGCCCGCCGGCGATGCCCCCGCCGCGAGCCGCGACCCTGGACAGCGAGCGCAGGCCGCCGCCGCGCCGGCCGGTAGCGCGACGCCGCCCTGAGGCGCCCGTCGCCATCAGGGCCTCAGGGTCACCTTGGCGAGGCGCGCGCCCTTCGGCGCCTTGAGGTACTGCACGTGGTCGGCGTCGACGAGCCCGAGCTGCGTCTCCGCGATATGGCGGATGCGCACGGTCGAGCCCAACTGGGCGAGCTTCTCGGCGAGCTGCGCGTTCTCGGAGCTCAGGGCGCGCTCCTCGCGCACCACAGCCGCGGTCTGCAGCGTCTTCTGGACGACGGCGAAGCTCAGAGAGACGCGGCCTGCGGCGAGCACGGTGAGGCAGATCACGAAGACGACGAAGACGCGCGTGAGGTGGGCGCGCTGCGCCGCGCGGGCGCGCGCCTGCGGCGCCCGTCGCGCGGCCGGCCGCGCCTGCGGGCGCTCCGGCTGCTCCTGTGGGCGCGGGGCCGCAGCCGCGCGCCGCGCCTGTGCGGTCGCCGCCACCCGCCCTCCTAGAGCCTGACGGCGACGCGCAGCTTGGCCGACTTGCTGCGCGGATTGACTGCGGTCTCGCGCGCCCTTGGGGTCACCGGCCGGCGCGTCAGCACGCGCAGCGCCGGCTCGTGCCCGCACACGCACAGCGGCAGGCCGGGCGGGCAGACGCAGCCCGCGGCGTGGCCCCTGAGGAACTCCTTGACCATGCGATCCTCCAGCGAATGGAAGCTCAGCGCCGCCAGGCGGCCACCGGGGCGCAGCACGCGGTAGGCCTCGTCGAGGCCGCGGGCCAGCGACTGCAGCTCGTCGTTGACGACGATGCGCAGCGCCTGAAAGACGCGGCGCGCCGGGTTGCCGGCGCCGAAACGGGCGGGCGTCGGGATGTTGCGCTTGATGACCTCGACGAGCTCGCAGGTGGTGGCGAAGGGCTGCTTCTTGCGCATCTGCACGATTCCCCGGGCGATGCCTTTGGCGTACCGCTCCTCCCCGTAACGGAAGAAGATGTCGGTGAGCTCATCCTCGGGCAGGGTGTTGACCAGGTCGGCGGCCGTGACGCCGAGCTCGGGGTCCATGCGCATGTCGAGCGGGGCGTCGTAGGCGTAGCTGAAGCCGCGCTCGCGGCGGTCGAGCTGCATCGAGGAGACTCCGAGGTCCATGTAGACGATGTCGGCGGAGGCGTCGTCGCGGGCGGTCAGGACCGCGGCGAAGTCGCCGTGGTACAGCTCGCACTCGCAGGGGGCGGCGCGGGCCACGTCGCGGAAGTACTCGGCCACGGTGGGATCGCGGTCCACGGCGATGAGCCGGCCCTTCGCGCCGAGCAGCGCCGCCACCGCCTCGGCGTGACCGCCGGCGCCGAAGGTGCAGTCGATGGCCACCTCGCCCCTCGCCGGCCGTAGCAGCTCGAGCAGCTCGTCGAGAAGGACCGGGGTGTGGGCCAGGGCCATCTCGTACTCACGAAGTCGCAAGCTCATCTGCGGTAGCATCGGCCTCCTCCTCCAGGCGGGATTGATAGTCAGCCCAGGCGGCGCGGCCCCAGATCTCGAGGCGGTTCCGGACGCCGATGATGCTGACCTCGCGGTCGATGCCGGCGAACTCGAGAAGCTTGGCCGGCACCGTGATGCGACCCTGCCCGTCGAGCTCCTGATGAACGGCGTTGCCCGCCGTGAAGCGCATGAGGTCGCGGCCCTTGCTGCTGTTGGGGGAAACGCCGTCCATCTGCCGCGCGAGGTACTCCTCGAACGCCTCCGGGCCGTACACGGCGAGGCAGTGCTCGTGGCCTTTGGTCACGTAGAGGCCGTCGGCGAACGCCGCGCGCAGGCGCGCGGGGATGGCGATGCGATTCTTCGCATCGAACGTGAAGTCGTACTCCCCCACCAGGATCGGTCGCTGCATGGACGCCACGCTACCCCACTTCACCCCACATTGCAATAGCATTGAGCCCTTTCCCCCCACTGAGTCACACGTCACACCACGGTGTCGGGCGCAGACCAGCCGGGACGAGTCGCGAAGAAGGGCGTCACGCCGATGTGGGCAGGGCAGCCGCGGGTGCGGCCGGCGTGGCGGCGTGCCGGACGCGCCGCTGCGAGAAGGTCAGAGAAAGCCGCGCGGATCGACGCCCGCCGCGGCGGGCGCGAGGCTCAGGGGCCTATCCCGTCAGGTCTGCACGCACGGATGCGCCCGTGGACACGTCGCGGATGCGGCCCCTCCCCGGATCCCCACGTAGCTGGGCTGCGAGGGAACCGGCTCGTGACCGCCCCGCTCGGTCCACGAACGCCCCGCACGCACATCCCTACCGGGATAGGCCCTTAGGGGACCGGCTTGGGGACCTTGATCTTCGTGCCGACGACCAAGGTGCTGCTGCTCATCTTGGGGTTGAGAGCCTCGATCTCGCTGGTGCTGACCTGGAACTTGACGGCGATCCCCGACATCGTGTCGCCGGTCTTGACGACGTACAGCTTGTAGGTGGTCGGCTTGACGCTGCCGCCGCTCTTGGTCTTGGTGGCCTTGGGGGTGGGCGTGACCGCTGGTTCGGCCTTGCCGCCGATGACGCCGGACTGGGAGACGATGCTGAGCACGATCAACACGGCCACGAGGAAGACCACCGGCGCGGCGACGCGCGCGACGATGCGTCCGGCCCGCGGCGCGGCCGCCGGGCGCGGGCGCGAAGGGCGCGGCGCAGGGGTGGCGGGGCGCCGCGCCGCCGCGGGCTGCGGAGCCGCCGCGGGCCGCCGCGCCGCCGCGGGCTGCGGAGCCGCCGCGGGCGGCGCATCCATGGCGCGCGGCGCACCCGTGGCGGACGACGCGGCGGTGGCGGACGTGAGCGATTGCAGCCGCTCGAGGGCCGCCATGGAGTCGTCAGCGGCGGAGCCGGGCGGCTGGGAGGCGCGGCGGCGGCCGGCGTCCCCGCTTGGGGACGCCGCGTCATCCGGCGCGCGGCGCCGGCGGCGAGGCTGCGGCTGCTTGTCGTTGAAGTCGTCGGTCATACAGCGAACGCAAGGTCGTTGCGCATAGATTCGGCGGCGGCCGCGGCAGCCCTTCGGTACTCGGCCGCTTCTGTCCGCCAGGCGTAGATGATGGAGCGCGACGCTTTGACCACGAAGCCGGCCGCGACCGCCGCGACTTCGCCGATTTCGGCCGCCTGTGGCCGGTGCTTCTCGATGAGAGCCGGCGGCAGGCGCTCGAGCGCGGGATCGAGCCCCACGCAGACGACGCTGCGACGCGCGCGGATGGCCGCGGCCGATCTGTCGGAGAAGTGCTGCACGCCCGCCCTCCCTGGAAGCGAGCCTATCCTACCCGACGCGGAAGCCGCGCGTCAGCGCAATCGCGGCACGCGATCAGGCGCCACGTGCGGGCGCGCGTTCAGGCGCGCGCTCAGGCGCGCCGCGCGGGCGCCGGCGATGAACCGGCCCGCGCGAGGATGGCGACTGCCGAGAGCGCTCAGATGGCGTCGGCGAGCGGGCCGTCCCCGGCGCCGGCCGGGGCGTCCGGGACGGCGCCGGCGTCGGCGCCTGCGCCGGCCCCGGCAGTGGCGCCTGTGGGGGCGGCGGCCATGGCGGCGCCTGCGCCGCCGCTCCCCGCCGCCGCCTGCTGCGCCTGAAAGTGGCTCACGTTACGGCGGATGGTCGCGAGCTTGGCGCGCACGTAGTCGGTGGCCTCGTCGCGCGTCACCTGCTCTTCCCCGGTCACGCGCTCGGACTCCGCCTGCATCTCGCGAAGGACGTCCATGAGCTGCGCGTCGTCCATGCGCGCGAGCGTGTCGATGTCCCACTTCATGGCCTTGCTGGACGTCTGGTGTACCGCGTCGAGCCTGGCGCGGACCACGGGGTTGAACACCGCGCCTGGGTCCACCTGCGCGATGATCTCATCGACGTCGCGGATCATGTCCTCGATGCCGGCGCCGGCCTTGGGGATGATCTTGATGCGGCCGTCGGCCTCCTCGACCACCCGTTCGATGGAGAGGTACGCCTTCAGGAACCCCTCGGTGAAGGCCACCGGCACGGTCACGGCGTAGGCGATCACCTGCAGCACCTCGGCGGCGAACTGGGTGAACGTGCCCGTGTGCAGGTAGCTGTCCTCGATGAGCCCGAGGAGCATGGACTTGAGGTACGGGTCGGCGCGCGTGTCGCGCGCCTTCCCGCCCGGCAGCGGACGGTCAGACTCGTTCTCCAAAGCGGTCACCTCTCTCCACCCCCGTATCGGCAGGCCTGTGCGGAACTTGACCCCGACAACGACCCTCGTTGGCCGCGGTCCGGCTATCGGGTACGCTGTGCGCGGCGAGCGACGGAGGTGTGCCGTGCAGGGAGAGCGACTGATCACGGAGGGCGAGGCCGAGCTGCGCGCCTGCCTCGCCGCCTTCGCCGTGGGGCCGCGCGCGGGGACGCTGCTCTGCGACATCGACGGCACGATCTCGCCGATCGTCTCGCGCCCCGGCGAGGCGGCGGTGTCGGAGCCCTTCCACGAGGTGCTCGCGGCGCTGACGGAGCGCCTGGGTCTGGTGGCCTTTGTCACTGGTCGCGCCCTCGAGGACGGGCGGCGCATGATCCCCGTGGACGGCGCCGCCTACGTGGGCACGCACGGCCTGGAGCTCATGGCGCCGGATGGCCGGGTGCTCACCGAACCGCAGGCCGAGCGCTACATCGCCGAGGTGCAGGAGGTCGCCGCCGCCGCGGCCCGCGACCTCGACTGCGACGCGCTGGGCGTCGTCCTCGAGAACAAACGCACCATGCTCGCCGTCCACTACCGCCTCGCCGCCGATGCGGCGCGCACGCGGCACGAGATCCTCACCCAGGTGGTCGAGCCGGCGCGCCGCCGCGGGCTGGCGATCTCCACCGGCCACTTTGTCTTCGAGGTGCGGCCGCCGCTGCCGTTCACCAAGGGCACCGCCACGCGCCGCCTGCTGGCCGGCGGGGACTACCTGGCGGCGCTGTTTTGCGGCGACGACCTGACCGATGTGGCGGGCTTCAAGACGCTGCACGACTGGGCGGCGCGCGACGCGCGGCGCGTGGCCTGCGCGGTGGCCGCGGTGACCGCGGAGACGCCGCGCGCCGTCGTCGATGAAGCCGACGTGCTCGTGCGCGCCACCCCCGGCGTGTACGAGGCGCTGACGCGTCTGCTGGCCGCCGTCGGGGGCTGAGAGAGGCCGGAGCCGCCGGCCGCAGGCCGGAGCCGCCGGCCGGTGACGCGGCCGCCGGTCCGCGCGATCAGCGCCCGCTGAGCTCGGGAGCGCGCTTCTCGAGGAATGCCGCCATGCCTTCGCTCTGGTCCTCGCTGGCGAACGCCAGCGCGAAGAGATCACGCTCGATGCCCTGCCCGGTGGTGATGTCGGTGTCGGCGGCGGCGTTCACGGCGGCTTTGCAGTACCGCATCGCCAGCGGGCTCCTGGCGGCGAGCTCCTCCGCCAGCTTCAACGCCTGGGGCATGAGCTCGTCCTTGGCGAAGACGGCCTGGACGAGCCCGATGCGCAGCGCCTCGTCGGCGCGGATGTGACGGCCGCTGAGCACCAGGTACTTGGCCCACCCGACGCCGACGTTGCGCGACAGGCGCTGCGTGCCGCCGAAGCCGGGCGTGATGCCGAGGCTGATCTCCGGCTGCCCGAACCTGGCCTTCTCGCCGGCGAGGCGGATGTCGCAGGCCAGCGCCAGCTCGCAGCCGCCGCCGAGGGCGTAGCCGTTGACGGCGGCGATCCACGGCTGGGGCGCCGCCTCGATACCGCTCATGACGGCCTGACCGAGCGCCCCGAAACGGCGCGCCTCTTCCGCCGTGAAGCCCTGCATCTCGGCGATGTCGGCGCCGGCCACGAACGCCTTGTCGCCGCCGCCGGTGAGCACGACCGCGCGCACTGAGTCGTCGGCGGACAGTTCACGAACTGCCGCGAGGAGCAACTGGTTGGTCGCGCTGTTCAGGGCGTTCAGCGCCTCGGGACGAGCGACGGTGACGACGGCGACAGCGCCTTCGCGGGTGACCTCGACGGCCATGATGGACCCTCCTTGCGGGTGGGTGGAAGCTCGAGCGCGACTCTACCGCACTCGCAGCGGCGCGGGACCGACCAGCGCCGTCCGCGGCGGCCCGGCGCACCGGCCTACTATTGTCATCCTGCGGCCTGCTATTGTCATCCTGTACAACGCGCGCGACCTGTGGTGAGGTACAGACAGGAGCACTGCCCGCCACGTGAGGAGCCGCCATGACACCGCGCCGCGTTCGCCGTTCGTCACCGTCATACCGAGACCGTACCCACCTTGGGCCGGCCACCGCTCGCCGGCCGGGAGCGCTGCTCGCGCTGCTCCTGGCTCTGGTGATCGCGGTGTGCGCCGGCGCGGCCGCCTGCGGCGGCTCCTCCGGCTCCCCGAGCGCCTCGCCCTCGGCCACATCGACCGCCGGCGCGGCTCCGCTGGCCGGCAGCCTGCGCGAGGTCGCCGCCGAGTACTGGCGCCTCATCGACGCCGGCGACTACGCGGCCATCGCCGCCGCCGGCGTGCCCGGCGCGCCTCCCAGCGCCACGGCCGCCACCGACGACATCGCCCACGCCCGCCTGGTCAGAGCCAAACCGCTGAGCCGCGACGCCAACGGCCCCGGGTCGGCTCTGGTGCAGGTCGACGTCTTCATCCACCCGACGACAGATTCGGGCAACCCCACGCCGTGGGGCGACGCCGCGGAGCACCAGCTCTTCATGCACCTGCAGAAGGCCCCCCAGGGCGGTTGGCTGGTGAAGAGCTGGGGCACCGGCCCGTGACTCCTCCCCGGCCAGATGGTAAGATGGCCATGAAGATGGCCATCCTGGAGGCGCCCATGGCTCGCGAGTATTCCATCGCCCTCGCCAAAGACCACCTCGCTGAAGCGGTGCGCACCGCCGAGGCCGGCGAGCCGGTCACGCTGACGCGTCGTGGCCGGCCGGTCGCGGTCATCGTCTCTGCGGCCGAGTACCGCCGGCTGGCCGGCCCGCGCGGCGACTTCTGGACGGCTCTGCAGGAGTTCCGCGCCACCTTCGACAGCGCGCGCGACGGCATCGAGCCGGAGTACTGGGAGTCGCTGCGCGACCGCGACCCCGGGCGCGAAGTGGACCTCGGCGGCTGAGCGGTGTTCCTTCTCGATACAAACGTGCTCTCCGAGACGCTGCGCCCTCAGCCCGACAGCGGCGTGATGCATGGCCTCGAACGGCGCCGGCGCGAACTGTCGACGGCGGCGCCGGTGATCCACGAGCTGCTCTACGGGGCGCTACGCTTCCCAAGGGGCGCCAGACGAGCGGCCGTGTTGCACGAGATCGAGCAGGTGTTCCTCAAGACCCTGGACGTCCTGCCCTACGATCGGCGAGCCGCTGAGTGGCACGCGCGCCAACGTGCGCGGCTCGTGAACGAAGGTCGCACGCCTACCTACGTCGATGGCCAGATCGCCGCCATCGCCGCCGTCAATGGTCTGACGCTCGTGACGCGCAACGTGACGGACTTCGCGGCCTTCGAGGGCCTCACCGTGGAGGACTGGTTCGCGGGCTGAGCCGCGGCGCGCGCAGAACGCCGCCGGCCGGCGGCCGGCGGCCGGCGCTCCGCCGGCGCCGCTATCCGCGCAGCTTGCGCAGCGGCGCCACGCTGGCCATCAGGCGACGCTCGGAGCCGTCGCCCTCGAAGCGCACGAGGACGATGCCGCCGCGTTCCATGGTGAGCACCGTGCCCTCGCCGAGGGTGGCGTGCAGCACACGGTCGCCGCTGGCGAAGAACTGCTCGACGACCTCTTCGTCGAGCGCCTTCTTCTCGAGGCTGGTGAAGCGGCGGCCGGAGGCGCCATCGACGTCGTCGGACGCCTCGCCGCGGCGACCGCCTGAGCGGCCGCCGCCCTCGTCGCGACCCCACGAGGCGCCGCCGCCCGACCCGCCGCGCGTGTCCCAACCCCCGCCCGAGCGGCCGCCGATCGCCCGGCGCTCCACGAGGTCCCGGGGGATCTCGTCGAGGAAGCGGGACGGCGGGTTGTACTGCGACGCCCCCCACAGGGTGCGCGCCCGCGCGTGTACGAGATAGAGACGGTCCATGGCGCGCGTGATGCCCACGTAGGCCAGGCGCCGTTCCTCCTCCACGTTCTGCTCGTCCAGCGAGCGCTGGTGCGGGAACACGCCCTCCTCCATGCCGGTCACGAACACCGCCGGGAACTCGAGACCCTTGGCGTTGTGCAGGGTCATCAGCGTGATGAGCGCGCTCCTGTCGGCGAAGGCGTCGAGGTCGGCGTACAGCGAGATCTCCTGCAGGAAGCCGTCCACGCTGGGCTCGTCGGCGCGCTTGTCGTACTCGGCGGCGACGCCGATGAGCTCCTCGAGGTTCTCGAGGCGGCCCTCGGACTCGAGCGTCTTCTGCGCCTTGAGGGCCGCCTCATAGCCGCTCTCTTCGAGCACGCTGCGCACGACGGCGGCGACGGGGCGGCCGGCGAGACCCGCCTGCAGGCCTTCGACGAGGCGCACGAAGGCGAGCAGGCCGTTGACCGCGCCGGATGACAGGCCGGGCGCGTCGTCAGCCGCCTGCACGGCGCTCCACAGGCTCTCGCCGAGGCCGGCGGCGTGCGCCTGCAGCCGCTGCAGGCTGGTGGCGCCGATGCCACGCTTGGGCGTGTTGACGACGCGCAGCAGGCGCTGCGCGTCGTCGGGATTGACGAGCGCCGTGAGGTAGGCCACCGCGTCACGGATCTCGGCGCGTTCGTAGAACTTGGGCCCGCCGATGACCTGATAGCCGATGCCGTACCTGCCGAACTGCTCCTCGAGCACGCGCGACTGGGCGTTGGTGCGGTAGAGCACGGCGACCTCGTCGGCCTGGTAGGGCCTCTCGGCGCCCGCCGCGTCGCCCTCGAGCAGCTTCTGCACCTCGCTGGCCACGAACTGCGCCTCGGCGCGCTCGTCGTTGACCTCCACGACCTGAACGAGCGCGCCCTGCCCTCTGGGCGTCCACAGGTTCTTGCCCTTGCGCTTGCGGTTGTTGGTCACGACGGCGTTGGCGACGCTGAGGATCGCCTGCGTGCTGCGGTAGTTCCGCTCCAGGCGGATCACCCTGGCGTCGGGGTAGTCGCGCTCGAACTCGAGGATGTTGCGGATGTCGGCGCCGCGCCACGAGTAGATGCTCTGGTCGTCGTCGCCGACCACGGCGAGATTGCGGTGCTCGCCGGCGAGGAGGTTGGCGAGGCGGTACTGCGCGTGGTTGGTGTCCTGGTACTCGTCGACGAGCACGAAGCGGAACGCCTGCTGGTAGTGCCTGAGGCGGTCGGGGAAGCCCTCGAGCAGCTGCACCGTCTTCATGAGGAGGTCGTCGAAGTCCATGGCGTTCATCGCGGCGTGCCGCAGCTCGTAGCGCTCGTACACATCGGCCGCCACCTGCGAGAAGCGGCCGCCCTGCTCGCGGAACTCGGCCGCGGTGCGAAGCTGGTTCTTGGCGTCGCTGATCTGCCGGCTGAGGGACTCCGGCGGGAAGCGCTTGGGGTCGATGTTGAGCTCTTCCATGCAGCGCTTGATGAGCCGGCGGCGGTCGTCCTCGTCGTGGATGGTGAAGGTGCTCTTGTAGCCCACGCGCTCGGCCTCGCGGCGCAGCAGGCGCGCGCACATGCTGTGAAAGGTGCTGATCCACATGGTGCGCGCGATGGGCCCCACGAGGCCGCCGATGCGCGCCTTCATCTCGCCGGCGGCCTTGTTGGTGAAGGTGATGGCCACCACCTCGTCGGGGCGCACGCCATGTACATGGATGAGGTACGCAACGCGGCTCGTGAGCACGCGCGTCTTGCCCGAGCCGGCGCCGGCGAGGATCAGCAGCGGGCCCTCGCAGTGGATGACGGCGGCGCGCTGCTCGTCGTTGAGGCCGGCGAGCAGAGGGTGGTCCGGCGTGGCCGGACCAGTGGCCTCGCCGGCCGCGCCGCCCGCGGCGCCGGCCGCCGCGGCCGCAGCCGCGCCGGCGGCCGGGCTCTTGCGGGCGGCGCCCATCAGCCGATACCGCCGCCGAGCAGTAGGCTGATGACCAGGGCGATGACGCCGGCGGCCGCCAGGCGCAGCCCCGACAGCCAGAGGCGCTCGCGCGAGATGGCGCCGAGGAAGACGCCGAGAAAGAAGAGCTCGACCAGGCCGACGCCGACGGCGGCGAAGTAGGCCGCGTGCATCGAGATGACCCCCGCAAAAAGGAACGGGATCATCACGATCAAGGCCGCGGCGAACGGCGAGGCGCCGTCGACCACGGCGATGACGATGATCGCGTACCGCGACGCCGCGGCGATCGTCGTGTCTTCGAGGCTCGAGAGCGTGGATTCCTCGAGCTCGCGCATCGCCCGGCCGCGCTCGGCGCGCTCCACCAGGTACGAGCCGTAGAACCCCGACACGCCCATGCCCACCGCGGTGGTGAGCACGACGACAAAGATCGCCCGCGGGCTGTCGACGCCGCCGAGGTACCCGCCGACGAGCACGCCGATCGCCGTGAGCACGCCGTCGAAGGCGTTCATGGCGAAGTAGCGGCGGGCGATCTCGCCGACCTCGGCGATCTCGTGGTAGTGGCGCAGGGTCGCGGCGCGCTCGCGCAGGCGCGCGCCGATGCTGGGCTGGGCCGGGAAGCTCACCGGTCATCCACCTGGCTGTCGGGCAAGGCGGCGCTCAGGGCCTATCCCGGTAGGGATGTGCGTGCGGGGCGTTCGTGGACCGAGCGGGGCGGTTCCGAGACGGTTCCCTCGTAGCCCAGCTACGTGGGGATCCGGGGAGGGGCCGCATCCGCGACGTGTCCACGGGCGCATCCGTGCGTGCAGACCTGGCGGGATAGGTCCTCAGCGTAGCCAGCTGGCGCCGGCGTCCTGCGGGGTCTCGACCTCGTCGATGAGACGCTTGCCGGTCGAGCACTTGTCGATGGAGTGGATGCTGGCCCCCGACTCCTGCACGACCTCGGCGACGTCCTGGAAGTCGACGTCGTCGCCCTCGAGGGTGATCTTGATGTTCTCGACCTTGTTGTCGATCTCGATGAGCGTGATGTCCACGCCGTGGACGCCCTCGAGGTCGCCGAGCTTGTCGGCCAGCACGAGCATCGTGGGCTGGTGCGGCTTGAGCACGTCGAGCACGAGACGCCGGACCTTGCTCATGGGGTGATCACGCTCCGTTCACGGGTCGCTGGAGAAGGCTGCAATCGTAGCACACCCAGCCTCCGCCGCCGGTCGCCAGAGAGGGTGACGATCGCGCCGTCCCGGACTCACGCCCGCCGTACCCAGTGCAAATGAGGAGATCTACCTATCGTGACCTGCCCGCCGCGCGCCGATGACCACCTCGAGGGTGTGCAGGCGGCGCCCACGGTGTCCGGACAAGGGAGGCGAGCGATGAGTGCTACGACAAGCGCGTTCACGCTGATCCTGGCCGCGGACCCTCATGACGGCGGATCGGCGCGCGACTTCATCGTCACCGATGAGGGCGTGCTGTACGGAACCACCGACAATGGTACCCACTGGCGCTGTCTGGGGACGGTCGACACGGCCGCCTTCCTCTTCGACATCGGCCTGGCCGGGGCGGCGGAGGACGCGCTCGCTCATGCCACGGTCGCCGGGTGGACGCGGCGGCCGCAGGCGCGCCTGCCGGTCTGACGTCTGCCGGTCTGGCGCCGGGCGTTCTGGCGCCGGGCGGCCGCCGCCGCAGGCGGCGTCAGATCCCGGCGCCCTCGTCGAACGCGAGGAGCTCCGCCAGCATCTCCTGAGTCTGCCGCACGGCCTTCTGGCGCTTGCCCTTGCGCTCAGGGTGGATCTCGTCGAGCTCCTGCTCCATCTCGACGATGCGCGCCACGAGGCACTTGACGGCCTCGGCCACGGGGTCGGGCAGGTGGCGGTAGTCGATGTCGGGGATGCCCACGCGCTGGCCCTGGAGCAGCACCGGGCGGCCCGGGTTGCCGACCACCGTGGAGCTCTTGGGCACGTTGCCGACGACGACGCTGCCGGCGCCGATCTTGGCGTCGTTGCCCACGGTCACCGCGCCCAGCACCTTGGCCCCGGCGCCGAACACCACGTTGTCGCCCACGGTGGGGTGCCGCTTGCCGGTCTGCTTGCCGGTGCCGCCCAGGGTGACGCCCTGGTACATGGTCACGTTGTCGCCGATCTCGGTGGTCTCGCCGATCACCACGCCGGCGCCGTGGTCGATGAACAGGCCGTGGCCGATGCGCGCCCCGGGGTGGATCTCGATGCCGGTCAGAAAGCGGTTGAGCTGGCTGATCCAGCGCGGCAGGAGCGGCACGCCGACGTCGCGGAGCTTGTGCGCCAGGCGGTGCAGCCACAGGGCGTGCAGGCCCGGATACGACGTCACGATCTCGAACTTCGACGTCGCCGCGGGGTCGCGCTCCTGTACCGCCGTCACGTCGTTGCCGATCTCGACCACGGCCGTGTGCAGGTCGCGGCTCAGGCCTCCGACGAGCGCGTTGACGGGGGCGCAGCCGCGCGCGCGCTTGCCGAGGAACCAGCAGCCGGCGAGGCCCAGGCTCGCGATGCCCAGAAGCTTGCGGAACACGACCGTCACCTCCGTTTCTCGGCGGCGGCGGCCGCGGGCCGCCGCTCGTCCGCGCGATACGCTATCACGGGCCGGGGCCGGCGCTCGCGGGGCCGGCGCAGGCGGCCCCCTGCCCCGGCGCTTCGTCGGCCGGCGCTTCGTTCATGCTGCCCGAGCGGAACCCCTGCAGATCGAGGGTCACATACGTGGACCCGAGGGCGCGCAGCCGGCGCACGATCGCCTCGCGCGCCGCGAGCGCGCGCCCGAGGTCGCCACTCTCGACTTCCACGCGGGCGACGCTGCCGTGGCGCCGCACGCGGCACTGGCGGAAGCCGAGCTCGTGCAGCACCCGCTCGGCAGCGGCGATGGCCTCCAGCTTCTGCACGGTGATCGGCTCGCCGTAGGGGATGCGGGACGCAAGGCAGGCCTGCTGCGGCGCGTCCCACGTGGCCAGGCCGAGCTCCTTCGACAGGCGCCGCACCTCGTCCTTGCCGAGGCCGGCGGCCAGCAGCGGGTGCGCCACGCCGCCCTCGGCGGTGGCGCGCATCCCCGGCCGGTGATCGCCGAGATCGTCCAGATTGGCGCCGTCGAGCAGCGCGGCGCACCCCGTCTCGGCGGCGAGGCGCGCCATCTCGGTGACCAGCTCGCGCTTGCAGAAGTAGCAGCGCTCGCGCGGGTTGCCGGTGAACGCCGGATCGTCGAGCTCGTGGGTCTCGACGACCACGTGTCGCACGCCGAGCCCGGCGGCAAGGTCGCGGGCGGCCCGCAGCTCCTCGGGCAGGTACGTCGCGGAGACGGCCGTGAAGGCGACCACGCGGGACGCTCCGAGCGCGCGCGCGGCGGCGGCCAGCACGAGGCTCGAATCGACGCCGCCCGAGAAAGCCACGCAGGCCGAGCCCAGCTTCGCCAGCTCGGCCTCGAGCCGCTCCAGGGCTCCGTCCGTCTCGCCGGCGGCTTCAGTGTGCGGTGCACCTACGGCGCCCCGCACATCGACCCGACTACGTCGGTCAGGCATCGTAATCGACGAGCTCCGTGATGGTGGGCTGCTCGCCGCACACCGGGCAGGTGGGGACGCGCGCGATCTCGACCTGGTTGAAGGTCATGGCGGCGCCGTCGAACTGCAGGAGGCGGTCGTACAGCGGGGTCCCGGCGCCGGTGAGCACCTTGATGACCTCGAGCGCCTGGATGGCGCCGATCGTGCCGGGGATGGGGCCGAGCACGCCCGCCTCCGAGCAACTCACCACGCAGGCGGGCGGCGGCGGCTCGGGGAACACGCAGCGGTAGCAGGCCGTCTCCCCGCCCTTCACGGTCATGGCCAGCCCCACCATGCGCAGCACGGCGCCGTCGATGAGCGTCTTGCGCTCGAGCACGCAGGCGTCGTTGAGCAGATACCGCGTGGGGAAGTTGTCCACGGCGGTGACGATCACGTCGTAGCGTCGCACGAGGTCCAGCGTGTTGGCCGCCATGAGGCGCATCGCGTGGGGCTCCACCTGCACGTCCGGGTTGAGCGCCCGCAGGCGCGCGGCGGCGCACTCGACCTTGCTCCTGCCGATGTCGTCGGTGGTGAAGAGGATCTGGCGCTGCAGGTTGGAGAGCTCGACGACGTCGTCATCGACGATGCCCACGCGGCCGACGCCGGCGGCGACGATGTAGTACAGGGCCGGCGCCCCGAGCCCTCCGGCGCCGACGACCAGTACGGAGCTCCTGCGCAGCGTGTCCTGGCCGCGCTCGCCGACCTCCTTGAGCACGAGCTGGCAGTCGTACCGCAGGCGCTCCTTGCCGCTGATCAGCATGCGCGGCCTCCGCTCACCCTGCCCTCGACGTACCGCGCGCTCACGCCTCCACCGCGCCGCGCGCGCGCGTCTCTGCCTGACCGCGCGCTCACGCCTTGACCTCGGGGAGATCGCCGAACAGCGGCGTGGACAGATAGCGCTCACCGGTGTCGCAGAGCACGGTGACCACGACCTTGCCCTGGAGCTCGGGCCGGCGCGCCACCTGGCCGGCGGCCCACACGTTGGCGCCCGCCGAGATGCCCACGAGCACGCCTTCCTGGCGCGCCAGGTCGCGCGCCGCGGCAAAGGCGTCGTCGGCGCTCACCTTGACGATCTCGTCGTAGACCTCCGCGCTGAGCACCTCGGGGATGAAGCCGGCGCCGATGCCCTGGATCTTGTGCGGGCCGGGGGCGCCGCCCGAGAGCACCGGCGAATCGGCCGGTTCGACGGCCACCACGAGCACGCCGGGGCGGCGTTCCCTGAGCACCTCGCCGACGCCCGTCAGCGTGCCGCCGGTGCCCACGCCGGCCACGAAGGCGTCGACCTCGCCGCCGGTGTCGGCCCAGATCTCCTCGGCCGTCGTGAGACGGTGCACCTCGGGGTTGGCGAGGTTCTCGAACTGCTGCGGCACGTAGGCGTCGGCGCCCTCCGCGGCGAGCTCGAGCGCCCTGGCGACCGCGCCGCGCATGCCGTCGGCGCCGGGCGTGAGCACGAGCCGCGCGCCGAAGGCTTTGAGGATCGTGCGGCGCTCGACGCTCATGGTGTCGGGCATCGTGAGCACCAGGTCGTAGCCGCGCGCCGCGGCGACCATGGCCAAGGCGATGCCCGTGTTGCCGCTGGTCGGTTCGATGATCGTGGTCTTGCCCGGGGCGATGCGCCCCTCGCGCTCGGCGGCCTCGATCATCGCCAGGCCGATGCGGTCCTTGACGCTGCCGCCCGGATTGAACGACTCGAGCTTGCCCAGCACCTCGGCGCCGCTCTCGTCGGAGATGCGGTTGAGACGCAACAGAGGAGTGCGTCCGATCAGATCGGTGATGCTGCCTGCCCTCTTCATGCGGTCTCCTTGCCGGGCCCCGGCGAGGCCGGGGCCGTGAGTCAGATCTGGTACATCGGGGCGCGCCCGCGCAAGGCGTCCTCGCGGGCCAGCAGGTCGCCGATCGTCGTGCCGCCGAGGACCTTCTCGAGGGCCTGCTGGGCCTCGATCCAGACCGACGAGGCGCCACACTCATCGACGCGCTCGCAGAGGCCCTGCGTACACTCCGCCGGCGAGGGTACGCCGTCGAGCGCCGCCACGACCTCGAGCACAGTGATCGCCGCGGCCGGGCGCGCCAACGCGTACCCGCCGGCGGCGCCGCGCCGGCTGCGCACCACGCCGCCGCGGCGCAGCGCGGAGAACACCTGCTCGAGGAACTGCAGCGGCATGTCGCGGCTGTCCGCGATGTCGCCAAGACGCACCGGCTTGCCGGGCGCGGTCTCCTCGCGGCGCGCCAGCTCCGCGAGGGCGCGCACCGCGTACCTGCTCTTCATGGAGATGTTCACGCCCACTCCGCTCCCGCGCCGACAGCATTTTCGATAATTCCAGTCAAGAATAGGGGGCGGCGGCGGCCCGTGTCAACGCCCAGGCGCTCACAGCCGCTCCTTCTCATGCCCTCCAGCGGCGCACGATGAGCGTCGCGACCGCGGTCAGGGCCAGCGTCACGAGCGCCGCCCACACGATGCGGAACCCGACGATCCAGACGGCGCTCGCCCCCAGGGCGATGAAGATCAGTGAGTCTTCGGCGATGGCGTGTACCATGCTGAGGAAGGTGCTCATGATGAACACCTGGCGGCGGCCGAGGTCGTGGCGGCGGATGTCGCGGACGATGACGCCGCCTCCGTAGGCAAGCCCGAAGAGGAAGCCGATGAGCGTCGGCGCGGCGGAACGCTCGTTGAGGCCCACGTGCCGCACGACTCGCGCCCAGGCGCGCACCACAGCGCGAAACGACCGCGTCCCCTCGAAGAGCTCGAGGACCACCATGATGGGCACGACGATGACGAAGACGCGCCACAGCAGGTCGAACGACCCCGTGACGAAGGCGCGCAGCAGATCGGCCATCGTCAGAACAGCCCCATGAGCAGGTTGGCGACGGCGGCCGCCGCCAGGCCGGCCACGACGCGCAGGGCGCCGAAGGCGAAGCCGTTCATGCCCGCCTTGTGGAGCACCGCGCCTTCCACGAGCAGGTTGTGCCCGATGAGGATGGCGATGGCCAGCACGGTGATCTGCTGCGCGCTGAGGTGCAGCGCCTGCATCGCGCCGACGGCCGCGTAGATGTTGAGCACGTAGCCGACCACGAGGGGCACGGCGGCGTCCCCCGGGAGTCCGAGCAGCGCCATCAGCGGCCGCGCCAGTTGGGCGAGCCACTGGATCACGCCCAGACGCTCGAGGACGAGCGTGGCGCCGTAGGCGGGGATCATGACGCGGGCCAGCTCCCAGAAGGTCTGCAGGCCGGCCTTGACGCCGATCCTGAGGTCGCGGCGGAGGGTCGCGCGCAGACCGCGCGCGGACGGGGGTGCAGGCGCGCCTGACGGCGCGCCGGCGGACGCGCCGGGCGCGGCCTCAGGCGGAGGCGCGGCGGAAGGCGGCCCCGGCGCGGCGGCGGGGCGGGCGCTCGTGGGGTCGTCGCCGGTGTGCTCCATACGCCCGCGATTCTCGCACGAGCGGCGCGCCGGCGTCAGCGACCGCTGCCCGAGCACGCCGCGCGCGGATCGTGCTTCGGCCGCCCCGCGCCGGCCTGGCGCTTCTCCGGCGGCCGCGGACCAGCGGCCGAGGTCCGGCCGCTGAGGGCCGCCGGCCAACGTAATCCCGGAGCCGACGCAACGTCACCTTCCGGACGAAGTGTAACCCTTGAGGCCCGGCGGGGCGCCGGCGCACCATACACACATGAACCTTCACCGCATCACAGTCGCACTCGTCCTCGCCATGGTCATCGTGCTCGCCGCGGCCGCTCTCTCGCGGCCGGACCGTCGCGAAGGCGGCCGCGCGGCGGCGGCTACGGCGCCGACCGCAGCGACTGGCGCAGGTGGCGGCCCAACGGCGGCGGCGCTGCCGGGCGCTTCCGTGGACGCGCAGCGTCTCGACGCGGTGCGCACCGTCAAGCTGTTCTGCGACCTGGTGAGCAGCCGGCGGCTCTGGCGCGCCGCCGAGCTGTTCGCGACGCCGCGTGTGTGGCCGCGCCGCGAGCTGACCGCGGTACGGCGGCTCGACTTCCGCTCGGCGCGCATCGACTTCGCGCCAGACCCGTACACGCTCGTCGTGGTCGCGCAGGTACACGCATCCGGAGGGTCCGGGAGCCCGGTAGGCGATGGCGACACAACACTGTTCTTCACCCTGGGGAGGGTCGGCGCCACAGCTGGGGGCTGGCTGATCACAGCCGTGACCACGAGCCCATAACCCACCGAAAGGGGTACCTCATGAAACACCGACACTGGTCAAGGCTTGCGCTCGTCGCGCTGGCCGCGGCCGCCTGCGGCGTCGCGGCGGCGCCCGCCGCGGCGGCGCCCGCCGCGGCGGGCGGGCCGGCGGCCACCGCGACGGCCTACCTGCAAGCCCGCGCGGCGGCCGTCACGGCCGCCGACCCGGCCACCGTGCTCGCACCGTGGGTCGCACCCGGCGCGCCGTTCGCCGGCACGGAGCGCGCCATCGCCCGTGGCACCGTCCTGCGAGGGGCACAGCAGGGCCACCGCGTCGAGGTCCTGAACACCGACGTCGCGGTCCTCAGCACGACAGTAGACGCCGCCGGCGCCACCGCCACCGTGATCGCCCATGTCATCACCACGACGACCTGGCGCTCCTCCGGCATGGCGCGCGACACCGAGGCTTCCGGCATGGACCACGACGTCTCGTTGCAGATGTTCGATGGCTCGTGGCGGGTCGTCGGCGACAAGTACTACGACGTCATGGTCCCCGGGTATCTCGAGGCCGCCGGCGTTTCACCGACCGCTCTGCGCGCCGCGGCGAAGAGGCTCGAACGCGCCTCCTTCCGTATTCGAGAGGCGACGCCTGTGATCGGCCGGCGTTGGGTCGCCGACTCGTCTGGCACCCGCCGCTACAACGACATCATCACGTACAACCGCGGGGCGGCCGCCGCCTATGCGGACTACTACGCCCTGTCGTACTGCCCCACCTACGTGCGCTTCGGCGCCGACTGCGCCAACTTCGCCTCACAGGCGGCGCGCCAAGGCAACATGCCCGTGAACGCCGGCGTGTACAGCTATGGCTGGTGGTACGACAAGAAGAACACGAACACGCCCAGCGACGACACGTACAGCATGAGCTGGATCAACGTCACCAAGCAGATAGCCTGGTGGAACGCCCGCAACACCGATTGGGCCTCGTCCATCAACGGCCTGGGCAGAGGTGACTTCGTGTACTACGACTGGAGCGGCGACGGCCTCTGGGACCACGTCGCCGTGGTGGTCGGCACGAACAGCGCCGGCCAGAAGATCGTCGATGCTCACACCACCGACTACTACCACGCCTACTGGAAGATGGGCTACAGCTCGACGGCCTACAGGTTCGCGCACGTGCGTGACAAGTGGGTCGTCTGAGCCACCCGGCTCAACGGGCGGGGGCGGGCGCAAGCCCGCCCCCGCCCGTCACGTTGCGCCGTCAGGGCTCGAACCCCGGCGTCAGGTCGCAGGCGCAGAGGTCGGAGCTGGTCTCGCGGCGGCGCACCTCCACCACATCGCCGGCGATCGTGACGGCGCGCGCGCCGGCTCGCGAGCGGGCGTTGCCTCGCGCGCCACAACGTCGCGCTACTTGCACGCGCGGCCCGATGACTCGGCGGGCGTGTACCTCGGCGACGCGTAGGCGGTGACCACATGGTCGTGACGGTGCGCCGGCGGCTGCCGCTTGCGGCGTTGGCATGGACCGTATCTCCGCAGCGTCCCGCACTATTCCCACCCTGCCGGCGCTCGCATCCGCACCCGTGGCATGACGGGCGCGTTGCGCTCGGGTGATATCGGCGTGAGCGGCCCACGACCTGGGGAGCAGCGTATCCGTCCGAAGGGCCAGCTGCGATGTAGGGCCTGAGCCAACATTCACGGTGGCCGTTGCCCATGCCTATAATGGCGTAGTCAGGAGGATGGCCGTGCGCTTCCGAGCACACGCCGTCTTCGTGCGGCGACGCCACGCGGCAGGGCACTCGCGCCCGGCGCGGCTCGCTCAAGCGGCGTGACGCCCGACGTCGCGCATTCACAGTGGAGGTACCACATGCCGCAGCCCGCGACACCCACCGGCAAGCCGGCCGCCCGGCGGCGCGCCCCCAGGCTCCTCGGCGTGGCGCTCGTCCTGCTCGC
>Ga0247841_10000469_pt1 | contig 104427 bp, 65 predicted proteins | sample LaCruzMarch2015__2_FD_192410 | JGI IMG/M metagenome (GOLD analysis project Ga0247841, IMG submission 192410) | Freshwater microbial communities from meromictic Lake La Cruz, Castile-La Mancha, Spain - LaCruzMarch2015_18m | ecosystem: Environmental > Aquatic > Freshwater > Lake | place: Spain... | reverse complement strand
CGCCGCCCCACTTGTCTTCGAACAACCGACGAAGAATGATATTCTGGTTGCCCAGGTCAAAATGAACAATGCCACCATCATGAAGTCCCCGCACTGCCCGGGCCACGGTCTCCAGGAGGGACATGAACCTGTCGCAATAGGGCTCCTCGTTGTACAAACGAATGAGTTCATCCCTGAAGGTTGAAGCGCCGTTCTGGAACTCGGTAACAAGGTAGCTGCCGCGCAGCCTGCGACCGTCCCATCGCTCGAAGAAAGCCAGCGGACGCGGCGTGCCGATACCGCGCGCGCCCATGATCACAGCAGTATTCCACGAGCGACGAGCCCTTGATCCGGTGGTCTTGTCGAAGAAATCCTTGATGCCGTTTTGCCGGCCAAAGACTTTTACATGAACAGGAAGCAGGCTGCCGTTAGCTTCGATCGTGGAAACGAAGCAGTACGCGCTTCCGGCACGCTGATTGTTTCCGGCTGAGAAGCCGGGCAGAGACCCTATTGAATCAGGGGAAAGAGCCGACAAGCTTTTGCGAAGGTCCGCCGCGATAATACCGCTGTACGGACCAACGCAAATCTCAATCGCGTGCTCAGGCATGCAACCACTACGCTACTTGACGTCTGGTTCGACGGCAGACGAATTGGTTTCTACCTTCACTCCGCCCACTGATTCCTCGGTGGCAGGAATCGTTCCTGCGGCTTCCAAGCCGGCAGCAGGACTCTCAGCATCCTTGGCGCCTTCGATGTATATGTCGACACGGCGATTCTTGACATTTCCGTTCACCGGATCGTTTGGAGCCACCGGCCTGCTGAACCCGTAACCCTTGGAGACCATCCGCTTCCTGTCTATCTTCCATGTGCTGCCGAGATACTCGAGAATAGCCTTCGCGCGCCGCTCAGAGAGACCCTGGTTATACACAGCAGCCGACCGCTTCCTCTTGTCAGCGTGACCTTCAATGACACATGTCGAGCCCGGGTGCCTGACTATCACCTTCCCAATGACATCAAGAGTCGGTTTGTATTGAGGCTTGATATCAGCTTTATCCGTATCAAACTCCATGTTGAGGCTGTACAGCAGAAGGTCATCAGTGCCATCCAGGGGATTGGTGTGGTCTTCCAGAACTTCATGCCCGTCCGAAACACCACCCTTGTCAGTATCTGCCAGTTTCGGGTTGGTCTTGTAGTGATGAACTTCTTCGCCATCCTTGAGCATGTCGTAGTCAGTGTCGGGATTGAGCGGGTCAGTATCGTAAACCTTGACTTCGTCATAGTCATTCAAGCCGTCACTGTCCGTATCGGGATTCTGGGGGTCAGTTCGGTAAACGGCCTCTTCAGCATCCGTCAATCCGTCTCCATCGCTGTCAACAGGCCCGCCAAGAACCAGGTCCGGCGGAACACCGGCACCAAGAGTATATTCTACGCCGATATTGAACAGGGAATTGGCCTGTACCCCACCCACGGCGAAGAACATACGCGCATCAGCTCGAACAGCCCACGAATCGTTAAAGTGATACATAACGCCAAGCCCCGCATTGAGAGTCGGATCAAGCTTGCGCCCGGAATCATCCGTAAGTTTGTTCGCCGCATTGTCAAACTTCCTGCCGACAAAGGATTGCCCATAAACCATCATTCCTCCGCCTATCACGAAGTACGGATCGATTCTCTTCCAGCGAGTCAGATGGTACAGACATTCGATCGAAATCCCGGCTGCGCTAGTACTCTTCGCACCGGTCATTTCTTCCAATCTGTTGATTACAAGCCCGTTGTTCCAATCGGTACGCGTATTGCCCTTGAGTGACGGGAAGTACTGCAGCACTCCTTCAAAAGTCCATCTCTCGGAATAGTCGTAAGACACATGAAGAGTCAGGTTCCCGGAATCCTGAACGGCCTCTTCGCCCTCAAAATCCTTCCACCCGAAGGTGCCTCCAATGCTCCACGGATGTTCAGTTCCTGTCTCCGGCTCGGCAAATGCCTGCATGCGGCCGACTAAAAGACTTCCTGCCACAGCAAGGGAAAACACAACCTTCGACAAACTCCATCTGTTCATTATAGCCACCGCCTCCATTTATATATTTCAACCATGCAGAAGGGTTTCACAAACCCGCACAACAGTACCAGAACAGGATGCAAACGCAACAGAAAACAGCGACTCAGTAAAATGACCGCGATTCCCATTGACACAAATTGCGCGTGTGTAGTATTGTCCCGCTTCTTTCCGAGTCGGTAACACTTTGCGGGAGCGGCAATGACAGTAGAAAAAAGCAAGAAAACAAAGTCGAGCGTCCGCGCGCAAGCGAGCGCAACAAAGCCGGCGGCCCGAGTCACTCCCGGCCCAAAGACAAAGAAGAGCAGCGCCAAGGCAGTGACCTCGACGAGCATCAGAGCGAGTGCAGTCGCTTCTAAACCGGTAGTGCCGCCCACCCGGATTCCAGTGAAGACTGCCGTGGTCAAGATTCATCTTTCTCCAGAGCGCAAGAAGAAGTACTCGCAGCTTCTGCAGAGATTGCAGGAAAAGATCTCCAAGCAGATCTCTTTCCTGTCAAATGATTCATTGAGCAAGGCCGACAGCGATGAAGCACGTGACGACGTGACAGATGATTTCGACCGCGACTTCGCCCTGAACCTTCTCACGTCCGAGCACGACATCATGTTTGAGATCAATCAAGCGATGCAACGCCTCAAGGACAAGAGCTATGGCAGGTGCGAACAGTGCGGAACAGGAATAGCAGCGGCTCGCCTGGAGGCTGTGCCTTTTGCCAGGATGTGCATATCCTGCCAGGCAGGAACAGAAAAGGGGAAGCCACGTTTCCAGCCCTTCGGCAATACGCTGGCTGAGGCCAGTCGCACAACGGCAACCCAGAGCAGCGCATCCTCGGATGAATAGCCGTCACCCCGGTTCTGTCGGGGCACACCCCCCGACAAGACGAATTGCCGCCTGCTCGAAAAGGCATTTTCACCCTGGAAGATCTGAATATCCAACAACCAACCGGGCGGCGCGGGAGGCTGCGCCAGGGCGCTCAAGGAATATCCAGCCTGGAGTCGGAGCCTGGCATTCAAACTTTACGGTAGTGCCTGACACGTTTAGCGATGTCTTGCGCCTGTCTCCCACCTTTGGATATTGTATTGGAACGCCGGATACTGGATATTCGAATCATGATTTCACATTCAACACGTAGCTTAGCTATTTTGATCGGGAATATATGCTAATACTGGCCATAGTGATCACGGTCACTCTACTGGATCAGGTTATCAAAGTCATGGTCTCCAGGCATGTGGCCCTTTCGGAAACGATTCAGATCATTCCCGGATTCTTCAACCTCGCGTACGCCAGAAACACGGGGGCCGCATGGGGAACCTTCCATGACTTCAACGGTCTACTTGCCATCTTTTCGTTCGTCATACTTGCCATCCTGCTGCTGTTCCGCCGGAGCATTCTCAACAACACAACAGGCAACAGGCTTGCACTTGCCATGATGATCGCGGGGATAATCGGCAATCTGATGGACAGGCTGAGGCTTGGGTTTGTCGTTGATTTCCTGGACTTCTACTGGCGAACCTGGCATTTCCCGACATTCAACGTAGCCGACTCATCTATTTGCATAGGCGTCGCAATCTATGTACTATCCAGTTATCTGGAAAGGAACCAGGTTGGCGGAGATCATGCCGCGGCGAATGGCCTGGAAGGGAAAATGGGGCCGGCCGGAAATCCGGCCCGCACTGCATCTGAAGAGAAGGAGAAGAAGTGATAACGCGATATACCGGCCCGGAAATGGGCGCAATCTGGACTGACGACAATAAGTACCGGACATGGCTCCGGATAGAAATTCTTGCATGTGAGGCTATGCACACGCTTGGTTTCGTACCTGCGGCAGACCTGGCCCGCATAAGGAAGCGCGCCCGCTTTGATTCCAACAGAATAGCGGAGTTGGAATCAAAAGTTCACCACGACGTCATAGCATTCCTTTCGAATGTCGCAGAAAACGTCGGTCCTTCATCCAGATATATCCATCACGGACTGACGAGTTCAGACATTCTCGACACTTCACTGAGCGTCCTGATGGTCCAGGCAATCGACCTTCTGGCGGTGGACTTGAAGCAGGTCAGAACGGCAGTCGCCGCGAAAGCCCGGCGCTTCAAATGCACCCCAATGATCGGCCGGACACACGGCGTCCATGCCGAGCCAATAACCTTCGGCCTGAAGATGGCCCTTATGTACGACGAATTCGGCAGGGCCATCGAACGACTTGCCCGCGCAAGAGAAATCATTTCGGTCGGCAAGCTTTCCGGGGCCGTGGGCACGCACGCTCATTTGCCGCCGCGGGTCGAGGCATACGTCTGTCGCAAACTCGGCTTGAAACCGGCCAGGATCTCGACGCAGATACTTCAGCGCGACAGGCATGCCGAGTACATGTGCGCACTTGCGATTGTGGCCGCATCAGTGGAGAGATGGGCTGTTGAATTCCGCCATTTGCAACGCACCGAGGTCCTCGAGGCAGAAGAGGGGTTCGGGGCGGAACAGAAAGGGTCCTCGGCCATGCCGCATAAGAAGAATCCAATTACCGCCGAGAAACTGTGTGGCCTCGCACGGCTTATTCGCGGCAACTGCGTCGCCGCTCTCGAAAACGTGGCGCTCTGGCACGAACGCGACATCTCGCATTCCTCTGTCGAGCGCGTGATCATACCCGACAGCACCATCGCGCTGGACCACATGCTGACGGAACTCGCGCGTCTTATCAAGAACATGAAGGTCCACCCTGAGCGCATGAAGGAAAATCTGGATTCGACCCATGGCCTGATTTGTTCGCAGCAGGTACTCTTGATGCTGACAAAGAGCGGTCTCACGAGGGAACTGGCATACAGGATTGTCCAGCGCAACGCGATGAAGTCATGGGAAACACGGACATCCTTCCGTGCCCTGGTCGCCGCCGATCCGGACATTCGCGGAAAGATATCCGGGAAGGATTTGGATCGAGCGTTCGATCAGTCTGTGCATTTCCGGGACGTTGACAGAACTTTCAAATCACTGGGGCTATAAACAACCATGAAAACTTCAGCCTATTCCAAAGCCGGTGTAGACATAGACGCTAAAATGAAGGGTATCGCCTCGATAAAGGCCCTTGTGCGGAGCACCGCAACAAGGGGAGTGCAGAATGAGATCGGGGCCTTCGGAGGTTTCTTTGCATCACCGGGCAACGGACAGTCTCTCGTCGCCAGCACTGATGGTGTCGGCACAAAGATAAAGATTGCCTGTATGGCAGGGAGGCATGACACAGTCGGTCAGGACATAGTGAACCACTGCACCGATGATATCCTTGTGCATGGCGCTGTTCCCCTTTTCTTCATGGACTATGTCGGGTCATCCAAGTTCAGGCCGGAGGTGTTCAAGCAGATTATCACTGGAATCTGTATTGCCTGCCGCCAGAATGGTTGCGCACTGCTTGGAGGCGAAACCGCCGAAATGCCAGGGCTCTACCCTGAATACGAATACGATCTTGTTGGCACTATTGTTGGAGTTGTAGACAAGAAGAACATGATAACCGGGGCCGGCATTCGTTCCGGGGATGTGATTATCGGGCTCCATTCATCCGGGTTGCACACGAATGGATACTCGCTCGCGCGAAAGGTTATCTTCGAAACAGCCGGACTTCATCATGATGACCGCCTGCCCGGCGCCAGGTGTTCAGTTGCAGATGCTTTGCTTGCCGTTCACAGGAGCTACCTGAAGCCCGTTCAACTCCTGATGAAGCGTATAACCATCAAGGGAATGGCCCACATCACTGGAGGCGGATTCGCGGACAACATTGCCCGGATTCTCCCCGGGAAGACCTGTGCGGTGATTGATACCGCAGCGTGGAAAGTGCCGCCTGTATTTGCCTTCATCAAGGAAGCCGGCAAGGTCGAAAATGAGGAAATGTACCGGGTTTTCAACATGGGCATCGGGTTGACGATATTCGTCAGTCCGTCGGACGTCACCAGAGCGATGAAATGCCTCGCTACCGCCGGCGAAAAGCCTGTGATAGTTGGAAAGGTCGAGACAGGAAAAACACCTGTCCGCCTGACATTCTAAGGCAACCCTGTTCATGTAACCAGGAGACGTGTCGCGGCTTACCGGCGACGCCGCTTGTCTGAATCTCCGGGGTCCTGCATGAGCATTCTGCTCTGCAAAACACCCTGGTGCCCCTCGCGCACCGGCTTTCCCTGGGAATACCGCGCGACACCACCCTCCCCTGCTTCACGCGTGCCGGTCGAAAGCCAGCCACTACCGCGGAAACTGTCTCCGGAGGATCTCCCGGAGTCCGCGTTATGACGGGATCTGGCCCTACGATCCCTTGCCATCAAGTGATCTGACGCATATGAGGAAGCCGTTTCTCCCAACGACGGCGACGGTATTGTCATGTTCAACGGCAAGCCGGCGGTGCTTGCCCGCATTGAATCCTCGCTTTGGCCGGTCAGCTCGGAAACAGCCACCTCATTTACTTTCGCCCTGATGTAACCCTTCGTATTAGCGACAATATCCCGCGGCTCAAACAAGCGGTCTTCCACCGCTTGCACCACCTGATTTGAGTTTGCGCCGAGCGCAATCGTACTGGACGACAGCAGTACACACACGATTGTCCTGTAAAGCACCATGTTCACATTCACTTTCAAAGCGGTGTTCACCCCGAAGCGCGAGGTCGCAGAGCATTCAAAATCCATCCACATGAAGGCATGGCCACCTTGCCAGGCGGCGGACTTCCCACTGCCACCACTGGTGTTACGGGCAGTCTACTCCTGCCCTGCCGCACGGAGCTTCTGCTTCTCTTCATCTATCACCTGTTCCAGTGTCAGGCGATATGGCGAGCCGGCAATCAGGTCTTTGCATTCTTCAGCCCGGCTGATATCGCCTGCTTTCGCGCATAGTACGCCCAGCAGGTAATGATTGTAGGGATGCCAGTAATGCCAAGCCGTATAGCTGCTCCAAACGCGTATTGCTTCAGGCCTGGTGCTTTCCTCACGGTCAAGGAGCAGCGTCTTTCTCACGCACAAAACAAAACTGTATCTATTCAGCGACAGACCACGCTCGCACCATTTTCCGGACTCGACAAACATCTCGTCGGCGGGTTTCCCCATCATCCGGCTGGCGGCGTTGAATGCCGCATCGGCCGCCACACTGCAAAAGTTGTAGTTCCATGCATACCGATCTGATGCGCGTTCGCACGCACTCAATATGAGCTCGACATTGTTCTTCCAGGACCCGTAGCGCGACTTGAAGTACATGTTCTGCGCCATTGACGTCCTGATACCGTATTGAATGCCGAACAGAGACAGCAGAATCGCGACAGGACCAACAAGGTACTGGATAACCGTCTTATGCATACCGCTCCGGATCTCTGACATTTCACCGGTTGGATCGCGTCGTCGTGACCGGCGCTGTTGTATTCGCGCCCGCCTCAATTATGGAGGTGTCAAATTCAAGCATCAGCCATCTGCGCTTCAGCGCCTCGGAGATCTTGAGCGCTTTTGAGGTCTCCCTGCGGCAGGCTTCGGCCAGACTTAGAGCCTTCACGACCATTGCCTCCCGCTCCGATGCCGATTCAACGGAAGAAGCCTGATCCATCAGCCTCTTTACGCAGGCGGCAGTCTCAATGACCCTGGCGGCGCAGGCGCCTGCCTCCGAGGCCATCTCCCGCGCGTCGGCTGCGTCTCTCGTGGCGCTCCGCAAAGCTTCAACTGCAATGTTACCGCGCGTGGCAGCGCCGGCCTTTACAGAACGCGCAACGCGCTTCTCCGCCTCCAGTCTTACTGCTTCCGCATTCTCAACTGCCCGCTTGGATATTTCGACGACCTTCGTCGCAGTCGCAGACATGCCTTTGACTGTTTCGACTTCGCCGACACCTCGCGCCATCAGTGATTCCGGCGTTTCACTGCCGGTAACACACCCGGCCATTGCGAGAACTGCCATGGACACAATAAATATTCGACAATAAATGAGCATGAGATATTGCCCGGCCGGTCACTACAGTATGCCCCGTGGCACCTCGATGATGTCACCTGGCTCGATGGGACGGTCGCTGTCCTTCTTGATATCTATCATGTAAACAGATGTGCCCCTGATCAGTTTGACCATCCTTGAGTCCGCGTACGCATTCCGGCCACCAGCCATCGAAATTGCATGTTGAACGCTGATAGCGCGAGTGTATTGATATGGACCGGGATGATTCACCTGCCCCTGAACGTAGAACTCCTTCATCGGTGGAACGATCGCGATCTGGATGGCCCCGTCCCTGTAGATCTTCCTGCGCACATACTCGAGCTTTATAACCTCTTCGGCCTTTGCGGTGGTCAGACCGCCAACAAGCACCGGCCCGAGATAAGGAAGCGTCACACAGCCGTGGTCATCGATCACCTCCATGAAGGTTTCAAGATCCGGTTTATGAAGCAGGATTTGAATCTTGTCGCCGGGTTGCAACGTCAGCGTGTCGACAGGCATCCTGTACTTTTCCAGCTTCGTACTCCTGAGACCGCTTGACGATACGGTCGCCGTCTTTCCGCATCCCGACAGCAGAAGCCCAAGCAAAAGGAGGCAAATTACCGGTCTGATTCGAAACACCTGCTTCATATACGCTCTTCCCTCGACAGGACATCCTTCGGCTCAACGAGTTCCCCCACAGCTTTTTCCTTGCCGTCACGCCCGTATCCGTACGCGCCGTAGTAGTACCGGTAATAGTGGTGGTAGTAATAGGAGTCCTTTGTCACATTGATGTTGTTGAACACCACTCCAATCAGGTTTCCGCCGACGTTATCTATTATCTGTTTCGCCCGCATCGACATTTCCCTGGGATAGCCCCTGTGCTGGATAACCAGCAGCACAGCATCAACCTTCGACACGAGAACCGATGCATCACTCACGCCTACAATGGGAGGAGCATCAAAGAGAAGCAGGTCGAATTGTCCCTTCAGATAGTCAATGAGATCACGCATCCGGTCGGTATCCAGAAGCCCCATTGACACTTCCGCGGCCCTCCCGCTCGGCAACATGAAGAGATTGGGAATCTTCGTGGTTCGCACGGCCTCTTCAAGTTTGACATCGCCCCTGAGTACGTCAGCAAGACCAGGCTTCCGGTCAACATTGAATATTTTGTGCTGTCTTGGACGGCGCAGATCGGAGTCGATTATAAGCACTCTATCGCCGAGATTGGCGCTCACGCAACCAAGGTTGCATATGGTAAACGACTTGCCTTCACCGGCACCGGCGCTCGTAGCGCACAATGCCTTTCCCTTGCCCATCTTCTTGGCAAACTGGATATTGGTCCGCAGCACCCTGTATGCCTCGGCATAGGGACTGCCTTCACCGGCATCGAGGAGAATCTTGACCTTCTGCGGGACTATTCCCAGAACTGGAACGCCCAGGTATTTTTCGATCTCGTCGATGTTCTTGACCGATGTGTCGACATACTCAAAGAAGAAAGCCAGCCCGACACCACAACAAAGACCGAGAAGGATACTCAGGGCAAGATTGATAAGAAGGCTCGGCCCAACATATTCGTTGTCTTCCGGCTTCTCAGCATAATCCACAGTTTTCACCGGGGTCTGCGGGAGTTCCAGTCCGATTCTCTCTTCAATCACACGCATCTTGAGTGCATCTCTCAACTTCCGGAGATCGAGCAGTTCATCGTTGGCCTTGTAGAATGGAAGATAGCGCTCGCCGCTCCCGGCGATATCCTTTTGCTTTTCGTCATTGAGCTCCTGCTCAATGGATTCGAAATTCTGCTTGGCTATCTCGTAATCCGTCTGAAGTGAATTTCCGGCGCCTGCCATCGCCTCACTCAACTGCTTGTTCATTTCCTGAATTACAGCCTTCTGTCGTACCACGTCAGGATGACGCTCCCCGCAAGTCTCCTCCAGATCCCTCAGTTTCAGGTCCGCCGTTGTCATTTCACGTCGCAAGGAACTCAGCGCTGGATCGTTCATCAGGTATGCAAGCGTTGAGATTGCAGATTCACCGCTCAGGCTCTTGAGTTTCTCCAGCTTGACCTTCTTTTCCGTCATCGTCTTCCGCGCCTGGATCCGGTTCGATTCCAACTCCTGAAGACGCAGTTGCTCCAGCCTGTCACCGTCACCCGAACCCTCCTTGCCGCTGACGCGCGACATGGAGACTATGTTCAGCTTCTTCCGGAGGTCTTCCACATCCTTCTCTTTCGCCAGCACCTGCTTCTCATAGCGCGCGTATTCCTCCTCCAGCGCGATGAGCCCGCGTTCGGTCTTCTCCTTGTTGGTATCGGTGCTCACTGACCTGTATACATCGGCAATTGCGTTCCCGATATCCATCACGTCCTGGGTTACAGTTTCTTTCGGTGCGTTCCTGTAGACATCGATTTTGATGATGTTCGTATCAAGGAAGCATGTCACTCTCATGCACTGCAGCAGTTCGCGTCTTGTGTCAGCCGTGGTCATCCCCATGGGCATCCGCCGCGCCTTTGCGAATCTGTCCTGAAGGCCAAGGTTCGAAATGACCTTATCGAGAACCAGTTGCGACTTTATCATTTCAATCTGGGTCTTCAGAAAGAAGGGATTGTACTGCGGCTCATAGTCCTGAGCCCCTGGAAACGCCGGAAGATCGGCCGCGACATTTCTAACCGCGATGCGGGTCGAAGCCATGTATGTCTTCGGCATGGACAGCGTGACAAGCCAGCCCGCTATCACAATCGTGAGGGTGACAGCTATGACGATCTCTTTCCTGGACTGCAATACCCGCCAGTACTCGAGGAAATGACGCCTCTCGGAAGCAGTTTCCATAACATTACCCAGCGGCAAGGCTGCCGGCTCCAGTTCAGCCCAAGTCCGACGCCCCGTGAAACCACAGCCGTCAACCCAAGCATATGCTGCAAATCACACCCACCCGATTAAACCCGGAAAATCGAAGCAGTTCGGACAAAAGCCAAACCTAGAATTGCGCCCTGACCGAAACATCCCCGACATTGCGTCGGTAGGAATCCCTGACATCCGACTTCCAGTCCTCAAACCTGTAGCCAGCAGCAATGCTCAGGTTCCGGTTCAGCGAATACGCCAATGAGCCACCCAGGCCACTGACCGAGTCAGTCCCACCGGACTTGAAACCGGCAATGTCGCTGTATTCACCGCTGCCATATACGCCGCGCATGGTGAGTTCAAGGCGCTCCGTAAATTTATGTGATGCCGAAAGCGCCAAACTGGTCCGCTGTTGCTTTGCAAACGGCACAATGTCGCTTCGAAGCGTGTGATATCCCAAACTGGCGCTGATCCGCGTCATGTCGGTCGGGACATATGACACATCAATATCGCCGCCAGGCTTGACCACGGACTCCTTGATGATCACACTCGACCCGGCAATCTCAGAACTGCTGCTATCCAGGCCAATCCTCGCCCTTGCCGACCAGAGCCCGAAGACCTTCTCAAGACCCAGTCCCCCATAGAACACCTTTGTAGACCGCGTATACTCAGAGTTTGAATTGCCGAGATCGGTATTGCCGTAAGATATATCGCCCAGGAGATTCCATCCTGATTTCATGACGTATTTCGCGCTCGCTCCAACCCCTGCTTCATCTTCATCGCCTATAGCGGCATATGTCTCTCCCTTGTACCGCTTCAGCATATAGTCGCCACGAAACGCCACCAGCGCCCTGGATGGAATAACCTCGTAGCTGGCGGCAAGACTTGGGCGGAAGACAGTGTAGGTAACAAACTCGTGAAAAGTCTGTGAACTTACCATTTCAGCAGGTGTGTCCGACATGCTCACCGGAAGCGCAAAGTTGAACCGCATACGCTCCGACGCCCTGAACGCCGAGTCCAGACCGAAATCGTGGTAAATGTCCGTGGTGTTCTGGTCAGGCCGTGGATTGTCACGATAGCAGAGCGATGGAGAGTAGAAAATATCGAGGTCAATCTGGTCTCTATAGAGCTTGAAGTCAGCCCTTGGATATACCCTTGTTTCGAGCAGAGACTCCTTGCCCGATGATACACCATCCCTGTTGTCGTCAAACGACTCGACAAGGCCAATGGAAAAAGACAACGGCCGCTCGCCTTGGGCGAATATGATTCCGTGCGAAGAAACTAAGATCGCGACAAGCAAAGGAACTATTATTGGTTTTCTTGCCATTTGAACTCCCTGAATTCGGCGTCCCGCAAACACCCACACATTACCGTCTGGTAAATGTATGGATGAAGGGTCGTGTAGTCAATTAAAAAGCGGCGGCAAATGAAGTATCCAGGTTGAATTTGGCTTGTCCTTGCCACTACTGCTCTTTCGTGATACGTTGCGGGCTCAATGACAAACAAATGCTCCTTTACTATCCCGTTGTCCTCCGGACAACAGGCAACGCTCAGGGAAATCCTGGCTTCCGGAAATTACAGGCTCTTTCCTCAGGAACACACGATTATTGCCGCAGAGCGGCCCGATTGCAGGATTTCCCTTTTCAAGAGCGGCAAATGCCTTGTCCAGGGCAAAGGTGCCGAGGAATTCGTTACTTTCGTTCTGGAGCCGCTTGTACTGCAGGAAGCCCGGGTCGGCTACGAGGAAGTCCTCAGCCCGGAGGTTTTCCAGCCGCACATGGGCGTCGACGAAAGCGGAAAAGGCGACTTCTTCGGCCCGCTCGTCACGGCTGCTGCATACGTCGATCGCGACCTTGTGGCGGCAATGCGCGATATCAACGTACGCGACAGCAAGCTGATTACCACCGACAAAGCCGCCACCGATCTCTCGAAGAGCATCCAGAAGCTGCTCGGCGACAGGTTCGCGATCATCACCATAGGTCCCGCCGCATACAATCGTCTCTACGCAAGCATGCGGAGTGTGAACAGGATCCTGGCATGGGCTCACGCAAGGGCAATTGAAAACCTGCTCACGAAGATCCCGGCCTGCCCCATGGCTATTTCGGACCAGTTTGGCAGCAAGTCCCAGGTTGAAAACGCCCTGATGAAGCAGGGCAGAAAGATAAAACTCGTGCAACGGCACAGGGCTGAATCGGATCCCGCCGTCGCCGCGGCATCCGTCCTCGCTCGCGGCGGTTTTCTGGCAGCGCTGAAACAGCTCAACGCAACCCATTCACTCCCCTTTCCCAAGGGTGCATCTGTTGCAGTTAAAGAGGCGGCCACGGAACTGGTGCGCAGGAAAGGTCCGGGAATACTCCTTCAAGTGGCAAAGTGCCACTTCAGAACCACCGACGCCGTGCTCGCCGGCGCCGGCCTGGACAGGAAGGCCCTCGGTCGAGAAGGCTCGGTTGTCTCAAAGCCGTTCAAGTATCGCAAGCCCGCGGGAAAACCCGACAAGCCGCTGTAGGCCGGATGTCACGTCCTGATTTCCTTTGGACAACCCTCTTGCCGCTCCAGTTTCCCCGAAACTTGATCCCACACTTACACGGTTGCACTTACTCGACCCGCTTGCCAGATCTTCCCGCCCGTCACAGCCCGATGCGCTTCCGCACCTCGCTGCTGCCCAGGCCAGCCACCTTTACTCTCTTGATGCGGCTGGACTCCCCCGCAAGAATGCTCACTCTTGACCCTGGTACGTCCAGCAGCCCTGCAAGAAACCCAACAAGCGCTTCGTTCGCCTTCCCGTCGACAGGCGGTGCCTGGATCCGCACCTTGAGCGCATCACCAAGCAGTCCGGCAATACCGCTCTTCCGCGCCCTTGGAACAGCCTTCACCTGCAGGATCACCCCCCCGTTGATATCGGTTATCCAGTTCATGTGCGCCTGTTTACCCTCATGAGCCATGATGGTCAAGGACGGGCTGTACTGCCGCCTGTCCCGGCGTCTTTCCTGGGCCTCGATCTTTTTCGCCAAATAGTTATTGACCGCGCGCGACTGCTTCTATATATAGAAACACCATGCACCCGGATCTGAGACAATATTCTAAACTGGCGGAGGATTACAACCTGATCCCTGTCTACAGCGAAACACTCGCCGACATGGAAACCCCCGTGTCGGTTCTGAGGCGTTTTGCCGACAGCGAAAACGTATTCCTGCTGGAAAGCATGGAGGGCGGCGAAACCTGGGGGCGATACTCCTTTGTGGGAATTGAACCGGAGATGTTCCTTGAGCTGAATCATTCGGACGGCACGACCGGCGCACTCGAGACACTCAGATCCGCATACAGAAACATCCGCGTTGCACCCGTGCCGGGCCTTCCGCGGTTCTGCGGCGGTATTGTCGGCTTCCTGAGTTATGAGGGGATTTGCGAATTCGAGAGCATGCCGGTTCCAAAGAAGGCACGCTCCGGAACAGGTACATGCAGCCGGTTTCTCAAGGCTGACTGCATAATAGTGTTCGACAACGTACGGCATACAACAAAGGTTGTTGTCTCAAGTCGCCCGGGTGATTTCGCCACCCCCGAGGAGGCGTATCGATACGCCGAAGCAAGGATTGCCGCCATCGAGGGAAAGGTGGCCCGGCCACCTGCCAGCCAGCTCGACGACACCACTTGCGCCGGCAGCGCGGTCTTCAAGTCAAACATGTCGAAGAATGACTTCTGCGGGATGGTGGCGCGCGCAAAGGAGTTCATTGTTGCCGGCGATATCATTCAAGTCGTCCTGAGCCAGAAATTCGAAGCCACGACGAGCGCGCAGGCGCTCCAGGTCTACCGCGCGCTGCGCCTTCTCAATCCATCGCCTTACACGTTCTTTTTGAAATGCGGAGATCAGACACTTGTCGGATCGTCACCGGAAGTGATGGTGCGCCTGACTGGAAACCGCGTGGAACTGCGGCCCATTGCGGGGACCCGCCCCCGGGGGAAGACCGAACAGGAAGATCGCAAACTCGCGGACGAACTGCTGTCCGACGAAAAAGAGAAAGCCGAGCACGTCATGCTGGTGGACCTTGGCAGGAACGATGTTGGCCGGGTTGCCGAGCCTGGGAGCGTCCAGGTCAGGGAATTCATGGCCATCGAGCGATACAGCCATGTCATGCATCTGGTCTCACATGTCGAGGGTATTCTCCGGAAGGGTCTCGATGCCTACGACGTCCTGCGGGCCGCCTTCCCGGCCGGGACGCTGACCGGGGCCCCGAAGATCAGGGCCATGGAAATCATACACGACCTGGAACCGGATCCTCGCGGCGTATACGGCGGCGCCCTGGGATACATCAGTTATGACGGCAACATGGACATGGCCATAACGATAAGGACCCTCGAAATGCTCGGCAAGAGGATTGCAGTCCAAGCGGGAGCGGGGATAGTCTTTGACTCAGTACCGGAAAAAGAATTCGAGGAGACCTGCCACAAGGCCCGCGGCATGCAGCAGGCTGTGAGGATTGCCGAGAACGGACTGCGACTTGACCCCGAAATTCAGCTTCCAATGGGATGAAGTACAGAGAATAGCTTTCTCGCAAAGATCGCAAGAGTGGAAATCTAAAGGAACGGCATATGCTGGTGGTAATCGATAATTACGATTCATTTACGTACAACCTGGTGCAGATGCTCTACTCCTCCAGTGCCGGCATCAAAGTCTTTCGCAACAACGAAACCACCACGGAGCAGATTGAAGCGCTGCATCCTGCGGGCCTGCTTGTATCACCGGGCCCATGCACTCCAAATGAGGCCGGCATATCCGTTGCAGCCATCAGGCAATTCTCGGGCCGGATCCCGATACTCGGAGTCTGCCTCGGACACCAGTCGATGGCTGTCGCCTTTGGCGGCAGGATCTGCCGCGCACGCAGTATAATGCACGGCAAGACATCCCTGATAACCCACGACGGCACGAATCTCTACGCCGGCATGGCAAATCCTTTCCCGGCCGGCCGGTACCATTCCCTCGCCGTGGTCGCCGACAGCCTGCCGCCCGATCTGGTGGTGGATGCAAGAAGCGAGGACGGCGAAGTCATGGGGATGCATCACAAGACACATCCCAGCTACGGCGTGCAATTCCACCCGGAATCAGTGCTCACACCCGGTGGCAAACGCCTTTTGCGGAATTTCCTGGAAATCGTCTATGGACGGGGCAAGGCATGAGACATTCTTTCTCAGGCAATTTGGATTTCCGGAAGAAAGCAATCGACTTGGCATCATGCGATATGCCGCGCCGTGACGGAAAACGGGAATGCGATTCCCATCAATCATCATGAAACAATATCTGCAGAACATCGTCGAAAAAAAGGATCTGAGCCAGCCGGACATGACGGCGGCATTCGATCTGATCATGTCTGGCCAGTCCTCCCCCGCCCAGACAGCCGCCTTTCTGACCGGGCTCCGGATGAAGGGCGAGACTGTTTCCGAAATAGCCGCGGCCGCGGCATCCATGCGGCGGCATGCAGTATTCATTGATACCGCGGGCCTTCAGGTTGTGGACACCTGCGGCACCGGTGGAGATTCGTTGAACACGTTCAATATCTCGACCACCGCTGCATTTGTCGCCGCCGGGGCAGGCGTTCCTGTTGCAAAGCACGGTAATCGTGCCGTGAGCAGCAAGTGCGGATCGGCCGACGTTCTTGCCGCACTCGGCGTCAGAATCGAGGTTCCAGCCGATGTCGTTGAAGACTGCATACGCACCGTCGGTATTGGTTTTCTCTTTGCACAGGCGCTTCACCCTGCCATGAGGCATGCCGGACCTGTCAGGCGGGAACTTGGAATACGAACCATATTCAACATGCTCGGGCCATTGACGAACCCGGCCGGAGCCCGCGGCCAGATTCTGGGCGTATTCTCGTCGGAACTTACACCAGCATTCGCTTCCGTGCTGAAAGAGCTGGGCAGCAGGCGCGCACTGGTTGTCCACGGCAATGATGGCATGGACGAGATAACAACAACCACTACCACCCGGATCAGTGAACTCCGCGACGGCCGGATATCCACGTACGAGTTCGACCCCATCCGCTATATCGACAGATACGCTTCGCTGGCGGAACTGGAAGGCGGCAACCCTGAGACGAATGCCTCGATTTTGAGAATGGTGCTCTCAGGGTCCGGGGGCCCGCATCGCGACATTGTATGCCTCAACGCCGCAGGCGCAATAGTCGCAGGCGGCAAGACTGATGAATTCGGCGCCGCGGTTGACATGGCCCGCCGGTCGATCGATACTGGCGCGGCGCTTCGGAAGCTGGAGGAACTTGTGGCAAGAACTGCCGCATCCTGACACAATATGAACTTACTTGAGCAGATACTGAAGGAACGGCATAGCGACATAGCCGTCGCCAGAAAGAACATGCCCATCGAGAAGCTTCGCAAGGCCGCAACGAAAAGAAAGCACCGCAGCCTGGTCGAGCAACTTCGATCCGGCTGCTCTCCACGAATCGTGGCCGAGGTAAAGAAGGCAAGTCCGTCTGCAGGCATCATCCGCCGAAACTACGAGCCAGCCGCGACAGCAAAGATCTATGAACAAGGGGGAGCTTGCGGCATCTCAGTCCTTACAGAGCCGCGGCATTTTCTCGGCAGCGTCGAACACATGGCAACCGTTCGCAAAAACGTGTCGCTGCCAATACTTCGAAAGGATTTCATTTGCGATGCCTACCAGATCTGCGAAACAGCGGCATACGGCGGAGACGTTGTCCTTCTGATTGTTGCAGCCCTGGACAAGGCCCTTCTCCGCTCTCTCTACGAGGAAGCCCTCAGGTACGGACTTGACACCATTGTCGAAGCGCATACAAAGAAGGAGCTCACTCTGGCCCTGGACATGGAAAATGCGATTGTGGGGATCAACAGCAGGAACCTCGCCACACTGAAATGCGATCTTTCTGTGGTCCAGCAGTTGGCCGCATCCATCCCCGCGAACCGGCTGTGCATCGCCGAAAGCGGAATCAAAACACACACCGACGTCGTCAAACTGGATAAACTCGGATATGACGGCCTGCTTGTGGGAGAAGCGCTTCTACGGGAAAACAATCCGGCGGCCAAGATCAGGGAATTAACCGGCCGGGACAGCGACACGTTGTAGGCTGCCCGGAATGTCAGGGGCGGCGCAGGGGAACCGCCGCGGCAGTGATTTGGAGTCACCGTTCAATGAGCAAAGTTGAAATCAAGATTTGCGGACTGACCCGCATCGAAGACGCCCGCGCGGCCCTCGATCTGGGTGCGGACTATCTCGGTTTCGTCGTATATGCCGGTTCGCCGCGCGGAATAGACGTCCATAAACTTGTAAAGATGATGGATGGTCTTCCGTCCACGGGCAAAGCGATCGCGGTATTTGTCAATGAGTCAAGGAGCAGGGTCGAGCAGATAGCGATCGACTGCGGCCTTTTTGCTGTCCAGCTGCACGGAGACGAGCAGCCCGATGAGTTTGCCGGATTGTCAGTGCCGATATGGCGGTCAGTTGCGTTCGGAAAGGATGTGCCGGCCTTCTTCCCGGAGGAGTGGGGCGTCGACCGCTACGTCATTGACTCCTCGCTGCCGGGCGCCTATGGCGGCACCGGCAGACCGGCTGACTGGAGGAAAGCCGCCGAATTCGCGGGGCGGTACCCGGCAATGCTTGCCGGTGGCCTGACAGTTGATACCGTTGCCGTCGCGATAAGGACCGTCAGGCCACTCGGTGTGGATGTGGCGAGCAGTGTCGAGAAGAGACCTGGAGTCAAGGATCACGACAAGATGGCTTCGTTCATTTTCAATGCTAGAAGGGCAAGTGATGAAATCAATTCGGAAACAGAGACAAATGAAGAGCAAGCGTGAGATCGGGCTGGCAGGCCATTTTGGAATATACGGCGGAAGATACGTCGCTGAGACCCTCATGCCGGCACTGATCGAACTGGACACAGCGTTCAATGACGCCATTGACGACCCCGTTTTCGAAAGAGAACTTTCGGAATTGCTACGTGATTATGTCGGCCGGCCTTCTCCGCTTTACCTGGCCACTCGACTTACAACCGCCTGTCGCGGCGCCAGTATCTACCTGAAACGTGAGGATCTCAATCACACAGGGGCACACAAGATCAACAACACGATCGGCCAGGTGCTGCTTGCCAGGCGGATGGGCAAGAAGAGGCTTATGGCCGAGACCGGGGCGGGCATGCACGGTGTCGCCACGGCAACGGCGGCCGCCCTGCTTGGAATGGAATGTGTTGTATACATGGGCGCCGAGGACATAAAGCGGCAGGCCCCGAACGTGAAGCGGATGCACGCGCTCGGAGCGACAGTTCACCCCGTCACCAGCGGCAGCGCAACCCTCAAAGATGCCATGAGTGAAGCCATGCGGGCATGGACCGCAGCCGTTGAGACAACCTTCTATGTTATCGGATCAACCGCCGGGCCCCACCCCTACCCCGCAATAGTCCGCCACTTCCAGGAAGTCATCGGCAAGGAGGCACGCGCCCAGTTCCTGGAACGGACCGGGAAACTGCCTTCCATGGTCATGGCCTGCGTCGGAGGCGGAAGCAATGCCGCCGGCCTGTTCTCCGGCTTCATCGCCGACAGGTCGGTCAAGATCATCGGTGTTGAAGCCGCAGGCTTCGGACTGCGGACAGGAATGCATTCGGCAAGCATCTGCGCGGGCAGAAAAGGCATCCTTCACGGAAACAAAACCTATGTCTTGCAGGATGCCAATGGCCAGGTACTCAATGCCCATTCCGTGGCAGCCGGTCTGGACTATCCCGGCGTGGGGCCCCAGCACGCATTCTGGGCTGACACGGGCCGGGTTGAATACTGCAGCGTGACCGATAAGGAGGCGCTTGGTGCGTTCCACACCACCTGCCGCCTCGAGGGCATTATCCCGGCCCTGGAGCCCAGCCACGCGATCGCGGAAGCCATGAAGCGGGCGCGGAAGATGCGCCCGAAAGATACGATCATAGTGAATCTCTCAGGCCGCGGAGACAAGGATCTTGACTCTGTCCTGAGCAATGACGACGGAAAGAAGGCAGACCACCATGACTGATCGCATCGCTGAGACTTTTGGAGCGTTGAAGGCCGAGGGGCGTAAAGCACTGGTCGGTTATCTAACCGCTGGCGACCCTGACCTGAGACAATCCGAGCTGAATATACGGACCGCATTGAAGAACGGCGTGGACATTCTGGAGCTGGGCGTGCCATTTTCAGATCCCACCGCCGACGGACCGGCAATACAGGCGGCAGCACAGAGAGCGCTTGCGGCCGGAACCAATGTTGAAGAAGTGCTTGGACTCGTGCGCCGTATTCGAAAGGATTTCCAGACCCCGGTCATTTTGTTCGGCTACGCAAACCCGTTCTTTTCATACGGGTACAAGAAGCTTTGCGCCGACGCCGCTGCTGCCGGCGCAGACGGTTTCCTGGTAGTCGACATGCCCTTCGAGGAAAGCGAGGAACTGTCCATCCATGCCTCGACGCACGGATTGGCCCTGATCCGCCTTATTGCGCCGACAACCTCTGCGGCACGAGCCAGGCTTATCCTCAGGGACGCCGGCGGGTTTGTCTACTACATCATGGTAGCCGGTGTCACGGGTGAAAGAAAAGAACTCACCCCCGGAGTCCGCCGGCATCTGTCGATGCTGAAGCGCATCACAAGCTTGCCGGTCGTCGCCGGGTTCGGCATAAGCAACGGACAGCATGCAGGCGAGGCGGCCAAGGGCGCGGATGGGGTCGTGGTAGGCAGCGCGCTGGTGAAAGCTGCTCACGCAGGCAAACTAGTCCCGCTCCTGCGGGAACTGCACAAGGCACTTCTGTGAGTTCGGCTGGATTCAGCTCGTACTCATCCCGAACAATTTCCCTGCATTACAGGATGTCAGCTCCGCGATCTCCTCCACGCGGCAACCACGGCACCCGGCAACGACCTTTGCCACAAGCGGCAGATTCGCCGGTTCGTTTGGTTGTCCGCGCAGCGGGACCGGCGCAAGCAGCGGGGTATCTGTTTCAATCAGAATGCGGTCTGCGGGCACGAATCCGGCAACATCCCTCAGACTCTCGGCGTTCCTGAACGTCACAATTCCGCTGAAACTTATGCAGAAACCGAGATCCAGAATGCTTCGAGCCATGGCGACATTGCCGGTAAAGCAGTGAAGCACACCGATTCCACCCCCGCCAGACGACCAAGCCAAGCTGTGCTCACGCAGCAGCTCCAACATCGGACCATCCGCTTCCCTGTTGTGGACTATGACAGGCAGACGCAGTCGACGGGCAATGGAGAGCTGGGCGGCGAACAGCGCCTGCTGTTCCGCTGATGTCTCCGGGTGATAATGGAAATCCAGGCCAATTTCCCCGATGGCGGCAGAGCGAATCATCCCGATCCGGCTATTCGCAATATGGCTCGTGTCCACTGCCGGGCCAATCAACATCGCCTCCAGTTGATCCATGGGGCAATGTTCCATGGCCCGGTCACGGTCATAGCCAATGGCCGCACGGATTGAGTTAGGAAACTTTGCCGCCAACGACATGGCGAACGCGTTGGCCTGTTCATTCCCGCCAACGGCAACCATCCGGGTCACACCCGCCGCCAATGCGCGGGCGATGACGCCTTCAGGCCCGCCTTCAGACTTGATCAGATCAAAATGAACATGTGTATCGAAGTACATGGAGATATAAGCCAAGTATAATTGCACTTATCATTGCGAAGTACAATTTCGATCTGGAAGGACCCGGTAGACTCACGCGCCGCACCGACTAGTCGGGGCGGGGCGGTAAATGTTGATTGTTGAAAGTCTATTCCCTGGTTCGGTGCTGCCTACAGATGCCACAGCACCAGGGGGCTGACCTGCGCCTTCCCTCACGCCTTGGCTGGCGGCACGCCGCCGCCATCAATCACCGATCCGTATCTCGGTGGTTCGCCATACTTCACAAGCACCTCGTTCACTTCGCGCTTTATCTCGGCCACCCGGTTCTCGCGGCCGATTGTGACATCGTGCCAGCGACGCAATTCATCCAACTGCTCGGCCATCGTACTTTCCGCCTTCTTGCGTTCCGTGATCACGTCAAACACCACCACAAAGTGATCCTTAATCGGAGAATAGACCGAGAGCGAAAACCACATGGAAAGAGCTTTGACATATCTTTCGAAACGCGCAGGCACCCCGGTCATGGCGACGCCTCCGTAGATTTCAATGATCTCCTGATCGCTTTCGCGAATGCCTGGGATCACCTCCGACACATTCCTGCCTATCACATTCGTCAGTCCGGTCTGGGTCTCAAAGGCATGATTGACGTCAAGGTATGTGAAGTCGTATGGCCTTCCATTCTGGTAGATCATTCGGCAATACGCAAATCCGTTCAGCATATTGCCAAAGAGGGAACGATAGTGTTCTTCGCTTACACGGATTTTCATTTCCGCCTGCTTCCGTTCCGTGATGTCCACAATCACGATCCGGCATGAGGGTTCATCCTTGTCTTCCTTCGCGGCAGTGCCCTCCAGATGCGCCCAGAATGTCATCCCGTCACCTTTCCTGATCATCCGCAGATCGCACGACTGTGATTTCTCTGTTTCAAAGAGTTGTTTGCGGTGCAGGTAGTAGATATCCTGATCTTCCTTCAGGATGAATTTTGACAGAGGCTGCATGAGCAGCGCGCCCCTGGCCACAGCCAGCATGGCACACGCAGTCAGGTTGGCCTCGATGATTATCCCCTTGTCGTTGAGCGTGACATAGCCGGCCGGCGCAAGATCGTAGAGGTCGAAAAAGCGCGCCCGCGAGGCGTCCAATTCAGCCTGTGTCCGGCGAAGCTCCTCATGCTGCATATCCAGCTCGATCTGGTGAACTTGCAGTTCATGGATCAGCCGCCACGGTTCTCCCGGTGACAGCGACTCAATATACTTCTTAGACTGAGTCGTTGTCTTTGCGGCAATCTCTTCCGCCCGCCGCCTCAGTTCCGCCGCCACGTCAACCGGTGCGTCCTTTGTGTTCATCGTGAGCCTCCATTTCTCAGCCCTTCTTCAATCCCGCTGCCCGCTCCGTGGTAGCAACAGCATACATCTGTCCCGCGGCATTCACCAGCGCGGTTGAGATGACCGAGACATTCACGACGGCGCCATCCTTGGCGATCCGTTGTGTAAGATACGGCTCCAGGATCTCTGATCGACTAAGTTGTAACACCTTGGCCAGCGCCTTCGCGCGCATTTTGCACGGTATCCGGTCCTTGACGTTCATCTTCAACGCCTCGTCTTCGCTCCAGCCGTACATCCTGACTGCTCCGGGGTTCCAGGCAACGATTCTACCCTCCAAATCCTGTACAGTAATGGCATCATGCGCATCGCGCACAACCACCGCCAGGCGGAGCATGTCATTTGCTTTCCTCAATTCATCACGAGTCTTCTTCATCTCCGTGGTATCCGAAAAAGTCATTACCGCGCCCTCGATCACGTTATCGATTGTGCGATAAGGCTGGATGTGAAGCGCGTACCACCTGCCCTCAGTGGTCTGAACCTCGATATCCTTTGGTATGAGCGTATTCAGCACTGCCTGCGTATCCGCAACCAGGCTGTCGTAACCTTTCAAGTTGGAAACAATGTGGCTGACCGGCCGGCCCACGTCGCTTTGGATCAGGTTGATGATCCTGGCGGAGGTGGGGGTGAATCGCATGATTCGCAATTGATGGTCAAGAAACACGGTCGCAATCCCGGTGCCTGCCAGCAGATTGGTCATGTCATTGTTGGCCCGCGACAGATCCGCAACCTTGGTTTGCAGTTCGTTGTTGACCGTCGATAACTCCTCGTTCACCGACTGCAACTCTTCCTTCGAGGTCTCCAGTTCCTCATTGGTGGACTGCAGCTCTTCGTTCACCGACTGCATTTCTTCATTCGATGATTTGAGCTCTTCGTTGGATGTCTCCAATTGCTCATTTGCGGACTGAAGAAATTCGTCTTTGGCCCTCAGCTCTTCCTTGAGCGCCGCGATATCAGAATCTACGGCCATACCAGGAGACGGGGCTCCATCAAAACGTGGAGGCACGGTACCTGTATCACCCGATACTTCCTCAAGGATAACAAGGTATAGGGGCTCCTCGACGGAGGAAAGGGCATCTGACCCGGCGTTCTGCACAACCGGCCTGACAGTAAGGTTGACAGTGGTAAAGTGTGCGTTGGTTTTGACGCGCAGGCCCGGACAGCGCACGGTCTCTTTTCCCTTCATGGCTTTATGAAGAGCTACGTTCAACTCCGGTCTCAGTCCTTCTCGAGCCATCTTGAGGATGTTGTTGACGCCTGCCTCGCCTTGGGCGGGCTCCAGGTAAAGTCCGGCCCGGCCATGCAGGTAAAGGATGTCGCCCTGGTCATTGACAAGCGCGGCGACCGGCGCCACCTGGTTCAACAGCGCCCGTTCGGTCAGTTCTTGAAGCGGAAGTTTTACGGGAAAAGGTATCTTTCCCGGGATATGCTTATTTGTCACCTCCACAGGGGACAACTGCGGCAGGAACCGGCTCAGGGCCATGCGCTGCAAACCCTTAAGATCCTCTCTGCGACAGTACAGCTTCGATTTGCGGTCCAGTGTGTCAAAGAGTTCCACATAATCGCCAACGGTCTCGGATGTGCCCAGAAAAAGCTGGCCGGCCGGGTTAAGCGCGTAGTGAAAGAGAGGAATGAGTTTTTTTTGCAGCTCCGCGTTCATGTATATCATAAGATTTCGGCAACTGATCAGGTCGAGCTTGGAAAACGGCGGGTCTTTGATCACGTCTTGCTCCGAAAACACCAGCATATCGCGGATGCCTTTGTGAATGCGGTACGCGTTGCCGCCCGGCTCAGCCGAAAAGAAACGCGCAAGACGAACAGGCGAGAGATCGGCTGCTATGCTTGATGGATAGAGCCCGACTCGGGCGGTTCTGATGGCCTGACTGTCAATATCGGTGGCAAAAACCTGCAATGTATAGTTTTGTTTCAGCGCCTCCATACATTCGACGAGGAGTATGGCGATGGAATAGGCCTCCTCACCCGTGGAACAACCAGGCACCCAGACACGTATCGCTCCGCTCGCCGGCTTGCCGCTGAAGAGCTTGGGAACAGCCTGTTCTTCGAGCGCTTTGAAAGCCTCCGTGTCACGGAAGAAGCTGGTCACGCCGATCAAAAAGTCACGAAAGAGCGCATCCACCTCGGCCGGGGTCTGATGCAGATACTTGACGTACCCGTCCAGTGTTTCTATCCGCTGGACAGCCATGCGCCGCTCGATGCGACGGCTGATCGTGCTTGGCTTGTAATGCGAGAAGTCGTGACCGGTCTGCGTGCGTATCATGACAAACAACTTGTTCAACGCGTTACCGGCCGGGACCGCACCGGCGGCGATGGAGTGAGGCCTGCTGAAAGCGCGCGACGCGTAGGCTATGATCGTTGCCGGCATCTCGGCTGGCGGCAGTTCATAATCCGCGAGACCGGTGCCGATGGCGCTGCGCGGCATACCGTCATACTCGGCGGACTCAGGGTTCTGAACGACGACCATGCCACCCTCGCCTTTAACGGCCCTGGCGCCCAGCGTGCCATCGCTGCCGGTTCCGGAAAGCACGACGCAGATGGCTCTCTCGCGCTGATCCTGGGCGAGTGAGCGAAAGAACAAGTCGATCGGCAGGCGTAACCCGCGGGGAAGGCCTTGCTTTATCAATTGAAGCGTGCCGTTCAAAAGGGCCATATCGTGGTTGGGTGGGATAATATAGGCGCAGTTTGGGCGAACCACCATGCCGTCCTCGACCTCGAAGACCTGCATGCGGGTATAGCGCCGGATAAGGTCGGTGAGAATACTCTTGTGGTCAGGGGCCAGATGCTGCACCACTACAAATGCCATGCCTGGATCGGCATCAGCCGGCATTCCGGAGAAGAAGGCTTCGAAAGCCGCCAGGCCGCCGGCGGAGGCGCCGATGCCGACAATGGGGAAAGCCTCATCAGCGTTCTGAGTGGCGGGATCATTGGCGGGCGCAGGCTTTACAACACCTGACGCTTCGACACCGGCTTTCTTCTTCTCCTTCATATGCCGTCCTTTCATTACCCACGCATCGCCGCGCGGCTATGCTGGTCGCTGTGCACTCATCTTAGTCAACAACAGGTCAGACTGTCTAGAACAATGTTCGCAGTTGACGTGATAGGGCGATATCGGCAACCTTTCCGCCATGCGATCAATTGAGAGACATCTCATTATCCTGGCCGGCGGATTTGCAGTGCTTTCCATTCTACTGTTCACAGCGGTGATTCTCCTGCGCCCGCCGCTGCTCATGCATCCGGAATCACGTATGGAATCGGGCACAATCCCGGTCGCCCTGCTCTCCTTCGGACTGCTTGCAGGTGATGTCTTTCTGCCAATTCCATCCAGCATCCTTATGACGGTCAACGGCAGACTCTTTGGCTTCTGGATGGGCGCCGGCATCTCACTTGCCGGCTATCTGGTGTCGGGAATGGTTGGTTACGCCGTAGGACACTCCTTCAAGCGATTGATAACCCGGGCTGCATCGGAGAGCGAATTGAAGAAGGCCGATTCGTTGGTTTCACGCTGGGGATTGTTTGCCGTCATCCTGACGCGGCCAATTCCCATCCTGGCTGAAACCGTCACTATCTGCGCTGGCGCAGCGCGTATGCCATTCCGCAGGTTTGTTCTGGGCGCATTCGCCGGTACGTTGCCAATCACTCTCATCTACGCGGCAGCCGGCGCCTTCGCATCGACATTTAGCGCCGGATTGATCAGCGCAGCCGCTGTACTCGTGCTTTCCGGTCTCGCCTGGGCGGCAGGAAGGCGCACGCAAAGCATCGCGTAGGCAGAGAAGACAGAGACTCTTTTTTTTGACACCGTGAACGCACGGACACACAGATTCGTGCTTCATAGCGAAGGCCTCCCCATTGACCTGCGAAGTCACGCAACTGCGGAACGCCGGACGCGCGACCAGCGGAACAGAAACGCCGTATGAGGTCACGCGGCCTGCAGACGATTTTGGGCACACCTTTTCAGTTTTCGCTTGAGCCCGGCGAAACATGGAAGTAGCATCATGAGCATGACGGAAAACAAACGGCCCGTTGCGGTGGTTGGAACAAGGAGGGGCGGCATTGCCGACATGCCCCAACTGGTTGCAGCGGGTCGCAGCGGCAACGCGCTCTATCCGCTTGACCAGGCCTCACTTATCCCGCTGCCTACCGGCAGTAAACTCCTCCAATTGCCAAACCGCGCCGCTATCGCCTTTCATGAAACCAGAGGGCCGGTCCGCGTCGGCGAGCATGCCACGGCCGTTGCCGCGTTTCTACCCCCGGGCTATGTTGCGCTTTCGCTCGCTGCGTTTGACAGGGATTCAACAACAACCGCCCTTCCCCTCTACTGCTATTGCACCGTTTGCTGGCATAACGGCGGATTCCACGTGCCCGCCATCCGCGTGGATCGCGACACGAAACACGATTCGTGCTTCTTCGATATCAAGAAGCTGGAAGTCAAAGTCAGGCGGCGTCTGAAGAAACAACCGGGAAACCGCCTTCTTGCCCATCATGGCAATGTTTGCGCACTCCAGTACCACTGTCCCAACGCGGCCAATCTGTTTCTCGGTCGCTGGGAAGCGCCTATCGCCGTTTCCGGTGGCTGCAATGCCGGCTGCCGCGCCTGCATTTCAAAGCAGACGTCAGGTGTCGATTCCCCGCAGCAGCGGATAGATTTCACACCCACCATCAGCGAAATCCTCGAAATTGCAGTGCCCCATCTCCAGACGGCCCCGAAGGCCATAGTCAGCTTCGGCCAGGGCTGCGAGGGTGAACCGCTGTTGCGTGGAAAACTCATCGAAACCGCAATACGTGAAATCAGGAAGCAAACACACCGCGGGATCATTCACCTGAACACTAATGGAAGCGCACCGGAGATCCTGAAGAGGCTCGTCAACGCAGGCCTGGACAGTGTCCGCATCTCCCTGAACAGCGCCAGGGAACCTCTGTACTCGGCATACTACAGACCGCGCGGCTATTCATTCAATGATGTGCTGAAGTCACTTCGTGTCGCAAAGGCAGGCGGATTGTGGGTTTCGATGAACTACCTGACCTTCCCCGGCGTTACGGATGCGGTGCCGGAGGTGGCCGCATTTTTCGGCCTGCTCGAGGATCTGAAGCCCGACATGATCCAGTGGCGCAACCTGAATATTGATCCAGACCTGTATATGAAGACAGTGCAGAAGGCCTATCCTGATGACGACAGCGGCTTCATCGGCCTGCCCGAGCTCATGCGCCGCATCAGGAAGAAATTCCCTGCCCTTCGCATGGGCTATTTCAACCCGCATGGAACATGGCTGTCGGGGAAGAGGAAGGACAGCTAGCGTACAGATGTTACCTCTTCTCCATTCTGATCATTCTGTCAGATACTCCTTTGTGCCGGCGACCCACGAAATCTGACGAGGAGCCCTTTCGGAGAATTCGCCAAACATGAACCGGGTATTGTTCTACAGAGATGAAGTAGAGGCCGACGGCACGGTCAGGCTCACTGGAGTCCGGGCAAGGCATGTGATTGAAGTGTTGCACGCCGATGCGGGCCAGAAACTTCGCGTCGGCGTGATTGATGGAGTTACCGGCGAAGGCACTGTGGTGAGCGCCACAAAGTCGCAGGTGGTGCTGCAGTGCGTGTTGAATGGGCGGATACCGCCGGTTCCGGCAGTCGACCTGTTGCTCGCCATGCCGCGGCCAAAGGTTATGAAGCGGCTCTGGGCGCAGTTGGCGGCGGTGGGTGTCGGACATGTGGTTGTGGCCAACGCCGCCAAGGTCGAGCGTAACTACTTCGATACGCAATGGCTGGAGAAGGAACACTATGTGCCGTTGCTGGTTGAGGGACTGATGCAGGCCGCCGATACGCGCTTGCCGCAAGTAACCATATGCCGCCGGCTGAAGCCGTTCGTCGAAGATGAAATGGATGAGTTATTCGCAGGAGGCTCCCGCTACGTCTTTCATCCCGGTGGAAAAACTGCGCTGCAGGCAATGCATGACGGAAAGAAAGGTCGCATGCTTATTGCAGTGGGACCGGAGGGCGGGTGGACGGAGTTTGAGCTGGACCTCCTGAAAGCACACGGGTTTATCTGCGCGGGGATGGGAGAACGCATTCTGAGAAGCGATACCGCCTGTATCGCCGCCCTGACGCTGGCTCACGCGATATCCGATTGATCCGCCAGATCCCGCCTGATCTCAACAGGAGCCGACCAGAAATGGTACTGCCGACCGAATATCCGATATCCAACAGTCAAATCCAATATCCTAAGAATAATCCAGGAATATCACAAACTACTGGGCAAATGGCGCGCATTCTGTGCAGGTAGGGCGAAGCCTCCGGCTGAGCCGGCGCAAATGAATGCCCTTGTGCAGCGCCAAGAGCGAACTTCGTTCATTTCTGTCGCATTTCGAGGCCAGTACTTGCTCCGGCTCGGCGGGGACGCCTCGCCCCACCCATGAAAGCCCTTTGTTTTCAGCGCTTCTGTTTCAAATACCTTTTCGAGCAGGCTCTTACTACTCATCACGGAAACACGTGAGGGTGCTGCGCAGATCCCCCTGATCAATCGACACCCACTACAAACCGCCTGAGCAACGCAATGGTTTCGGATCCGAACCTTCCGACTTTGGCGGGACCAATACCGCGAACCTCCAGCAGTTCCGCTTCTGTCTGAGGCAGACGATTCGCCAATCCTTCCAGCGTCGCATCCGGATAGATAACGTAAGCAGGAACATTGCCCATTTCCGCTGCTTTCTTGCGTCGCCATGTCCGGAGCGCTTCAAATGCTTCATTGTTGATGACCGGGTTGCTGCGGACAACCGCACGTCGCGATTTGATCCGTTCGCCACGAACAGTCTCCCGCTTGATCACGGCCTGTGCTGGAATGGCAAGCGGAACGGTCTTCTTGCGGTGTACCACGTCCAATCCCAGCGGCGTCAACGAAAGGGTTGGATACTCACCCGTGCTGACAGCAATGCAGCCGGCCTTGATAAGCGCTTCCAGCAGGCTCCACACGTAGTCCGCCCCTTCCTGGGAAAGAAGGCCATAGGTGGGAAGGCGATCCAGGCCAAGATCGAGCACTTCTTTCGCATGCGAGCCTACAAGCGTCTGAGTCACACGCCCGCGGCCAAACCTACCATCCAGCCGGCCCACGCAACTCAGCGCTTTCTGGATAGCAATTGTTTCCTCCTCCGTTGGAAGACGGATTGCAACCTTCGAGTGAGACATGCAGTTGTCGCAGACACTACAGCTGCCCGGGGCTTCAATGTCTCCAAAATAATCCAGGATGAACCTGTGCCGGCAGCCGCGGTGCTGTGCGAATGCTATTATCCGGCTCAGCTTCTTCATATCACGCTCACGCTTGACATTCAGCGCCTCAAAGTCCATCGGCAATTCGGCAAGCGGCTTCACAGGAACACACAGATGCGTTGTATACGTGCGTGCCCCCTGGGCGTACTCGCGCAGTATGAAGCCCGCCCGCTCCAGAAGATAGAGCCCGGTTCCAACGGACATTTCGTTCTTCACGCCCGGCATGTGTTCCGCAATGTCAGAGATCGGCATCTCGACGGGACCATCCTTGCAAAGAAGCTGAAGCGTTTTGTACAAATCCTCAATGATTTCGGATGTGGGATTGGCGCCTTCAATAAAGAATTCCTGGGTCCGCACATCGGCGTAGTTGAACAGCAACTCACACCGAGCCGGCTCCCCGTCGCGCCCGGCTCGCCCTGCTTCCTGGTAGTAGGCTTCCACACTGCCGGGAATATCATAGTGCAGCACAAAACGCAGATCAGCCCGGTCAACACCCATGCCAAATGCATTGGTGGCTACGGCAACAGGACAACCGCCCGTCATAAACCGGTCCTGCGCCTTTGTCCGCTCTTTCTCATTCATGCCACCATGATAGAAGACACAGTCCACCCCCGAACCCTTCAGATCAGCGGCGACGCGTTCCACGTTCTTGCGTGTGGCACAATAGACAATGCCGGTCTTCAGATCCCTGATGGCACTCATGATGCATTTCAGCTTGCCAACCCTGTTCGCGGTGTCGGTTACGGCCAGGGTCAGGTTGTGCCGGGCAAATCCGGAAACAAAAACTTTGGGCGGTTTCCGACCCCCCTGACCGAGACTCAACTGCTCAATGATGTCGGCCCGAACATCAGGGGTGGCCGTCGCCGTCAACGCAACAACCGTCGGCTGACCAAGGGTCTTAAGCACCGATTTCAACCGGAGGTAATCGGGCCTGAAATCATGTCCCCACTGTGAGATGCAGTGCGCCTCATCAATGGCAAACAATGCGATGGAGAGCGGCGCAATTGCCTCGACGAACCGGCTGCTCTTGAACCGCTCCGGCGCGACGTAAACCAGCCGGATATCACCGCGCACAAGGCCGTCAATGCGTTTGCCGATCTCGGATTCGGACAGCGAGGAGTTGATACATGTGGCGGCAATCTTTTTTTCGGCCAGACCGTCAACCTGGTCCTTCATCAGTGCTATCAGCGGAGAGACCACAAGGGTTATTCCCTGGAGCAACAGCGACGGGAGTTGGTAGCAAAGCGACTTTCCGCCTCCAGTGGGCATCACCACAAGAGCATCTTCCCCATTGAGAATCGCATTGATCGCCGATTGCTGGCCTTCCAGAAACTCGCGAAACCCGAAATGCGTCTCCAGGAGGCGATGAACATGACTTTGTTGTTCCACTCCCGGAATGTAGAGCGGACGCGGCAGGATGGCAAACAGGAAACACTGGAAGCTGCCTTTTGTCGCATCCCTGTCACTGTTTGAAACTCTGCACCACTGCGCCGCCAAGCGGGCTGGTGATGATATCAACCTGTTCCGGGATGCCGCATCCGATTCCCGGAGAAAAGCTACTTCGCGAGGGCGTTCTTCACGGCATCGGCAAATTGCTTCAATTCCCCGTCTGTGTCATACTTCATCTGCGGTGCAATCCACGAATGCTTGTCGCCCTTGTATCGCGGCACCACGTGAAAATGGACATGCGGAATCACCTGCCCGGCGATTTCGCCATTTGCCTGCGTGATGTTGATTCCATCCGCCTTCAACCCCGTGAAATGCGCCTGCGCAATCCGCTGGACGACAGATATCACATGCTGAAGAAGCGGAAGCGGCATTTCCGTGACAGGATCATGGTGAGCCTTCGGGATCACCAGCGTGTGCCCCTTTGTCACCGGATTAATGTCCATAAAAGCCAGGACATCCGAATCCTCATATACCCTGGTTGACGGAATGGTACCTTCGACAATCCTGCAGAAAACACAGGTCGCACTCATAGTCCCTCCCAAAGGCGACCCGCCGGGCCGCAACCGAAGCACGGCGACGGAGCGCCGTGACTACAATGCCGTGGCCGCCCCGCCATGGCCGCCATAGCCCTTTGGGCGACGGCGGCTCTGTCGGGGCGTAGCAGCAATTTCTCCGCAAAAGCGTGTCAGGTTTCGACGGAACGATCTAACGCCAGATCTTCGCGCCAATTCCCAGCAATGCGAGAGTCAGCACTACAAGAAGCGCGGTTCTCTCGTCAAATGTAAGCGCAAACCACTTTCTAAGAATGGATCCGGCAACCCCCTTGCGGTTTTCCGTCCCGCTTTCGCTGGTGCCGTCAGCATCGGAGCCCGACCCGCTTATCTTGTTCATCGATGAAGCCATTCACAGATCCCGGCGCATACGCTACGAAACCGCAATGTTTATTATCTTATTGGGAACGATGATCACCTTCCGGACCGTCTTGCCCTCGACAAACTTGCTGACGCCCTCGCAGGCCAGGGCAAGCTTCTCCAGTTCCTTCTGATCAAGATTGGTCCCTACAGTCAAATGCCCCCTGACCTTGCCGTTGACCTGGATGACCACTTCAACCTGATCCCGGACAAGCGCCGCCTTGTCAACTTTCGGCCATGGCGCCCGCAGGATGCTCGGTTCATTACCGAGTTCCTGCCATAGCTCCTCGCAAACATGCGGTGTGAACGGGGACAGAAGCGCAATTCCAATTTCAATTGCCTCTCTGTATACCGCCTTCTGCTGGGAACTGCTTCCCGGCGTGACGCCACATTCATCCACTGCATTCATCAGTTCCATGATTTCGGCAATCGCGGAGTTGAAATGGAAGTCGCCTTCCATGTCATGAGTGATCTTCTCAATGGAGTGATGCAGCTTCCGATAGAGATTCCTCTCCTTGTCCTCCATCAGGGCCAAATCGCATTTTGTCCCCCGGGCCGACATAATGATATCCCGGTTGTCATAGACCCGCCGCCACAACCGGCGAAGGAATCTTGCCGCGCCTTCAATTCCCTGGTCGCTCCACTCGGCATCCTTTTCCGGCGGACCGAGAAACAGCGTGTAGAGCCGCACCACATCCGCGCCGTAGTCCTGGATAAGCGCATCGGGGCTCACCACATTGCCCTTCCGCTTTGACATCTTGTAGAGTTGTCCGTCGTGCTCACTGCGCTTGCATATCATGCCCTGCGTGAACAGATGCTTGAAGGGTTCATCGAACTTTACCAGGCCGATGTCAAACAGAACCTTGGTAAAGAACCGCGAATACATGAGATGCAGTATCGCGTGTTCAACGCCGCCGATGTACTGATCCACCGGCATCCATTTGTTGCAGATATCGGAATCGAATGGTTTCGTTGTCTCATGCGGCGAGAGAAAACGGAGATAGTACCAGCTGGAATCCACAAATGTATCCATGGTGTCGCTGTCACGGCGGGCCGGTTTCCCGCACTTCGGACACTTCACGTTCATGAATGCATCACATCTGGCAAGCGGCGATTCGCCGGTGGGCTTGAATTCAACGTTATCCGGCAGGAGCACCGGAAGATCCTCCTCAGGAACTGGAACCACGCCGCAATCCTTGCAGTGAATGATCGGAATCGGGGCGCCCCAATAGCGCTGGCGGCTTATGAGCCAGTCGCGCAGCCGATAGTGCAGCATCGGTCCGCCAAACCCTTGTTTGGCGGCATGGTCGGTCATCCTGGCAATTGCGTCCCTGTTTGGAATGCCTGAAAACGGACCCGAATCCACCGTGATGCCGTCTTCAATATAGGCATCATCCATCTCCGCCAGTTTCAGGGTCTGCTCTGGATTCTGGATTGAGACACGAATACTCAGACCGTACTTCTTCGCAAACGCCCAATCCCTGGTGTCATGCGCCGGAACGGCCATGACGGCCCCGGTACCGTATTCCATAAGAACATAGTCCGCCACCCACAGTGGCACTTTCTCGCCGCTGTACGGATTGATTACGTACCGGCCCGTAAATACGCCGGTCTTATCCAATGTCTCGGCTGTTCGATCCATAAACGGCCTGGCGGCCGCCTGTTTCGCGTATTCAAGCACCTTCGTTTCCTGCGGAAGACCTTTGACCATGCCGGCCAGTTCGGGGTGCTCCGGGGCGATAACCATGTAGGTGCAGCCGTAGATGGTGTCCACTCGCGTCGTAAAGCAGGGAATGACCGTCTTTCCATCAACAGCGCCGCCGGGTCCGGGAACCAGCTTGAAATCAACTCGCGTACCCTCGCTGCGGCCAATCCAGTTCACCTGCATCGTCTTGACTCGCTCCGGCCATCCGCCAAGCTTGGAAATATCGTCCAGCAGTCGCTGGGCGTATTGGGTGATCCGCAGGAACCACTGTTCCATGGACCGGCGCTCAACAGCTGCATCGCACCGCTCGCAGCACCCTTCAATCACCTGCTCATTTGCAAGTACTGTCTGGCAGGATGGGCACCAGTTCACCTGCCCGCGTGCGCGGTAGGCCAGATCTTTCTTGAACGCCTGCAGGAACAACCATTGTGTCCATTTGTAATAATCCGGCAGACACGCCGTGACTTCACGATCCCAATCGAAGCAGACCCCCCATGCCGCCAATTGCCGCTTCATCGTGGCAATGTTGTTCAAAGTTGTCACACGCGGATGAGTCTTGGTCTTGATGGCGGCGTTTTCGGCCGGGAGTCCGAACGCGTCCCACCCCATGGGCGTGAGGACGTTCATTCCCTGCATCTTCTTGTACCTGGCCACAGCATCGCCGATGATATAGTTGCGCCCGTGGCCGACATGCAGGGCAGATGACGGGTAGGGAAACATCATGAGGCAGTAGTACTTGTTCCTGACGTTGGATGTGTCGGTGGCGAAAAGGCCTTTCTCATGCCAGAAAGCCTGCCATTTCGGTTCGATTTCAGCAAACGGGTATTTATCTCTCATTCTTCAACCTCATCGTTAGACACTGGATGTTTCTCACGGTCATAAAGGCGGAAACCATACCACGCAGACCGGAATGCGTCCAACATATCTTGTCTATTTGCCAGGGTTGACAACAACCGATACGGTGCGATTTTGCCTGTAGATCTCTTGACTTGGCGGCCATGTGGCTGTAAATAGTTCAGATTGCTTGTTGCCGTGGTCTGTTTTGCCCAATACTCAAGGAGACATGCCGTGAAAAAAAGGCTGGTCCGTATTCCCGTTGTCCTTTTGGTTTGCCTGGCGTCTTGCACTATCTCCCTCTCTGCGGCCCAGTTTGATCCGGACTTTACGGTTGCCAAAATCACTGGCAATAGCCAGGTGCAACTGTCCGGCAGCAATGATTTTGTTGCGGCCGCAGAAGGCCAGAAATGCGCCTATGGCGCGACGGTCAAAACAGATGCCGGCGCCTCCTGTGTTTTGAGGTTTTCAGAAGGCAACGGCTGCCTGGTCTATGAAAAGACCATCATTTCCGTCACTGAGAGCGACAGGAACAAGAAGCTCAAAGTATTGAAACTCACTGAAGGTGGAGTTGAGGTCGATCTGGAGAAGGACTTTCACAAACGGAATCAACTGAAAGTGGAAACGCCCAGCCTCGTTTGCGAAGCAATTGGCTGCACGTTCAGCATGGATTACCAGATCATCGGCGGGCTCAGAACTTCAACGGCGGGATGCACCGACGGAAGCACCAGACTCACCGGAAACTATTTTTCAATCAGCGACGTAGGCGCAAATGATCAGGTATCTGTCGCCGAATCCCCTGACGGAACATTGATCCGCATCAAGATCAACAAGGGCGATGTTATCGCGCATGGCAAGGACACAGACGGTTCCGACAGGAAAGTGGCACTCAGCGCTGATGACGAGATGACCATACTCGTGCAGGAGTCAAAGGATGATCCTTCGAAGCTGATCGTTGTTTACAAAGTTGTTTTTGCGGACAAAAACAAGGCGCCGCTTCTCTGGCAGACAGTGTTCACAAAACCGGGTGTGGAAGCGCCGCCTGAGCCACGGCCCACGCAACCTGCTCTCACACCGGGCCTCGGATACAAGCAGTGGCCGAATTTGACTGTTGCAACGCCAATAATCCAGACGCCCACACCAGTCGGAAGAAGGTAGCAATAGAGCAGGTTCAGAAACGGATCAACTCCATGCAGTCCGCGGTCCGGGATCGCAGACTGCATGGTTTTTTATGATGAAGGAGCAGGACTAATCATGCTGCAAGCACTCAAGAAGAATGATGAATCAGCCGAGCGAAAAGCCCCCCGAGCCCCCACCCCGCCAAAGTACCAATACACTTTCATGTTCAGCAAACGGCGGAAGAAAGCCGTCATGGCGGTCCTGGTCGGCGTGGTCGTGATCACGTTCGTCATAGGCTTTGGCGGAGCCATGGTAAGCTGCTTCGGTGAAGGCGGCCAGACCGCGGACAAGGTTGCCTCGCTCGGAGGCAAGCCGGTAACAGCTACCGAATTGCAGGAAGCCAGACGAGACGCTTACATTCATTTGTGCCTCGGCATCGGGGTCCGCCCCGATACGCCGCAGTTTTCCCTGATTTCCCGCAAGACGGCGTGGCGCCGGCTTGCATCCCTGCGGTTTGCCGCGAAACTCGGCCTGACTGTTTCGGAAAAAGAACTGCAGACCGCAATGAAGGACCAGTTTACCGATAGAAACGGCACTTTCAACGCAGTCGCCTACAACAACTTCGCAACACGAACACTACCCTCCATGCGCATATTGCCACAGGAGTTCTCACGCTATCTGCGAGGCGCACTGATCCTGCAGAAGCTGGAGCGGATACTCGGATCCGCCACGGCCTGGATCCCGCCCGCCGACCTGTCGCGGGAAATGACCAGGTTTACAGATTCGTTTGTCATCAGTTGTGTAAACATTGACAAGGAACAACTGGCGTCCGATGATCCCGCCGTGTCGGAAGACGAAGCAAAGGAGTTTTTCGCCCAGAACGCCAAGGCTCTGTCGGTTCCTGACAGAGTTCGTGTCAAGTATGTCTCCTTTGTCATCACCAATTTCATGTCGAAAGTCAACTCCGTCGCGGAATCCAGGGCGAAGGACTACTACCAGAGCCACCGGAGCGAGTTCACAATGACAACCAATGGCACGTCATCAGTAAGCCCCTTCGAAAAGGTAAAGGACCAGATACAGACTCTGCTCGTAAATGAGGACGCAACCAATTACTACGATGATCACAAGTCTGAGTACACAAGCGTTGACACAAACGATGTGGAGACGCTCACACCTTTCAGCACGGTCAGGGCATCAATTCTCGAGATATTGAAAAAGAAGGATGCAACCACGCTGGCTGAAGACAAGGCCATGGAATTCACCCAGACCATGAATCCAGGCCGGGATGGACTCATCGTACAGATGGACCGCGCCGCCGCCCAGGCAGGTATTCCGGTCTATACTTCCTCCTATTTCGGACGATACGAGGAGATCACAGGAATCGACGTTCCATTCAGTTTCAACAGGGATGCGTTTGATCTTGTGGCCAATGATCCGAGAGATCATTTCAGCAATCCTATTCTCGGCAAGGACGCAGTTTTTGTAATCTCCTACGGCGACAAGGTTCAGGCACATATCCCGGATTTCAAGGAGGTATCCGACAAGGTGTACAAACTTGCAAAAGCAGCCAGGAAACAGAAACAGATCGCCCAGAAGGCTGATGACGTCAGAAAAGCCCTCAAGACAAGTCTCGATAGCGGCAAGTCATTTACAGAGGCCGCCAAGAGTCAAAAACTCACCCCGGAGTCGGCTGGTCCGTTCACATGGATATCATCTCCAACCAACATCACCATTTCCGCAGCGCTGATGGAAAGTATCTGCCTCCGAAGATCCGGCGAACTCACCGAACCGGTTCCCGGCAGTAATGGAGTAAGCATCGCATTTGTTGTCAGTCGTGTTCCAGGCTTGTCAGACTCCGACCTCAGACTTGGCCAGTACCTCGCTGAGTCAATGCGCGAAGAAAAGACCAGGAGGCTCTTCATGGATTGGCAGCAGCGGCTGGTTGCCAGGGAAAAGGACGTCATAGCAGACACCGCTGATCTTGAAGGAGATGCCGCCAAGGGAACGGATCAGCCTGCCTCAGAGTCGCCGGACGGGCCTGCCACACTGCCACTGGACATGTAAGCCTGGAATGACTGTCTGACGGCTTTTCCTTGGGTCAGATCCTGATGTCCGCTTTCCGTCCACAACCCGCGCAAGTATTGCCTTGAATACCGCAGATCTCAATAGAGTAACCACGTCTTTGTATGAGAACGGCACCACATCCAGGGCACAAGGTATTCTGCCCCGTCTTCGTGCGGACGTTTCCAATGTAGACGTAATCGAGCCTGTCTTTGCAGACATGGTAGAGACTTTCAATCAGATCTCCTGACGTCGGGCCTGCATCCATCTTGAATTCAGGATGATACGCGCTAAGGTGCAAAGGGGTGGCCTTCCCGAGGTGTCCTGATATCCAGTCGGCCAACTCCGCAACCTCATTGCCTCTGTCATTCGCGCCCGGCACAATGAGATTCGTAATCTCAACATGACAGCCTGCTTCGCTCGCCTGCTTTGAAAACTTCAAGACGGGATCAAGACTGCCATGGCACAATTTCCTGTAGAAATCATCTCGAATGCTCTTGATGTCAATGTTCAAGGCATCGACCAGCGGCAGAAGTTCAGCGGCCGGCTCGCGGGCTATGAAGCCGTTGGTCACCATCACGTTGACCAGCCCTTCTTTAATGGCAAGAGCCGCGGTGGCCTTCATGAACTCATAACCGACGGCAGGCTCATTGTAGGTATATGCAATCCCGACAGATCCGGACCGCTTCGCCTCATGAACAATACTTTCCGGCCTGTACGCCCTGCCTTGTTCTTCCGCATGCTGGGAGATGGTCCAGTTCTGGCAGAATTCGCAGGCTAGATTGCATCCCCACCCTCCTATGCTGAAGATCTTCCTGCCTGGATGAAAATGGTACAACGGTTTCTTTTCCATCGGATCAAGCCCGGCGGACGTAACAATACCATAGCACAACGCCTTTAAATCACCGCCTCGCACACCCCGGACTTTGCAGATCCCGGCCTCTCCCTCCCTCAATACACAGTGATGAGGACAGAGATCACACCGTACACGGTCAGCGTCCAGCCTATGTTGAAATGCCGCTTTCATTGAAACTTCCCTGGCATTCACTTTTCGACACGAAACAGGATTGATGGTATCATGCAGGGCATATGAAGGCCATACTGCTCGTGCTTGATTCTGTTGGAATTGGAGAGGCACCTGATGCCGCCGGGTATGGCGATACCGGCGCAAACACCCTTGCGCACCTCGCATCAGCAGCAGGCGGACTGGCACTCCCCAACCTGACCCGCATGGGCCTTGGAAATATACCCGGTCTGCTTCCCGGCGGCATACCCATCGCCGGGGTTCCGCCCGTCAGCTTTCCGACTGCGTCTTTCGGCGCCATGCGCGAAGTCTCCAAAGGGAAGGATACAACGACAGGTCATTGGGAAATGGCTGGTCTTGTCCTGCCGTCCGGGTTTCACGTATTCCCTTCCGGCCCAGGCTCCTTCCCGGCCACGTTGATCGCCGATTTCGAGCAGAAGACCGGCCGGGAAGTGATGGGCAACCTTGCGGCCAGCGGGACAGCTATCATAGAGGAGTTAGGCCCAAGGCAGTTGAAGGAAGGGAAATGGATCGTCTACACCAGCGGCGATTCGGTTTTTCAGATTGCCGCACACGAGAAGGCTATTCCACTTGAGGAATTATACAGGGCCTGCGAGATAGCCCGCGCCTTGTGCAATCCATACAGGGTGGGTCGCGTCATAGCCCGGCCTTTTATCGGGGACCCCGGCAGCTTCACGCGCACTGCCAATCGCCGCGACTATTCGTATCCACTGCCTGACCTGACCATACTTGACCGGCTGTTCGCTGCCGGAATACCTGTCATTGGCGTAGGAAAGATAGACGACATATTCAACCACCGCGGCTTCACGAGATCGATGCACTCTGAGAGCAACAAGGATGCTCAAGCGGCAATGCATCAACTGGCGCGTGAGGATTCTGAGGGGTTCATATTTGCCAATTTCATTGACTTCGACATGCTCTACGGCCACAGACGTGATCCCACTGGATACGCCGGGGGCCTGCAACAAACCGATGCGTTCCTGGGGACTTGGCTGAAATCCATCCGGCAAGACGATGTCTTGATTATCACCGCAGACCACGGGAATGATCCACTGTTTCGCGGCACTGATCACACCCGTGAATACGTGCCACTCCTGGTGCTGAGACCGGGACGACCGGGCATCAACCTCGGCATCCGCCACGGATTCTATGATATAGCGCAATCACTGGCCGATGTTTTCAAGCTGCCGCCAATGCCACTCGGGAAGAGCTTTCTCTAGCCGGAATCAAGGGCCCTTCCCCTTCGAAACCTCGCGCGATCTATCCCGGTCCGACCTGTCGTCAGCATTCGATTCTCTCAGTTTCGCCATCCATTGCAGTTTCTGCAGGGCATATTGTTGCGATGTAATCATTGTCGCGCTTTCCGCATTCTTCGTCAGGGCGGAGTATGACCAGTTTGTACTGCCGTCAACAACAATCCGCTCGTCGATAACCACCAGTTTGGCATGCAGTCGCCTCGTCGGAGCGGCATATCGAACATCAACGCCGGCCTTTCGCAGAAAATCATAGGCCACACCGTTGACATCGTGCACAGAAACGAGTCCGGTAGCATCATCGTGGTCTTCGCTGCGATCAAGATAGACTCTAACCTTCACGCCACGCTTGTGGGCATCGATCAGGTCCTTGAGTAGTATGTACTGAGGCCCTGAGAGTCTATCGCTGTATATCCTGATTTCGAACATGGCAACATATATGGAGCTCTCAGCCCGCTTGAAGGCCTGGTGAAGTGCTTCATAATACTTCTCTGCGCTGATATCCCTGACCTCCGCTTCAAGGCCGGAAACATCCTGCAAGGTCAGTACCGTTATGAGACAAGCAGCAAGGAAATGCGCAATACTCCCGAATCTCCGCATTTTCTCCCTTTCGATCACAACACACGTATCCATTGCTCGTCGGTGCGGTCAAGGCAGGCAGGATCGTATTTTAGAAGACGGGCAGGGTCAATCCGAACCCAGTTTCCTCGGCCTGCGATCGAGCCCTTTACCGGTATAGTCTTGATTGTCAGACGGCTTTCTCAGCCCTGGAAACTGGCGCTGCACTCTATTGGTTCGAGGCTCCACTGCAACCGCTGGCTTGGAACTTGCCGCTGCAGCAGATTGATTGTCGAGTGCAACTGTCGTCCTCGTCGCTGCTGCTTTCTTAACATCCGCGGCTGCCGCCACCACATCAGCAGCTTCAGTCACCCGTTTTCGTTTGGTACTGACCGCCACGGCTTCATCAATCCTGCCTGATTTCGTCAATTCAACTTCAAGAGTCTTGAGTCTTCCGACATACCTGTCAGCAGAAGCCAGAATCTCTTTCTTCTCCTCAAGATCCACTGCCGCAGTGGCCTTCATGTATGTAGTCCTGAGTTCAAGGATCGCCGGTACGGTTGGACTATCCGGGATTCCGCCGCCGTTCCTGTCGGCCAAAACAAACTGCTCCTTTTCCTTCCGGGTGGCAAGAACACCGTTAAGATTACCGGAGTCGGTAAAAGACAATTCGATTCTTCGCAGCGCGTTCGTATAGGCAACAGGCAGCATCTTCCGTTTGTCGATATACCTCCAGGAAATTGATTCGCGGTCCCTTGAATAGGAGGCCAGAAGAGAAGCCTGCGTCTCTTGAGCAAACACCGGTACAACGCACGATAGAATCGCGGCGCACACAAAAATCAATGTCAACAGCCTCATAGGAAACACCTGAATATTGGCACAACCCTAGCACGACCCGGTCGGAGAGACAAGCGCTGTAATACTCCCCTGAACCTCGCGTAAGGACTTTCCGGCAATGTATTGACACTTAATTGATGCCCTATCAACGCGGCCACGACAGAGCGTGGCCCTCCCAGAAGCGACATCGAGCAGCTCTCGATGATTCACAATGGAGGGCCACGCTTGCTACTCTGCGAAGTCAGCGAAGGCTTCCTTCGCTACGAAGCACGAGCCGTCGTGGCCGTATCCATGGCATGTGAATGTAATGATCACACTCTGCCTAGCGGTTTACGCGAGGTTCAAGGTACCCCTGGATTCCGATCCGCTCGTGTTACTACTGGCTTTCCTCCATCAGCCACGGTAATATCCGGCATTAGATCTAACCATTCACCCGGCATGTGAATCTGGTTTCTTGTGAGAACCATGGAGTGCAACAATGCTTGATATAAATCTGATCCGCGAGAAAACAGAATACGTGAGAACCGCCCTTCTGAAGAGAATGGAATCCGTTGACTTCTCTGAATTGCTGGATCTGGACCAGCAACGGCGTGTTTTGATTACGCAGGCCGATGAGTTGAAAGCCAAGACAAACCAGGTTTCAAGGCAGATCCCGACCCTCAAGAAGCAGGGACAGGATATCGCCCCGCTGATGATTGAAATGAAGGAAATCTCCCGTAGAATTTCAGAGCTTGAGGGCCAGATTGCCGCCCTTGAAGCGCGAGTCAACGGGTTCCTTCTGGCTCTGCCAAACATTCCAGATGATGACGTTCTGCCAGGAGGCAAGGAGAATAATGAGATCCTCCGCGTCTGGGGCGAAAAGCCTGACTTTGACTTCCAAATCAGTGACCACGTTACCATCGCCGAAAGACTCGGGCTTATTGACTACAAGCGTGGCGCAAAGATGGGCGGCAGCGGCTATTGGATTTATCGCGGCGATGGCGCCATCATAGAGTGGGCGCTGCTGAATTACTTCATTCAGGAGCACCTGAAGGATGGTTACGAATTCATGCTCCCGCCCCACATCCTGACCTACGAGTGCGGGTTCACGGCAGGCCAGTTCCCGAAGTTTATCGACGATGTTTTTCACATCAAGCCGGACGACAAGGATCAACCTGTCTCGTTCCTGCTTCCGACGGCAGAGACAGCCCTTATCAACTTTCACCGGGATGAGATATTGCGGGAAGAGGAATTGCCCAGGAAGTACTTTGCCTACACCCCCTGCTACAGGAAGGAAGCCGGCAGCTATCGTACAACCGAGCGCGGCATGATTCGCGGCCACCAGTTCAACAAGGTCGAAATGTTCCAATATGTGAAGCCGGAGGACTCATCTAAAGCCCTCGAGGAACTCACGCTGAAGGCTGAGCGACTTGTGCAAGGGCTGGGACTTCATCACCGCGTCTCGAAGCTCGCTGCCGGAGACTGCAGTGCGGGCATGGCGCGCACCCACGATATAGAAGTCTGGATACCAAGTATGAACGAGTTCAAGGAAGTCAGCTCAGCATCTAATGCACGCGACTACCAGGCCCGGCGCGGCAAGATACGATTCAAACGCAAGGACGGCAAGAAAACTGAGTATCTGCACACTCTGAATGCCTCCGGCCTGGCGACCAGCAGACTGCTCCCCGCGATCATGGAGCAATTCCAACAGAAAGACGGTGCCGTCGCGGTGCCGGCGGTGCTTCAGAAATGGGTCGGGAAAGAAATCCTGCGGCCCGTGGCCTGACCAACCCTCAACACAAAAAGGCTCACGCGGGTTCTTGTTCAACATGCGAAAGTCCGTCCAGTCCGGCATTCTTGCCATCATAGGGTTCATCCTTTCCCCGCTGTCCTGGTGGAATGACCCGATAGTAAACATTCCTCTCGCATATCTCTTCTCTATTCCTTTTACCATGATCTCAGACCGGCTCTTCCTTCCATCACTTATCGCCGGCTATTGGCTCACCAATGTTGCCGGACTGCTGCTCATTCACAAGGGACTGACTGGTCTCAGAGACAAACCGGCTGCCAAATGGAACTGGAAGCATGACGCTCTTGTAACAAGTCTGTATACGTGCATATTGCTAACACTGGTCCTCAAAGGGTGGCTCAAGACACCTTGGAGCTATTTCAAATGAATGCTGCCACAGAAGACACCAAACCCGTTTCGACCGGTCATTCCCCGCTGGCCGCCGGCCAGCTCATCGCCGGTTTCAAGGTTCAGGCAATTACCCCCGTAAAGGAGGCCCGGCTCCTTGCCTGTCAATGCGAACACATCAAATCAGGCGCCAGGGTTATCCATCTCATCAATGAAGATGACGAAAACCTGTTCTCGATCGCAATTCCGACTCCCCCACCGGACGACACCGGCGTCCCGCATATTCTCGAACACAGCGTCCTCAGCGGCTCACAGAAGTACCCGGTTCGCGATCCTTTCTTTGAAATGATCAAAATGAGCATGGCTACCTTCATCAATGCCATGACAGGTCCCGACTGCACGTATTACCCGGTATCCAGCAACGTAAAGCGGGACCTTTTCAACCTGGCCGACGTCTACTTCGATGCCGTATTCCACCCGATACTCAGCGAAAAGACCTTCCAGCGTGAAGGACACCACTTTGCTCCGCTTCAGGCCGGGAATCCGACCGGCGAATTGACGGCAAACGGTATTGTCTTCAACGAGATGAAGGGTGTGTTTTCCAACCCCGAACAGAAGATTCAATACTCGATGTCAAACGGCCTGTTCCCCGATACAGTTCTTGGGCACTGTTCCGGCGGAGCTCCGGACTCAATCCTGACCCTGACCTACGAGGCGTTTAAGCAGTATCACCGGTCACTCTACCACCCATCGCGGGCACACTTTCTCCTCTACGGCAACATTCCCACCCGTGAATACCTGGAATTTCTGGATGACCGGCTAATTCCGTTTCAACGACTTTCCGTGTCGCCGCCGGTTGTAGACCGCCAGCCCCGATGGAGCGTCGCCCGTAAGATTGAAGACACTTATCCCATCGGACAGGACGAAACTCCATCGTCAAAAACATACATCGTAATGAACTGGCTCGCGGGTGATGCCCTCGACCCGATGGATATAGCCGCACTTGATATCATTGCGCTCGTGCTTCTGGGCAATGAAGCGGCCCCCGTTCGCAAGGCGCTGGTTGACTCAAAGCTTGGCCAGGACACATTCTGCCCGGGACTGCAGACAAACGGCCCCGAACTCATGTTCGGGCTCGGTTTGAAGGGAACAGAACCGGAGCGCGCGGCTGATTTTGTCTCGCTGGTCCACCGCGTTCTCAAGTCATGTGTGGATCATGGAATTGACAACGAACAAATAGAAACCGCATTTCAACAGGCCGCATACCAGCGACTTGAAATTCATTCCGGCTATCCACTTCACATAATGGACTCCGTCCTTTCCTCATGGATATACGACAGGGATCCGCTCTTGTTTCTGCACATGAAGAGCCACATGGAGAAGTGCCGGGAGAAGTACAAAAGCGATCCTGGATTCTTCACCAGGTTGATCAAGGAACGATTTCTGGACAATCCCCACAATATTCTCGTTGTGCTTAAACCAGACCGGGGCTGGCAGGTGCGCGTCGAAGCCGGATTCTCAACCAGAATGAAACATGAACGGGAACGCATCACCGACAAACAGGCGCAGGCCATTGCCTCCGACGCAATGGATCTCGAGCGTATTTCAGGGACTCCAAATTCACCAGAGGCGCTGGCAACTCTTCCGCAACTCAAGATCGCCGACCTTCCCGCGAAACCGAAGGATATCCCTACGAGCGTCGAATCGCTTGGTGGCGGCACCAGCCTTATCCGGACCGATGTCTTCTCAAACAGCGTCAACTACATCGACATCAATTTTGACCTGACAGGGCTGCCTGCCGACCTGTGGCCGTATTTGAATTACTATGCTGATGCAATTCACAAACTCGGCGCTGCCGGCATGAACTTTGAGCAGATTTCCAGACGTGTGGCAGCGCATACCGGTGGAATTGGGTGTTGGCCATGCTTCCACACGCACTGTTCCGACGCAACCCGCTCAATTCTCGGGCTCCGCTTTACCATCAAGGCGCTCGACGGCCAGATGGAATCCGCTCTCGAGGTGTTTCGCGATCTGCTTTTCGGTCTCGACCCGCACGACAAGGCAAGGTTGCGTGATGTTCTGAAGCAGGCGCTGACCAATTGCAGGACTGACCTTCTTTTCGACGCGGGCACAGCCGATTCCCATGCTGCAAGAGGATTCACGCAGGAGGCATTCCTTGGGGAACTGGTCGGTGGACTCCCGCAGCTTGCGCTGCTCCGCCGTTACAACGCGGACTTTGACACCCTTTCTGACCATCTGATGACGCGCATCGACGCACTCCGGGAGAACCTGCTGGTTCGCAACCGAGTAACCGTTGCATTCACGGGTTCTGATGGCGCCGCAGGAATAGTGCGCAGTTCACTCAAAGACTGGCTGACCAGAATGCCATCCATGCCGCTTAAAGCTGCTCCCACTGGTTTCATACGCTTCAACACGCCGCGTATGGAAGGGCTGGCGGCCCCGATCCAGATAGCCCACTGCTCGCAGGTTATGCCGGCGCCGCACTATTCGAGTGACGACTCTGTGTTCCTCTCGCTGGGCGCACATATCGTTAACATGGACTACATGCTCAATGAAATCCGCTTCAAAGGAAACGCCTATGGTGCATCATTCCGCTATGACAGCCTCGGCGGACTCCTGCATCTGGGTTCTTTCCGCGACCCTCACGTCAACAGGACCCTGAAGGTATTCAGCAGCGTGACTGACTACGTGCGCAATGCAGACTGGACACAAACCGATATCGACCGGGCGATAATCGGTGTCGCAAGGGGTGATGAGCGACCCATACGCCCCGAGCAAGCCACAAGGCTTGTAATGCAGCGGCATCTTTCCGGACAGACTTTGCAATTGAGAGAAACACGTCATGCGCGTCTCTTGCATTCCAGACCCGCCGACGTGAAACAGGCTCTTCTCGGAATGCTGGATCAAGGGACATCGCGCGCCTCAACATGCGTAATGGCCAATCGTCAGAAGCTTGAGAAAGCCAATCTTAAGTTGCGTGACGGCCAACTCGCAATAGAGGAAATCGAGCCTGATTCACAAAGTGAGGCGTTGGCGCGGTAGCTCCTCGGTGACATAAGGAGCCACCACCACAGTACTGATGCACTATCCGGATAATCCTCATTTTCTTGCATAGCACCTGGTTTCTTTCTATAAGCAGGGATGCAAAAACATCTCGGTTTCGACAACGATACCTATCTCAAGCGGCAAACCGAAGCCATTTTCGAGCGCGTGAAACAGTTTGACGGCAAACTCTATCTCGAGTTCGGCGGTAAAATCCTTTACGACTATCATGCGGCACGCGTCCTCCCTGGCTTTGATCCGAACGTTAAGATGCGTTTGCTCCAGAAGCTCAAGGAGCGGGCCGACATTATCATGTGCATCTATGCCGGCGACATCGAACGCAAGAAGATCAGGGCTGATTTCGGCATCACTTACGACGCTGATGTGACGAAGCAGATTGACGATTTCCGCGAGTGGGGACTTGGGATTCTGGCCGTGGTCATCACACGCTTCGAGGGTCAGCCGGCAGCGACGATGTTTAAGGACAAGTTGGAGCGCCGCGGCATAAGAGTCTACACACACGGTTTTACGCGCGGATATCCAACCGACGTTGACACCATTGTCAGCGACAAAGGTTACGGCGCAAATGAGTACATACAAACAGACAAGCCGCTTGTCGTCGTCACTGGACCAGGGCCGGGCAGCGGCAAGCTGGCCACCTGCCTGACAATGTTTTATCACGACTATCGCATGGGCAGGAAGGCAGGCTACGCGAAATTTGAAACATTCCCGATATGGAACATTCCACTCAAACACCCTGTCAACGTCGCATATGAGGCCGCAACTGCCGACCTGAGAGATGTGAACCTGATAGACCCTTTTCATCTTGAAGCGTACGGCAAGTCAGCCGTTAACTACAACCGCGACATTGACGCATTTCCGCTCCTGAAACGGATTCTCGAGAAGATTACCGGATCACATTCCATGTACCTTTCTCCAACCGACATGGGAGTCAACTGCGCCGGCGCCGGTATTGTTGACGATTTGGTCGTTCAGGAAGCGGCCAGGCAGGAAATAATACGTCGCTATTTCCGCTATGCATGTGAATATGCCATGGGATTCATCGACAAGGGCACGGTTGATCACGCCAGGGCAATCATGGATCAGGTTGGAGTTACAACCAACAACCGCACTGTAGTTAAGCACGCCCACGAAGCCGCCATTGCAGCGCAGAAGCAGGTCGAAAAAGGAAATGAAGGTATATTTTGCGCCGCCGCCATCGAACTTGCCGACGGCTCGATTGTCACCGGTAAGAATTCACCTTTAATGCACGCCTCATCCAGCCTTGTCTTCAACGCAATCAAGCACCTGGCGTCAATTCCACACGGGCTGCACTTGCTTTCACCGGCAATAATCGATTCCATTTGCAGCATGAAAAGGGAGATTCTCGCAGCTAAAGCCGTGAGCCTGGATCTCGACGAGGCGCTTATTGCTCTATCCATCGGCGCAACGACCAATCCAACGGCTCATCTGGCCATGGAGAAATTAAAGGAGCTGCGCGGTTGCGAAATGCATTTGACGCATATTCCAACCCCTGGCGATGAGGCCGGTCTCAGGAGACTCGGCGTAAACCTCACGAGCGACCCGACATTCTCAACCAAGAACCTGTTCATCCTGTGATTGGTTGCGTCTCTCAGAACACCCGGTGGGCGAGACGAACGAGTTTGTCGGCCTCAGGGAGATTCTTGCATCGCATGAGTTTTGAATCCCACTCGATCTTCTTGCCCGTCCGGATCGCAAGGTTGCCAAGGGAAACCATTTCAGTCAGAGGTCCGGAATGGTCAACAAAGTTAGAACCCGGTTTTGGACCGCCTTTACAGGCATTGATCCACTCCATGTATGGATTTCCTTCAGGCACACGTGGTATGGTCTTTCCTGGACGCTTGAACGACTTCATCTTGGCCTCGGGAATAAGCCTCACCGAATCACAGTAATCACCAAAACCCATCATGACTCCCTTGTCCCCGACCAGATACTGTCCGCCAGCTGCAAGTTTACTCTCCTTCCCGAGATCATGCGGGCGTGGCGGGAGCTTGCCTCCATCGTACCACTTCACCGTCACAGGCGGCATGCTGCCGCGGGCTGGAAATTTGTATGTTACTATGGATGATTCAGGAGCCGTCTCCTCGTTATTCCCGTCGGACTTCGCTTCCACGCTCACCGGATACTTCAGGTCCAACGCCCAGAACGATGCATCCATCATGTGGCAACCCATGTCTCCCAGTGCACCACATCCGAAATCCCACCACCCTCTCCATTTGAACGGCAGATAGCAGGAATTGTAGGGACGCTCCGGCGCCACACCCAGCCATAGATTCCAGTCCAGTGTGGATGGTACCTGCTCAACCTCCAACGGTCTCTTGATGCCTTGCGGCCAGATGGGCCGGTTGGTCCAGATATGCACTTCATGCACATTGCCTATCGCCCCGGCCTGCAGCCATTCTTTCAGAAGACGGCAGCCCTCATAGGCATGACCCTGATTCCCCATCTGGGTAACCACTTCATGCTCTTTCGCGGTCTCAGTAAGCGTGCGCGCTTCCCACACTGTATGCGTAAGTGGTTTCTGCACGTATACGTGTTTCCCCATCTGCATTGCCATCATCGCCGCAGGGAAATGGGTGTGGTCCGGCGTCGTTACTGTCACAGCGTCAATCTTGTCATCCATCTCGACAAGCATCTTCCGGTAGTCCTTGAACTTCGGCACGTCCGGAAACCGCTTGAATATCGCGTCGGCGCGCTTGGAGTCAACATCGCACAGGGCCACGATGTTTTCACTGCTCACAGAACTGACATCCTCGGCGCCTTTGCCTCCGCAACCTATGCACGCAATATTCAACTTGCGGTCAGGAGTGATCAGCTTGCCTTTACGAATCACCTTGTTCGATACAGCGCTGGCAGCACCAGGCAGGATGTCCGCTCCTGAACGCCCGCAGAACGCACTCGCCGCAACACCAATGCCAGCGACCCGGATAAAGTCCCTTCTCCCTATGCGGAATTCAGAGCTCATTGGCTTCGTCTATGCCTCCCTGTTGAATGCGACTACCATCGACCGATACCGATGAAGAGGTGGTGCACCCGAGAGGAGTTGAACCTCCACGACCTTGCGGCCACAAGGACCTGAACCTTGCGTGTATGCCAATTTCACCACGGGTGCATGACTAAAGAGGCCAGAAAGTAGCATTTCATCTTCAGGACGTCAATCTGTTGCCTGCCGCAAAAAACAGCAAACGTTTATTGGCAAATGCCGTGGGACAGATGATCCGGAACGAAATCCAATAGATGCTGAGAGCGGAATCCGTCACTTCTCTGGTTGAGTCCTGGATTCCCGGCTCGATTGACGGATATCATTCACCTTCTTGATTTCCTGCCGGACAAACTCCACTCCATTCAGACTGGACCTGAACGTTGTGTAGCTGAAAATTCCATTGCCCGATTGGTGTCGCACCAGCACATTTCCGGATACATCCACTGTGAGGGCGGGAGGATTGACCCGCACCAGTGGCCCGAGATCAAACACTCCATAGCTCATGCCCTCAACCTTATCGCTTACGCAAAGAAACAGTCTCTCCGTATTCTTCCTGTCCCAGTATCGAAGACTGTATGTCCTGATCCGCGAGGAATTGCCGGGAACCGGCCGATCTATCCCCTTGATTTCCAGACCAGGAACAACATCAATAACGCTTTTCGCAGAAGTGTATTTCAAATCACCAACAACAATAATAGCCGCGAGCTGGTATTGTCCCGGCGACTGAAAATCGAAGTGAGGCCTGAGATCGACTTTTATGTCCTTGGCCTGCCCAGGCATGATCAGCATGTTCTCAACCATCAACCCCTTGCTGGTTCGCGGAACGTCCCGGCCGTTCTTTAGAACTTCAAACTGCAGTAGAACCGACTGCCGCAAGCCGCCAAGAAGCAACATGTGATCACCGTCATTTCTCAAGGTTACATGCACGTTGACCGACTCAAACCTGAGATACGTTGAATATTCGGAGGTCAAACTCAGGCCATATTGAGCGAAAGCGACATCGATTCCAGCACATGAGGCAAGCAGTCCCAGCAACCATATTGCGGCGCTTTTCAAAACTCTGCTCTCCTTATCCAAAAGACTCTTCGATAATCTCAAGCAGGACGTGCATTATCACCTGGTGCGCTTCCTGTATCCGGGCTGTGGACTCAGATCGAATGATTATCTCGTGGTCGCACTTTCCGGCCATCGCCCCGCCATCCTTGCCAAGAAGACATATCGTGTTGATCTTCCGCTCCTTCGCCACGGCGAGTGCCTTCAGGATGTTTTCAGACTTCCCGCTCGTGGTGAAAAACACGGCAAAATCACCCGGGCGCCCCAGCGCCAGCAACTGGCGACTGAAAACGTTCTCAAATCCAAAGTCATTTGCAATGCAGGTAAGCGCTGTTGCATCAGCGACCAGTGCCACAGCAGGGAGCGGCCGCCGATTCCCTTTATACCTGCCCGTGAGCTCCTCCGCCATGTGGAGCGCCTCAGAAGCGCTCCCCCCATTGCCGGCCGTGAAGACGGTTCCACCCTTGCCCAGGCACGCAACAAGTCCCTTCCCCATGGCCGCGATCACCGCAGCATCCTCGCGAAGACCGCCTATTACCCGACTGCTCTCACCTACCATTCCAGCCACTTGATCAAGGTTCACTGCGACCTCCCACGTGTATGACCGCACTCTACATAACATCGGTTGCCCCTGCCAGCAATAACTGGCGCTATCCCCTTGGATGATAGCGTGCGTGAATTGACTTCAGTGTCTTCTGGTCGACGTGAGTGTAGATCTGTGTTGTTGAAATATCGGCGTGCCCCAGCATTTCCTGGATGACGCGCAGCGGGGCCCCATTAGCCAGCAGGTGACTGGCAAACGAGTGCCGCAGTGTATGCGGTGAGATGTCGCGCGTGATACCTGCCCGCAAGCTGTAGTCCTTCACAAGCTTCCAGAGACCCTTCCGGCTGAATGCGGTTCCACGATAGGTGAGAAAGACATGCCTCGTTGCGGCGGCATTTCCGAAGTGCGGCCTGGCTTCCGCAAGATAGCGCTCAAGACTCCGCCTGGCCGTTTCTCCGAACGGAATAATCCGGACCTTGCTGCCCTTCCCGTAGCAGCGGACGTAACCGGAGTCGAAATGGACATCCTCCAGTTTCATGTTGGCGCTCTCTGAAACACGCATGCCGGTGGCATACAGCATTTCAAGAATTGCTCGATCCCTCACTGCATAACGGCTGTCTCCGACCGGCGCCGCCAGCAGGCGGTCCACCGCCTTGTACGTCAGGACCGATGGAAGGATCCGGCCAAGGGCCGGAGAATCCATTACGTCGGTCACATCCTTGCTGAGCAATGACTCCTGCAGCAGATACCGATGGAAGATCTTAACGGCGACAAGCCGCCTCGATATCGAACTGATACTCAAACCCCTGTCCTTTTCGGAGGTCAGGAAATCCAGTACATGCTTGCGGACAACATCATTGATCGACCTGATTCCGCGCGAATCAAGAAAACCAAGGTAGCTCTTGAGGTCGGATGCGTAAGCAGCCCTGGTGTTAGCGCTCAAACCGCATTCCAGTGTGACGTGGTCAAGGAATTGCTCTATCAGGGCTTTCACAACGGAAGATCACCTGCATTCCGGCGGGAGCCTGGCCATCGCGTTACTGTTCGCGGGAATATCATTGGCCGCAAAGCCGGCGCCTGCAATCGTGTGTTCGATATTCTTGAGCGACAACTTCAGACTCTCGTACTGCAGCTCCATGGTGTGCTCTTCGAGGTCAACCTTGATCTTGTCCGGAGGAACTGAGTTATCCATGTTGGCTTGATGGGTGTATTGCATCAGAGCGCTTATGATCAACTCGGCACATTTGTCGTTTTTCAACCCTGGCACCCAGATCTTGCACGTCCGCACATCAGTCTTCCTGCACGACACGCCTGACAGGACAAGCACAAGGACAACCAGCACTTTCATCGCAGTTTTCATGCAATGAACCTAACACACGCCACCGTTGAACTGCAACAATAACCGCCGGGAGGGTTTGCGATGCAATTGTGGCTTCCACGGCGGCAGAGCGCCGTGGCTGCATATCTTCATCTCCTTAGCCGTCCAGCTTCCACGGCGGCAGAGCGCCGTGGCTACATATCTTCATCTCCTTGGTCGTCCAGCTCTGTCGGGGCCGTCGGGTCGCGCGGCTCAAATTGCAATTCCTTTGATTCAGACCACAAGCTCGTGTATGGTATTCTGATACCTACAAACAGCAGGGAGAATATAATGAATAGCGACACGATAAAGGCAGGTGTTGAGCGAGCCCCGCACAGGAGCCTTCTGCGGGCGCTGGGCGTCAAGGACAATGATTTCAGCAAGCCATTCATCGGAATATGTAATTCGTTTACCCAGATTGTCCCCGGCCACATGCACCTCGACAAGGTCGCGGCATATGTCCGCAAGTGCGTGATCAAGGCCGGCGCGGTCCCGTTCGAGTTCAACACCATCGGCATTTGTGACGGCATCGCCATGGGGCATGCCGGCATGAAGTACTCATTACCCAGCCGGGAGCTGATTGCCGACAGCGTCGAATCAATGGTGAGAGCCCACTGTTTTGACGCCATGATCTGCATACCGAATTGCGACAAGATAGTGCCTGGAATGCTGATGGGTGCCCTGCGAACGAATATCCCGACCATCATGGTCAGCGGCGGCCCGATGAAAGCCGGTTGTTCACCCGAAGGCAAGGTTCTCGATCTTATCAGCGTTTTCGAAGGCGTTGCGGCACTCGGCCAGCGTCGGATCAGTGATGGAGATCTCAAAACGATCGAGAAGAATGCCTGCCCGGGCTGCGGATCATGTTCCGGGATGTTTACAGCCAATTCGATGAACTGCCTTTGCGAGGCGCTTGGAATCGCCCTGCCTGGCAACGGCACAGTGCTGGCAACCGACCCTGCCCGCAGGAAGCTCTACAGGCGGGCAGCGGTCCGCATAGTCGAAATGGCAAGGAACGCCGGTCCAAAACCGCGTGATATCGTCACAACCGATTCGCTCGACAACGCTTTCGCAGTGGATATGGCAATGGGAGGCAGCACGAATACCGTCCTCCATGGACTGGCTATCGCCAATGACGCGGGCGTAGCGTATAATCTCGGCCGGATAAACGATATTTCAGGCAGGTGTCCCAATATCTGCAAAGTCGCGCCTTCATCTCCCTACCATATGGAAGATGTTGACCGCGCCGGCGGTATCAGCGCCATAGTCAAAGTGATTGGCGATATCAAGGGACTGATCCACAAAGATGCGCCGACTGTTACCGGCAAGACCATCTGGCAGAATGTGCGCCGCGCTGCCGTTACTGACACCGCAGTCATACGGACACTCGATAATCCCTACTCGGCGGACGGGGGGCTCGCCATACTGCGCGGCAGTCTGGCACCTGACAGCGCCGTAATCAAGACAGCCGGCGTCTCGCCAAAGATGATGAAATTCCGCGGGCCGGCTTTGATATTCAATTCGCAGGAGGAAGCATGCGAAGGCATTTTGAAGGGACGCGTCAAGAGCGGGAACGTGGTGGTTATCCGCTACGAGGGACCACGCGGCGGACCGGGAATGCAGGAAATGCTCGCACCCACCTCGTACATAATGGGACAGAATTTGGGCGAAAGCGTTGCCTTGATAACTGACGGCCGTTTCTCCGGCGGGACGCGAGGCGCCTGCATAGGTCATGTCTCTCCTGAAGCAGCGGCGGGCGGTATGATCGGCTTGATCCGCGACGGGGACATGATAGACATCGACATTCCTTCCAGACGCCTGGACGTCGAACTTTCCGATCACGTCATCCAGGATAGGCGTGCCCAGACACAGCCTTTCAAGTCAAAGGCACCATCCGCATATCTTGAGCGCTACGCGAGATCAGTCCAGAGCGCGTCAACGGGAGCGATTCTGAGCTGAGCGAAGCAAATGCGGGTGTCATTCAAAACCCTCGGCTGCCGGCTGAATCAGGCCGAAACCGCAACAATGGAAGCCCAGTTCCAGGCTGCGGGGTATGACGTAACCCGGTTCGGTTCGCCTTGTGACGTTGTCGTGATACACGGCTGCACTGTAACGCAGAATGCTGAGAAGGAGAGCGCCCGTCTCGTCAGAACCGCCAGGAACCAACCCGGCGGAAAGCCCGTCGTAGTCCTCGCCGGTTGCCCGGCAGTGGTGCAGGCTGCGCATGGCAACACCGAAAGAGACGGTCAGGCCGATTTGCTTGCGCCACACGGCTTGAAATTCTCCCTGCCGGCAATAATTCACGAGCGTTTCTCGATCGGCGACAAACCGCCGCCGGCTCCAAAGCATGTAGTACCAAGATTCTCCACGGTCCGGGCAAGGGTTAAAGTGCAGGATGGCTGCAACTGCCGCTGCGCTTATTGCGTGGTTCCGGCAGCCCGCGGATCGTCCGTGAGCCGCCCTTTCCAGGAGATCGTCGATGAAGTTGAAGCACTTGGAAATGCCGGCTACAGGGAGATCATACTCACCGGAGCAAACCTCGGATGTTACTCAGACGGGAAGAGACGCCTGGTCGATCTTCTGAAGGCGCTGGAATCCGTCAAGCCCGTACAACGAATCAGATTGAGCTCTATTGAGCCGGCCACGGACGAAAACGACGTCATTGATTTTATGGCGTCGTCGGGAAAGCTCTGCCGACACCTGCATATACCGCTTCAGACCGGAGATGACAGCCTTCTATCGCTGATGGGCAGATGCTACACCACCGCTGAATTCCGTCGCATCGTCGAGCATATGGCGGCAAATCCTGGATGCACAGGCCTAGGCACCGATCTTATTGCCGGCCTGCCAGGTGAAAGCGGGAATTCCTTCGAAGCCACTTACAAGTTCGTGGAGGATCTTCCATTCAGCAATCTCCACGTGTTTCCGTACAGCAAGCGACCGCATACAAGGGCCGCCGCCATGGACGGACAAGTAGCCAGCACTGTCAGGAAGGAACGCGCGACGCGTTTGATCGAACTTGGTCGCTCAAAGAAGGATAAGTTCGCCCGCGGCCTCATCGGCCGCAAAGTCAGTATCCTTATAGAAAACGCCGACGCGAATGGATTTGCCGCTGGTTGGACATCTGAATACGTTTGGGCAGCGGTACCAGGGGCGGATCTCCGTCGCAATCAGATAGTTTCAGGAATTGCAAAATGTGTAGATAATGGCATTTTGATCGCGGATCGTGTCGCGCAATTACAGTCGCGCAATTAGAGCTTGCATAACCCCTTGATATTGTGTGTAATATGAAAATCAAGGTGAGTCGTACGTGTTTCAGTCGTTGCCCGATGGAGTCTTTCAAAGCAGGAGGTGCAGCATGACAAAACGTGATCTGGTCTTGCGCATAGCGAGCGAAACGCAACTACCCTACGGGGATGTATTGCAGGTGATCCAAAAATTCCTTGACCATATTTCCGAGGGGCTCGTCGCCGGAGAGCACTTTGAATTCAGGGATTTCGGCGTCTTCGAACTGGTCACCAGAAAGAGTCGCGTTGGCCGCAATCCTAATAAGCCCGAAGATACGGTGGTCATCCCCGAGCGAAAGGTAGTCAAATTCAAGGCCGGAAAGCTCCTGAGGGAGAAACTGCTCAAAAGACAGGCGCCGCAACAGTGACATCGGGAGAAACATCGTCTTCTCGCGCTCCGCGCGGGATGAGGGACTTCTACCCCGATGACATGGCATCACAGAACGTTGTCTTTGAAGCCTGGAAATCGGCGGCGCGCATGCATGGGTTCTCCCAGTATGACGCATGCGTCGTTGAATCCCTCGAACTATTGAAACGCAAGGGTGGCGAGGAGATTTCCGAGCAGATATACACCTTTAAGGATAAGAGCGACCGCGACCTCGCGCTCCGGGCCGAAATGACACCCACCCTCGCCCGCATGATTGCCGCCAGGCAAGGTGCGCTTTCGTTCCCTCTGAAGTGGTTCGCAATAGCACAGTGTTTCCGATACGAGCGCACAACACAGGGCCGGAAACGCGAGCACTACCAGTGGAATCTCGATATCGTAGGAGAGACGTCGCTAACAGCCGAGGCTGAGGTTCTGGCCACAGCAGCCAGAGCCCTTTCCCTTCTTGGGATTTCCCGCGGGGAGGTATCGATCCTGATCAGCAGCAGGGCACTGCTTTCTGAACTCCTGTCGAAGCTCGGGATCGAAGCACAGCATCACCCCGCCACCTTCCTCGCGCTCGACAAGCGCGGCAAGATCACTGACGAAGAAATAGGCAAGCTGCTGCTGGACGCCGGCCTCGATGCCAAGCATATTCTTGCGGCTCAGGATCTCATGCGGATCACGACCATGGAAGACGCGCTGGGCATTCTTGGATCCCCCACCCCAGGCTACTCAGGACTCCTAGCGCTTCTCGAAACACTCGGTCAATACGGCATCAGGGACATGGTCAAGTTCGATATCTCCGTGGTTCGCGGCCTTGGATACTACACAGGCATGGTCTTTGAGGCCTTTGATTCACAACGCGAATTCAGGGCCATCTTCGGCGGTGGGCGGTATGATAATCTGCTCAGCGATATCGGCGGAAAACCAATGACTGCCGTCGGTCTCGGGTTTGGCGATGTCGTCATCACTGAATATCTGGCATCCAGGAACAGGCTGCCGGCACATTCTGGAGACCGGGACATAGTCGTCGGATACATGGAGGAGGCACAGAAGCCGACAGCAATTACCGTCGCGCAGAAACTTCGCGCACAAGGCAAGGCGGTCGATATGGCATTGCATAGCCAGAAGGCAAAGGCATTCTTCTCAAGAGCGGGCGACGGTGGTTTCACGGAAGCAATCTACATAGGGCCGGACGACATCCTGAAGGGCGTTGTGCGCGCAAAGAAACTCGCAGACCGCACGGAACGTGAAATAGCGGTGGAATAAGATACGCAGAGTTACAGGTGGCAGGGTTGTCAGTTGTCCGTTGTAGAGCTTGCGCACCCAAACCTTCTTCGTCGCGCAGTAGCGACACTACGCAGGGCAGGCATCGGTGGTACTACACAACAAGATCGTATCTTTGGTGATAGTGGCAGGCGTGTCGCCTGCTCTTAGAACCTATCCGAAAAACTATCTGCGCTTCACACGCCGGCAGAGCGGCGTGGCTACAAAACCATGTTGCGGTCGCCTGTAGCCGCTTGCGGCCGCCTGTAGCCGCGGCGCTCCGTCGCCGCGCTGGTCTTTCAGGCAGTCTCTTCGTGGACGACAAGGACAATTCAACAATAAGAGTGCCAGGCAGAAATCAGGCCGTAACATTCCCTGGCGCAGGGGTTGCCTTCGCCGGAAGAACGACTTTCAAATGCAATTCACGAAGCTGACGGTCTGACACCGCGGCAGGCGCTTGCATCATCAGATCTTCAGCCCGCTGATTCATCGGGAACGCTATGACTTCCCGTATGTTCTCCTCGTGCGCGAGAAGCATGACTATCCGGTCAACACCCGGCGCGATTCCCCCGTGAGGTGGAGCGCCAAGCCTGAAGGCATTGATCATACCGCCGAACTTTTCATCCACATCCTGCTTCGTATATCCGGCAATACTGAATGCCTTGTACATTATCTCAGGATCGTGATTTCTGATGGCACCGCTGGACAGCTCACATCCGTTACACACAATATCATATTGATAGGCAAGTATTTCCAGAGGATCCTTCTTTTCCAACGATTCCATACCCCCTTGGGGCATGGAGAACGGGTTATGCGAAAAGACAACCCGCTGCTGCTCTTCATCGAATTCAAAGAACGGGAAATCAACAATCCAGCAGAACTTGAAGACCTTCTTCTCAATAAGGTCAAGGTCGCGGCCAAGTTTAACCCTGAGATCGCCGGCAATTCGAGAAGCGCTCTTCGCCTGGTCAGCCACGAAGAAAACAACATCCGTATCTCCAACCCCACAACGCTTCGCCAGGCTCGCCAGTTCATCAGGGCTCATGAACTTTGCTATGGGCCCCTTGACTATACCGCCCGTCCAGACGAGATACCCCAGTCCCTTTGCGCCGATTGTTTTTGCATACTCCTCAAGCTTGTCGAAGAAACTCCGCGAACTATCAGCGATGGCATGCACCGGGATGGCCCTCACCACACCGCCCTTTTCCACAACACTCCGGAAGGCGTTGAATTTCGAGGTCTTGAAAAGATCGCCAACGTCCGCTATCTCTATTGGAATTCGCAAATCCGGCTTGTCAGTTCCATATTTGACCATTGCATCACGGTAGGAGATTCTTGGAAACGGGATTGCAGTAACCTGCCAGTCTGAGAACGTCCTGAAGACACCCGCTATCACATCCTCAACCACCGCAAACACATCATCCTGGGTTACGAACGACATCTCTATATCGAGTTGATAGAACTCGCCTGGAGACCTGTCAGCCCGTGCATCTTCGTCACGGAAGCAGGGGGCGATCTGGAAATACCTGTCAAATCCGGCCACCATCAACAGTTGCTTAAACTGCTGCGGCGCCTGTGGCAGCGCATAGAACTTTCCGGGGTGGACACGGCTCGGAACAAGGTAGTCCCTCGCGCCTTCCGGAGAACTGCTTGTAAGAATTGGAGTCTGGAATTCCGAGAAGCCATGACCCTGCATACTCTTCCGCAAGTGCGAGATCACACGTGATCTGAGCATTATGTTGGAGTGCAATCGTTCTCTACGCAGATCGAGGAATCGATACTGCAACCTGAGTTCTTCCGGGCCTTCCTCTTCACCGGCAAGATAGAGCGGCAACTCGGCCGCTGCGCCTTGAATTACCAGTTCGTCGGCAACCATTTCTATTTCCCCGGTAGGCAAGTCAGGATTTACAGTATCCGGAGATCGAAGAATCACGGCGCCGGTAACCGTTATGACACTCTCAAGTCGCATCCTCTCGCACGTATCAAAGAATTTCCGGTCAGGTCGAACAACAACCTGGGTGAGACCGTAGTGATCGCGCAAATCTATGAAGATTATACCCCCGTGGTCCCGCTTTCGAAAGACCCATCCTGACAGGCGGACTACCGCCCCGTTGTTGGAAGCCCGAAGCTCTCCGCATGTGTGTGTTCTGTATGAATGCATTGTCATGGCAGTTATTCCGTAATCTCAACCGGTGTCCCTATTGGGACCAGCACGTGCAATTCCTCTACATCGGTATTCTTCATTCTTACACAACCCGCGCTTAACGATTTTCCAATGGAACTGTCATCCCTTGTTCCATGTATTCCGAGCCCACGATTATCGGCGCCAGGATTGCTCCTGTCCTTTATCGCAAGCCAGCGAGTTCCAAGCAGATTCCGCTGATCGCCTGCCGCAATCGGACCGCTACCGGCAGGCCACCATGTTGGATCAACCTGCCTGTCAGTTATCGTATAGACCCCTGTCGCCGTCTTGTTGTTCATCCCAAGGCCGACACCATACTTCTTAAAGAATTCACCATTCAACCGGACAATCATTTCGTAATTGTGTTTGCTTATGCTGATTGAGAACCTGCCCTTCAGTATCTTCAGCGTCTGTCCCGGATGTATTACACTGGCTGAACCAAGGTTGTTGCCTTTCGCGACCAACTCTTTGGTCGTTCCGAACTTCCTTGCAATTCTTTCAATCGCGTCATTCTTCTGCACAACATATGCGGTCTTCTCCGGCATAGGCTGTGGCGCGAGGACCAGGCTGATATTAACCCGGCTCAGCGACTCCATGCATGATGCCACTATTCTTTCATCCTGGCACGACGCCAGCAGCTCCAAGCAGGTCTTCCGGGCTTCAAGCAGGCTGCCACCTGCCTCCAGCGATTGAGCTTTAGCGAGTGACAAACGGGCCTGCTCGAGACTCAATTTGGATGTTGGCCTCCCGCCGGCGACAGGGTCGGAAACGTCAGGACGCACGGCACCGGAAATCTCTCTGGCGCGAGGCATATCGGCAGTCAAAGCTGCCCTGGTGGCATTGGCGGGCTGAATCCTCTTCTGCCCGTCCGATTCGATCTCTTTGACAGGAGGATTTGCCGCAGCAACAATCCGAACCGGCACCAACTGCCCATCACGCTGCCTGTTATCCACTGCCGGTGCCGAGATACGATTCCAAGGCACGAACTTGTATATCAGAATCCCGGCGACAATCACCAGGACAACAACGAGAATCCATGGCTTTCGTGTCGGATACAAAGACTCATCATAGTTACCGTTTTCAATGCTCATTCTGTACCTTCAAGGGGAACCGTGACAACAGCCAGACCGTGGAAACTATATGATTCCGCGCGAATATGCCAGATGAAAGTGGTTTGATGCAACAGGGCGTGACGGATAGCCATTGGCGGGTGAAGTTGCTCCATAGCCGGATATCTCTATCCAGGCCGGACAGACAGGTTCAGTCCCGACCCCTGCTCAACGAGTGATCGGGCGATCCGCGACTCCGATGACATCGCCGGTCCGGGTCACGCCTCCCATCGCGTCGTGTTCGCTCCAAGTTCCTGTCAAAGTTCGACTCGTGAAAGTCGGTATCGTAATGGGCGTCGCTGCGTTCTCTCCAACCGTATTGCCGCCGATTGTGCTCCCTGCTGCCGCTGTCGAAGCTTGAGAACTCGCGGTACTCCCTCCTGTCGATGTAGCGGTAGTGTCAAAAGTGGTTCCACCCGGATCATATACGCCAAGCAACGAGCCAGTGATGGTCACGTTGGCCCTCGTTCCTCGCCCTGTAACGGTGTACTCGGCAAAGATATTTCCTTTGGCAGTCCCAGCAACACCGTTTCCACCGGTCGTGGATCGAATGTCGATCAGGTACCCCTCGTAGACATCGCCGTTGCTGTCCGTGAAGATAAGCCGGTTTCCTGTCTGTGAGATATTGATCATGTTAATGGGGTTTCCGGAGTTACCGACCGCATTCGTCGTCACCGTGTCGCTGCCTGGAACAGTAGCCAGCCAGCTGTAATTGGCAATGAAGACCGTGCCGGCATCAGGAGCGACCATATGAAAATCAAGCATCCACAATCCTGTAGCATATTGCACAGTGCCACTTGCGCTTGCGGTGCCAGTCAGGATTCCATTGCCGAGGTCAGTAAAGGTGAACCCACCACCACTGATGCCAAGAGTGCCAGGAACCACGTCATGGACATTTGAGCCGAGATCCCCGAACATCACCGTGTTGCTGCCGTTGCCATAGGCAATAACCTGATCCGTTACGACAGTCCTACCGTCAGCAGTTGAGGCCGTAGTACCGGTCGAATGAGCAGGATCAATCACAACGATGTTTCCAGCCGCAGGCCGGTACATACCGGAGAAGTTGACCCAACTATATCCATTGTCTATCCAGCCTGATTCTTCGTTGTAGGCTTCCCAATCACATCCCGCCAGCGCAACCACCGCCGCAAGGGCCATCAGATATCTCACTCCTGGCTTCATGGTCTCTCCTAATTGACCGCCTATTTGACTGCAATCTATGCTCAGCCCTTAGAAATCACAAGAAGAAAAACAAGTAACTGAGGAAGTATTCAGAATTCAGGAGTCAGGAGTCAGAATTCAGAATATCCTCCAGCAACTTGCTAACCTCCGCCAACACCGTCCGCAACCCGGAGACATCGTCGTGACCAAGGTCATCGTTCGGAGGGACGCGTTTTACGCGTCCGTCTTCTCTATCTGTCCTTTTCTCCCACGCGGCCGTGTAAAACGTGGCCAACCGAAAAGAAACCGACGGCCTCCCCTGCAGGCCGGGTTACCCGACCCGGCGTCCCCGCGCCAACCTATGGCTCGTATGTCAGCCTGAGCCGGTAGTAGCCGATTCCGCCTGTTGCCGTTGCATCAGTCACACTAACCGTCGTGTTCGCAATGCCATCTGAAACCGCACTTCCAATCTCAGTCCAGGCCACCATGTCCGTGCTATACAGGACGTGGTACCTGACTTTGACCACAATCGCCCCTGAATGAACGGGGTTGGCGTGAACATTCCAAGACAATGCAGGCCAACCAGCTCCGGCAATCGTGATGGTAGTGATCTTTACGGTCGCCTTATCTGATGCATTCGTCGGATTGCTTCCAGCCGCAATCTCCATGAGATCCTTCACGCCATCGCCATCAGTATCGGCGGCGGCCGGATTGATCGAGCCTGCACCACGGGGCCAGGTGGGCGCACCACCCCACGAAAGCTCGACAATTGTGGGAATACCGTCACCGTCATCATCGGGATTGACAGGACTCATGCCGGAGGCCGCGATCTCGGCGCCATCTGCCACGCCATCGCCATCAGTGTCAGCTTTCGACGGGTTCAGATCCATACCCGTCGGATTCGCCAGAGGATCATACGGATTGAACAGGTGCGTATCCTTAATCGACTGACCCCGCTGCGAGTACGTGATCTCATCGTAATCCGACACACCGTCACCATCCGAATCAGAGTTCATAGGATTGGTGCCCAACTCATACTCATGCAGGTCGCTGATACCATCGCCGTCGTGATCAGTATATCCGGGACTTGCAAAAATAAGGCCCGGACCGGCCCCTATCAGATTCCCGAAGTACTGGTACTCCCACGCATCCGGCAGTCTGTCATTGTCCGTATCGCGATCGCGAATCACGAGTTTCTCATGCGCATCATTCGGAGGAATTGGGATCGCCTTCGTGTCATAGTCATTTCCGTAGAGTCCGGTCTGCTTCACAAATCCCCACGATTCCCAGCTATCCAGAACTTTATTCCGGTTCTGGTCTATGAAGGCCCTGACATAGTAGTTTCCGTTCTTCAGCCCCATCAGCTTGAACGGACCAGTGTTCGTCATCGACACCCTCGCCGCCGGAATCCCGCTGAAGCCTCTCGACTCGAAGGCCTCAACAACAATCGGCAGGTTCGTGACTTTTCCGAAGTAGTAGGTATCGCCGCTGATGGTATACGCGCCAAGAGGCGAATCCTGCAGATTAAGGAAGAACGACCCGGACCCCCACAGCGAACTGGTGTTATAGGGATTGATGCTGCGAACGCGCCAGAAGTAAGTCCCGTTAGTGATGCCGTCGTTGGCGTAGAATGGGACATACTTGTAATACCCGTCCGCCCTGCGGAACGGCGCATTGGTCGTAATATCAAACACCAATGTTGAGAAAGATGGATTCGTACTGATCTGCAGTTGGAATTTGGTGGCGGAACCATCCATCGTCCAGGTGAACTCATTCCTGGCATACACTTCTTCGGCGCCGAGCGGCCAAATGGCCACCGGTGCGGCACGAGATGGCCAATTGAACCCGAACGTTCCGCTGGCACCACCCGCTGACCATTGATATCCGGGAGCCGACGAGGCGCCTGGATCCAGTCCGTAGACACCGCCGTTCATAAAGTCGCCCTCATGCGCGTATGTCCTCGGTGCGTTGATTGTATTCGTGAACACTATGGGCGCTCCGGCACTGGTCACGCGCACGACTTTTACCGTGTAGATCAAGGCCCCGGTATCAGCCCACGAGAATCGCGCATACCCCATGGGCGCCAGATCGGTAAGCCCAATGGTAACGTCCGGCACATCACCCCAGCCAACATTGATCGGCTGTCCGGAGGCCATACCTGCCGGTTCACCTTCGTTCCAAGTACCATCGCCGTTGTTGTCGGCGAAAGCAAAGAACCAGTTATTGCTTTCGCGCAGATAACCCTGCGTGAACGCCCTTGTGGTGACCGCAAACGGGAAGGCCTGGTTTGGCACCTGGAGAACAGCGTTTGGAGTACCCTCCATCTTCGCAGTACTATACGCATTTATGACTATCGGCCCGGTCAGATTCCCGGCATCCAGCCCGCTGTACTGCAGATTAAATGTGACCGCAGGTGTCGGGCGACTATTCTTGTCAGTCGGATCAGTCGATGCCGGATCCCTGAACATGAACTCGGCATAATTGCTCCAGCCGTCCTCGTCAGGATCCTTATTGCCGTCGTACAACAACGGTGTGAGGTAGTCTGGATATCCGATTTCCCAGGAATCAAGAATACCGTCGCCATCTGAATAGATCTCACCGAACGTCCTGCTGCCTGCTGTCGCGCGGGAATCGTAATCACTGAACCCGCTGTGGAGAGTATCGAAATTATGCGGATCCAGTACTCCAGCAAGATATTCACTGCGGTTGTTCAGGCCATCCATATCCGGATCACCCCAGGCCCCGTCGTTACCAACAGCCGATCCTGGGTTCAGCCTGTTCGCAGTTTCCCACCAGTCAGGCAATCCGTCCCCATCACTGTCGATAATGTACGGAATGTCGGCAATGGCGAGATCAACAAACGCTACCTGTGCTCCTCTCACCCCAGCGTACCTGGCATTGTTAAACGGCGCCCCGACCATGCGATGCATGTAGTCCTCAACCGTCTTGCCGCCGTCAGAGCAGGCAAAGTATCCAACCATGTTTGCAAGTTCACCCTGATTGACAAAGAACAGGGTCTGACGGGCAAATGTGGCTATTGCATCGTCGGTCCGTCCCACATTCCACACACGAACATCCATGAGTTTTCCGGCAAAACCCGGGCATCCCAGGATCAGGTCGCCAACCCCAACCGAACATGTCGCCAGCGTATCAACAGACTGAACAACACTTCCATTGACGAAGAGGGCGAACTGGTTGCCTGCAAAGCGGGCAGAAACATGTGTCCATACACCTGTCGATATCCGCGCTCCGCTTATCAACCAGACAGCCGCCCCATTGTCTGCACTGTCGAACCGCGCATACGGATAGCCGTTAGTGAGGCCCATCTCGAAATTCACACGGCTGGTCTTCTCCACCGTCCGCGTGACCAGCGGCCACACCGTTCCAACAGGCGGCAGATTGCTCGGATTGACGTACATTTCAATGGTCCACGCCGGCAGGCTCATTCTTCCGGTGTACTGTCCGTCAATCTTGTCGGTTACAGTCACAAGGTTGCTCGACCCGGGACCACCGCTGAACTGAAGTGCCCTGACAACATATGGACTGAGGGAGTCTATCGGCGATGTTGCTGTAATTACCTCAACGGCATCGTTGACGCCATCGTCATCAGTGTCGGTACTCCCCGGATTTGTAAGATAGGTGTTCTGCTCAAATCCATTGATAAGAGAGTCGCCGTCTGAGTCTTCTTCATAGTCCGTGGCCCCGTCAGCATCCGTATCGCCAATAAACGGATTGTTGTCAGACTTAAACTCGTAGAAGTTATTCAATCCATCCCCGTCAGGATCACCGGCGGCTCCGTTTATTCCGGCCGCATCCTGTGGATTGAGACCCATGGACATTTCCCACCAATCCGGAAGAGTATCGTTGTCACCGTCTGAAACCATCTTCACGACCGGATTAGTCTTGAAGTACACATTGCTGCTCAACAACCCGGCGTGCGCCCAGTTATCCAACCAGTCCTGGGGCATTGTGAAGTCCTCCGCCGTCGTGCCGCCATCGTCGAAGCTGAAATAGGAGACCAGGTTGCCGCCCACGCCGGCACCACCACCGACCTGTATGTTACCCATATTCAGGCGGCCGCCGGTCAGTACTCTTCCGGCAAGGCCGGCAACTGGATCCACGTTGTTCAGTATCAGCGCTTTAACATCGCTGTACGACATATTCGGACTCTGTCCAAGAATCCAAGCCGCGACACCCGTGACGTGCGGAGTTGCCATGGATGTTCCATCCATCAGTCCATACTGACTGTTCGGCATTGTGCTGAAGATCGCCACCCCTGGTGCCGACAGGTCAACTGTGGTCTTGCCATAGCAACTGAAGCCTGCCAGCGCATCGTTACGGTCGCTGGCAGCAACCGAGATGATATTCTCAAGATCATATGTAGCCGGATAGCTCGGAATCGTGTCGTTATCCGTTCCGTCATTGCCTGCGGCCGCAATAAACAGGTGGCCCTGATCCCTCGCCTTCTTGATCGCGTCGTATAACGCCTGCGAGTATCCGCCACCGCCCCAACTGTTGTTAGACACCCTGACACCCATCTTTAACGCATACTCAATGGCTTCTATGGCACCGGCGTCAGTTCCACCAGCCGGCCCGATAAACTTCAACGCCATGATCTTTACGTTCCAGTTGACGCCGGCGACGCCAACCCCGTTGTCACCCACTCCGCCTATGGTGCCAGAGCAGTGCGTTCCGTGATCGACGTCGTCCATGGGATCGCCATCCTTGTTGAAGAAATCATATCCATGCACATCGTCAACGTAGCCGTTGTTATCGTCATCGATGCCGTTGCCCGGAATCTCGCCAGGGTTCGTCCACATGTTTGCGGCAAGATCCGGATGATTGTAATCTACGCCGGTGTCAATAACGGCCACCACCACGCTCTTCGATCCGGTTGTTCGATCCCAACCCTCCGGCGCGTCAACATCGGCATCAGCCGTACCGCCACCCTGCCCTGTATTGTTGAGGCCCCACAACTGGCCAAACTGTGGGTCATTCGGAGTTTTCGTAGCATGGACAATGTAGTTCGGTTCCGCGTAGAGAATGGCACTGTTCGTTCTGAATATGCCCAATGCATACGCCATGGTGACAGTATTTGACACCTTGACCCGGTATACGTCAGTCCGCGGATACCTCGCAAGCACATTGCCACCGGCAGCGGTAATTACATTGCTCCTGGATGGAAGCATTATGTTGTCATTGAAACGCATCAGCAATTCGCCTGGGACATGCTCCTTGGCGACAGCCTCCGGTATGGATAGTGTCTTTATCACATCCGCAGCCGCTGTGGTCGCAACATGGAGTGGCGTCTGGAACGCAATGAGTCCAACAGAATGATTCCTGACACCCTGCTCATTCAATGCGCCTTCCAGAATACGTATGTCGTCAATGTAGCCGGTGAATCCGTCCTGGATGACACCGCCTGATACCCTGCCACCACCGACGGTCAACTCACTGCCGACCTCGGCAAGAATACCGGCGCCAGTGAGAGGCAATTCGATGGCGTCAATCCGGTACGCCGCAATGCGGGTATTGACCATTAAGCGCAGAATCCTGTTGTCGGCGTCATACGAACCGGCCAGGTGCGTCCATTCACCAGGCTTGATAACCGGCAGAGCCAGAAGCCCGTTGGTGATCGTCAATGGATTCAGGGCGCTGACCTTGACTTCGTACGGCATGTCATTTGTGAGACCCATATACCTGACATACGGATATAGCGTTCCTCCGACATTATCGATGCCGATCTCATAATTGATCGCCTGGATGTTGCCGGAAAGGTCCTGAACCGCCCTGCTTATGACAATACCGTCGCAATTGTTGCTGGGCCATACCCAGGCTCCGACAGTCCAATTCCGCAGCGCATGCCGGGCTTGCGGAGGCACAACCATCCGTCCGGTCCCATCAAAGCCAAGAGAGCGCAGAACAGGCGGATCAAGCGAGTTGACAGGCGAAGAAAGACGGTTCGGCACTGCGGCGGTTCTCGAATCGTCCACCTTTGTGATTTCCTCACGATCGGAAAGCCCGTCATCATCCGTATCCATCGCATTGAGCAGTGTACCTTCGGCCTGTTCGTACGAATTGATGAGGCCGTCACCGTCGGTATCCCTGTCGCCGTCCTGAATCTTATCACCGTATGTATCGGTGCGATTTGGATTCAATCCAGCCAGGAATTCATTGTGATCAGTTATCCCGTCGCCATCGGTGTCGGACGTGGCGTTTGCGGTGGTGATATCGCCGAAATATCTCAATTCCCACCAATCAGGCAAACCGTCGTTGTCAGTATCGAGGCCGAAATCACGCGTCATGGTATCGGGAATGGCAACAATTGTTGCGCTTCCGAAAGGCACGGCTGCGTTCCACCAGTGCGTCAGCCAGTCCCTGCTGCTCGCGAAATCCGTCGCTGATTCTTCGGCAAGTCGCCCGCCGTCGTCGAACCGGATATCAGAAACAAGCCCATCCTCTGCGCCAGAGAGTTTCGTCTCCGCGTAAGATATGATCTCGGCAACTTCCAGGAGACGACCCCATATCCTGACACCATCAACCTGCCCCATGATTCCCTGGCCGACAATGGTGGCTACCACACCCACTTCGGGAGCGCCGGGTTTAGCGCCGCCGTCGATCAGTGTGCCCTCATCAATGCCATCAACGTATAGCGCAAGCTGTCCGGAAATGGCATTGTAGGTCGCCGCCACATGACGCCAGCGTTCCGCATTGGTCGGTATCGATGCACCTGTAGTGATCCTGCGCTCAATGCCTCGCTCGTCAACATATCTGACATAGATCCTGCGCGAGCTGTCCACGCCAAGTTCATAGTTCACGGTTACGATTGAGTTCGTAATGATGCATGAGCGCCGGAGTATGACACCTCCGTCACTATCCGCACTGGACAGCTTCAACCATGATTCCACAGTCCAACTGCCTGCCTGGCGGAGCCTCGGCTGCAAGGGCAGCCGCATGTAGTCATTCGACGTCCCGCCGAGCTGGAGAGCACGATCAACACGCGGCGACAGGCTGTCAAAAGGCAGCGTCTGCTGGGCCACTTCCACCGGATCGTTAGCGTCGTCGTCATCGGTATCAAGCAGTTCCGGATACAGCCAGTTGCCGGGACTTGAGCCAATCTCCTGCTCACGATAGTTGTTAAGAGTGTCGCTGTCGGAATCATCGAGTTCGTCGGTGATGCCGTCCCAGTTGCTGTCCCTGTGTTTCGGATTCGTCCCGGCAAGGAACTCATTCAGATTGTTGAGATCGTCGCCATCAGGATCCGCCGCCGCGTTGACAGCGTTAAAACGATTGTATCCGTAGCCCTGCTCCCACCAGTCGGGCATGCCGTCGTTATCGGTATCGCCCGGCATCTCGGCAAAGTCGTTCAAATTCGAACTGATGACTGCCGGATTGGTCAGGCTGAGACCCGCAACGTCAATACCCCACCGCATGTCGGTCTCGGCAAAGTCCTGCAGGTTGGTGCCGCCATCATCCGCCCGATAGTACGCAATCAGTCCGGTCTTCTTTACGCCCTGCCCGAAGTTCAAGTTCGCGAGGTAGATGCCGCTGTCCAGAATCGAATCGCCGAGGTCTGACACCACCAACTTCAGAGTATGTGCACCCGGAGCCAGCGCCCATTTTGTGCGTAGAACCGGGGTAAGCCCGTCCCACTCGATATTGATGCTGACAGGCGTCTTCCCATCCTTGGCCGGATTGCCCGGATTCCAAGTATCGTTATCAAGCTGGAAGAAGTTGTTATTGACGGTAAGCGGCTTTCCGTTGCTGTCAAAGGTTATATTCTCACCGTCAAAGAATGCGCCAAACGCATCATTGAACATGGTTCCAACAAACTCCGGGAACTCTTCGGAACCGAAGACCATATCGAACGAGAAGTTCTTCACCGTATCATCCGAAGTAAACTTCAGGGTAATGCCTACGGCGTCATGGCACTCGTTCAAGGCCATTCCGGCGAGGACAGCCAGATCTGCATCACCGGGTAGTCCAAGCGCAGTAGTGGTGGAGCCTGATTTGTTTGGCCCAAGCGAGTTCATGGCCGTACCGGATGACAGGATAATCCCGTTGTCGATCGTCGTATTGAGCAGCTGCGGGAACCCCGAATACGTTCCGGACGGTATTGCCGATGCGCCTGTCCCTATGAATGTGGCGGTCATGCCGGTAATGCCAAGCGGCAACGTATTCGCACCCACCAATGCATTCATCAGAACCACCGGGTCCTGCGTCGGAGTAATTGCAAGATTTGCGTTCGCGCCGCCATCGACCACAGCTTCAGCCAGCAGTGTGCCGGGATCAACTATCGTCCTGAACCATTTGAAAACGGTTGCCGCGTCATTCGCGCCGCTCCAAACGCGCACGTCGTCAATTGCGCCATTGAACGCCAAGGCTCCCGAATTAGTGCTTAATCCGCCGATTGTAACTTCGGCCTCGTAGCGCCCGTACGTAGGCATTTGCGCATCGGGATCTGTGATGACGCGGTCATACACATTGTCGAGCGCGGCAACGGGCAAGCCGTTGACATACAACCGCAGCTCCGCGGGGGTGCTGCTGAATGTGGCGGCAAGATGAGTCCACGTGCCGCCATCGGCCGGAACCACTGCGCTGGAGTTGTAGGCTCTGTACGGAATTGACCTGTCGCCAAACTGCACGTACGGACGCAAAGCGCCGGCATCCACGACAAGGCCCAGTTCATAATTCAGCTTCTCGTTGGCCGCCCCGAGATTGTCAACTGCGCGCCTCAAGATAACGCTGTTTGTCGAACCCTTCGAAGGACGGACCCATGCTTCAATGGTCCACTCATTGAGCGCATACTTTGCCTGTTTTGGCGCCTCAAGCGCACTGGTGCCCGCAAAGAGGATTCCGCGCCGCAGCACCGGATCCAGGGAACTGGCCGGATTGCTTATTGGCCAGTCGTCGACTGGCCGGATCGGAGAGCCGTAGATCTCGATGCGATCAACCACGCCATCTTCATCCGTGTCGGAATACCGGGGATCAGAGCCATAGGTTTGTTCATCGACATTCTTAACGCCGTCGTTGTCCGGAGTATCCCGCTCAATATCCAGCGTCACGCCGTCAGTCCGCACCCTGTCAGGCCGCATTCCGCTAAGAAACTCGTAGCGATTGTTAAGCCCGTCACTGTCCGAATCCTCAGCTCCGTCAAGAGTCCCGTTGTCGTCGGAATCAGGATTCTTCGGATTCAGCCTGTAGAACGACTCCCACGAATCCGGCAGACCATCCACATCCGAGTCGTCAAAACCAAGCATATGCGCGCACTGCGCGGTGGTGACCCAAAGCGCGGTTCCATCGGCAATGCCAATCCCGTAATCAACTGCTTTCAGCCAGAACGCCTCCGAGTTCAAATCAGGGTGCGGATGGGCAAAATCTTCAATGCTGGTGCCGCCGTCATCAAAGCGATAGTAGGCCACCAGGCCTGATGCGCTGGGAGTGACATACTTCCGCCTTTCCACATCCACTTCGTTCTGCGACCGGTACTTGCTCCACACCCGCACTTCGTCAACATAAGCGCTTGTCCAGCCCCCGCTCGAGCGCCCCATCACTGCAAGCCCGACGCCTTTGACCGGCTTCACAGAGCCGATTGGCCCGATGCCGTCGTCGGCTATCGTCTTGAAGACCTTTGTTCCATTGATGCACAGGGATAATTCGGCATTCTGCGCATCCCATATTCCGGCTATGTGCGTCCACACACCGTTGCTGACCGCAACGATATCCTGCACACTGACGACCATTCCGGTGAAAGTATGGAACTCGACGTAAGGAACGCCGCTTCTCACGCCAAACTCATACTGCGTTGAACCATTCACCATGTGGCTGATTATACTACCGGTCTGGGCTGCAGCATTGGTTGACATGAACCAGGATTCGATGGTCCAGCCAAGCGCCGAGGTTGCATCCTCAGTGCCACTGGCCACACCCGTACCACCCTCGCCTCCAGCTGACACCGACAGGTCAAACCGGTTGGTTTCAGGAAGAATAAGCCCGCTCATCGGTATGAGAGGGGTCGTCAGATCAAGACTGCGCTCAACTTTCGGGCTCATGCTGTAGAGCGGCGAAGTCAGGCTCACAACCTCCGGACCGTCAAGGAAGCTGTCATCATCGGTATCGGAATCACCGGGGTCAGTGGCGTAAATATCCTGCTCGTCGCCGTTGGTCAGCAAGTCGCTATCCGAATCCTCATCATAGTCGCTGACGCCATCGTCGTCCGTGTCGGGATCAAAAGGATCCGTCCCGGCAAGTAGTTCATTGGCGTCCGACAATCCATCAAGATCGCTGTCATAGCCGTTCATGACGATCACAGGCACACGCTGGGTCCAGGAACCGGAAACGATATACAAGTCGTTGCTCCTGTAGTTCACGTTTGCCGGCAAAGCCCCGGCCGTCAGGGTAAGCCACTGCGCAGCCGTGTCGCTCAGCGCCGGATACGTCAACACTTGCGGCGCAACGGTAAAGAGAAGGAGATCGCCTGATGTCACATCAAGGGTCAAAACAGCCGCTTCGTTGGATGCGCTGCGATGGAGATCGACGAGAACGGTCTCGTTCGGCGTGGCAACCACCTTGTCCACCTGAATTCCTTCAACAAATGCTTTCAACGTTGGCGGCTCGACGCCAATGCTCATGTATGTCGCCGGATAGCCGTTGGCCTCGGCCTTAACCAGTACGCCTGTTGAAACCGTGACTCCGGTCACGGTAAACCACGCATCATCGATGCCGCCGGGGATAGTGACCTGAGCAGGAATGGCAAGGGCCGGATCAAAGCTGGTCAGATTCACAACGAGCGGCGTGGCCAGGAGACCGACCGCTGAGCGGTTCCGGTGAATTCGCGCTGAGACAGTGTCACCCACAACCACGTTGGTCATGGTGACTACAGGCATGCTGAGCACCAGACTCAGCCCGTTATAAACCGTGACATTCATTGCTCCGACGCCGTCCGGGGTGACGACTGTCAGCAATCCATTGTGCGACCCCATCCCTTCGCCTTGCGAGACGCCGGTAACGCCTATGGGGAAGTCCGTCTGCCCGGCGGCAAAATTGCCAGCCAGTGGCGCGACCGTGAAGAGCGATTCGTCGCTCGAGACAATGTTCAATGGCAATGCATTCGCGGCTATCAGCAACGGACGTCGCAGGGTCACAGGAATTGTATCACCAACCTGGACTTCGACCGCCGTCGGGTCGAACTCGATGATATCCGGGACCATGGGATCGGTGCCGTTCAGGAATTCCTCCATGTTGGTGTATCCATCGTTATCAGGATTGCCATCCGCGCCGTTGTCGCCGGTCGGGTCTTTTGGATCAAGGCCGTAAGCGATTTCCCACCAGTCCGGCAGCCCGTCGCCATCGGTGTCCAGGAATCGTATGTCGATGCCACCGACGCCGAGATTCACGTATGTCACACCACCGGATTTCTGCGCCGCACGACGCCACTGGTACGTCCAGCCCATGGCGTCCGTAAGGTCCTCGCTCGTTGGCAGGTAACCCCACCTTTGCCAACCAGTGGCAGTAACGCCGTCGGACCGCATGGAGATGCCATCGTGCCTCAGGTAAATGTAGAGCTTCCCGCCACGTGTCATGGCATCTGCAATGGGCACCAGGTTCGTGATGGCCGCGTTCCAGTCGTAGACCATGCCCGTACTCCGGTCGAGTATCCGGTCGCCATCCTGGACCCACTCGACGAAATTGGAGGAGCCTACGCATGTGTAGAACCCGGGCGGATTCATCACAAAATATATGCTCCCGATCGCCCTGTTAGTCGGTGGACCGCCAGCCGTACCGCTGCCTGGCCAACTCTCCGGCAGATTGGTCGGAGTACTGACCACGCCGTCCACGGTCACACGGGCATCAGCAAGCCAATCGACAGCAGGTCCCCATCTCTTGAATATGCCGAGCCCGGCATCATATCGGTAGTATTGTCTGGTCTTTACACTCCACCCGAAATCCCCATCAGCGGGCGCGCCGTTGAATACGGTTCCCTCCCAGAAGATGCGGTCCGTGTACGGCATCGAGAAATTGTTCGTCGTCTCAATGGTGTGTATGAGCGCTCCGTCCCACCATGTATCGCCCTCCTTCGGCAGAAGCGGCGCGCTGCCATACCGTACAGACCTGAGCACAACAGGATCAGGTAGCAGGGTCGAATTTATCCAGGTGTCGCTTGCCAGATCGTACTGGAATATTGCCGCCGCGTTTGTGTCATACACCCTGTCGGCGTTCAGCGGATCATAGAAACTCCATCCGGCGATTGCACCATTTACGGTCCATTCGGCAATGTTCTGTTCATAACCGGCAAAGGCCCCCGTAGCAACAGGCAGGACAATGTAGCGATCCCCGGCGGCATTGGTGGCCGGTGGAGCGGTAAGCTTCGCGCTTACCGGCTTGAGCATGTTCACCGCGGGCCAGCCTCCATCGTCAAACGAGAAGTACGAAACGAGATTGGTGTCCTTTGAAAAGACGGCGCTGTACATCGCGTTTGTGATCTCCGTCTGTGAACGCGCCAGCGACCAGAGCCTGACTTCGTCAATGAATCCACGGTAGCCTTCGCCTATTCGCAGGTAACTCACCGGGCCTTCGCCGCTGACAGGCGGCCGGTTGACAATGTCAACTTTCCTGGCAACCATAATACCGTTGATATACAAGGAAAGACTGGCCGTCTTGTAGTCGTAAGTGGCGGCCAGATGAGTTAGTTGCCCGTTGGGATACGGATCGACCTCAGAAGTATCACTCGCGATGATTGCGAATCGGTTTGTCGACGGATCGACCGGAGTTGCACTGACGATCCGGGCGATACCGTATATGTCCATATACACAAACCTCGCCTCAGCGGTAAGGTTTGTACCGACCCTCTTTAACCGCAGGTCAAAGTTGGACAGGAGCAGCCCGCTTGTAGAATTCTGCGTCACACGACGAACTATTGTCTCCCCCTGGCCGGAAGCCACCCTGTTAGTCGTAATGGCGGAAGGAAGCACTCTCGCCTCGATCGTCCAGGACGGCAGTCGCATTGCCTCTCTTTGGGGCACATCTATAAATGTCCCGGGGTTACCGTCAAGCAGCACGAGTCGCGCCATCGGCGGACTCATCGAAGAAGTACCAACCGTTTCGTTCGCCTGCTCTTCAGAATCGGTGAATCCGTCATCATCGGTATCGGCAAGGTCCGGCCTGGTGTTTGCCAGTATTTCCATCACATTATTCAGTCCGTCACCGTCAAAGTCTTCGGCCCCGTCCGGGATGGAATCCTCGTCGGTATCCCACTTTCTGGGGTTGGTGCGAGACCAATATTCATTGATACTGCTTAGGCCGTCTCCCGCAGGCAATTCAAGATCCGACAGATCGTCACGCACCGCACCCACACCCGTCCGCCAGGCGGGATCCATGTTCGGCCCTTGTATGTGCAACGGGGTAAATCGCATGAATGGATTGAACTCGTGAATCGTTTCCCATTCGTCGGGCAAACCGTCCTTGTCAGAATCAAAGGCACCCTGTTCGCCGTCCAGAACGCCGATGACAGGGGAAACATTGTTCGCATCGAACACGAAATTACTTCCCGAGCCGTCAATGGAATCCGAGTCGAGCGAGTACGCAGCGTCGCAATAGAAATACTCCTGCTTGATGCCCACGTTCGGCCGCCCATCCCTGTTGAAGTCACTTGGAGCAGCGTCGATGTTTATGTCGCTTGGGTAGTCATAACCCAGCAGGCTGACGCTTGCGCGTTTGGTAAGATCTTCGGCAACCTTTCCACCATCGTCAAAAGTGAAATAGGCGAACAAGGTATTCATCAACTCTGTTGTATAGGGAGGTATTGTCGATCTCTGATAGGGATCTATCGTATGCAGGCGGTTATCAGTAATTTCCTGGGTATTCCGGGGCACTCCCCATATCCGGACTTCGTCAATCCACAGGTTGGTCTTGAAACTCGGGCCAAGGGCAAGAACGACTGTTCCGCCGCCTCTGCCGAAGTTGGAGGTCGATTCCTCCAGCACCTGCCTGGATTGATCAAGCAAACCATCAACGACAAGGCCCAGGGCGTTGCGCGCATGATCAAACACACCGGCCAGATGAATCCACTTGTTCTTCTCAAGAGTGTTCAACGAAGACGCGGTGTACCATTTGCCTCCCAGAGTCTGGAACCGGATGTAAGGAGTGGAGTTGGTGACACCAAGCTCATAGGCTGTTCTTGTGAGCGTCGCAACCTGTACCCTGCCGCGAATCAGCGCGCCAGTATACTCGTTGGTCCCGTTGTCCCTCAGGTACACCCAGCACTCAAGCGTCCAATCCCGGTTAAAACACCGTCCAGGGACGTCAAGGTTGGGCAAGGTCAAACCGTTGGTAGTAGTTATGAAAGCGCAACGTCGTACAAATGGACCCGAAGCATGAACCGGGCTTGTCGGCAGTTTTCCGACGCCAACATCGCCCTGCACCTCGACGTTATCGAATACTCCATCATCATCCGTATCCTTGCCCGGCATCGGGTATCTCCACGGAACGTTGACGGTGTTCACCAGACCGGTTGTCCCATCGGCTAGATCGGCGGTATTCGCCATTCCAATGTCGATGCCGGATTCCCAAATACCGTTGTTATTGATGTCGACCCACACCGGCTCAAAGGGATCATACCCGCCGTCCGCATTCGTATCCGCAAAGAACACATCGCTCAACGAAGTGGCCATGGGATTGAAATGAGACGGGGCTCTGTAGACCGGATTGATCCAGGGCGAATCATCCCACAATTGGACGTAGGGAGGCGCACCGGGTACTGGGGTATTAAACAGAGCCGGTATACCAGGAGTTCCGTCAGCCAGCGCAAAAGTATTTGCAATGCCGGTATCATCGGCTACTTCCCATATCCCATCGAGATCCGCATCCAGCCATATCGGCTCGCCGGGGTCATAGAGGCCGTTCGCATCCGTATCGGAAAAGAGGATAACCTGATTGCCCGAGTGGAAAACAGTGCGCAAACCCGGCGTTCCGTCAGCCAACGCCGCGGTATTTGCAATTGGCGTGTCGTCGGCAACTTCCCACATTCCGTCGTAATCCAAGTCCCACCATATAGGCTCACCGGGATTGAATGTCCCGCTGAGGTCCGTATCTGAGTATAGAACATGAGGTGTCCATTGAATGGGCAAGCCCGGTGACCCGTCAGCCAGCGTACCCGTGTTTGCGATCGAGGTGTCATCCGCAACCTCCCACACCCCGTCGAAATCATTATCTATCCATACCGGTTCGCCGTTTGTGTAGACCCCGTCGCCATCAACGTCGAAAAAGAGCGCATCTATCTGCGGCACGACATCCATGCGACGATCAAAAAATCCGGGTAGATTTGTGGTCGTCTCCAGGTATTTAACGTCAAACGCCTCGAGAGGGAAAATATAGGTCATGGGCGATTGGTACGCGTGATGGTTGACGTCGTTGTCCAAATAGCCGTACGCGACCTGGCCGATATCAGCTGCAAACGCGGTACTGAAGCGCATATTGATAATGCGGCTGATCCACGGACTCGTCTCGTCACCTGTGCCAGTCCGCATGTCAATACGATAACCGTCCTGCCCGTAGTACTCCTCGTAGTTAAGCAGTGTATCGTCATCTGGATCACCAAGCCCGCCGCTCACATCGAGAGTCCCTGACGCCGTTATCAAGCCACTGAGCGGATTCAAACCGTGCTCAACCTCCCAGCCATCCGGCAGCATATCAACATCCGTGTCTGGAGTATTGGGCAGAGTCCACCGCCTCACGCCTGCCTGTACCAACGGGGCCATGGCCATCAAGGGTGGAAATGTTTCAAGATAACCCAGGACAGGATGGAACCAGTACACATTCCCGACATTGTCAGGCCACGAATTACCAGCCGTGTTGTACATCGCAAGATTCAGATAGCCACTGCAAACCAGCATCTGGCGCGCATAACCACTATAGAATGGCGAATTGAAGAAAACTCCTGGCAGGGGCATAACCGGAAATGCGTTGAGGCCGGCACCCCAATACTGACCAAGCAGCGGATGACTACATTGCTCGCGGAACGAGGTCAGTCCATCAAGATCAATATCGGCGCCGGCAACGTCCGCGGCATCGCTCGGATTGACGCCTTGATCGGTGGGAGTGAGGATACTGTCGTATTCATAGGAATCAACAAGTTCATCGCCGTCACTGTCATAGTTGAGAGGCAATGTGTAGTCGTCGGATCCGGCGCCAACACCGAATGCGGGACACGTATTGTGGTCAGCTGCTCCGGGAGAAGCCGGTATTGGAGGAATCACCCCGTTCGGGCCAAGATACTCCTCTACAGTAGTAAGCCCGTCTCCGTCGGGATCGGCATTTGGCCATTGCTCGGTATAGGGCCCCGTCCATACTCCATTGTCCAGAGGATCCATCCCCACGAAGACTTCCCACGCGTCAGGCAGTCCATCTGCATCCGTATCGCCATTGCGCGGATTAGTACCGCACCACGACTCAGCGTAGTCGGACAGACCGTCCCCGTCCGTATCCGGTATCAACGGATTGGGACCCGGGCCGGCAACCGGCAGCATGGCATCCGCCCATGAGTACGTCGCAGCAACTCCATTCGCTGTTACAACCCATCCTACATACTCAAGTCCGTTAAGAAGGCCATCCCCGTCCATGTCCTGCTGCCCTGCGCCATTCGGCTGGTAGGGCTGCGGAACTGGTCCCGGGGCCATGCCGAAATACAATGCAAATTCAAGGTAGTTTGCAAATGTCTGCGAGTACGCCGAGGGCGCAGGAATTCCTGCAACGAAGAGCGCAATAAGCGCGGCGCCGATCAGTCCGCTGCGCGCATGTGTAAGTGGGCTGACTTTCATTTGTCACGCGTCCTTTCCGATCCCGTTACGGGTAAATTAGCAGTCCCATGGGTGCCAGTTGAGACACCCTTTTCGTTCATCATTTCGAGCCGCTTCTGATCGGCTTTCGCTATAAACTCCCCGATCTTCCGCCCCTTCCTGGTGATCTTCATGAGTTCTTTCCTGGAGGCTTCATCAGCCCTGAGTTTGGCGGCGATCTGCGGATCAGCGTCAATGATCCGGTCAATCTTAAGTTTCAACGCTGTTATTTCATCCAGTACAGCTTTGACTTCAGGGCTGCTCTTCCGGACCTCCCCACGAAGGCGAAAAAGATCTTTGCGTCCATCCGCGCCTGCCATATAGGAATTCTTCATCCGTTCACCGCATTCGGTGAGCGCGATTTGCAGTTCTTCGGAATTCATCTTTGAGAGCGCTTCGTTCTCGGCAAGATCCTCGGCGGCCAGTGCAGTTTCGTTCGTATCCGCGATATTCAAGCTCGATGCGCCAGATCCGGCGCCGGTCTGCGCAATGGCCGGAAAGACACCCAACCACGACATAGGCACAACAAGAAGCAAAACAACAACACCCCTACGAAACGCGAATTGCGTCATTTTCTTTGCCCCCATTTGGCTCAAAAGAGTACACTTCGAGCCCATTCTTCGAGATCCGAAAACCTCATTATCCCATATGAGGCGAAAATGCGCCAGCACAAAAGAAGGTTTCCCGTGGCTTTCCGTTGTTCGGAGGGTCACGAGTCCGTCTTTCTTCTCTCTTCCCATTCACGCGGCTACGCCGAAGCGTGGCCCTTCGAACTATTTACCTCTCCAGTTTCGCACCGGATGACTTTAAGCGCGTCCGAAGATCAATCGCCTCCTTTTCGAGAGCTGTCTGCGTTTTGACAAGGTCCTGGTATGCGGGCAACCGGTTCAACTGCTCCGCCTGGGCAGCCTCCTTTGCACGCATGTCGGCCACCAGAGTCCTGATCTCAGGATTCTCTGCCCGCACCTTTTCCACCGCAGCTCCATACTCGCTCGCCTTGACTCTCAGTTCCACCTGCAAGTCCTTCAACCGTTTTACAATTGCCTCCGCACGGGCAACCATATTGCTATCCGCACTGATGCCGCCGCCCGGCTGTCGCGCCTTGGCCATAAGTTCGGTTCTCTCGAGATACAAGGCTCTGGTCTCTTCCCTCACCGCGCTAAGTGCATTTCTCTGTTCAGTCAATTCTGGTATTGCTGCGATCGCCTTGATGAATGCCTGCTGACTGGCCGCAACGGCTGAGCTGACAGCTGTCAGCTCCGGATTGTTCGTCACCGCTGATTCCCGGATCTCCATCATGCGCTTCATTATGTCCATTCGCTGCTTCATAATGTCATTAAGTCGGGCCGTGGCCTTCTGTGTTTCGGCCGGGTTCATTGCGACCGTCGGTACCGCATTGGAGAGTGCGACTTTCCGCGCGCCTTGTGACGGCTTTGCAGGCAATGCCGGACTTTCCTTCACGGGTTTCTTCACGCCATCCGGTTTTACCTCACTGCTCTTTTCCCTGCACGATGTCATTGTTCCGGCCACAAACAGCGCAGCCGTGATCGAAAGCACCATAGACATTCTGAAACCACTTCTTCTGATCATACGCACTATCCCTTCCTTATTTGCTTGGCTCCTTCCGAAACATGAACCTCGGACTCTAATCCGCAGCAACCTGGCTGTCCAACATTATATCGGCGGGTCGATCTCCGATATCGCCGATTCCCCGTTCCGCCTTCGCATGCCTGCATTGGACATGTGGGGAACATCGGGAGAATTCGCCTCCTCTCTGAAAGGGAGGAGCATGTCAGCCCGGCGAGAATCGCCGGGGATGTCGGTGAGGAACGCCTTATGCAACCCACCGATTCTCGGTGGGCTATCATGCTGTTCCCCGTTGGGGAACATCGGGAGAATTCGCCTTCCTCTCCCCGAAGGGGAGAAACATGTCAGCCCGGCGAGAATCGCCGGGGATGTCGGTGGGGGACGCCTTATGCAACCCACCGATTCTCGGTGGGCTATCATGCTGTTCCCCGTTGGGGAACATCGGGAGAATTCGCTTTCCTCTCCCCGAAGGGGAGGAACATGTCAGCCCGGCGAGAATCGCCGGGTTTTCGGCGTGACCGTCTCCTGCTCACTCCCGCCTTTCAGGCGGAATCACGCCGACAAAAGCACACGCGGCTTTAAACGCAACAAGAATTGTTTCACGAAAGATATTGAACCTTTTCTGAAAATGAATACATTACCCACAAGTTTATGCGAGCGTAGCTCAGTGGTAGAGCTCCACCTTGCCAAGGTGGCCGTCGAGGGTTCAAGTCCCTTCGCTCGCTCCAGCCTTCGCGACGAGCGCAGCGAGGAACGAAGGCTGTCCGCCGTAGCCACTCCGAGCTTTGCGAGGAATGCGAAGGCGGACTGGTTATCCAGTTCCACCCCTGATTTCTCATGCTGATCCATGTTTTCTTTTCATGCCGTGATTTTTTTCTTGCGTATTGCGCCCTTTTGAATCAAACATGCACGGTTCTTTTCCGGAAATGGAAGCGTAGCTCAGTTGGTTAGAGCAGCTGACTCTTAATCAGCGGGTCGGGGGTTCGAGTCCCCCCGCTTCTACCAGTCTTCGCGAGCCGACAGGCGAGCGAAGACTGACGCGTCGAAGTGGTGGAGCGGAGCGACAACACGAAGACGGGCTATTGCAGACAATCAGCCGGCCCGCTTCGTCTCGGCACGCCACGATTATGCGAAGGCGGACTGGCTATCCCGGCGTCCAGACTGCCATCGAACGCGCGAATGACATAGGGATGCCAGGTCACGCGTTATCGACGACCTTCCAATGCCCGGAGCGCGCCGAACCCATGCGGCGAAGCAGTCCATCCTCCTTCAATCTGCGGATCTACTTTAGGATCTAATCCGCAAAGTTAATGCGATTGCCTCGCTGGTAATATGCGGATTTTCCACGATCAGAGACATAACCCTCTCTCGTGTGATTGGTGTACCTTTTGGTGAACCTATTAGTGAACTTCACCCGGCAGGTCACGGTTTTCAGAGAGTGGGCCATGAGAACGTCTCACGATGCCGGAAACGGACGCGAATTTGTAACGACTGTCTCGATCTTCCCGCCGTTCATGTTCTTGCCAACCTTCTTCCCGGTAATGACCGGGTTATCCTCCAGGAAATTGACGATATGGTCGTTCACGTCGAGCGGTCGATCCTTGGCGTGGGTGTCCACCTTGACGCATGGGTAGCGCTTGATCTCAAGCTTGAGCAAACCGCGTTCCTCGAGGCTGATTCCGAGCGCTGGATTGGACATCGTTGCGGGATTCACGCTGCCGGCGTACTCGTCGGTAATGCCAAGCGCCAACTGGATGTGCTTCCCGCGAACCTCATCCTGACCGAGATCGATTTCCAGGGAACGCAGCAGCACCAGTCTTTGTGCGGCATTGTCCGCTATGCCGTACACAGTGCCTGCTACAACAGGGTCGGAGTCCACCCATGCCAGGAAGTTTGCTGGCAGGCTCCGGCCGGTCTTGGCGATTGCCGCCAGCGCCTGCGCCTTGCGCCAGGATATGAAGGCTGTCTTGACCTCCGGTGAGAATCTGTATTCCGACTTGTCCAGCGCGGCCAGCACCGCCTGCGATTCCGGCGATCCGTTCTCAAATGGAGACACCCATGGAACGGCCGGCGCCGCGGTTCGTGTCGGCGGCTTTTTGGCTGTCGAAAGGTCAGTGACGCCAACCATCAATGCAAGAAGAGCCAGTACTGTCGGCCCGACTCTATTCTTCCGTGATACTTGCTTCATTACCTCTTCTCCCTTGTAACTACTCCCAATTCCGCAACTGCGGCATGGTTCTTCTCCAGGCAATGTTTGGCTATAAACTTGAAGTATCTTGCCTTTTCAGATGAAAATGTTCATCAGGTTCTCTGGCGCGCCAGTCCGGCAACTCCGCATACGCTGGCCACGGCAAGCGCCTGCATGAACGCTTTCCGACTCACGCCCATAAGTAGCTCCCTGGAACTCACGTTCATCTTTCGATTCTCTCATCACGGCGCAACCAAATTGATACGGTAGAACCGGTTTGTAGTGGTACCGGCCGTTGTATCCGTGTAGGTCAGGTTTGTCTGGCCTGGAAGTGGTGTCAAAAGCGACGCGGGCAGGTTGGTCCGCCATTCGCCGGGCAGGGATTGGCTGTACGCCACCCGGTATGTCCTGTCGGACACGCTCGGCCACGAAACGTCGAATCCCACGCCGGTGGTCCCATGAAGCGCATCGACGCGCAGTACGCTGTTCCCATTCGTCGGAACCGTGCCGGCCAGGAATTCCTGCTCATTGTTCATCCGATCATGATCCGGATCAGCAGCCGCAGCCGCGTCTACATTGGTAAAACTGCCGAATTGAGCAACCTGCCAGGCGGCAAACGGGGTTAACGCGACATTCAAGTTGACCTGGTACGGTGTGTTTGTGTCGATGGTGCAGACAAAGACGTCGCCTGGCGTTGTCCCGATTGTCAGCCCGTTGTTTGTCAGTATTCCGGTGTACGTGAAGAGCGCGTAGGAGTTTGTGGTGAACCCGCCGGAGTCGGAGATGTTGAGCGTACCGTCGAGCGTGAGGTTGCCGGTGACGGCAACACAGTCACTGCTGGTTCCGAGTTCATAGTCGAGCACGGCGCTATCGGAAAGAGCGAGATTGTTGCTGACGCTCAGGGTGCCGGCATTGTTGCCGGGCGAGAGCGTACCGTTGATCGTGACCGGACCATTGATGACGCCTGTACCGCCGAGTCTGCCGTTGACGGTAACAGTGCTATTGCCGAGTGATCCGTTGACGAGGAGCGTGCCGCTGCTGACGGTGGTGGCGCCGGTATAGGTGTTCGCGCCGCTGAGAATCAGCTTGCCGGCGCCGGACTTGGTAAGGGTGGTTGCGCCCTTGATGCCGTTGGCATCGCCGCTGGTCAGGGTATAGGCGATGTTGTCATTCTGGAAGCAGACGCTTTCAATCGAGGCGCCACCGGCACCCACGGCAACATTGGTGCGGGTAACGGTTTGGCCCACGCCATTGGTATCGGCGAAATAGGCTACGTTGGTATCCGCCTTGACGCCGGCAAAACTGAGTCCGCTGAAATTGCCGCTGGTGGCATCGCTATCGGCCCATGTGCCGTCGGTGGCTCCGCTCCACAGAAAAGTCTCCGCTGCGGCCGTCAGGTTCACACTGTCGAAGTCCACATATGTCGTAACCCCGCTGGTGCCGGTCTTGGTGATGCGGACGGCAAGGGATTGGCCGGCTGTTACGGTTGCCGGGCTGTGGTGAGTGCAGGTCACCTGCGTGAATTTCCCTGCGGCGGAACCACCGGCCAGTGCGTTGAGTTGGGCGACGCCACCCGTGATGCCGGAACCCAGCGGTTGTCCGTTGGCGAGGAGTTCCAGTCTGTGACCGCCGTAGACATCGACGTTGTCGCGAACGCCAAACGCGACCGTGAGTGCATAGGCGGTCTTCGCGCATAACATCGCGGGCAGGGTCTGGAGAAAGCAATTATTTGTGCCGGTGCCGTAGATGTAAGCGACGTTTCGCCCTGACATACCTGGAAGCACGCCACCGTTGATGGTATCGGCGCTGTTGGAATAGAAAGTGGCATTCGGATTGTAGATGCCGGCGCTGTCGGTGGAGTAGGCAAGGCCGCTGGCATTAAGGCGATTCCAGGCAATGATGTAGCTGTTGGTGATCTTGCCGTCGGCCAGAACAGGGGATTCGAAGTTGCCGTTCTTGGGCGTCAGGGTTTCGATGCCCATCAGCGCGTTCGCCCACAATTGAGCGTGCTCATCGAGGCCGGCCTGGTTGAAGTGCACGGTGCCGTTGAGTTTACCTTCGATGTGAAGATCATCGGTGCGCGCACCGCGAAAGACAAGCGGATCAGCAAAATCCACCAGCCTTTGGCCCGCTGCAACAGGCTCGACGGTAGCGATCGTGGCGCTGGGATGGAAACTGGCTTCCGCGACACCCCACGGGACATTCCAGCCCGCGTCAATGCGCGACTGGGCAATGATGCTTTGGAGCCGGTCGCAGTAAGTTGTGGCGGAAGTGGCGCTGGTGGTTAAGGCATCGGTTTCTCCCTGGTGCCACAGCACGGCGCGACAGCCGTTCGTGCCGAGAAACTGCAACGCGCTGCGCAGCCACGGGTAATATTGGTTCGACGCGGGAACCCAGTTGAGGACACTCGCGCTCCCGCGCGCGACAGCGTAGAAACCGACCGGTACACCCTGGCCCTGGACCAGCAGTGTGCCGAGATGCGGCCATGGCGAACCGCCTGTCCCCGGTGAATCGCTGGGATTGGGCTGTGGATCAACGGCGAACTGCCAGCCCAGCGTGGCATAATTGTAGGCGGAGACGCGGTCATCACCCGGCATTTGCGTTGGCGAACCAAAACAGGCGGCATTCGACTGCCCCACAGTCACGAACAGATCACCAACGCCCACCTTGTCCACGGAATTGGATGCTAGCACGTTTGAGCCGGCATCGACTGAACGCACTTCAATGCGATACCAACCACCGGCGGCAACGTTGGTCAACTGGCCGGTAAACGAACTTGCAGGGTTTGTGGCGATCGTTGTCCATGCGGTGGTCGTACCGCTATTTGAGCCTGCCATCACCACAGCCCGCGCTTCGATGCGCGCCACGGTTCCAGGACCGCTGCACGTTCCGCTGACGGTCAGGCTGCCAGTATTCGAACTGTTTCTCTGAATGACCTGCCGGGTCTTGGGCAAACTCAGCGAAATAGCTTCAGCAAGAGTGTGCGGTGTGCCAAAGATATCCAGTTCCTTGATAACGAAACCATCAACGGTATTTGGCGCTGCAATGCCAGTGTTTTGGAAAATGAATTTGATTTGGGTCACATTGGTGGCCAACGTGCCGGCCGAGTTGGTCAATCGCAACAGACTTGAAGAAAGGCCGGTGCTGTTGGCGGCAGTAAACGGAGTATTGGTGTAGGTGCCCAGTGAAATGAACGTTGCCTCGCCAAAACGCTTCACAAGGACTTCAAACTTCTGGTTTGCCAGTGTACGTCCATTAGCATGCCAGCCTGCAAACGAATTGATCCTGGTAAGATCCCAGCCATCTGGAACCCCGGTTGTGGGCAGAGTAAATGTGGCGGTAAACGGCAGGTGATTGACGGAACTGGGGTAAGTTGCCGGCAGATAGGCGCCATTGGCATTACCGCTGGCGGTGGTCGTCGCACTGCCCTCGGTAACACCAGACGAGGGCGCCGCCGCAACGCCGTTAATGTTATCAAAGTATGGCGCTTTGTCCCATGATGGAACCAAGCCTGTCAATACGTCGGAACTGCTCGCGGCATCGGTCAATCCCGCGGTGTCGCCGCTTGTGTTCGACGTGTTTGTTTGCACGACAACGGCGTGAGCCGTGCCCGGCACAGTGACGCAGAGCAACGTCGCCAGCATCAAACCCCGCAGAGGTCTTTGTAATTTATTGAAGTGCGTATGCATTAAGATTGAGACTAAGAGTCTAAGCGTAAAGAGCTCCCCACACTTTCTCCCTACACATCGTCCCGCACCTAGCCGGTTACACTTAGTCGACATGCTTAGTCGGTTGGGTCCATGATTCCGAGGTTCTGCTGTTCTTTCTGGTCTAAGGTCTAATGTCTAATGTCTATGGTCTTTTCTCTCTTCTACTGGAAGATATACGTCGTGCCACTGGGCGGAACAAGCACGGCACCATAACCGCTATTATTGTACTTGATCTGCCATTCTCCGTTTGGAAGCGTGACAAGTGAACCTTCAGACAGGCCACCAAAGGTGGTGGTACCACTCACCGTACCGCTGATCAGTGGTATCAGCCCGCTCGTAGACATATCGAAGCCGGAGGTCTGCAGCGACAGCGTTGCGCCGCCCAGCGTAACATTCCCGCCCGCCACGATCAAATCATGTGACGAACTGCCTGCAACGCGCAGGACACAGTGAGAGCCAGATGCGAACGACAGAGAACCGCCGATCGTCATTGTCACAGGCGAGCCAGCCACGCCCGGCGCCAGAGTGCCACCATTATTGACCGTTACCCTGCCAGCCAGCGTTCCATTACCGCCCAGTGTGGCGCTGCCGCCGACAGTCACATTGCCCGAGCCCGTCGCCGATCCGCTATTCGCGAGCAATGTGCCGCCACTGATCGTCGTTCCACCGCTGTAGGAATTGTTGCCAGTAAGCGTCCACATCCCCCCACCCTGCTTGGTCACCGAGCCGGTGCCGCTGATCTCACCGGAGAACGTTGTGTTGCCGCTGCCACCTGTAGTCAGTGCGCCAGCGCCCAGAGTCACCGCTCCGTTTCCTGACAGCGAGCCGATGGTATCTGCCTTCCCGTTCAGGTTCAAAGTACCGCCGCTGATGGTAACCACTGCGTCGTCTGCCAGCCTGTTAGCGGCGCCAAGAGTCAATATCGCGCCAGTAGTGATGCTGACCGTCGTGCCGGATTCAGTACCGTTCAAACTGACGTTGCCAGTCACCGTCACCGTCCCCGCACCGAGGTTGGCAGTTACCGTGCCCCCGCTGAGGGCATAACCACCTGTGGAGGTGATGGTTATGCCGTTGCCATCCAGCACACCGCCGCTCTGCGTGTAGGCCGCGACTGATTCTGCCCCACCCAGAGTCAGCGTGCCGCTGTTCAGGGCCAGCGTCGAACTTGCATCCAACCGGCCCGCGGATACCAGTGTTACACCCGCAGTGCTGACAGTTACGGTTCCGGATCCCAGATGCGCGTTTACCGTGCCGCCAGTCAGACTGTACCTTGCGGCCGTCAGAGTGCCGTTGACGCCGTTGAGCGAGCCAGCGCTCATGGCGAAGGAACTCACCGTGTCGCTGTAGGTGCCAAGATCAAACGTGGCGGTACTGGCGTTAATGATCACCGCGGAACTGTCGCTCAAGCGGTCGGCCGCGCCCAGCGCCAGCGTCCCGCCCCTGATGGTGGTAGCACCCATGTAGGTGTTCGCGCCGCTGAGGGTCAGTGCGCCAACGCCGGTCTTGGTCAGACTGCCAGCCCCGGTGATTACGCCGTTGAACGATGTTGCGGCGGTCTGACTGACGGTAAGAGCGCCCGTACCGAGGCTCACCGTACCGCCGCTGGCGCCAACCAGTGCGCCGATGGTCTGGCTGTGACCGTTGACATTGAATGTGGCCGTGACGGAATCGATGGTTACTGTGCCGCTGGCGGAAAGTACGCTGTTATTCCCAAGCGCGAGCGTTCCGCCGCTGAGTGTCGTTCCGCCGGTGTAGGTGTTAACGCCACTCAGTTCGAGCAAGCCTGCGCCAGCCTTGGTCAGCCCGCTGGGAGTCGAATTCCCATTGCCGAACTGGGCGCTAATGCTGAGATCCGTCGCCGCGTCACCATCCTCCACGTTAATAGTGACACCGGCGGGGATGTACCCGCCTGCACTGCTAATGGTGTTTTGCAAAGCCGAGGCGTATGACGTGATGGTTCCAAGGCTCCAAATCTGGTAGCGCCTGGTTGTGTCGTCGCCGTATGCATTGGCTCCGCCGGAACTGAGCGTCACCGTCGCGCCGTTTGCCATGGTAATTGTGCGGATGTAGTTGAGCGCCCAGTCACTGGGAAGACTGGTATACGTGTCAAATTGCATGGCACTGCCATCAAGGTGGATCGATGGAAATGCGTTATACCCAAACGACTCCGGCTTGAGCTGAAGAGTCGTGCCGTTGTTGACGTACACTTGCCTGCTGCGGCTGGTTCCGTACCCTCCTGACTGCCCCGAAGTCAAGTAGAGCGTACCTCCATTTACCGTCGTGTCGCCGGTATAGGCCGAACTACCTGACAGTGTAAGAGTGCCCGTGCCGCTCTTGGCAAGCGCGCCGGTGGTGGTGCCGAAGTTGCCGCTCAGGGTGCCGGTCTTGCCGCTGGTCACGTCAATCGTGCCGGTCTGAGCGTTGTTAATCGTCGCGGCGTTGGCAAAGGTCAAATTGTTAGCGATCTGGAAGGCGCCGCCGGCGAAGGTCAGTGCGCCGCTCCCAATCGAGCCGCTCCCGCTGATGGAAAGTGTGCCGGCATTGATCGTCGTGCCGCCCGTGTAGGTGCTCTCGTAGCCGCTCACGCAGGTGATCGTCCATTTGCCGGTGTCGGTCTTTACCAATCCGCCGATACCGGGCAATTTGCCGGCCATGGAGCCGGTTCCAGTCCCCGTAAGGGTGAGGGTGCCGCCTGCCGATGAGATCCAAAGATTTCCAACTTCGGAGTCCGTAGCGCTGCCCACATACCAGGTGCCGCTGCTGTTTGATGCCTTTAACCTGCCCCCCCCGGCACTAATCGTGAGAGGACGATTGGCTTGCTTCGCGTCCGGATTTCCCGTGCCGACGTATTCTATAATGCCCTCAGTTGTAGCGTCGCCGAGAACAATCGTACCGGAACCTCGTGCTAGTGATTGCAGGCCGCCGAGTTCGCCATAACTCCATCCGGCCAGCCGCAGGGTTGCACCACCCTTCACGGTCACAACGGCGGCGGGAACACTAATCGAGCCGGTGCCGTATAGCGCGCCCGCGCTGGTGACGGTCAGCGTGCCTGCAGAAACGGTCGTGTTGCCCGTGTAGGTGTTCACGCCGGATAGCGTCAGGGTGCCGATGCCGGTCTTAACCAGACTTGTCAGTGCCCCACCCCCACCATTGACGATCCCCGATCCGACATTTGCCTGAGCGCCACTGTCCACGCTCAATGTCAATACGCCGGAACCTGTATTTGCGTCACCCTGCAACCGTACAGTGTCGATGGTGGAGGCTGTTGCGTTGGCGTGAACATTGATGGTAAGACTCCCCGCTCCAGCCAGCCCTGAGTACGTCCCACTATTCGCCGCGCCAGTGATGGTGCCGCCACTCATGTCAACGGTGTTCAGATCCAACCGGACATTTACGGCGTTGTTGTCGATAAACATCAAACCGCCATTGTTGATCGTGACTGAGCCGCCCGCATCAATACCGCGCACGGAGTTGACGCGCAATACGCCACCAGCCCTTATCGTTACTGGTGAACTGGCGGAGATGCATTTGTCAGCACTGGCAACCAGAGTTCCGCCGTCAATGACCGTAGCACCCGTGTAGGTGTTCGCGCCGGTGAGAATGAGTGTGCCGGCGCCATACTTGGTCAAGCCGCCGCCACCGGTTCCATTCACCAACGCGCTGCTGATGGTTAACGTGTTGTTGAGCGTATCGATGATCGCACCGCCGGACTTGACAACAGTGTTGAGTGTCGAAGTCGGCGTGAAACTGGCATTGGCAATCAGAGTGCCGCCGTTGAAGTTGATCGTGCCGCCACTGCCTGCAGCGACGATGTTGTTGACCTTCATGGTACCGCCATCCAGATTGGCCCAGCCTGTTCCCGTCTGACCTGCAAACCCAAGCTGCAAGGTCCCGAGCGTCGCATAGCCGCCACCGTCAATGCTGTTGATGGTCAATGTGCCAACCCCGCGCACACCCAAGCGGAAGGTACCTGCGCCATCTTGCGTGAAGGTACCGCCGCTTACCGTTACGACAGACGCACCGCCGTAGTTGTTCACATTGACGTTACCGCCTGTGTAGAAGGTGCCGCCACTCTGGTTGAAGGTTGAAGCGCCGCCGGGCGCACTACTACCACCCATCGTGACGCCACCCGTGATGGACATGTTACCACTGGAAATCGTAACCGTGCCCGGCAGTACAGTCGTGAGTCCTCCAATCACAAGCGCACTGTTGCCGCTTAAAGTCGAAATCACGGTGCCACCGTTGAGGGTCAAGTTCGCCCCGCTGGCGCCTCCGACATTGATAGATGCGCCGTTGTTGATGGTGCCGCCGGTGGCAATCGAGAGCGTCCCGCCGCTGATGGTCGTGCCGCCGGTGTAGGTGTTGTTGCCGCTGAGGGTCAGGGTACCGCTGCCGGACTTGGTGAGACTGCCTGCGCCGGAAATCACACCGCCGAAAGAGCTGCTGTCGGTGTTGTTCACCGTAAACGTATCCGTGCCTCGCGACATGTTGATCGTGCCGCCGCTGCCAGAGAGACTCGTAAACGCGAATGCAGCAGCGCCGGCGCCACTACCGTTGACGGTTTCCAGCGTGTTGCCGGTGTTCATTGTCAAGGTCGCATAGTTCAATGTTTTAGCGCCACCAGCGTTGCAGAAGAAAGTCAACGTGCTATTGCCTGCCAACGTTAGCGCTGGCGTACCAGTCAAAAGTGAAGATCCCAGATTCCAAATCAGCGTGCTGGCGCCATTAACTGACACGGTAGAATTGGCCGTGTAACTGAGCGTGCCATTAGAGGCTCCGAACTTGAATGTAACAATGTTGGCATTATCGACCGTCATATTGCCGATGGACAGGGTCTCGCTTGCCGGTATATTGACCGTATAGGTTTTGGCAGAGCCGACTTGGAAGAAGGCATTGGCTCCAGCCGTCCACGCCACCGTCGCAGTGTTGCCAGCAAGCGTGCCCCAATCCTTCAATGAAACTGTCGCTGAAAAGGTTCCATCGCCACCCTGCAATCCAGCGGTGGAAATGGTGTCCCAATAGAGGTCTGTCGCCTGCGCCACTTGAGGAAGCGCTAAAGTTATTGCCATCGCGAGCAGCAGGGAAAGAATCAACGATTTTTTGTCTAAGTGAATCTGATGCTTCATTTCCTCACCTCTACTATTATGGTATCATTCAAATACTACTCCAATAACGACATTGGCAAAGACAATGCCAGCAGCAATTTTGTTGATATTACTCATATCATCCCCATGTTCATATCGCCTTCCTCGTCATCCCAACCTCCCCGATTTCAATTCGCCCATCAATATAGGCCAATCACCCATTTTCGTATACCCGAGGAAGTCCACGACGGCAAATCCAGATTCTATCCACTTTGGGCTTCCAACGGGGTGCAGAAGATCGTAACCTGCAACAATGAGTGTCCATCTGCCAACCGTCATGAAATCGAGCGTCGAGAAGGAAAAATGGAGGGTTTCCCTGCTATGGGAGACCGGCAACCTGTTCGGAATGCAGTCGTTTGAGGCCGCCTGTCGCAGACTGCGATCCCTGCCGGGCATTCTGTACAGACCTTTTGTTTGTATTAATCCGGACACACAGTTAATCCGGGCGGCGTTGCGATGGCGACCGGACGGGTTTCTGACGAGATCCGGCGATGCCAGGTTGATTGCCGCGCTGCGCGCGGGCGCCCCCGGGAAACCGCTGGTCAGTATAGTGCGCATTGATCCGGCCCTGGCGGAGGTCCAGGTGACTGGGAATCGGGAAGCATCCGTGAACGCGCAGGTTGAATGTTTCCGCCGGAACGGGGTTCGTTCGTTCACGGGGTTTACCGTTGACGGCGGCGACTCGGCAGCCATGATGGAATGGGCTTTGCGACGCGCGGCGCAACCGGCGGAACATGTGGAGCCGGTTATCCGTCTGACGGCCAACCCAATTGTCCTGCAGGACGATCCGCAGCCGGAGCACCTGAAGGCGCTGGCGAACCGATTGCATGCGATGCCGCGTCCGGCGGGGATATGCACAACCGCGCCCCACGCCGCTTCCTACATCTTGCGGGTCTGTAACGGGATCGGCCTGCGCGTGCCGGAGGACGTTCAGATCATCTCCGTGGGCGGCCTTGACGAGTGCCTGACCTGCGTCCCGACGCTGTCGGCGATGAGTTTTCCGGCTGAACGCATGGGCGAACTCGCGGTGGACGCGCTCTCGGATCTCCTGGAAGGCAAGCAACCTTCTCCGCCTCCCCATATTTACGTGAACGCAATGCACATCGTCGAGCGGGGATCCACGGCCCCGGTTAACCGTTCGTCCGCCCACTTCAACGCCCAATTGAATGAAATGCGCATCGGGGCGTTGAGGGGAGACAAGGTTGTCGACGTGTTGCGACGGGCGCGGCGCGGGTCGCCCACGACGTTCTACAAGCGCTTCCAGGAGGTGGTCGGCGCGACGCCGGCGGAGTACTTGCGGCGAGAGCGGATCAAAGAGGCCAAGCGACTGCTGCGGGAGACGACGATGAAGCTGCCCCGCGTGGCCGAGGAGAGCGGATTCGGGAACTACAAGTATTTCGGCGATCTTTTCCGCCGCGAAACAGGGATGACGCCCGGCGCGTACAGGAAAGCCAACTCTTGAGATCCGGCCGGAAGAAACATTCACCAAGCAGGCACGGAGCCATCCGTCTGTAATGGCTTTCGTACCCGTCCCGCTTTCTGGCCCTGCATTCATCCTTCACTTCAACACCTTCGGCAGCTCACCCGTCTTGTACGCTTCCAGCGTCGCCATCATACTCTCCTGCGCATCCTCCCGCGCCGCCTTCACCGCTTGCCTCTGGAGCGGAATCGCCGCCTTGCACGGCCCGCACCATGTCGCCCAGAACTCCACGACATAGATCTTTCCGGCCTCGAAGCTCGTCACCGCCCCCCCCTGAATCCACCGCCCCACCTTCAGCGCCGGCGCCGGATCGCCGATCTTCAGCGAATCCTCCGCACGGACCGACGACACTACGCACAGCCCAATCAAGACCGACACGACAGTAAATGCGATTTTTTTCACATCGAACCTATATAACTCCCGCGTTTATATCGCCTTCCTCGTCATCCCAACATCCCGATTTCAATCAAGCACCTAATATAAAGCCAGTCTCCCGTTTTCGTATACCCGAGGAAGCCCATGACAGAAACGGTACTACTGCAATTCTTCATCAATCATATCCGCTTCAGCCGGGGAATTGATCCGCGATCTTCGCATGATTAGCCTCCTTCCGTTCCGGGACGAAGTGCCCCTACACATATATGGAATCCAGAAGTCGACTTTTCCGCAAGAAAGCGCAACTGTTCCTAATTACTATCTGTCCCTAATGTTCTCGAGGCCGTCGCAACAGCACAGATCAGAGCGGTGGTTATTCGAACGCATTGCATTGGTGTTGCCGTCATATCCGGTTGTCTCCTCCCATCGACTTCTGATTATTCAATCGTAGTAACTACCCCTCTCAATCTGCGATACCATGGGTTGGGATTCAAATGGACTTGCCCCGTGGATATTCAATCGGCTTGCCGGTGCGTTTGTCAGTTGGCATCTGCGCATCGACAGCCCGCATATGGTCACGCAGTTCAGCGGCCATCCGGTCGCGTACCTCCGGCCTTGCGTCGGCCAGGTTGCGCGTTTCGCCTATGTCCTTGGAGAGATCGAACAGTTCGTAGCGCGGTTTCGCGGCGGGGTCGTGGTAGTAGATGAGCTTGAAATCGCCGCGGCGGATAGTGCTGGTGCTGCCTATTCCAGGGCCTTTCACACCCCAGCAATTCGGGTAATGCCAGAATAACGCGCGGTCTCCAGGAAAACCGCTGGCGTCGCCGCGCAGCAACGGTACGAAACTCACGCCATCAATCCCCTGCAAGTTAAGCGGCTGTTTCTCGTCCCCTCGCCCGTTCGATGCCCAAAGCGGCGGCGGCGTCACGCCAGCCAGTTGCAGGATCGTCGGGAAGAAATCCTCGATGATAACCGGCGTGTCGCACGTCGTCCCGGGCTTCACCACGCCGGGCCACTTAACGATCATCGGTTCCCGGATGCCGCCCTCGCGGGCCGAGCCTTTGCCGCTGCTCAGCGGCAGGTTGTGCGTATGAGGCTTCCCGCCGCGCCCGTGCGCACTCAGGCCGCCGTTATCCGACATGAACATCACGATTGTTCTATCTGTCAGACCGTGCCGCTCAACATTCAAGAGAATGTCGCCCAGCGATTTGTCCATGCCTTCGATCAAACCGGCGTATTCGGCTTCGGTCTTGTCGAGCCCGGCATCGAGATACTTTTGATAATAGCGTGGATCAGCGGCGTATGGCACATGTACCGCGTAGTGCGCCATGTAGAGGTAGAATGGCTTGCGATCAGCAATGGCCTGATCCATTGCCTTGTTCGCCTCAAGCGTCAGCGCCTCGGTAAGGAACACCCCTTTATGGTGATATTGCTTAAGTCCCGGCACCCCCCACGGCCCTGGCTTCTCATTGCCGTAGTCAAGCTCGGAGAGATAGCTGCCGGGACCGCCAGCGGCGTGACCGGCGATGTTCACATCAAACCCGAGATTCAACGGTTCGGCACCGGGCGTGCCAATCGCGCCGAAATGCGCCTTGCCCACGTGAATCGTCCGGTAGCCGGCTTCCCCGAGAAACGCCGGGAGCGGTTTGGCGTAAACTGTGCGGGCTATACCCGGCACCGGGCTCATCCCGCAGAAGTTCCACGCCGGAGGCGATAAGCGCGGATCGCCGGCATCTGGACCTTTGTCATTTTGACGCGTCCAGTTGGTCACCCGGTGCCGCATCGCGTTCAGGCCCGTCATCAGCGACACGCGTGTCGGCGAGCAGACGGTGCACGCATACGCCTGCGTGAACTTTACTCCCGCTGAAGCCAGCTTCTCCATGTTGGGTGTGTGAAACTTCTTGTTGAGAGGCGTCCGCTGCGTCCAGAACGGCACGCTCGTATCCTGCCATCCCATGTCGTCCACGAGAAAGAGAATGATGTTGGGTTGGCCTTTGGCCACAGGCGCATCCGCGGCATGCAACACACCCAACTGCACCAGCAACAGGAGGGCAATGGTGAGCACTGTCAGTCGTAGCTTCTTCATCTCTGAACTCCTTCATGTTCGTCCGGATCTCCGCCAACTCGTAATGCCATGGCCAGGTTGTAGCTCCGGTCACCTTTCTTCACCGCAACGAACAGCCATTGTGGTTGTCCGTGGTCGTCGGTCAGCACAAACGGACGCTCCATGTTGTCGACGGGCACAATACTGCCATCGTCGAAGAGTACCCGCTTGACGGTCAACTGAAATTGGGCGGCTTTTGACCAGGTGTAACCGTCATCTGAGGTGACCATGCCAATGAACGTGTGTGCGTGGAAGACAGCATAGAAGCGTGCGCGCTTCTGGTCATACCACATCGACACATCCTCGGTATCGAGATAATCGATCACGGGCTTCGGCTGGATCGTGAACGGCCCGGCCGGTGTCCTGGCCGTCGCAATGGCCTGGTTTCGTATGAAGCGTGTATCGCCGGGCTTGTCTCCTTTCACTATCATGAAGTAAGTGCCGTCGGGACCGCGACACACGGCGGGATTGACTGTGATCCGCGTAATCGGACCGGCAGGTTCAACAACCGGTTTGTCCGATACACGCCACGGACCAGACAACGAATCGGCCACAGCAACACCCGTCCGCTGGTTATTGCGAATAGGATTCCACAATGGATGCTTGCCGCCTGTTTTCGCGATTTCCAGTAGTTTCGTTTCGTTCGTCTCGCCATAGGTTGAACAGTGATAGAGGTAATACTTTCCGTCAAAGCGTGTAATCTTAGGGTTGTGCGCAGTAATAGCGTTCCACGCAAACTTGCCCCGTCCACTGAGTACAGTCTCGGCGTACCTGTACGGTCCTTCAGGCCTGTGGGCAACTGCATGGGCAACTTCTGAGAATAGCAGCCATCCGGAAAATGTCGTCTTCCGTGCCCAGCGTGAATGAAGCATGTGATACTTGCCATCGTCCCCGAGAATTACGCTTGGGCACCACGTATACCAGTTCGGATCCGCCGTGATATAAGCCCGCGAAGTGTTGTCGGTCAGCGACGCTCTGCTCGCGATAGGCAACGGGAGAACTTCCAGTCTCAGATCATCTTTCCCGGCATATGATTGTGCAGCAAAGAGGAATACAATCGTGATCAGATTGATGAAGCATTGTCTTTTGTGCATTTTGTCTCCCATATGAATAGCCTATCCGAAACCCATCGAGCCAATGATTTCCGACATGCGCCGATAGGCGACGACATTGAAATGCAATACACGGTGCCTGTCCCCTTCGTCTGAATGTGTCTCATCATTGGGGTAATTCCCTATTCTTCCCGCTCTTTCGCGAGTTTCAGACCTGTTTGGCGGTCAGCGAGATCGGTACGGCATTCTTCTGCGGCGTGCCCGGCGTACTGCGCCCTGTCGCGATGTAGTGCTGCATCAGTTTCGTCAAACGCGCGACAACCTCCGGCTGCACGGCAATGAGATTAGTCTTTTCGCTGAGATCACTCTTCAAGTTGTAGAGTTCCTTCCTGCCGGTGACCAGGAACACAAGTTTCCACGGTCCTTGCCGGATGGCGAGGTCGCCTTTCATGGATTGATGCACGGTCGCTTCACGCACCGGGCTGGTAGCAGTGCCCAGCAGGTCCGGCAGGATGCTGACGCTGTCTTCGCCAGCGTTGTCCGGCAGCTTAGTGCCGATAATGTCAGCGCAGGTGGCGAGCAAATCGTTGAGACAGATCGTGTCGTCGCAAACCGAGCCGGGCTTGATCTTACCGGGCCAGTACGCGATGAACGGCTCGCGATGACCGCCTTCCCAGATCATTGTCTTGCAGCCGCGTAACGGCAGGTAGGACCGTCCTGCAGCGCCGTTGTCACTGCTGACTATTACCAGTGTGTTGCTGGCAAGTTGATTCCTGTCGAGTGCCGCGAGAATATGGCCGATGGTCGCGTCACCTTGCATCATCCAATCGCCGTAATCCTTCTTCCCGCTGCGGCCCTGGAATTCCGGCGCCGGCACGATCGGCGTGTGGGGTTGGCTGAGCGGCACGTAAAGAAAGAACGGCGTACCGGCTTTTGCGCGTTGGTCGATATAGGCCGTCGTCTTCTGCATTAAAAACGGTGGCGCTTGAACAGGTTTGATATTCGCGACGACCTTGTCCTGTTCGATGATCATGCCGATGTTGCGGGCGTGGGTGTAACCGCAGAAATAGTCAAACCCGCGTGCGATCGGTCCCTCGCCAGCCATCGTGCCGGCGGCGGCAGAGTCGCTGCCCTTTTTCCCGCCGGTGCCGGCCCACGCCATGCCGAGGTGCCATTTGCCAATGCAAGCCGTGTGATAGCCGTGCTGCTGGAGTAGCGAACCGACGGTGAGCCGCTGGCGCTCGATGATCGGCGCCGAGAACGTCGTCAACACACCGTACTGTCCGATCCGCCACGGGTACCGGCCTGTCAGCACTCCGTACCGGGTCGGCGTACAGACCGCCGACGCGCTGTGGGCATCGGTGAACCGCATCCCCTCGCGCGCCAGCTTGTCGAGGTTCGGCATCTTAAACGGCGAATCGCTGCGAAAACTGCGCGGCTCACCGTAGCCGAGATCGTCGAACAGGATGAAGATAATGTTGGGCTTGTCCTCAGCGCGTGAGCCGGTAACGGGACTGAAGGCCAGCATCGCGATCAGCATGCTAGCCTGAATTATTCGCGAACGCACATAATTCACCGCGTTGCGGCCGTGATGGATGCGGCTATGCCGCATCCAAACCGGGCTGCCACGTTTCCGACGCGATTTGCATCGCGTCGGATCACGTCTCTGGCGCAACACATTGCGCCAGAGTGACCTGTTCATGAACTCCCGTAAGTTCATGAATAGGTCAGGCTAGTGAGTGTTCGAGCTATATTCATTGGCCGGCATCCTTTGCTTTTCGATTATTCCTTGTGGATAAATCATTCGCCAGCCCCGCTGCCGCCGCCGCTTTCTTCCGTGGTGCGCTTGGCCCGGGCATATGGGGTATTTTCGTCGGAAACCGCCCACCGCAAGTCAGCGCGGACGGCGGGATTATCGGCCAACGGGTCCTTGAACCTGCGGCCGTATTCCTGGAGCGCCAGCCCCAGTTCCCGCACGGTCTTTCGGTACTCCGGCTTGAGGAAGAGGTTCGTCAACTCGTCGGGATCGGTCTGTAGATCGAGCAGGCACGGTTCGCCGACGGGCGAGACCACCAGCTTGTAGCGGCCGGTGAAGGCGCCCATCCAGCCGGACTTGTCGCTGCCGATGCGTGGAAAGACGATATCCTTCCAGCCGTCCGGCTCCTTGCCGGAAAGGAACAGAGCCGCGGCGTTGCGCCCCTCGTCCTTGTTGTCGGCGGGGGCGCCCATCAACTCCAGGATGGTCGGCTTGAAATCCGTGTTGGCGAGGACTGAGGAGACAACCGTCCCCGGCTTGATCAGGCCTGGCGCGCAGATCAGGAACGGGATCTTCGCCGACGCCTCCAGCGGGATGCTCTTGGCGTTGCGTCCGTGCTCGCCGCACATATCGCCATGATCAGCGGTGAAGACGACGATGGTTCGATGCAGAAGGCCGGCGGCCTTCAGTTCGGCCAGGATCTTCCCCACGTTGTCGTCGATGCATTTGACCATTCCGAAGTATTCCGCCGCATGGTCGAACCGTCCGTTCAGCGTGGTTCCCCAGTACGGCATATCCGCGCCATTCCTTGCGGCGGTGCGCGGTTCCTGGAACTTGAGTCTGTCGAACATGGCGTCGTACGGGCTGCGGACGGTCCGCGGGGTATGGGGGTCCGGAAAGGCGACCATGTAGCAGAACGGCTTGTCCTTGTGTCTGCGGATGAAGCCGACCGCCTTGTCGGCCAGGAAATCGGTGGTGAAGCTCTTCGCGTCCGACTTTCGGGCCATATCGCCGCTCGACACCTTCGGTCCCGCCTGCGTGTCCTCGAGCTTCTTCCAGTGGCCGCGGTTGAACATGTAGGTGTTGTCCGTAAAGCCGAACTGACGCTTCGGCGTCCATCCGGGCTTGGCCGCGCCGTCAAGGTGCCATTTCCCGGCATACCCGGTGGCGTAGCCCCGGCGGCGGAGCACCCCGGCGAAGGTCACTATATCGCCGTCCAGTGGGAGGTCGTTCTGGATGGCGCCCGTATTCTGCGGGTAGCGGCCGGATACGAACGACGCACGGGACGGTGTGCAGACGGGGGACGCGGCGTAGAACTTGTCGCACAGCGCGCCGTTCTTAGCCAGCGAGTCGATATTGGGTGTTGCAACCGCCACACCGTCGCCCCAGACAAACGCCTGGTCCTTCGGCATCAGCGCGCGGTAACAGCCCAGCGTGCGGAAATTGAGCTGGTCGCAATGGATCACCAGCAGGTTGGGCTGGCGCGACGCGGCCGGCTTGGCCGGTTCCTGCGCCCAGACTGGCATGGAGGCGAGCGCGGTGGTGGCCATGCCGGCGATGAGATGGCGACGGGATAGAATGCCCATGAAAGCCCTTTGTTTTCAGTGTTTCTGTTTCAAATACCTTTTCGAACAGGGACGGACTGTCTAGCGGATCAAGATGATTGTTCCAACGATCGAGCCTTCGCTCACCGTAATCATGCCTTCGCCGGAGAAATGTGCGTCATCACGCATGTTTGCGGGGCTTGTGCTTGAACCCCAGGTTCCCTGGAACTGGAGCACTCCGTCAATATAGAGCGCACGCACTGTTGCATTGACCCCAGCCGCCACATTCACCTTACCGCTGCCGCTCGTGATATGCAGCACAGCGTTATTCGCGATTGCGGTGTCGTTCATCAACGCAAGAGCTCCGCCGGCATCGCCGCAAACCGTCACATTTGTGCTGTTCCCCAGGCTGCCGGCCGCTGATGCAATCAATACGCCGTTGCTGACGGTCGTATCGCCGCCATAAGAGTTGGTCCCAGCGAGGGTTTGCTCTCCAGCGCCGACCTTGGTCAGCCCCAGGATATTGCCGTTGGAGTTCCGCACAACACCGCTGAACACACCAGACCCGCCATTGATACCCACTGTAAGGTTCCTGGTACGCCAGACACCTTCTTCAGTCATATCAACGGTGCCGTCACCTGTAAGTGCATCAATGATCACAGATTGACCGCCCCAGAGATCGAATGTAGCACCGCCCGCGATGTGCATCGCCGCCTTGTTGCCGGTCCAGATGCCACCGTCCCAGCCGCCGTTCTTAAGTGTACCACCCTGGATGTCGATCATGCCACCGGTAAGATTGAAAGTGACACCATGACCTCCCGATTGGCCGTCAAGAGCCAGCACCCCGGCACCACTCTTAACAAATGCGCCATCGCCAGTCATAGTGGTGCCGCCAGCAGCACCGAACGCCACATTCGCACTCTCCCCGGGGGACACAGGGCCCGGGTCAGTACTAATGTCGAATTGGAGGGTGCCGCCGGAGGTAATGGAAATGGAACCAGATGAGTTTGGCACAATATCAATGAACTTCAGCGTACCTTGATTCACCGTTGTCGCGCCGCTGTAGGCAGCACTACCGGTAAGGGTCAGTTTGCCGGTTCCGGTCTTCGTCAGCGATCCGCTGCCGCTGATGATGCCGCTGATACCTCCGTCGTTACCCAATGGTGTGTTAATGGTCCCGCCACCAGCGCCGAGAGAGAAGACGAAGGGCATTGCAACTGAGTTCACCGTCAGACGTGCCACCGGCGCGGAGAGTTGCAGAAGGCCGCCGGTGAGCGAGACCGTGGAGATGCCGCCGCTGGGAACAGTTGTTCGCTCGAATCCCTGCGCCGTAAAGAACTTACCACCGATTGTAAGCGTGGCGCTGCCTGTAACCGGATTGACCTTGATACTGCTGACACCCGCGTAGGTGAAGGTGGCACCACTCCTAATCGTAGCCGAGGAGGAAGCACCTCCTTGCGCGTTGATAGACATAGCTCCATTTTGCGTCCAGATTCCGCCGCTCTCTACAATCAGTGATCCGCGTCGTCCAACATATAACGTCCCGTCATTTTGCACAGTGCCAGCGGCATATAAAGTTTGGCTGTCCGCCGAGGGGTCCGCACTATTATTCCTGCCGATCTGAATCTGTTTGCCGGACACGACAGAGATTGTCGACCCCGACTGAAAATTGAGGGTCGTCGTGCCGTCGTTAAGCGGACCTACCATCCAGCCACCCGTCGCAGCGCTCTGGTTGTTCTGGATGTTCACTGTCCCCGCTGTATTCCCCGCTGTAATCGTCATTCCGCCTGTGAATGCGTTCACGCCGCTGAGAGTCAGAGTACCGTCACCGGTCTTAATCAAGCCGCCGCTGCTGTTGGCGATGTTGCCGCTCAGCGTGCCGGTGTTGCCGCTGGTCACGTCAATCGTGCCGGTCTGGGCGTCCGTGATGGTGGCGGCGTTGGCAAAAATCAAACTGTTCGCGATCCGGAAGGCGCCGCCGTTGAAGGTCAGTGCGCCGCTCCCAATCGAGCCGCTCCCGCTGATAGAAAGCGTGCCGCCGCTGATTGTCGTTCCACCGGCATAGGTATTAGCGCCGGTGAGAGCGAGTGTGTTGCCGCCAACCTTGGCCAGCGCGCCACCGCCGCCGATCACGGAGGCAATCGTTCCGCTCTGGATCGATGTATCAACATAGCCGCCCTTGGCGGTGATTGTGCCTGCACGAAGAGCGCTGAGCGTGATCCCGGCAGCACCGAACTGCAATGTGCCGCCGTTGAATGTCAATGTGCCCGTAGTCCCGCCGCTGAAGGTGCCAAGACTGTTGCCGGTGTTAATGCGCAATACGCCGGCATTCAGCGTCGTGCCGCCCGTGTAGGTATTCACGCCGGTAAGAGTGAGTGTGTTGCCTCCGACCTTCGTGAGAGCACCCCCGCCACTGAGCGTGCTGGCGATTGTCCCGCCAAAGAGTGATGTATCCACGCAGCCGCCATTCGCCGTGATTGCGCCTCTACGAGAGGCGCTGAGAGTGATCCCGGCAGCGCCGAACTGCAGTGTGCCACCGTCAAATGTCAAAGTGCCAGTTGTACCGCCGCTGAATGTTCCGAGGCTGTTGCCTGTGTTGATACTGAGGATACCGCCGACCAATCTCGTGCCACCGGTGTGGACATTAGCGCCTGTAAGCGCGAGTGTGTTGCCGCCAACCTTGGTCAGCGCGCCATTGCCACCGATTACCGAGGCAATCGTCCCGTCGTTGAGCGACGTGTCGACATATCCGCCGCTGGCAGTGATCATAGCTATTCGCGATGCGCTCAGCGCTATCCCGGCAGCGCCGAATTGCAAGGTGCCGCCGTTGAATGTCAATGTCCCGGCAGTGGTTCCCAGACTGGTCTCTGCCCCGATATTCAAAATGCCAGCATTCAAGGTTGTGCCGCCGGTGTAGGCGCTGGCGCTGCTAATGGTCAACGTGCCGTTGCCTGCCTTGGTCAACGAACCGCTGCCGCTCACATTGCCGCCCACAGTGAGCCCGCCTGCGCTGACTGTCACCGTACGCTGCAGGCTGCCGATCGCTATCTCGCCAGCGCCGAGGCTGAGGTTCTGGCTGCCTCCGAAGCTGAAATCACCGGTCCAGTTTTCTGCGTTGTTGTTCACGACAACACCACCGGCTGTGCTGTCAATTGCCCCGCCCGCGATGGTGAACGTTCCAGATCCCAGAGCGCCTGCACTATTGATCACCAGTGTGCCGGAGGCCAACGTTGCGCCGCCGTCGAATGTGTTGTTTCCTGACAACGTCACCGTGCCGGTGCCGGCCTTTGTGAGTCCAAAACCGCCGCTGCCGGTAATCGTCCCGCCGATGGTCAGTCCGCCATTGGCCGTGATGGTCGAGTTGTCGGCCACTGTCATACCGGTATTGATTGTGTGCGTATTACCCGCGGCCACATTGACCGGGACGCCGTAACCATTGTTGTTCAGCGTGAAAGAACCTGTTCCCGAAATCGTTGTCCCAACGGCCGCGCGGAAGCTCATGGCCGACAATGCCGCGCTACCGGTGTTGAGTGCCACCGCCGGGTTGGCGCCGACAGTCCCGAAATTGACAACTCCAGTCGGGCCCGGCACACCGCTGGGAGCCCAGTTGGCGGCGGTATCCCAGTCCTCGGATGTACCACCTGTCCATTCACTGATCGAAACCGCGGTGTCGACTTGAACCGTAAGGTATGAGTCGCCATCGAAGGTGCCGGTGGCGACGGCATAAATGAAATTCACAGCCGGATTTCCAACGCTGAGAGTACCGCTTCCTTGAATCGCACCGCTGTACTTGATGAGCTTATAAGTGCCCACTGTTGGTGGCGACCACTTATCGGTCGTGCCATCCGCGTAGAGGTTCAGTGTTCCGCCATTCAGCGTTAAACCGTCGGGATTCAGAACATTGATCTGGTCGTGACTTGTGCCATCATCGTTGAATTCGAAGTCCAGAAAGCTGCCAATATCGAGCGTAAGGCTGCCGGTGCTCAACACGCCGATGTTGTTGCCGGGTGCCAGGTGACCGCCGCTCTGGAGTGTAACCAGCCCGCTGATCGTGCCGCTGCCGCCCAGGTATGCGCCGCCGGCCACCGTGACGCCGCCCGAACCAATGCCGACGCCGCTGGCGTTGTTGACCTTCAGGGTGCCTGCTCCGACCGTGGTGAGGCCGCCGTAAGTGTTAATGCCCGTAAGCTCCCACGTCCCCCCACCCTGCTTGGTCACCGAGCCGCTGCCGCTGATCTCACCGGAGAACGTCGTGTTGCCGCTGCCACCGGTAGTCAGCGTACCAGCGCCCAGACTCACCGCTCCGTTTCCTGAGAGC